>Ga0070670_100001439_pt1 | contig 19145 bp, 17 predicted proteins | sample KBSS63metaG_FD_64665 | JGI IMG/M metagenome (GOLD analysis project Ga0070670, IMG submission 64665) | Switchgrass rhizosphere microbial communities from Kellogg Biological Station, Michigan, USA - KBS S6-3 metaG | ecosystem: Host-associated > Plants > Roots > Rhizosphere > Soil ... | reverse complement strand
ATGACCCGCGAGCGCATCGAACTCCGTCCCGTGAAGTGGGAAGTCAAGGACGGCATCGGGATCATCAACATCAACAGCTTCGCCGGTAACACGGGTGATGCGACCAAGGCCGCGCTGCTCGGCATCGACAAGGCGACTGGCGGCAAGCCTCTCGGCTATGTCGTCGACCTGCGTTCCAACCCGGGCGGCCTTCTCGACCAGGCGATCGATGTTAGCGACGCTTTCCTCGAGCGCGGCGAGATCGTGTCTCAGCGCGGCCGGGCGAAGGATGACATCGAGCGTTATTATGCAACTCCGGGCGACATGGCGCACGGCCTTCCGGTGATCGTGCTGATCGACGCGGGAAGCGCTTCTGCGGCCGAGATCGTTGCAGGTGCGCTCCAGGACCATCATCGCGCCCTGCTCATGGGCGAAACGAGCTTCGGAAAGGGCTCGGTCCAGACGGTCCAGATGATGGGCCCGAAGGCCGCCCTTCGGCTGACGACCGCGCGCTATTACACGCCGTCGGGCCGTTCGGTGCAGGCGGGCGGAATCGATCCGGATGTCGCCGTGCCGCAGCTAAGCGATGCCGACTACAAGGATCGCAAGGTCGTGCGCGAGGCGGACCTTAGGCGCCACCTGCTCGCCCAGAGCAATGTCGACGACAAGATTCTCGAGCAGGACGACTTCTCCAAGGACCCACGCTTCATGTTCACGCCGGCGGAGCTCGACAAGAAGGGCATCAAGGACTTCCAGCTCGACTATGCGCTGAAGACCCTGAAGCGGCTGGGAGCCAAGGGCACCAACGTCGCTTCGGCGAGCCCGCCCAAGCGGTCGTAAGGTGAACGAAGCAGCGCTGCCACGAGAGCGCGGTGTGACGGGGATGTCGAACGCTGCGGCGGCGCGACTGCTCGCGCTCCTGATCCCGCTGGGATTGCTGGGCGGAGCGCTCGGCTCTCAGTATCTCGGCGGCCTTCACCCGTGCGAGATGTGTTACTGGCAGCGATGGCCACACGCTGCGGCCATCATTGTGGCAGCAATATCTTTCACAAAGCCCGTCACAAGTCAGTTTTCCCGTACGCTCGTGCTTCTTGCGGCAGTCGCGATCGCCATCTCGGGTGCGATTGGCGTCTATCATGCGGGGGTCGAGGCAGGCGTATTCCAGGGGTTCACGACATGCACGGCGACCGGCGCGCATAGCCTCCAGGACATAATGAATGCCCCGCTGGTGCGTTGCGACCAGGTCCAATTTGCCTTTCTTGGAATCTCAATGGCAGGGTGGAACGCCATCTGTTCACTTAGCGGAGCGGCTCTGATCTTGTTCCTCAACCTGAGGGGCCGGGCATGAGTCCTTGGCGTCCTGGCGAGCGCAGACCCGACCCGGCATCGATGCTGCGCGTCGATCAGGCGGGCGAATATGGCGCGACGCGGATCTATGCGGGCCAGCTCGCCGTCCTCCGCAGGAATTCCGCCGCTGCCAAGCTCGTTGCTCGGATGAGCGGGCAGGAGCAGCGCCACCTGGATCGCTTCAACCTGCTGATGAGGGAGCGGAGCGTCCGACCAACCGCACTGCAGCCCGTCTGGCACGCTGCTGGCTTTGCCCTTGGCGCAGTCACGGCGCTCATCTCGGAAGAAGCGGCAATGGCCTGCACCGAGGCGGTCGAGACGGAGATCGATCGCCATTATAGTCAGCAGCTGGAGGAACTGGGCACGGAAGATCCCGAGCTCGCGTCCGACATTGCCGAGTTTCAGGCCGACGAACTCGAGCATCGCGATACCGCCCGCGATGCCGGCGCGGCACGCGCTCCGGCCTATCCGGTATTGACTGCGGCCATCCGTGGCGCTTGCAGGTTAGCCATTGGCTTATCCAAGCGTATCTGAGGAACCGGCGATGGGGTTTGCCCGCTTTAAGCTTATGAAAGGACGTCGAATGAAGCTCGCAGCCCTTCTTGGGACGATCGCGATCCTTCCTGTCATCGCCGTTTCTCTGCCTGCCGCAGCTCAGGCCCAGGCCCAGGCCCAGGCCCAGGACGATAAGACGACCGGCCAGAGAATCGCGGAAATCGTAGTCTTCGGCAACGACCCTTGCCCCCGGTCGACCGACGATGAGGTCGTCGTCTGCTCGCGCGTTCCCGAATCCTATCGTTATCGCATGCCGGAGGCGTACCGCCCGAGCGGCACTTACCAACAGCGTCAGGCCTGGGCGAACAAGGCCCGTGCGATTGAGCGCGTTGGCCGAACCGGCATCCAGAGCTGCTCCCCCGTCGGTCCTGCTGGATATACGGGCTGCATGCAGCAGATGATCAACTCCGCCAAAGAGGAGTCGAGGGAGTCGACGGCGGAGCAGAGCACGCCACCGCAATAACGCCCTCGGCGGTTACTGAGCCGCTCCGCATTGTGCTTGGCCTTCTCTGCGACTAGCCCTTCCTCTGCACTGCATGGGGAGAGCGCAGATGACGGTCGCGGACGCACAACCGGACCTTGAACATTTCGACCGTTCGGATCGGGCGTTTCTCGGCCATCCCAAAGGTCTCGGGTTTCTTGGCTTCACCGAGGCCTGCGAACGCTTTTCCTATTATTCGATGCAAACGCTGCTCACGCTTTACATGGTCAATTATCTCTTGTTGGCGGGCCACATTGAAGGTGTTGCCGGACTTGGCTGGTTGAGGACGTGGCACTATCCGGGTCTCGAGGGACAGCCGCTCGCATCAGCCATCTTCGGTGATTATACCTCGCTTGTTTACCTCATGCCCATTCTCGGCGGGATTATCGCCGACAAGTTGACGGGGCGGCGGATCGCACTGATCGCGGGGGGGTTGGTCATGGCGCTGGGCCACTTCCTGATGGCCATCGAAGGCGCGTTCCTGTTCGCGCTACTGGCGTTGATCGTCGGTGTCGGCCTTTTCAAGGGCAATATCGCGACCCAGGTTGGCGAACTCTACGACGAGCATGACCTGCGCCGTGCGATGGCGTTCCAGATTTTCTACATTTTCATCAACGTCAGCGTAATCGCTGCCCCACTCATTTCGGGTACGCTCGGGCAGGAGGTCGGATGGCATTATGGCTTCGGCTGCGCCGGCGTGGTCATGGTTCTCGGCCTAGGTATCTATTTGTCCGGCCGAAATTGGTTGCCAGACGATCTAGGCGTGGCGGAACAGGATCGCGGCAAACTCGTAGGTCGCGTTGTCGGAGGTGCCATTGGTATCGCGACGTTGGTCATCGTGTGGCTGATGGTTTCCGGCATTCTGTTTTCGACGTGGCTTGTCGGAACGATCAGCGCCCTGGGGCTTATCGCCGTGCTGTATTGGTTCCTGACGAGAAATCTCGGAGGCGCCGATAAGTCACGGGTGCTCTCGCTCTGCATCCTGATCCCGGTGCTGGCAATTGCGCTATTGACCAATCAGGAAATCTTCAACGCATACCTCATCTGGGGCGACCAGCAGTTCAATCTGACTTTTATGGGGAGAACCCTCCCGTCGAGCTGGCTCATCACCTTGGACGCGATCCTGAGCTTCTCAATGCTCGTCGCTGTCGCCGGTTTCTGGAAGTGGTGGAGCCTCAAACGCCGCGAGCCCGACGAGATCAGCAAGATGATCATCGGTAGCCTTTTCACGATCGCCGGCGGGCTGTGTCTGTTCATGGCAGCCCTGACCCAGCCGGAGGGCGGGAAGATCGGCCTCTTCTGGCCGTTCATGTTCCACCTAATGAACAGCATCGGCTTCGCGCACATCCTGCCGATCAGCCTGGCGCTGTTCACGAAGATTGCGCCCAGGCAGATCACGGCAACCGTGATTGGGCTGTATTATCTGGCCTTCTTCGCCGCAAACAAGGCCGTCGGCTACGTCGGCGGACTCTATTCCAGTCTGCCGACCACGACATTCTGGCTGATCCATATCGCCAGTGCGGCGTTCGGCTTGGTCGCCTTCGTCATCTTCAAGATGGTCATTGGCCACCGGATGCATGGCACGCCCACGCCGGCCGTGGTGTGAAGCCTAGCGAGGTCCTGCCGGACGATCTCTCCGGCGAGAGCCGATTCCAGCTGCTTACCCGCCTTGGCTTCGCGGCTCGCGGGCTGCTCTACATTCTGATTGCCGCGTTGGTGCTGCTCGTTGGGCGCACCGAGGATCTGACCGGCGCCATGGAATATATCGGCCACGGCGTCGGCAAGCTGCTGCTGATCGTGCTGGCCGCGGGAATGGCCGTCTATGGCCTCTGGCGGCTCTGCGATGCTGTTTTCGGGATCGAAAGCGGTCGCCATCATTGGCGGGCGTGGCGCAGCCGGATTGCCTCGGCAACCAGCGGGCTCATTTATTCCTATCTCTCATGGAAGGCCGTGAAGCTGCTTTTCTCGGCGCGCATTGAGCCAAATGAGGCCCAGCAACACGCGTCCGAAGCGCTTAAGCAACCGAACGGTGGGGTCCTCTTGCTCATCGCAGCCGCCGTCTTGCTCGGAACCGGCATCGCGCAATTGGTTAAGGTCGCGAACTGCCGCTTCCTCGAACCGCTCGATTGCACCGACTATCAGAAAGCTTGGGTCCGCTGGCTCGGCCGCGCTGGCTACGGAGCACGGGGCATGGTCTTCCTCGCACTGTCGTACCTTCTGGCGAAGGCCGCAGTTCAACACAACGCCGCCGAAGTGGGCGGGCTCGAGCAAGCGCTCAACTTCTTCTCGCCGCAGGTGCGCGGCTGGGTCGCGGCGGGACTTGCCCTGTTCGGCGTCCTCAGCCTCGTAGAGGCCCGCTACCGGCGCATCCGACGTCCGCCGCCTGTCGATGAGGTCGCCAAGAAGGTCGCCGATAGGGTCCGGGCCTAACCTCTCACTCTGCCGTAAGCTTGCCGTCTCGAGTGACCGACGGGCGCCGCGCGTCCCAGCAACGCCCGCGTGAGATCAGCACGCGATCCTCGATCGTCGCAATGTCGGTGATGCGGTTCTCCGGTCCGATCTTGGCAATGACGCCTCTCTCACGAGCCACGAAGGCGCGGTAGCCGCCGTTCTCGCCGATCCAGGGATTTTCGATGATATCGCAGAGGTCGGCCCGGCGGCAGCGGTAGTAATAGCCCCTGTGCTTGCCATCCTCCGCCGCATATTCGCCCAGATAGATTTTCAGCGTCGGCTCAACGCCACGGCATCCGGCCTGATCGCAGAGGGTCACCGTCTCGATCTGGCATTCCTGGGAGAGATCCGGCGCGGGTCCCTGCGCGGCCTGCAGCGCAAGCGCCGCTAGGACGCCGACGCCCTTCATCGCTGCTCCAACCGCGCAACGACGTCGCTCAGCGCGGAACGGACTGACTCGACGGTGTAGGGATCTTCCGGATGCGGCGGCGAGCCGTCCCGCTGGAAATAGGGTCGCTCATCCATTGCCCGACCCCATTCGACATCAGCTTCCTGCACAAGCGCCTCGATACGCTCGTCTGACGCAAGGATTCGCCTGCAATAATCCGCAATCGCAACCAAGGGCTGTTCGACATTGTCGAGCAGCAATCGGCTGCCCTTGAGGTGGCGATGCAGGACAGCCTGCAATGCGCCGCCGGAATCGCCGATGTTGCCCCTTAGCCAGGTTCCGATTTCATTTTCGGCCTGTTGCGAGCGAGCGACCGGAGACGCGCCCTTCATCGCGCCCGGTCCCGCCATCCTCCCCATGGCCTCTTGGGGCGTAAACTTCCGGCCTTCGCGGATTTCCCGTTCGATTTCCGAGTCATGATCGCGATCAGGCACGGCAAGACTCTAGGGATGGCACTCCGGCCTACAATTCGGGTTCGTCCGGAGTGGAGCGAGCCAGCGCGCAATCGGCCCAAAGGTCTGTATGGACAGGGAAAGATGTGGAACATATTGAGAACATATGGCCCAGCTGGACCTTCAGGCAAAGCTCGCAATTCTCGCCGACGCCGCGAAATATGACGCATCCTGTGCGTCATCCGGGATGTCCAAGCGCGACAGCCGCGGAGGAAAGGGCGTCGGCTCTACCGAAGGGATGGGCATCTGCCACGCGTACGCGCCAGACGGTCGCTGCATCTCGCTCTTGAAGATCCTGCTGACCAACAGCTGCATCTTCGACTGCGCCTATTGCATCAACCGCAAGAGTTCGAACGTGCGGCGGGCGCGATTCACGGCTGAGGAGGTCGTCCGGCTCACGCTGGAATTCTACAAGCGTAACTATATCGAGGGGCTGTTCCTCTCCTCCGGCATCATCCGCTCATCCAACTACACGATGGAGCAGATCATCGAAGTCGCGCGGTCGTTACGCGAGGATCACGATTTTCGCGGCTACATTCATCTGAAGACGATTCCCGACGCCGATCCGGAGCTTGTGCGGCAGGCGGGTCTTTACGCCGACCGCATATCCATCAACGTAGAGCTTCCCACGGATGATGGACTGCTGCGTCTCGCGCCGGAGAAAGACGGCGTCCGGATCGAGAGTGCCATGCGCAGTACTCGGGCTGAGATCGACGGCGGCGAGGAGGCGTCGAGAAAATACAAGGCCGCTCCGAAATTCGCCCCTGCCGGCCAGTCCACGCAGATGATCGTCGGAGCCGATGCAGCGAGCGATGGCGATATCATCAACCGCGCGAGCACGCTGTACGACCGGTTCCGCCTCCGCCGCGTCTATTACTCGGCCTTTTCGCCCATCCCCGACGCGAGCGCTGTCTTGCCGTTGAAGCGCCCGCCTTTAATGCGCGAGCACCGCCTCTATCAGTCCGACTGGTTGATGCGCTTCTACGGCTTCCAACCCGCCGAAGTGGTGAGCGCCGCGGGCAACGACGGCATGCTCCCGCTCGACATCGACCCGAAGCTGGCTTGGGCGCTGAAGTTTCGCGAGAGTTTCCCAGTCGACGTGAACCGCGCGCCAAGGGAATTGCTGCTGCGTGTCCCGGGACTGGGAATCAAGGCGGTAGATCGCATTCTCGCCTCACGCCGCTGGCGAAAGCTTCGCCTGGACGACGTTGCAAGATTGACCCTCTCGATCGCCAAGGTGCGTCCATTCATCGCTGCGATTGACTGGCGCCCGACCTTGCTCACCGATCGCGCAGATCTGCGCACCTTGATTGCGCCCAAACAGCAGCAGTTGGAGTTGTTCGCGGCATAGCCATGCTTCGCGAAGGCCCAATGATCGACGCTCACCGCGTTACGCTTGCGTCCGAAGATGATTTGGAGGGCTGGCGCGAGGCCGCGCGCGACCTCGCCGAGGCGGGCGTTCCGCCCGAGGCCGTCGTCTGGCGCGTCGAGGGTGGCGATGACGACCTGTTCGCCACCGAGGCTCCTCAGTGCAAAGGAGCAAGCTTCCCCGTGCCACGCCAGTTCATCGATCTTGCAAAGAGCGTCATTTGCCATTCGGACCCGGAACGCTTCGCCCTTTTATACACAATGCTGTGGCGGCTGCGCGGCGACCGATACGCTTTGGAGGACCGCACCGACCCGCTCGTCGATCGCCTGGAGCGACTTGCAAAGGAAGTTCGCCGCGACGTGCACAAGATGCACGCCTTCGTTCGCTTCCGCGAAATCGACGGCCGCTTCGTCGCCTTCTTCGAGCCGGAGCATCATATCGTCCGGCATACCGCCGGCTTCTTCGTCCGACGCTTCACCAGCATGCGCTGGTCGATACTCACGCCCGAGCTGTCGATTCACTGGGACGGCGAAAGGCTAAGCGAGGCCCCGGGCGCGACCCGCGCCGAAGCACCGACAGGCGACCCGCTCGAGGCGATGTGGAAGACCTATTTCGCGTCCATATTCAACCCGGCGCGGCTTAAGGTTGGAGCGATGCTGAAGGAGATGCCGAAGAAATACTGGCGCAACATGCCGGAGACCTCGCTCGTTCAGCCGCTGATTGCGGGCGCTCGCTCGCGGGAGCTGGAGATGATCGACCGAGCAGCCGCGAAGGCCGGACTGGAGCATGCTCTGGAGACAGAACGCGCAGTCGAGCCTGGCGGAAACCTGCGCAAATCGTGGGAGGAATTGTTCAAGGAGGCACGCCGCTGCACCCGCTGCGACCTCTACAAGCACGCCACGCAGACGGTCTTCGGCGAAGGCCCGCTCGATGCCGGGATCATGTTCGTCGGTGAGCAGCCGGGCGACCAGGAAGATCTTGCTGGGCGGCCATTCGTCGGACCTGCCGGCGCGGTGTTCGACGAGGCACTGGAGAAGGCGGGCATCCAGCGGTCCGAAGTCTACGTCACGAACGCGGTGAAGCACTTCAAGTTCGAACAGCGCGGCAAGAAGCGAATCCACTCCAAACCCAACGCGGGTGAGATCGAGGCATGCCGGTGGTGGATCGACCACGAACGAGCGCTCATCCGTCCACTGGTCACCGTCGCGCTTGGGGCGACGGCGGCACGGTCCATCCTGGACAAGGTCGTCACGATCAGCCGCGTCCGCGGCTCACCCATCCCGCTGAACGGAGGCGGGGAATGCTGGGTGACGGTTCACCCGAGCTTCCTCCTCCGCATTCCCGAAGAAGACCGCAGACGAGAGGAACGGTGCAAGTTCGTCGACGACCTCAAGCGCATCCGCAACCGTGCCGCGGAGCTCGCTGGTTAGAATCCAAACCTAAGTTGGGCCTTCACCGTCCGCGGCGCACCCGGCGCGATATTGTTGTCGCCATTGGTCATCGGGAAATAGTCGGCGCCCAGGATGTTCTCGACGTTGATCTGCGCTTCGACGCCTCGCATCACCTTATAATAGGCCGCGGCGTCAACGCGGGCGTATCCCGGCAAGGTCACGGCGTTGCTGATCGAGGCGAAAGTCTTCGACCGCGCGATCAGGCCGAGCCCGAGGCCGAGCGAATTCGACACATCGTAGCGGTTCCAGAGGGAGAAGCTGTGCCGAGGAACGTTCGGCACTTCGCAGTCGCCGCTGGCGCAGGCGGTGGTCGCGGACGTGACCTCTGCCTTCTGCCAGGCGTAACCGGCCGAGATCTGCCAGCGATCGCTCACGCTACGCTCGAGGCCAAGTTCGACGCCGCGGCTGCGCTGCTCGCCGCTCAGCAGGAACGTGCCGCTGCCGTCGGGATTGGAGACGCGCGTGTTACTGCGATCGAGCCGGTAAATTGCCGCCGTCGCAAGCAGACCGTCTAGGGGCTCCCACTTCGCACCGATCTCATAATTGTCGAACCGCTCCGGCTTAAGACTCGACGTGTTGATGTCGAGACCGCTGAACTGATCGCCCGACTGCGGCAGGTAGGACCGGCTGTAGCTGGTGTAGATCGAGAGGCTGTCGTTCGGCTTCAAAACCAAGCCCAGGCGCGGCGACCAGAGGCCATCCTTACGGCTGAAGCTACGGTTCACCTGCGGGCGCAGATCGTCGACATGTAGTTTGAAGCTGTCGAAGCGAACACCGGCCACAATTTCCAGCCAGTCGGTCGGGCGGATCTGATCCTGGATGTAGACCGCGCCGATCGTTGCCTTGGTTCGGTTGTTGGCGTCGCTAGGGATCGGCGCCCAGCTCGCGTCGACGTCGCACGTCGGATCGCTCAGCGGCAGCGAACCGTCGGCCAGCAGGCAATCGCCGGACAGCGTGCCCGTGTTGCGCTGGTTGCGCGATTTCTGGCGACCCAGTTCTAAGCCGAACAGCAACGTCTGGTCTACGCCCGCGAGATGGTTCTCCCAGACGAGGTCGGTTTGGCTGAACAGGTTCTGCCGATTGTTACCGTTGTTGTAGGCTCCCGGACGGTAACGCTCCGGCAGGTCTTTCACCGGGTCGGCTGCCAGCACTGGGCCGCCGGCGAAGATGTTCTGATAGAATTTGTCGTAGTCGCCGAAGAGCGTGTGGTTCTTGATCGTCAGGCCGTCGGCAAGTTCGTGCTCGATTGCGAAATTGACGACGTTGACGTCCGCCTTGGCGTAACTGTCATCGGGATCGCCGAAGAAGGTTCGGTCGAAGCCCTTGAGCGGCTCGCCGGCTGTTGACGGAATGCCGCGGTCGGCAGTGCGGCGGTCGTGGAAATATTCATAGCCGATGTCGATGCGGGTGTTCTCGCCGGCCCGGAACGCGAGGGTCGGATTCACCCCGTAGCGCTTCAGGTCGACGTTACGGCGGAAGCTGTCGCCATTCTCGTAAAGACCGTTGACCATGAAGCCGATCCCCTGCCCGATCGACTGGTCGAAGTCGCCCGTCAGGCGGATACCGCCGTAATTGTCGGTCGAGGTCAGAGCCTCACGATGGTCGCCGAAACTCGGCCGCTTCATAACCCTGTTGACGATCCCGCCACCGCCGCCGCGGCCGAAGATCATTGCGTTCGGGCCCTTGAGGATTTCAACGCGCTCGACGTTGTAGAAATCGCGGAAGTACTGAACGTCGTCGCGGATACCATCGACGAAGAAGTCGGCGGTCGAACTGTTGCCGCGAAGCGTGAACGTGTCGCGATTGCTTTCGCCCGTCGCAGGACTCGCGCCGGGGACGAACGTCAGCAGTTCCGCGACCGACCGGATAGCCTGGTCCTCGATCTGCTTTTCCGAAATGACCGTCAGCGCCTGAGGAATGTCGAGGATGTCCGTATTGGTCTTTGTCGCCGTCGTGGTCGATTTTGCACCATATTCCGGCCGCTGGCCCGTCACGACGATCACTGGCTCGCCGGCTGCGGCAGCTACGGCGTCTGCGTCCGCTGAATTCGCGATTTCAGCGAATGCGGGTGATGACACGCCGGCGAGAAGCGCGGCGGCTAGCGATGCTGTATGAAGCCCCCTCATGGCCGTAACGACTATCGTTATTGATAGTCATTCGCAATAGCACATTTATGGCGCTTATTCTGCGGCGAGAAGCGTCTCCGCGCCGCCGAGATCGACCGAGACCAGTCGGCTAATTCCCTTTTCAATCATGGTGACGCCGTAGAGCCGGTGCATGCGGCTCATCGTCACAGCATTGTGGGTGACGATCAGGTAGCGCGTGTCCGTCTCACGGGTCATGCGATCGAGCAGGTCGCAGAAGCGTTCGACGTTGGCATCGTCCAGCGGGGCATCCACCTCGTCGAGAACGCAGATCGGCGCCGGATTCGTAAGGAACAAGGCAAAGATCAGCGCCACCGCCGTCAGCGCCTGTTCGCCGCCTGACAACAGGGTCAGCGTCGAGAGCCGCTTGCCTGGCGGCTGGGCCATGATCTCAAGGCCGGCCTCGAGCGGATCGTCGCTCTCGACCAACTCCAGATGCGCCTGTCCGCCGTTGAAGAGCGTCGTGAAGAGCTCACGGAAGTGCGCGTCGACTTGGGCGTAGGCGTCGAGCAGCCTTACGCGGCCTTCGCGGTTGAGATTACCGATCGACCCGCGCAGCCGGTGGATCGCCTGGGTCAGCTCCTCAGCCTCCTCGGCACCCTTGACCCGCGCGTCCTCGAGCTCCGCGAGTTCCTGCTCGGCAACGAGGTTGACCGGACCGATGCGCTCGCGCTCCGCGCTTAGCCGCTCCAGGGAGGCAGATTGCGTCTCGGAATCCACCGCCTCTGTCTCGTCGAAACCGAGCCGCTCGGGCAGGCGCTGCGGCAAGCACTCGAACTTTTCCAGGCAGACTCGGGCATATTCGGCGCGACGGGCTTCCTGCGCCTCGGCTCGGGCCGACGCAGCGGCGCGACGTTCGCGGGCCGACGATAAGGATTCATTCGCCCCGGCGAGGTCAGCGGCCGCCTTGGCGACTTCAGTCTCGGCCGCTCGTTCCGCCTCGGCAGCTGCCGAAGTTCCGCGTTCGGATTCCGCTGTCTTTGCTTCGAAGTCCAAGATTACGCCATTGAGGCGGGCCGGCTCCTCGGCCAGCTGTTCGCGTTCCGAGGCCTGCTGGGCCTGCCGCTCCACGGCAGAGGCTAGGCGCCGCTTGGCGTCTGCGTGGCGCTTGCGCCACTCCTCCTGCTCGCGGCCAGCTGTTCCGTGACGTTCGCGCGAAGCAGCCGTCTCACGCGCTCGGGTCGCTGCTTCCGCTCGCTTGTCCGCCACCGCACCGCCCGCGGCAGCGGCCTTGGTCCGCGCCCCATCGAGATCGGCCTCAAGTGCTGCCGGGTCGGGAAGACCCGAAAACACTGCCTCCGCGGATTTCAGCGCCTCCGCAGCCGCTTCCGCGACCGGCGCTACATCGTTGAGTCGCTGCGACAGCCCTTCTCGCTGAGCATTGAGCCTATCGATTGCAGCAGACGCAGCATCCGCTGCACGCTCTGCATCGCGGCCTTCGCGCTCGGCAACAGAGGCGGCCTTCCGCTGCTCGTCTCCCTCGCTGCGCCAGCGCTCGACGGCCTGAGCCGCCTGGTCGCGCGCCGACTCCGCCTGGTCCACGCCACTCTCGAGATCGGGAAGCTGCTTGGTCAGCTCCGCGAGCCGGTTCGCCCGAATCAACCGTTCGGCCGCGGCCGCACCTGATCCGGTCGATACGAAGCCGTCCCACCGACGCAGCTTTCCGTCGCGCGTAACGAGCCTCTGCCCAACGGCCAGTGACTGCCCGGTGTCTTCATCCGCGATTCCGATCTGGCGAAGGCGGCGAAGCAGTTGCTGCGGCGCGCGGACATGCTCGATCAGGGATTTCAGACCGGCTGCAAGCGGCGGATCATCCGCTTGGGGGTCGCTGCCGACCCAGCGCCGCGGACCATCCGCGCCGATCGACGCTTCGACGTCCTCCCCGAGCGCAGCCGCGAGCGCTCGCTCATATCCGGCATCCGCCGAAAGGCTTCCGATCGCCGACCCGCCGCCATGCTCAAGCGCGCGTTCTAGCGCCTGAGCCTCGGCCTTCGCTGCAGACAAGGCCGCTCGAGCCGCTGCAAGCGTGCTTTCTGCGGTATCGCGCCGCTCGGCTGCCGCAGCCCGTTCACGTTCCGCAGCCTCCAGTTTGGAATCCGCTTCAGCCTGAGCGGTTTTCGCAGCCTCGGCGCGCTTAAGCGCTTGCGTCCGCTGCATGTCCTCAGCGGAGCCGGTGCCAAGCGCTTCCAATTGTCCGGCGAGCTTCTGCCGTTCCAGGTCCGTCCGTTCGACCTGAGCGCCCGCGGCTTCAAGTGCAGCTTCTGCGACACGCCGCTCAGCGCGCATGGCCGCCTGGCGGGCTAAGAGGTCGGCGAGAGCCGCTTCGGCGTCTCGCGATGCCGTTTCCAGCTCCGAAAGCTCCCGTCCGATGCGCGCAGCCTGCGCTTCGTCGTCGGAAAGACGATGATCGATCGCGGTCCGCTCAGCTTCCAGATCGGCGATCCGCGCCTCCGCGTCGCTGCGGAGCGCTTCTTCCCGTTCCTTGTCCGCGGCGAGCGCAGCATCGAGCCGATCAAGTTCGGTGAGACGGCGAACAACCGTATCCCGGCGAGCCCGCATCGTTGCCAGCTCATGCGCTAGCGCCGTCGCTTGCTCACGCGCCCGCTGAAGTTCGCTTCGGCGCTTGGCAAGCAGCCGGCCCGCTTCTTCCTGCGCCTCGTGGGACTGCGTCAAAGCAGCCTGAAGCAAACCGACCTGTTGTTCCGCCGTCCTCGCCTCTTCAGTCGCCGCGTTCGCTGCCCGATTCGCCTCGACCCAGCGTGCATGGACCAGCCGCGCTTCGGCCAGGCGGATCTTCTCTGATAATTGCCGGTAACGTTCCGCCGCTCGCGCCTGGCGCCGCAACTGAGCCGCGCGCTGCTCCTGATCCGACAAAAGCTCGGCGAGCCGGGTCAGATTTGCTTCCGTTGCACGAAGCTTCTGCTCGGCATCCTTGCGCCGCGCATGCAGGCCCGAAATGCCGGCCGCTTCCTCGAGCAGCAGCCGCCGCTCGGTCGGCTTGGCCGAAATGATTGCGCCAACCTTCCCCTGGCTGACCAGCGCTGGCGAATGCGCACCCGTGGCAGCGTCGGCGAACAGCAGCGACACGTCCTTCGCGCGGACGTCACGCCCGTCTATCCGGTAGGCCGAGCCCGCGCCGCGCTCGATCCGGCGGGTCACTTCGCTCTCGCCGAGCGGCCCGCCTTCGCCGCCTTGTTCGCGTTCCAGAAGGATCGAGACTTCAGCGAAGTCACGCGGCGGGCGAGTCGCCGTTCCAGCGAAGATGACGTCGTCCATCCCGCCGCCGCGAAGCGACTTCGGGCTGCCCTCACCCATGACCCAGCGGATGGCTTCGAGGAGATTCGACTTGCCGCAGCCGTTGGGCCCGACGACCCCCGTCAAACCGGGCTCGATGCGCAACTCAGACGGCTCGACGAAGCTCTTGAAGCCACTGAGCTTGAGCCTCCTAAGCCGCACCGATCTCCCCCACCCTCAATAAAACGCTAGCTGCCCAGCGCGTCGCGGATCGCAGGCTCCAGCTTGTCCCAGGTCGCCGTGTTCTTGACCATCTGACCATTCAGGATGAACGTCGGGGTGCCCTGGAAGTCTGGATATTGCGTCGTAACATCGCCGGACGTCTGCATCAGCTGGTTCATGAGATTCTGGTTTGCGAGACATGCATTCGTCCGCGCAGACGGAAGTCCGCGTTGGGCCGCCCACGCCTGAAGACCGGCGATGTCAGCGAACAGCTGCGGGCTGGGATTGGCCTGAAGCGCCTGCTGCTGCTCGGGCGTCGCGGCCTGTGCCTTTTCGAAAAGCTCCTTCTGGCTCTTGTACATGGCGTCGACCAAGGGGAAGAATTTCTCCGGACCCGCGCAATGGGCAATGATCGCCATCGACATATCGAGGCCGTCACGCAGATAATTTCGGAACTCCCAGCTGACGCGACCTGACTTCACGTAGTTCTGGACAAGGACCGGCGAACCCTTCTCTGAGAATTCGGCGCAGTGCGGGCAGGTCAGCGATCCGAACTCGATGATCTTAACGTCGGCGTTCGGATTGCCCATCAGGTAGCCGCCTTCGGGCGTCGCGGTGACCATCTTGGTCCAGTCGCCACCCTTCGGAGCCGCAACAGGCTTGATCGGGGCCGAGCTGTTGGTTGCGGTTGCGTCGCTTCCCTTCTCTGCGTTGCAGGCAGCACTCGCGAGCATCGCGGCGGCGGCAAGCATGACGTAGGCTGACTTCATCAGTTCATTCACTCCGGAAGGTGACTGGAATGGGGCTTTCTGTGGGCGATTCCACTGTTGGCGCGCCGCACGTAGCAGCGATTCGTCCGGCAAGCGATTCAAGGCAGGCGCGAAGCTCCGGATCGGCGATCTGGCGGAGACCCTCGCCGAGTTCCTTCGGCACAGGCGTCAGTTTCGGCCGCGCAGGCTGAGCCTTGCGCGCCGGCGGCTTTCCCTGCCGGAAGACGACCCTGTTCACGGCCTCATATCCAAAGAAGCGGTTCACGCGTTCGATGATCAGAGGGCTCAGATGCTGAAGCAGGGGTGAATGCGCGCCCTCTACAAGCAGGGTCAGTACCCCGCTCGACTTCCGACCGGCCTGGAATCGGATCGATTCCGGAGAGGAAACCTTGGCGTAGCGCTCACCGACGATCTCGGCCCAGCGGCTGACGATCGCGCTCTGGACGAAGCCGAAGCGCTTGAACGCCATCCCGCCGACCTCGCCGACGAGATCGCCGGCGGCGCGCGTACGTCCGCTGCGCTTAGCATCGTCCGCCAATTTCCGCTTCGTGGGATCGGGCTTTTGCTTCGCCATTTCGACATGGTCATGCCATAGGGTCCGCGTGCCCGCCAACCGTGTGCTCCAACATTATGTGGATAACGCTCGGCGCCTTCCCTGGAGGGCGATGCCCGGTGAGCCCGCTGCCGATCCGTACCGCGTCTGGCTGAGCGAAGTCATGCTGCAGCAGACCACGGTCGCGGCCGTCACGCCAAGGTTCGAGCGATTCCTCGAGCGCTGGCCCACCGTGGAGTCTCTGGCGGCCGCCGAGGATCAGGAAGTGCTCTCGGAATGGGCGGGTCTTGGTTATTACGCCCGCGCTCGCAATCTCATCGCCTGCGCCCGCGAAGTCGCAAGGCTCGGCGGTTTTCCGGACACGGAAGGCGAGCTTCGCAAGCTCCCTGGGATCGGCGACTATACGGCAGCGGCGATCGCCGCGATCGCGTTCGGCAGGAAGGCCGCTGTAATCGATACAAACGTTGCGCGGGTGGTTGCTCGCTACAACGGCGTCGAACAAACCGTTGATGAGTCCCGTGACGAAATCCGGGAAATGGTCGAGGCGATTACTCCGAAAGACCGTCCGGGCGATTTCGCGCAGGCGATGATGGACCTGGGCGCGACGGTCTGCCGCCCTAAGGCGCCGGGATGCGATCGTTGTCCGCTGTCGACTGACTGTGTAGCCCATGCATCTGGAGAGCCAGAGCGATACCCGGCGCCCAAGCGAAGAGCCGTGCGTCCCACGCGTCATGGCATCGCATGGTGGGTCGAGCGCGATGGTTGCGTCTGGCTCGTCCGGCGCCCAGCCAAGGGCATGCTCGGCGGGATGGCGGCGCTTCCTGGTCCCGACTGGACCGACCTTCCTGAGCCCGCAAGCCCCGAGCTTGGCCGAGTAACCCACGTCTTTACGCACTTCCGGCTTGAACTGGCGGTAGTGGCAGTGGACGAACCCACTGGCCACGGCTGGTGGCAGTCATTCGACGACCTGGACGGGGCTGGTCTTCCGACGCTTTACCGCCGCGCTGTCGAAAGCGTCCTTGCCAACAGGATCAAGCTTGCCGCCTGAGCCTTTTTTCTCCGGTGCCGGGATCGATCGCGCGGATGTCCTTCGCGCCGATCCGGCGCAGGTTGCCGAACTTGGAAGATCAGCGAGTGCGCGACAGCTCGCCTGGCGCGACGGGCTTCCCGCCATCGGCGACGACGGCCGCCTGGTATGGGAGGGCGTCAGCACGCCGGACCTCTTCCTCGGCCTACAGGATGGCGAGCCGCGATTTTCAGCGACCGAGCAGCCGCATTCGAATGCTCGGGCCGCATTCGACACAATGGGCACCCTCGCGCCGGCAGATGCGCCGCTCTTCGCTGCAGCGCTCAGCCTCGCCTGGTGGCACTCGCGTCACGTTTTCTGCGCCAATTGCGGTCATGACTCGGTCATTGAACGCGGCGGCTGGTCGCGACGCTGCCCAAGCTGCTCCGCCCAGCATTTCCCGCGTGTCGACCCGGTCGTCATCATGCTCGCCGAGCATGACGGAAGTCTGCTTCTCGGCCGCCAGCCGCAATATCCGGAAGGTCGCTACTCAGCCCTCGCTGGGTTCCTGGAGCCGGGCGAATCGATTGAGGCGGCAGTCGCACGGGAGTTGAAGGAGGAGGCCGGGATCGACGTCACAGAGGTCACGTATACTGCCAGCCAGCCCTGGCCCTTCCCATCGTCGCTGATGATCGGGTGCCAAGCCCGCGCGCTCGGCCAGGAGCTTACCGTCGACTTCACGGAGCTTGACGATGCGCGCTGGTTTACGCGCGAAGAGGTCCGCGCCGCGCTAAGCGGTGAGGCAGATGCCGCCTTTCTGCCTCCGCCCCGCTTCGCCATCGCAAGGACACTTCTGGACCATTGGCTGAACGCTCAGTCGACCGCTTGATGAACCGTTGAGTCGTCCTTAAAGAGCGGGCCAAATTCCATTCGATTAGCCTCGGCGACCGCCGACCGGAGACCCATGGACGACCGTTTCAACACCATCGCCGGCTGGACCCTTTTTGCCGGAATTGTGGCTCTTGGCGCCTCCATCGTGACCGGTGAGACGTTCCACTCCGAGCGCCCCGAGCATATGGGCTATCCGATCGAGGGCGTGGTCCAGGAAGGCGAAGGCGGAGCAGAGGCCGAAAAGCCTATCGCTTTCTATCTCGCCAGCGCGGACGCCACCGCCGGTGAGCAGGTCTTCAAGAAGTGCACCGCTTGCCACAATGCCGACAAGGGCGGCGCAAACGCGCTTGGCCCGAATCTTTACGGCGTGCTCGGCGAAGCGATCGGCAAGGGCGCCAACGGCTTTCCGTTCTCGCCGGCCCTCGCGGGCGTAGGCGGCAATTGGGATTGGGATAGCCTAAACCACTGGCTGACCAGCCCGAAGAAGTTTGCTCCCGGCACGAAGATGACCTTCGCGGGCCTCAGCAATCCGCAGGACCGCGCGAACGTCATCGCCTTCCTCAACGCGCATAGCGACAGCCCGAAGCCGCTTCCGGCGGCTCCGGCGGAGGAGGCTGCGGCGCCGAAGGACGACAAGGCTGCGGCTACAACGCCTGGCACTGGCCCCGAGCAACCGGGTCCCCAGAAGGCCGAGAAGGAGCCCGCGGAGGACCTGAAGGCTGGCGGTGGCGACGCCAAACCGGGCGCCGGTCCGGCCAAGAACTAGGCTCTATTCCGGCAGCGCATCCTTCCGGCGCGGTGGGGCCGGATCAATCTCATAGAAGCGCTGGACGAAATCCCACGCCTCAGCGGCGTCCTCGCACCAGTGGAAGATGTCGAGATCGTGCGGAGCGATCACGCCCTCCTCGACAAGCGCATCGAAGTTCACGACGCGATTCCAGAACTCGCGTCCGAATAGCAGCACCGGCAGCGGACGGACCTTGCCCGTCTGGATCAGCGTCAGCAGCTCAAAGAATTCGTCGAACGTCCCGAATCCGCCCGGAAACACTGCAACCGCCCGCGCGCGCAACAGGAAGTGCATCTTGCGAAGCGCAAAATAGTGGAACTGGAAGCTGAGGTCCGGCGTGACATACCGGTTCGGCAGCTGCTCGTGTGGAAGGACGATGTTCAGCCCGATCGTCTCGGCGCCTGCCTCCACCGCGCCCTTGTTCGCGGCCTCCATGATCGAGGGGCCGCCGCCTGAGCAAACGACGAAATGGCGCAAGCCTTCGTCGTCGCAACCGCAATTGCTGGCGAGCTGTGCGAGCTCGAAAGCGACATTGTAATAATTCGACTTGGCTTTCAGCCGCTCGGCGACCGCACGCTGCCGATCGTCGGTCGCACCGGCAACTAGCGCATCCGCCAAGGACGGCTCCGGAATTCGTGCCGATCCATAGAAGACGAAGGTCGATCCGATCTTCGCTTCGTTCATCAAAAGCTCTGGCTTAAGCAGCTCGAGCTGGAAGCGGATCGGCCGCAAATCCTCGCGCAGAAGGAAGTCGATGTCCTGGAACGCCAGCTTGTAGGCGGTGCTCTCGGTCTGCGGGCTGGACGGAACGTGGCGCGCGGCTTTCGCGTCTACTTCCGAGGTCGGGAAAATACGCTTTGGCGGTACTGCATCGGTCATTGGGTTGGGCTTAGCCGAGGCCGCCCCCAACCCCAAGTGGCTACTCAGCGCGCTGTTGCCGAGGAGCGCTCCAGTCGATCCGGCGTGTCCCGTACATCACTCCTGCAAGAGCCGCGAAGAGCAGTA
>Ga0070670_100001433_pt1 | contig 19191 bp, 18 predicted proteins | sample KBSS63metaG_FD_64665 | JGI IMG/M metagenome (GOLD analysis project Ga0070670, IMG submission 64665) | Switchgrass rhizosphere microbial communities from Kellogg Biological Station, Michigan, USA - KBS S6-3 metaG | ecosystem: Host-associated > Plants > Roots > Rhizosphere > Soil ... | reverse complement strand
TTGATTCGCTTGTAGAAGCCCTGGCCCGCCTTCTCGCCGGTCAGGCCCCGCTCGACCATCTGCTTCACGAACGGCGGCAGGACGAACACTGACCTGGCGTCCGGATCGGCGAGACGCTCCTGCAGGTTCTCGATCACGTGAGCGAGGATGTCGACGCCGGCGAGATCGAGCGTGCGGAACGTCGCGCTCGCCGGACGGCCGATCGCGAGGCCGGTGATGGCGTCGATTTCCTCGATCGTGTATTCCCCGGCGGCAACTTGTGCCAGCAGCAGCGTGACTCCATAGAGCCCGATGTGGTTGCCGATGAAGTTTGGCGAATCCTTCGCGAGCACCACGCCCTTGCCAAGCCGGTGATCGGCAAACCTCGTGACGATATCGATGACGGCCGGCTGCGTGTCAGCCGTCGGAATGACTTCCAGCAACCGCAGATATCGTGGCGGGTTGAAGAAGTGCGTGCCCAGCCAGTGCCGGCGGAAATCGTCGCTGCGTCCCTCCGCGAGCGCGGCAATTGGAATCCCGGAGGTGTTGGAGCTGACGATGGAACCGGGCCGTCGGGCGGCATCGACCTTCTCGAGCAGCGCGCGCTTGACGTCCAATCGCTCGACCACGGCTTCGATGATCCAGTCGGCCTCCGAGATGCGGCCAAGTCCGGCGTCGAAGCTGCTCGTCGTGATGAGCTTCCAGGTATCCGGCGTGAAGAACGGATCCGGTTTCAGCGTCCGTGCGCGCTGAAGCCCTTGCGCGGCTGCCTCAGGAGTGACGTCGAGGAGCAACGACGGAACGCCGGCGTTTGCGAAGTGGGCGGCAATCTGGCTGCCCATCACGCCAGCGCCGAGGACAGCGACCGAGCGAATCACAGTTCCAGTCTATCGACGGCGGGTGCGATTGGTCTAACGACTTTGCACCTACTCGAGCGCAGCGCGGGCGATCGGCCGGGTCAGGCAGGTCGGCCCCCCGGCGCCCTTGGCGCTAATCTCGTGTCCGACGTACTCCGTGACGTCGACGCCAGTCTGTTCGAGTGCCGCGCGGGTTTTGGGATTTCCGGCCACCATCACACAACGGCCGGGGCTGAGCGCAAGAACGTTGCATCCCATGGAGTCGAATTCCTCGTCCGGAACGTCTATCAGTCGATACCCCCGATCGAGCAGCAGTTGCCTGAACGGCACAGGCAGCAGCCGCGAATAGACGACGGCGAGATCGCGATCGACCGGACTGATGAGCGACATCAGATGCATGACGTCGCTCTCGCCGCGCCAGTGGGGAAGCGGCACTTCGACGACGTCTACCGACTCACCGACGATCGCTCGCAGCTGATTGATTCCCTCGGCATTCGTCCGGTAGCCGAGGCCAACGACCAGTGTTCGATCGTCGAGCCAGACGACATCGCCGCCCTCCAGCAGGCCTGGAGCGTTGATGTGTCCGGCGACCGGGACCGGGGGCGTCATCGCGCGAAACGCCTGCTCCTGCGCGTGCGGTTCGGACTGGCGCGCACGTTTTCCCATGCGACAAAGGATCAGTCCCTTCGGGCTGACGATCGATGCATCGCGGGCGTAGACGGAGTCCAATGTGGTTTCGGGAGTCCGCGGCAGCTGGTGGATGGCCGCCCCTGACGAGCGGAGGATTTCGAGAAATCGCTCGTACTCGTCAATGGCGGCGCCAAGGTCCGGGGCAGCGGTGAAGTTGAGCGGCTGCCATTCCGACGCAATCGTCCGTTCGTCAACGAAGGCGTCGCGCGCGTGCTTGACGACCACGCTGATCAGCCGGCCGACTTCGGATAGCGCTGGCACCCCTGAAAGGGGAGCCCCACGAGCGTCTGGCGGCAGTGGCGTCATTTCCATTTGATCAGGATCGATTCTCGATCGAAGAGCGAGATCGCTGCTCGAAGGACGAGCAGATTGCACACGGTCAGCACGGCGCCGATGGCCAGCAGGATGTGGGTATCCAGGACGACACCGCCGACGAATTGCGCCACTTGGAGGATGCCGACGGGAATGATGAGGACCAGCGCGCCGAGCTGCTGCGCGCTTCGGGGATCGTTCACGCGCGACGACGCGCAGACGGCGAGCTGGAGGCCGAACAGCGAGGCGAGCGGACCGATGAGGAACACCAGCCCGAGGGATCGCGGTGTGAGCAGCGCTCGCCAGACGCCCGGCTCCGCGATCAACCCAATCAACACCACATACAGGACGAAACAGGCCGTGGTCAGCAGCACGCCGGGGATTGCTGCGCTGATCACTTTCGCTGCGAGCAGCTCGCGCGTCTTCAGGGGTGTGGCCAGCAGCGGCTCGAGCGTGCGCGCCTGTTTCTCCCCGATGATGCTGTGCGCGGCAACCGACATTCCACCCGTCACCGTCGTCAGGCCGACGAGCAACGCCAGCGTCTGTTGAAAGATGAACGCCTGGATTGCCGCCTCAGGGTTGAGTGTCGGGGCTGATGGCTCCGTCTGATAGAACAGCTTCGCGATGTCGAAATCGCTCGAGTCCGAGAGCCGCTCGCCGGTGACGGCCGGGATGATGACCGCAATGACGAAGGGATAGAAGATCGCCGCCAGTCCGGTCAGCAGCGATGGAATGAAGATGCCGGGGCTCTGCCGCAGTTCGGCGAAATCCTTGGCGACCAGCGCAGCCACGCGCCTCATCGCCGGTCCTCCTTGAGCAGCCGGAGGTACACCTCTTCCAGCGTCCGCTCCTCGGGAATCACGGACACGATTCTCGCACCGGCATCGACCAGGGCTTTGACGATTGCCGGCGCGACCGGCGTCTCGCCGTCTACCGCGACGGACAGCGTGTGGTTTTCCGTCTTCACGTCTGTCGCGCCCGTCGCGCGAACGATGGCGTCGTAGTTGGCCGCGGGCTCGGTCACCGTGATCGAGACACGCCTGCCGAACAGGCGCGACCTGAGCGCATCGGGCGTATCGAGCGCGATCAGACGCGAGCGCAACACGGCGACGCGATCGGCGATGCGTTCCACCTCGTCCAGGTTATGCGTGGAGATCACGACGGTCCGACGCTCATTCTTCAGCCGGACAATCAACGCGCGCGTCTCATGCGCGCTCTCGGGATCGAGCCCCGCCGTCGGCTCGTCGAGCAGTACGATCGACGGATCGTGGAGCAGCGTTCGCGCCAGGGCAACACGCTGCTTGAGCCCTTTCGAGAGCTGTGCGGCCTGGTCGCCGGCGCGATTGCCGATGCCAAACAGATCGAGAACGCGTTGGATCGCGTCGGCGCCGACCCCCTGCAGCCGCGCGTAGACCAGCAGGTTGTCGTACACGGTCAGCCGGTCCCAGAGGCCCGGCGCTTCGGTCAGGAATCCGATCCGGCCGCGCAGTCGCGACGACGTCGCCTGCATCAGGTCGCCGTCGATGTGAACCGTCCCCGATGAAGGAGTAATCAGCCCCGCCATCATCCGCAGCGTCGTCGTCTTGCCGGCGCCGTTCGGGCCGAGCAGCGCAAAAATCTCGCCCGGCGCAAGCGCGAATGACAGATCCTCGACCGCGACGCGGTCGTCGAATCGTCGCGTGAGATGGGACGCAGTCAGCACGCGCGCCCTAGTAGGCAGCGAGCGTCTTGATGGCCCTCAGGACGTCGGCGGACCCGGGCAGGATGACTTCTTCGAGCGCCGGCGCGTAGGCAACAGGACAGTCGAGCGCTGCCACGCGTTTGACCGGCGCGTCGAGGTGCTCGAACAGCTCGTCGGAAATGCGCGCCGCGATCTCCGCGCCGAAGCCACAGGTGAGCTGATCTTCGTGCGTGATGATCACGCGGTTCGTGCGCCGCGTGAATACGGCGATCGTCTCCCAGTCGTACGGAATGATCGATCGCAAATCAACAACCGCCACGCTGATGCCATCACGTTCGGCTTGCTGTGCGGCGAGCAGCGTTCGCTGCACGAGCGCTCCCCAGGTGAACACGACGATGTCGTGGCCGTCCCGCGCGACAGAGGCCTTGCCGAACGGAATCATGTACTCGCTGCCGGGGTAGGGCGACTTGTTGTAGGTCTGCCGGTAGAGATGTTTGTGCTCGCAAAACAGGACCGGGTCGTCGCAGCGGATGGCGGTACGAAGGAGGCCGGCCGCGTCCTGCGCAGTCGAGGGAAACACAATCCGGATGCCCGGCGTGTGCGCAAAAATCGAGACGCCCGATTGGCTGTGATACGGAGCACCGCCGCGCAGATAGCCGCCGATGGGTACGCGGATGACAACCGGACACGACCAGCGATTGCCGGAGCGGTAGCGCATCATCGACAGCTCATCGCGAATCTGCATGAAGCCGGGCCAGATGTAGTCGAAGAACTGGATCTCGACGACCGGCTTCAGGCCGCGAAGTGCCATCCCCACGGCGCGTCCGATGATGTTGGCCTCGGCAAGCGGCGAGTTGAAGACGCGTTCGCTGCCGTAGAGGCGCTGCAGCCCGTGCGTGACCTTGAACACGCCGCCTTTGCCGGCGACCTGCGCAAGCGCTTCCTCGCGCGAGGCGTCGGCCACGTCCTCGCCAAAGACGACGATGCGTGGATCGCGTCCCATTTCATCTTTGAGCGTCCGGTTGATCGCGCTGACCATCGTGTCGGGCGCACCTTCCGGGACTGGAGGCGTCGCGAACGCATCCGACTTCGGATCAACGTCGGGCGAAAAGACGAAATCAGCCGCGGTGGCCGGATCGGGCATCGCGGCGTTGAGCGCGGATGCGGCGGCTTCGTTCACTTCCTGATCGACCGAGGCGGCGATCTCCGCCAGGTCCTCATCCTTCGCGAGTCCCTCGTGCTTGAGGAAATGGCGCATGCGCACGAGCGGATCGCGGCGCGCCTCGGCCTCTCGCTCAGCCGCCGTCTTGTACAGCTTCTCGTCGTCCGAGAGTGAGTGTGAGTACGGCCTGACGACTGTTGCGTGCACCAGCACTGGTCCATAGCCGGCCCGGAGGTGTGCCACCGCCTCGCGCATCGTGCGATAGCTGGCGATGTAATCCGTGCCGTCGCAGCGGAACACCCGCAGGCCAACGAAGCTCTCGACGATGCGTGAGATGTCGCCGCCGGGGGTCTGCACTTCGACCGGGACGGAGATGGCGTAGCCGTTATCCTCGACGAGAAACAGGACCGGCAGCTTCCGCGCGCAGGCGGTGCTCAGCGACTCCCAGAACTCTCCCTCGCTGGTGGCGCCGTCGCCGATCGACAGATAGGTGACTTCATCCGCGTGAAAACGTTCCTCGCGACCGGGGATCTGCTCGACGCGTTCGTAGATGCGGCGGGCATCGGCGGAGCCTACGGCGTGCAGACACTGGGTTCCCGTGCAGCTGCTCTGCGACGGGATGTTCAGCGCGCGGTGTCCCCAATGCGACGGCATCTGGCGTCCGCTGTTCGCCGGATCCTCGATGGATCCAACGGACGCGAGAAACATCTCGCGCGGCGTCATCCCGAGCGTCAGGCACAGGGCACGGTCGCGGTAATACGGAAAAAACCAGTCGTAGCCGGGTTTCAGGTGCTTGCCGGCCGCAACAAGGATGGCCTCGTGGCCGGCGCCGCTGATCTGGAAATACGCCTTGGACTGGTTCTTGAGTTGAATCTCCTTGTCGTCGACGCGGCGCGACAGGAGCATCAGGCGATAGGCCGAGAGCAGGTCGTTTCTGGTGAGTCCCTCGTGGTCCCGACGCGCTTTTGCCGCAGAGGCGCGCGCGTCCGCGCCATTGGCCAGGGTCGACCCCTTCATCGCTGGCGCCGATTATGGCATTAACGCCGGGCACCCTGAAGGGGTGCCCTACTGGCCTGACGGGGTGCCCTACAGTTGGGTGCGAGCCTACGGTTCCGCGTCCACGAGCCAGTCCTGACGGATCGGGCTGAACACGTCGAGCTCGAACGTGTCATCCAGCGCTTCGGCCTGGTGTGGGGTTCGTGAGGGGATGTGCAGGACCTCGCCTTCGCGCACGATGATTTCTTCACCACCGACAAGGAAGCGAAGCGCGCCCTGCAGGATATAGGTCATCTGCTCGCTGTCGTGCGCGTGCATCGGAATCAGGGCGCCGCGCTTCAGGTAGATCTGCGCCAGCATCTCGCGTTCACCGGCCACGATCTTCTGCGACACCATCTCGGTGACTTTGTCGAGCGCGATTTCGTCCCAGCGGTGCAGTCTAGCGGGCATAAGAGGGTACGGAGGCGACGGAGTCAACGGTTTCACAGGAGCACGGAGACACGGAGACGAACAGAGAGAACTTAGTACAAGCGCCGAAGTCAGCAGCCGTTCGCACGCCGACCAATCGAACGGCCTCCGTGCGTCTCCGAAGCTCCGTTGCTCCTGTAAACCGTTATCTCCGTCTTCTCCGCTAACTCTAATGCACGCGGCGATTGATGTCGTCTGCGCGGCCGCCTGAATACACGTCGAACTTCCGGCGCATCCGATTGATACGCCATTTCACGACGCGGTACTGGATCTCGGCCTTGAGGTTGAGGCGAGGTTTCTTCAGAAACAGGTAGCCAGCCGCCAGACCGCCCAGGTGCGTGGTGTGCGCGACGCCCCCGCTGCTGGCGCTCACGGCCGCCAGTAACGAAATGCCGCCCATGATCATCACGAAATACCGTGCCGGCACCGGGAACACGAACATGACGAGAATCGGCCGGTGCGGGAAATACAACGCATAGGCGAGGAGGACACCGAAGATCGCACCCGATGCGCCGATCGTCAGCGACTGGTAAAGCGATGAAAAGATGGCCAGCGGCACGAACGAAAGCACGACCGTGGTGAGCGCGGCGCAGACACCGCAGAAGAAGTAGAACTTCAGGAAGTAGCGCGTGCCCCACATCCGTTCCAGCTCGACGCCGAACATCCACAGCGACAACATGTTGAACAGGATGTGCCCGACACCGCCCCGACTATGCAGGAACATGTACGTGGCGAGACGCCACAATTGACCCTGGCCAACCACGGCGGACGGCTGCATCCCAAACCAGTTCTGGACTGCGCCGTAAAAGAACGAGAGCACGAACATCACGACGTTCGCGATGATCAGCCACTTGACCGCAGGCGAGATTCCGCCCGGGCCGAAGGCGTACGACAAACCGGATGGTGATGGGGCTCGGCCTCGCATGGATTCCAGTCTCGTCTAATCGGGGGCTACGGAGCAACATCTGTACCCGTGCTCTCGGATGTGGCGACATCCGACGCGCGGGCGGTGACGTGCGCGGTGCGCGACGCAGGCAACGGAAGCGCGAGCGCTGCTGCAATGAGAGGGGCGAACGACATCACTGTCAATGTCTTTTCGATCCCGAAGCGATCAGCGGCCATTCCGACGAGCGGCACTGTCAGCCCGCCAACGCCCCACGCGAACCCCATCATCAACGACGACACCGTAGCGGCGCTGATCGGCGCGATCATCTGCGCGAAGGTGACGTTCACCGGCAACGTTGACTGGAGAAGAAAACCGCCGGCGGCCATGGTGGCGACCAGCCACCAGCGATCGAGGAGGAGCGCAACCGCCAGAAACGGCACGGCGCCGACGAGCGACAGCATGATGACGCGGCGCGCGCCGAAGCGATCGGCAATCGGGCCACCGAAGAACCCGCCCGCACCGACGGCGCACAGATAGACCGACGCCGCGGTGCCAGCCTGCGCGATGGACATGCCGCGTCGCGTGAGCATGATCGGTATGAACGTGGAAAAGCTGATCGCCGTCAGCGTTCGCAACACCACAATCACGTAGAGCAGCGTCAGCGGTTTCGCGTAGGGGCGGAGCGCCTGCAGTCCGCGACTGGCCGTGGACTCATGCAAGCGCTCGACGGCCGGCACGCGGCGCAGCAGGACACCCCCGAGTACGCCGAGCCCGGGAACGACGAGCCACGGCATCGCCCGCAGTCCGAATCGCTGGACGAACGGCGCAAACAGCAACGGCGCCATGGCCTGTCCGAGCGTGCCACTCGTGATGTGGAACGACATCGCGAAGCCGCGATGCTGACCACTGTATCTGTGGACGAGCGCTGCGGCGGGCGGATGAAACGCCGCGCCGCCAAGACCGCCGATGATCAGAATTGCGGCGAGCATCCATGCCGTCGGCGCCAGGCCGATCAACGGCAGCATCGCGACGGCGAGCAGCGGGCCGCCGATCAGCAGGAGGCGCGGATTCGATCGATCCGCGATGTAGCCGAACCCCAGCTGGGCGACGGAGTTGGCCAGCTGGAAACACATCTGCAGCGTGCCCGCACCGGCGAGCGTCAGGTGCAGATTGGTGATCAGCAACGGCAACAGCGGTGTGAGGACGTTGCCGTAGCCATCGACGAGAAAGTGCGTGCTCGCCAGCACGACGACGGTGCCATGCAGACCGAACGGACGGAAGGACTTCATGCCGAACGGCGGCGGAATCTGCGGAGGATCAGGCGCATGCTGTCGTTGAATTCTTCGATTTGGAGCACCCAGGCCCCGGCAGCAAGCGTGGCGAGGGCGACGGCGATCGTGAAGCAGAGCCGCAGGAGCTGCCATGGCAGCGCGGACTGTGGCATCCACGTCGCAGTCCAGCGCTCCACCACGAACGCCACCGCCCCCATCGCGATTGAGGCAATCACGATTCGGACGGCGGAGGTGATCAATCGGCGTTCGTGAAGGCCGCCGACGTGTCGACGCAGGATCACAAACAGCGCGGTGGCATTGAACAGCGCGGCGATCGACGTGCCCAGCGCCAGCCCGGTGTAGCCCATCACGCGAACGAGCATGACGTTGAGCGCGGCGTTCACCAGGACGGCGATCATGCTGACGACCACAGGGACCCGGTTCTTCCCGATGGCATAGAAGACCGGCGACGCGATCCGGACAACCGAGTATCCGACGAGGCCGACGGCATAGCACCGAAGTGCGGCCGCCGTGGCCACCGTGTCGCTGGCGTGAAACGCCCCGCGCTCGAAGATCACGCGCACGATCGGAATCCCGAGCACCGCCAGCCCGATCGTCGCCGGCACGTTCAGCATCAGCATCAGCGAGATGCCGCGTGCGATCGTGTCGCGGACAGCAGCGAGGTCCTTCTGCGTGACGTGTCGGGAGACGGTTGGGAGCGTTGCGGTGGCAATCGAAACGCCGAACAGTCCGATCGGCAGATACATCAGGCGAAACGCATAGTTCAGCCACGACACCGCGCCGGTGCCCTGACCGGTGGCCAGCTGGTTGTTGACGACGAGATTGATCTGCGTGGCGGCCATGCCGATCGTGCCCGGACCCATCAGCAGCAGCACTCGACGCAACCCTTCATCGCGCCAGTCGAGCGTCAGCCGATACCGAAAGCCCTCGCGCCTGAGCGTCGGCCATTGCAGGGCCAGCTGCGCGATGCCGCCGAGCAGCGTGCCGATGGCAATCGCCGTGATGGGGGCGACGCCCATCCGGCCGAGCGGCGGCACCAGTGCGAACGCGCAGATGATCGTCATGACGTTGAACATCGCCGGCGACAACGCCGGGATGAAGTAGTGATGCAGCGAATTCAACATCCCCATCAGCGCCGCCGCGAGCGCGATGAACAGCAATGACGGAAGCATGATGCGCGCGAGATCAATCGTCAGCGTCAGCTTGGCGGGATTTGCGGTATAGGTCTCGTCGGCCAGCAGGCGGACCAGGGGATCCGCGAAGACGATGCCCAGCACCACGAGCACGCCCGTGACGACGATCAGCGCGTTGATGACGTTATTGCCGACCCGCCATGCCGATTCCTTTCCGCGCGACGTCAGGTAAGAGGTGAACGTCGGAACGAAGGCCGCACTCATCGCGCCTTCGGCGAACAGGTCACGCAGTAGATTGGGAATGCGAAAGGCGACGTAGTAGGCGTCCATCGCCACCGACGCACCGAACAGATGGGCGAGAACCTGATCCCGAACCAGGCCGAGGATGCGGCTGGTCATGGTGGCCGCGCCGGCTGATGCCGCGGAGCGCGCCAGTCGGGAGGACGCGCCGCCGTCCGAAGGCCCTCGAAGGGTCGAAGAATCAGCCGCCAAGTGTGCGGCGTACCGCGTCGTTCACCGCGCGTCCGTCGGCGTTCTTGCCGGCGAGCTTCGGCATCACGGCTTTCATGACCTTTCCGATGTCCTTGACCGACGTGGCGCCGGTCTCGGCGATCGCGGCAGCGACCGCCGCCTCGATGTCTTCGGCGCTCAAAGCGGGCGGCAGATAGTGCTCGAGCACGGCGATCTCGCCGGTCTCCTTGGCGACGAGGTCCGTCCGGCCAGCACTCGCGAATTGCTCGATCGAATCGCGTCGCTGCTTGACGAGCGAGGCGACGACCTGCAGAACTTCCGCGTCCTCGAGGTCGCGACCTTTCTCGACGCCCTTGTTCATGACCGCGGCCTTCAGCATCCGTAGCGCCGACAGGCGCGCCGCGTCCCTCGCCTTCATGGCAGCCGTCAGATCCGCGCCGATCGTGTCGTTGAGGCTCATTTAGTGATCCTGGTCTGAATCGCCATACGTGATGTGCCAGCCGTTGGTCTCGTCGTAAAACCCCTTGGGGACCTGCACGGCGTTGACCTTGACGCTCACCTCGATCGTCGACTTCACGCTGAAGTACCCGTTTCGCCTCAACACGCGGCGGAATGGCAGGTTCATCGCGTAGCAACGGACCTTGTCGGAATCTTCCGCGCGCGCGGCACGATCGACCCAGCGCAGCAGCGTCTTCAGCCCGGCCACATCGTCGGGATCCACGAGAAAGTCCACCAGCAGCGTTACGCGGCCGAGCGGCTCGTGGCGATGACGATACACGGCGTAGCCGTGAACCTCACCCTGACGTTTCAACGCGACGATCTGATAGCGCACATGCGGAGCTTCCAGATATCGCCAGTTCAGATACGGAGCGTCACGCCGAATCGCCAGATCGAACTTGCCGGCCAGCCGTTCCCACAAGGCCGTGAAGTCGCGGTCGAACCGACGAATCGGCTCGCACTCAGCGCGCAGCGGCCGCGAGCGTGCGGCCACCTGCACGAGCGGCCAGGTGACTGCGGAGATGAGACGGTTCACCGGCGTCGGCAGGTGCGGCAGTCTCACCGCGCGCCGTGTGAGCGGCTTGACGAGGCATGGAACGACGTGCGCCGGAGGCCAGTGAAGCCGGTCGAGAAGATCGCGCGCCTCGGCGGAGGCGCCAAGCGCGAGGACCGCACCGCTGTTCCGGTCCCAGGCGCGGACGAGCGCTTCGCCGAGTCCCTGTCGATCGCGTTCGGGGGCGACCATCGCGTCGGCACCCCACGCCCCTTCGACCTCGAGCCCTTTCAGAGAGACACGAACGGGAAGCGTCGGATAGTGACCGACGACCGTCGGCCCTTCACGCGCGACCCAGATCCATGGTTGGCCGGAAGGGTTGTACGGGTTGCGACGATGCTGCCAGTCCCAACGCAGACGGGTGGCGTCCGCTGCGTCCGCGCCCTGCATGCGACGGTACAGCAGTTCGACACCACGACGGTCTTCAGGACGGAAGCGATCGATCTCTGACATGACCTGAAACGGAGCGCGTGGACCTGCGAGCCGTCTCTATTGTAAGGGCGCGCGGCGAACGAGCGCGTCAGCGCTGATTCGATGGCGGCGGCTGCGGCGGCTGCGGCTGCGGTGAGATCTCGCCAGGACGCGAGCTACCCGGCAGTGTTTGCAGCGTTGTCGGCGGCCGGAAGGGGACCGCTGTTCCAGGCGCCACCGTCTCCGTTGTCGAGCCAAACGGTGCATTAGCGCCGGCTGGCGTCACCACGCGAACCACGCCAGGCGTGTTTGCCGCTCCCGGCGTCGTCGCGAACGGGTTCGCCGGAGTCGGCATCCGCGCTCCCGCCTGCGGGAAAGCAGCGTCCGGATCGTCGCGGCCATCGTCGAGAGCTGGCCGTTGCACGGTGGCCGCGCCGAACGTCACCGGTGCAGGGTTCCGGACGGCGTTGCTGGTCGGCAGGATGATGACGCCACCCAGACGCGACAAGCCGGTGCTCTGGTCACGCTGGGTCACGACATAGCCCGCCACAGCGCGCAGCAGGATCTCAAGCGCCTGGCGTTCTGGAACTGCGGTCAGTTCCAGTGAGACCGGCGCACCGCTGAGGCGATCCGCATTCACGAAGCGCGTGCCGCCCAGCCGGGACCATTCGTCGAGGATGGTTCGGAGCGGCGCGTTTTGAGCGTTCAGCGTGACGAGACCGCTGTTGAACTGAAGGGTGACAGCCTGGGCCGACGCCGAAACGGCAGAGCCGAGCAGCAGCGCCAGGGTGGCGGCGATCGCGGTTTGAAACTTCATAGTTCTATTCCCAACCAGTATACGGGCCGTTCGTTCACCGTGCCCGGATGTGTTCGATGACCGAACGGATGATGTCGTCCAACCCCATTTTCGGCGCGAAGCTGATGAGACTTTGAATCTTGGAGATATCGGGCACCCGCCTGGGCATGTCCTCGAATCCGGCCTCATACGCCACGTCGTAGGGCACATTCACAACCGCGGAGCTGCTCTTCGTCATCTTCTTGACACGTTCGGCGAGCTCGCCAATGGTCACTTCGCTCGTACTTCCGACGTTGAAGACATCGCCAATGGCCTTTGGCTCCTGCGCCAGCTTCACCAGCGCATCGACCACGTCTCCCACGAAGGTAAAACTGCGCGACTGTGTGCCGTCGCCAAACACCGTGATCGGCTGCCCGGCGAGCGCCTGCCGGACAAAGGTCGGGAGCACCATCCCGTACTGCCCGGTCTGACGCGGCCCCACTGTATTGAATAGACGCACGATGACGACCGGCAGCTTCTTTTCCTTCCAGTACGCCAGCGCCAGAAACTCGTCGATGAGCTTGCTGCACGCATACGCCCACCGATGTTTAGACGTCGGACCCAGTACAAGGTCGGCCGCTTCACGGAACGGCACGTCGGTGCTCTTGCCATAGACCTCGGACGTGGACGCGATGAACACCAGCTTCTTCTTCTTGTTTGCGTGCTTCAGCACCACCTCGGTACCGTGCACGTTCGTCTCGAGCGTGTGGACCGGCTGTTCGACAATCAGCTTGACGCCCACGGCTGCCGCGAGATGGAAGACGACATCGCTGCGGTCGATCAGCTCGGCGAGCAGCGGTTCGTTCATCACCGATTCCACGACGTAGGAGAAGCGTGGGTGAGTCTTCAGGTGCGTGATGTTGTCAATCGATCCCGTCGACAGGTTATCGATGACGAGCACTTCGTGTCCGTCGGCAAGCAGCCGTTCGGCAAGATGCGAGCCGACGAAGCCCGCGCCGCCTGTAATCAGTGCAATCACGCGACTACGTCCCGCCTGTCCACGTTCCTCGCGGCGGAGACAACCATCCGGACATCTGAGTCCGTCAGTCCCGGGTGCAGCGGCAGCGAGAGCAGTTCGCGCGTGGCTCGCGATGCCACAGGGCACTCGCGGGCGGGATACGCCGCAAACGCGGCCTGCTCATTCAGTGGCATTGGGTAATGGATCAATGTGTCGATTCCAGCAGCAGCCAGGGACGCCTGTAACGATTGGCGACCTGACGTCCGTACCGGGAAGAGGTGATACACGTGGCCTGAATCGCGTTCAGCAATCGGTTGTACTCCGGTATCTAGCGAGCGGCGGTACTCAGCGGCCAGCTCGCGGCGTCGGGCCGTCCACGCAGGCAGGAACGGCAGCCTGGCACGGAGAACCGCAGCCTGTATTTCATCGAGGCGGCTGTTGACGCCTGCCTCCGCGTGCACGTAGCGATCGGTCTGACCACCGTTCCGCAACCGCTTGATGCGATCTGCGACCGCCGCGTCATTGGTGATCGCCGCGCCGCCATCGCCGAGCGCGCCAAGATTCTTGGTCGGGTAGAAGCTGAACGCGCCGCCGACGCCGAACGTTCCAACCGGCGTTCCGCGCCACGACGCGAGATGCGCCTGGCAGCAGTCTTCGATCAGGGCGAGATTGTGCCGTGACGTAATGGCCATGAGCGCCGACATGTCCGCCGCCTGCCCGTACAGATGAACGGGGACGACCGCGCGTGTGCGGGAGCCGATGGCGGCGTCACAGGCCGCCGGATCCATCGTCAACGTCTGGTCATCGACGTCGACGATGACGGGAATAGCGCCGGCGGCGATGACCGCCAGCGCGGTGTACGCGGCGGTGATCGCCGGCACGATCACTTCGTCGCCCGCGCCGATGCCGGCGGCTCGCAGCATCAGCGTGATGGCGTCCGTACCGTTGCCGGTGCCGATCGCAAACCGGGCACCGCTCGCCGCGGCGAACTCCGATTCAAAGCCTTCGACTTCCGGCCCGAGGACGTACCAGCCGCGCGCGATGACACGTGCGATGGCCTCGCGTACCCCCCCGGCGTCCTCACGGAGCCGGAGATCGAGAAAAGGAACCTTGACGGAGTCAGTCACGATGGTAAAGCGGACCCTGCAGCCGGCACGTAACGATCGAAGTGGTTCCGGTAGAACTCGATCGTCTGGCGCAGTCCATCGGCGAGATCGGTACGCGGCACCCATCCGAGCGTCTCTCTGATGCGCGTCGAATCGGCATAGAAGTCGCCGATGTCGATCGCTTTCTTCTCGGGTGGCCACTCGACGAAGCGGTAACGTCCGGAGCCGGCCACTCTGATCAGCAGCTCGACGAGGTCGCGATGCGCCGTTGGGGCGAGTCCACCGACGTTCAGGACCTGTCCGTTGCACGCCTCGCTGGCTCCCGCGCGCAGAAACGCGTCCGCGGCGTCGTCCACGTAGACGAAATCGCGCAGTTGCGAACCGTCACCGTAGATTTGAATTTCCCCGCCTTCAATGGCGAGACGGATGAACCAGGCGATGAAGCCTTGCCGGTTGTGTTTCAGCAACTGCCGGGGTCCGTAGACGTTGGTCAGGCGCAGCGAGCATGCCCGGATGCCGAATACGTTGTTGTAGAGCAGATGGTAGTACTCGCCCGCCGCCTTGTTGATGCCGTTGACGTCCGCCGGCCGAACCAGGTGCGCCTCCGTCACGGGCAGGCTGTCTGCTTTGCCGTACACCTGTCGCGTGCCGGCGAAGACGATCTTCACCGCCGGGTTGTAGTTGCGGCACGCCTCGAGAATCGACAGCTGCGCGCGGCAGTTGATCTCCAGATCCGTGTACGGATCGCGCATGCTGTCGATGTGGCTGACCTGCCCGGCGAGATTGAAGATGATCTGCTGGCCGCGCACGAGATAGTTCATCGTCGTCTGCTGACGCACGTCGGCGATGTTCACGCGCAGGCGATCTTCAATGCCGCAGATATTGAACAGGTTGCCGCCGTAGTCGTCGATGAGGGAGTCGACGATCACGACGCGCGCCCCGAGCTCCACGAGCCGCCAGGCGAGATTGCTGCCGATGAAGCCAAGGCCGCCGGTGATCATCACGGGACGATCGCGATAGAAGCCGCCGTAATCGGTGGCGCGGAGGCCCGCGGCTGCGGTCACGCGGCGATTCTAGCAGACGGTTTCCGGCGGAACCGGTCGGCCACCATCAGGTCGAACCAGATGCCGGCGATGTGCAGGTAGGTCCGGATGATCCGTCCCGGCCTGAAGAACTGCGACTGGCCCCACTTCCTCGCGTAGTGGTGGACCGACACCTCGCGGAATCCGGCGCCGGCGCGCTGCGCGTGCTTCACCAGCTCCACGCAGATTGATCCGCTGTTGCTGCGCAGCTCGAGGTCGGCGAGGATCCGGCGGCGAATCAGCCGAAAATCGCAGTCGACGTCATGAATCGGCAGCCAGAAACTCCATCGCATCACAAAGCGATGCACGTTGCCGGCGTGAACGCGGTACGCCGGATCCTGTCGCGTCATCTTGATGCCGTTCACGAAGTCGGTGTCGTCGGTCAGCAGCATCAGCAGGACAGCCAGCTCACGTACGTCGTATTGCCCGTCGCCGTCGGTATAGAAGACGAGCTCCTTCGTCGCTGCCGCGAACCCGCTGCGCAGCGCAGCGCCGTAGCCTCGATTGCGCTCGTGCGTAATCACTTGGAGACGTGGCATCCGTGCGGCGAGCGCGGCGAGCACGTCGGCGCTTCCATCCGTCGAGCCGTCGTTGATGACGATGATTTCGTAATCGTCGGTCAGCTGCTGGAGCTGCCGCTCGGCTTCGATGACGAGGTCGCCGATCGTGTTGCTGTCGTTGTAGCAGGGAAAGAAGACCGAGATCGAGGGCCGCGACATTACCGGTCCATTCGGCCCTGAAAACGCAGCGCGGTAATCTGCTCGGAGACCAGCCCAACCAGAAACACGATCACGGCAAAGAGCAGCAGCACGACGGCGCCGTTCGGGATCCGTCCGGCCGCGAAGAAGTTCGAGACGCCGTAGAGAGCGCCCGCGGTCAACGCCAGGCCGCTGATCGGCGCAAAGATCCGGAGCGGGCTGAAGAGCGTGACCAGTTTCAGCAGGATCATCAGGAAGCTGGCGCCGTCGCGCGCGACGCGCATCTTCGAGTCGCCCACGCGTGTGCCGGCGTCGATCGGCTCGAACGTGACGTTATACCCGGCTTTGATGCACGCGAGGGTGGTCGTCGTCGGCGTCGAGAAGCCGTTTGGCAGCAGGTGGAGAAACTCGCGAAGAACGTCCCGCCGGATGCCGCGGAATCCGGACGTCAGGTCCGGAATCGGCCGTCCGGTCAGGTAACTGGCCAGCCGGTTCAACACGGCATTGCCGGCACGACGCGTCAGCGTGGCCTGGGTCGCGGCGCGCCGCGCCCCGACCACGAGATCGAATTCTCCGAGGCGCGCGACGAGACGCCGTGCGTCATCCGCATGATGCTGTCCGTCGCCGTCGACGATCAGGACGAAGTCGCCGGACGCGTGGCGCGTGCCGGTTTTGACCGCGGCGCCATTCCCCTTGTTGTACGGATGCCGGATCACGCATGCGCCCGCCTCGCGCGCGCGATCAGCCGTGGCATCGGCGGACCCATCGTCGACAACGATCACCTCGCGCCAGTCCGCCGCCGCTTTCAGGCGGCCGACGACGTCGCCGATGGACGGCGCTTCATCTTTTGCGGGGATCACGATTGAGACGGTCGCCGGATCAGCCACGTGCGCCTAGGTCGCAAAGCGGAAGTTGATGATATCGCCGTCCTGAACGACGTACTCCTTCCCTTCAAGACGTACTTCGCCATGTTCCCGCGAGACCGCCATCGAGCCGCGCGTCGTCAGCGAGTCGTAGGAGACGACCTCGGCCCGGATGAACCCGCGTTGAATGTCGCTGTGAATCTCGCCGGCGGCGAGCTGCGCCTGAGTGCCGCGATGAATCGACCAGGCCCGGCACTCGTCTTCGCCGACCGTGAAGAACGACATGTAGCCGAGGAGATCGTAGGCCGTGCGAATGACGCGATCGAGTCCGGACTCGGTCAGCCCGAGCTCGCCGAGGAACATCTTTTTGTCCTCGTCGTCGAGCTGCGAGATCTCCAGCTCGATCTTTGCGCACAACGCAACGGCCTTCGTCTCGGCGTGGGCCAGAAAGTCGGTCAGTCCCGTCGCTGCCGCGGCCTTCGCGACGTCGGCGCCGACGTCGGCAACATCGCTCTCGTCGAGATTGATGACCAGTAGCAGCGGTTTCGCGGACAGGAGCTGGAAGCCGCTCAGGCGCTTGCGATCGTCGCCAGTGAGGCCGAGCGCGCGCAGCGGTGTGCCCTCTTCGAGCGCTGTTTTGCAGCGTTGTACGAGCTCGCGCTCTTTGTCGAGCTCCGTGGACTTGCCCTTCTTCAGATCCTTCTCGATGCGTTCGAGACGGCGCTCCGCAACGCCGAGATCCGCGAGGATCAACTCATCCTCCATCGCTTGCGCATCGCGCGCCGGGTTGATCGATCCGGACGGATGCGGCACTGCCGCATCGCGAAACGCGCGCACCACGTGCACGAGCGCATCAGCGTTTTTGTAGGCGGCGACGTCGACGAGCGCCTGCGCGCCCGTTCGACTTGGCGCGATCAGATCCGTGAACTCGACTGTCGCCGGTACCCGCTTTCGCGGGTTGTACATCGCAGTGAGAATGTCGAGCCGCGCATCAGGAACCTTTGAAATTCCGATCGCGACGTCCCCTTTGCCACGCGGCGCGTCTTTCGCGCTCGTCATCAGCTGAAAGAGAGTTGATTTTCCGCTCGAGGGGAATCCGATGAGGGCCGCACGAAGCACGTGGGCCAGCCTACTACGTCCGCCTGTGCAGCAACGGCGTTCGGCGAGCGCGGGATGTTGGGGTCAGGTCAGCAGCCCATCGCAGCCGGCTGCGTAAAAGCGATGATCAGGCGAAAACCGAGGTGTCGAAGAGCAGGCGAAACAAACACGTAACTCACTGGGGATCAGCATCTTGCGGTTGACATCGCAGAATCACCGCTCTACTATCCGTGTGGATTTTGGTGGACGGAAGTGGAGCAAAATGGGCTGCGCGGCAGCTCAGCTGCCCGGATCGACGAAAAGGGGCGGCTGAAGGTGCCGGCGACGTTTCGGGGGGTCATTCAGGACCAGCATGGGGCAGACGTCTTCGTGACGAGTCTGACTGGAGAGTCGGTCCTCGTCTATCCGATGCCTGTCTGGCTGGAGATTGAGCAGAAGCTCTCGAAAATGGCCAGCACCCATCCGTCGCGCCTCAAGTTTCTCGATCGCGTGAACTTCTACGGGCAGGAAGGCGAACTCGACAGCCAGGGACGCATCGCGATTCCACCGCACCTGCGAGAGAGCGCATCGATTATCGGCGACGTTCGTGTGTTCGGACGCATCAATCACATCGAGGTCTGGAACGGCGAACGTTTCGCCCTGAAGCTGCAGCAGGGGCCATGGACCGACGACGATGCGATGCGGCTGTCGGAGCACGGGATTTGAGTTAGTTGGCAGTCGGCAGTTGGTGATTCGTAGTTCGTCGTGGATGCCGACCGCCAGATAGTGCACACGCCGGTGATGGTTGCTGAGGTGCTCGAGCATCTCGCGCCGGAACGCGGCGGCATTTTCATCGATTGCACGGTAGGCCTCGGGGGGCACGCGCGGGCGCTGCTCGAGGCCGGAGCGTCGCGGGTCATCGGACTGGACCGCGATCCGTCGGCGCTTGAACGCTCGCGCGCCGCTCTAGCCGCGTTTGGCGATCAGGTCGAGCTGGTTCACAGCGACTACCGTGAACTGACGGACGTGCTCGACGCGCGCGGCATCAGCGGGGTCGATGGGGTGCTGGCGGATCTTGGCGTGTCGTCGTTGCAGCTCGACGCGCCCGACCGGGGGTTCAGCTTCAGGCGCGACGACGTCCTCGACATGCGCATGGATACGTCCCAGGGACACACCGCGGCGG
>Ga0070670_100001431_pt1 | contig 19206 bp, 16 predicted proteins | sample KBSS63metaG_FD_64665 | JGI IMG/M metagenome (GOLD analysis project Ga0070670, IMG submission 64665) | Switchgrass rhizosphere microbial communities from Kellogg Biological Station, Michigan, USA - KBS S6-3 metaG | ecosystem: Host-associated > Plants > Roots > Rhizosphere > Soil ... | reverse complement strand
TAGGGAATCGGGAATCGGGAATCGGGAATCGGGAATCGGGAATCGGGAATCGCGAATCGGGAATCGGGAATCGGGAATCGGGAATCGGAAATGGAGGGAACCGGAACTGAGGGCCTGCCGGGACGACGGCGATTCCTCGACTCGCGGCCGCTCGCTCGGAATGACCCGCGCCTTTTCGCCTGCGCCCGCCCCCGCCAGTCGCCCGTCCCCGCCAGTCGCCAGTCGCCAGTCGCCAGTCGCCAGTCGCCTACGGTCTCGGCGCCTTATCCGGCGGATCGAGCTTCGAGTCGAGCTGCGTCACCGCAAACGGATCGACGAACGTCGCGCCATCGCCTAACACGCGGCGTGCCGCGACCAGGCGATCCCGGAACCACTTCCCGCGCGGCGAGTCCAGGTCGTCGTACCGCACGCCGCCGCCGCTCGACGTCGAATGCAGGATGCGATCGTTGCCGGCGTAGATCGCCACGTGGTCGACACCGTCGCCGCTCTGTGAGAAGAACAGGAGATCACCCGCGCGGAGCCCGTCCAGCTTCGCGGCGAGCGACTGACCCGCCGTTGCCTGGTGGCGCGACGTGCGCGGAAGGGCCACGCCATTGCGAGCGAACACATACTGCACGAAGCCAGAGCAGTCGAAACCTGATTTTGGAGACGAGCCGCCGTATGTGTAGTGCGTGCCGATGTAGCCATTGGCCGTGGTGATGACCGCGGACGCCGAGGCGGTCGGCGCGGGCTCAGCGCGGCGCACCGAGCCCGCACCAGTCGGAATCGAAATCGACGGGATACCGCGCGGCGTGGTCTTGCCGCCAAACCCGATCGAGAATCCGATGCGGTACTCCCAACCCGTGCGGGTGGTCGGAATCGGTATGCTTCCGTCGGTCGAAGAGCTCGACGAACCGGTCCAGTTGATCGGCCTCCGATGCCGCGCCTCCGTTTCGAACGAGAGCGATCCCAGCGTGCGTGCGACGCCGATACCGTAACTCCCGACGAGGCTCTGGCCGCCGGTGCCGTCGGTCCGCCGCAGGCCCTCCGCGCCGATTCCCGAGAAGAACGTCGGCAGGAACCCACCGAGGAGCGGCCCGATCACGGGGAACCGCGCCGGCGAGATGACGGCGTCGGCGTCCGCGACCCACCCGCGCTCAGTGTCGCCGGTTGTGCTCGAGCTCGTGAGCGAGCGGACATCGTAGGCACCGCCAAAGCGCAGCCCGAAAATTCCACCAAGTCTGCCGCCATAGCTGGTGAGCGTCGCGCCAAGGAGGGTCGGACTTCCCTCGAGCGAGCTGTTCCGCGATGCGAACGGCGATAGCTCGAAACGCGACTGCGCCTGAGCCCGCGAAGCTGCGAGCCACGTCAGTACCGCTATGACCGACCGAACCGCCAACCTGTGCATTCGACCCTCAGCATGTGCGTCGAGATCGGCAAAAGCATTCACGGTGCCCAGCCGATGCCGTCACCGCAGCGCCTGTCATGTCGCTGTAGCGCAAGGTACTTACACAGTCTACAACGTCTATTACGCCGACGCCGGCTGTACCGTAACGCGGACAAATCAACCGTCGCGGAGTGGACGCCGGCCGACCACCAGATGGCGCAGCAGACTGTTCACGACGACAGTTTGGTGATCGTGACCGGTTTCTGGCGGTGACGAAGGTCATGGATCGATGCAAGGGCCTTGTCGAAAGGGGCCACTCAAAGCGAGCCACGCCGCTAGAAACAGCGAGAACCCTCGGGAGGCTCTTCTCACCAGAAGAAACGTCCCGAGGGTTCTCGCTGTTTCTGCCTTTTCCGTCTCCCGCCTCCCGTCTCCCGCTTCCTCAGATTTCCCGATTCATAACGCGGCGAAGCGTCTCATCGTCGATGTTCCCGCCGCTCACCACGACGCCAATGCGCTGGCCTGCCAGGCGATCCTTGAGCGCCAGCATCCCAGCGAGCCCGGTGGCGCCCGCACCCTCGACGAGGGTGTGCGTGGTCCGGAGCAGCAGACGCAATGCGTGCGCGATCTGGGCGTCGGTAACCGTGATGAAGTCCGCCAGGCCTTCGCACAGCGCCGCAAACGTCAGCTCGTAGGTACTGCGCGTCGCGAGCCCATCGGCGAACGTGCTTGCCGGCGTCGCCGTTACACGCGGCGCTCGCGCGTGCCAGCCATCGTGCGTCGCGGGGGCGCCGGCTGCCTGGACGGCGTACACGCGAACGTTCGGCCGCAGGGCACGCATGACCGTCATCGCGCCCACGGCCTGCGACCCGCCTCCGACAGCAACCACGAGCGCGTCGAGACTCGGCTCCTGCTCCGCGATCTCGAGCGAGAGCGTTCCGGCGCCGGCGAGGATGTGCGCGTTGTTCGTCGAATGCGCGAGGTACGCGCCCTCGTCGCGCACGATCCGCTGCGACACCGCGAGCGACTCGTCGTAGTCCTTGCCCTCCTCGATGAGTCGCGCGCCCAGCGCGCGGATCGCCGCGTTCTTCTCGGGGTTGTTGCCTAACGGGACACAGATCGTGACGGGGATACCGAACGTCTTCCCGGCGTAGGCGAGGCCGAGCCCGTGGTTGCCGCGCGTGGCAGCGACGACGCCGCGGCGTCGCTCATCGTCGCTCAAGGCCGTCAGGAGCGAGAACGCGTTGCGGACCTTGAATGCGCCGGTGGGATTCAGGTTCTCGTGCTTGAGCGACACGCGAATGTCACTGCCTACGTCCGCGTCGAGTACGGGGTACTGCCGGAGCGGCGACACCGGCACGTACGGGCGAATCCGATCGCGTGCGGCGGCGATGTCGTCGAGCGTGATGGGCCAGGCGGAGCGTGGCAGTGTGTCAGGTATCATCGGCAGCGTCGAGGTGAACGTGAACCGCCCCGGTCCCGTCGTACGAGACGGTGACCCGCCAGGGCTGACAGCATACCTGGCAGTCTTCAATGTACTCCTGCGAGGCGCCGCTTCCCGGATCGACGGCGATCTCGTTCGGCTCTCCGCAGTATGGGCAGATCACATGAGCGATCGTGTCCGCCGTGCCGTCGCCCAGTGGAAAGTCTTCGATCGGGTCGTCGCCATTCCCGCGCATGAACCGAGATGTAATTCGTCGCAGTTGGCGGAGGAATTGCAGTCGGCTTTCGCGATTTTCCGAGCGAGGGCGCATGGAACAAACAACGTTCACGGACAGCGAGGGTGTGGCCTGGAACGTCCGGGAGGACGGTGCCGACGATCCGCGTGCGCTCACCGCGGACGTCCCGCCCGGGACCACGTGGCTTCGTTTCGAGAGCGAGCTGGAAGTGCGGCGCCTCTGGCACTACCCGGATGACTGGCGGGGACTGAGCGGCATTCAACTGGAGTCGCTGCTCGACCGCGCCAGCACGGTCATTGCACGGTTCAGGCCGGCAACGCATAGTGGGGTAGGTCGGGGCGCAGCGCTCAACCCAGAGCAGCCCGCGCGTTCGCCCGTCCCACCGACGACGAACCGGGCGGATGAATCGCCCGTTGACACCAGTCGTCGCGATAAGAAGTAGCGAAAAGGGGCAACTAGGAAGTCGCGAGAGCAACAACGAGGTTCGACCGGCCTCTGTCGGGGTGGCCGGTTCCTGTAGTCGGCGTTGGCGTCGGACGACCACTCTCATCGTGCGTCTCCGCACCGACGTGGAGGGCTCGATTGCCGTACCCTTCCATCCGCATGCTCAGACCACACTCGAGGACCCCGCACATGCGCACCCGGTTTGTCGCCACGATTGCCATCGCCACCCTTGCCGCCGTTGGCGTGTCCTGCGGCGAGGCGAATCCGACTGGCGGGCTTCTTTTCACCGGCAGCGTCAATGGCGCGAGCGTGCGGCTCATCAACGCCCTCACGTCCGACCAGGGCCTCGATTTCCTGGTCGATGGACGGGTCGCGGCCTCGAACACGCAATTCGGCAGTGCTTCACCCTACATTGCGGTCTCGGCCGACACGCTGCGGTTGCAGGCGGAAGGAAGCATCAGCGGCACGACGCTGGTGGATTTCACGCGGGATCTCAGCGCGGGCGGCGCGTTCAGCATGGTCCCGGCGCCGGGGCTCAATCAGTTCGGCGCCCTGTTCATTGCGGACGACCCATCTCCGGTAGCGGCCCAGGTCAAGCTTCGGGGCATCAATGTGTCCGCGGCAACGGGCCCCGTCGCGATCTACGTGACCGGCCCGAACGACGACATCTCGTCCGCGACGCCACTAATCCCGGCGCTCGTGTTTGCGACGGCGTCCGCGTATGTGACCGTTCCTCCGGGCAACTACCGCATTCGGCTGACGCCCGTAAGCAACCCGAGTGACGTTCTCGCTGACGTCCCGAGCGTGATACTGGGAGCGCGGACCGTTCAGACGCTGCTCGTGACGGACGCTCCGGGTGGTGGCCTGCCCACCACAGTGTCGATCATCCTCGACAACTAGTCGCGTCAGCGCAGTCCGCCGGCGCGATCCCGCCGCCCACTTCTTTCCCGGTGAGGACGGCGAGGATGGGTGTGAGGCGCTAGCTTCGTAGCATGCGACTCCCATTGGCGGCGACGCTCGTCGTCGGCGCGGTGCTGCTCTGGCTGGCCTCGCGACGCGAGCAATCCCGCGTACCCCGGTGGGTGTCGACGCTCGCCATCGCGATCGCGTCTCTCGGCATCAGCGTCGCGGTCGCGTCCCGGCCCGGGATCGGCTGGAGTATCTCGTCGATCTGCTTCAGCCTCATCGCGATCATTCTGATCCTGGTTGTGATCCGGGAGATACTGAAGCGCTGACAGGCGGCAGGCCGCCGTCCCCGGCTATATTCGCCTCGCTCACCGCTGTCCCTTCCGCCCTCAACTCCACCGACATGCGCGCAGTCCGTTGGATCGGTGCCGCCGCGATCGTCATCGCTGCGGCGTGCACGCACTCCACGCCCGCCCAAGTCCCGACCCCGAGCCGACCGCCGACCCAGTCGCCTAACGTGCAGCCAGCCGCTGGTACGCAGGGTGGTCAGGCGCCAGCGATCGCGACGAGCATCGCGAGCCGCACGGCCGGAATGGAACGTCGCGCCGGCCTCATCCCACTGTACCTCGACGACCGCCAGGGAAGGGTCTTTCTCGAGATCCCGCGTGACTCCATGCGCGTGCTCGCGTTCTTCCTCCAATCCACCGGGCTCGGATCCAACCCGATCGGCATCGATCGCGGTGCAAACGGGCCCGATCACGTCGCGCGCTTCGATCGCAACGGCGACCACGTGCTCGTGATATTCGAGAACTGGAACTACCGCGGCAACGCTGCCGGTCTCGCGATGACTGTTGCCGAGTCGTTCCCGCCGAGCACGGTCGCGGCGCTCCCGCTGCTCGCGGTGGAAGATGGGAAGCTCCTCGTCGACGCGACCGAGTTCGTCTATCGCGATTGGCTCGACGTATCCGGCACGCTCTCGCGCACGAACGAGGGTACATACTCGTTGGTCCGTGACCGTTCGAGCATCGACCGCGCGTACACGAAAGCATTTCCCGAGAACACCGAGATCGACGTCGCGCTGACCTACGCCACCCAGGGGCGGGCGGGAGAAACGGTTTCGTCGATCGTCCCGGACGGCCGGGCCTTCACGCTTCGGCAGCATATCTCGTTCGTTCAGCTTCCCGATGCGGAATACCGCCCGCGAACGCTCGACCCGCGCGTCGGCTTCTTCGGCATCACGTTCAAGGACTACTCGCAGCCGATTCAGGGTTCGCTCGAGCAGCGCTGGATCTCGCGCCATCGACTCGAGCGCGTGAACCCTAACGATCCCAACAGCGCCTTCCGCAAACCGATCGTCTACTACATCGATCCCGGCATTCCCGAGCCCCTCCGGTCCGCCACAGTCGAAGGGGCGCGGTTCTGGGAGGAAGCGTTCAATCAGGCTGGTCTGCGCGGTGCGTTCCGCGTCGAGATGTTGCCGGCTGGTGCGGATCCCATGGACGCGCGGTACAACGCGGTGATGTGGGTGAACAGGAACGAGCGCGGCTGGTCGTTCGGCGGGTCGCAGGGCGATCCCCGAACGGGCGAGATCATCAAGGGTGTCGCCCACATGGATTCTCACCGGAATCGCACGGACTACAACATCTACGCGGCACTGGTCGGCGCGGCACCAGCAGCCGCCGACACGGCGTTCGTGCTCGCGCGCGTCAGGCAGGTGACGGCCCATGAGATCGGCCACACGATCGGCATGGCCCACAACTACATCGCGAGCACGTACGAGCGCGGCTCCGTGATGGACTATCCCGCCCCACGCGTTAGGCTCGATGCCTCCGGCCAGATCGACCTCCACGCCGCGTACGACCGCGGCCCCGGTGCGTACGACGTGTGGGCCGTCCGATGGGCGTACGGCATCTTCCCGGCGGCCACCGAGCGTGACTCGCTCGAGGCGATCCTGCGTGAGGGTCTGCGAAAGGGTTACCTGTTCCTCTCCGACGCGGACGCACGCCCCGACTTCGCGTCGGACCCGCGGGTGAACCTGTGGGACGATGCTGCGACGGAGTTGGAGTTTCTCAAGGCGCAGACCGACGTGCGTCGTGTTGCGATGCGACGCTTCGGGCTCGGGAACCTCCGGCCGGGCGAGCCCGTGGCGCTACTCCAGGAACGACTCGCGCCACTCTACTTCTTCCATCGGTTCGCGATCAATGGCGCGACCAAAGCGATCGGCGGCCTCGAATACAGTAACGCCGTTGTCGGAGACGGCCAGCAAGCATCGCGTTCCGTCAGCGCCGCTCGGCAACGCCAGGCGCTGTCGTCACTGATTGCCGCACTGCAGCCGGCCGAGCTCGCGATCCCCGATACGGTGCTCACGCTGCTCGCGCCCCGGCCGTTCTCGTATAACGGCTCGATCGAGCTGTTCGGAACGCGAACGCGGCCGGCGTTCGACGAGCTCGGCGCCGCCCGCACGCTCGCGCAGATGATCATCGACGGCATCCTTCAGCGCGAACGCGCCGCGCGGCTCGTTCAGCAAGGGTCGTACGGCGGTCGGCCGCTGACGCTTTCGGAGACGATCGACGCGCTCGTGACGGGAACGTGGGGCGGTGCAGCGCCAACGTCGTCGAAGCTGGCCGCGTTGAAGCGCGTCACGCAGCGCGCGCTGGTCGATCGACTGCTCATGGTGGCCGCGGACAGCGGGGCGGCGCCCGAGGTCCGCGCGATGGCGCAGTACAAGCTTACGGAGCTCGCCGCGCGCGCGAAGGCGCAGGCTCGCGCTGGCAGCATCGAGCAGCAGGCGCACTTCGCGAGCATCGCCGCCGATATCACGCGCTGGATCGAGCGCCGAGAGTTGCCGGCACTGAGCCCCGCGTTGCGTGCTCCGCCGGGCGATCCGTTCGGCGAGGACATTCCCTGATGGGGTCAGACTCCTAACGCATCATTTCGTTTTGCGAATCAAGGGCTCTGACCCCTTGATCCATTGATCCGAGATGAGGAGTCGTCGACGTGTAGGAGTACGCGCACAGCGGGCTCCTGCGCGCCGTCGTGAAACGTTCGATTCCCGACGACGTACGGCTCCGAAACACCTCGAGCCAGGTCTTCGGCACGACATAGCCAATCAGGTTCAATCGTCACCATGTCTCGTCCTGCTCGCATTCCCAGCGCGCTCGTGACGTTCGCGGCACTGACCTCATTCGCCGCGATCACTCCGGCGCTTTCCGCCCAGACCAACGCCACGCGTCGCGGCGAGGCCGTGGCGCCACGCGGCTATGGTGACCTGAACTTCGCCGTGGCCCAGCCGATCGGAGACTTTGGCAAATTCATCGGAACCGGCTACGGTCTCACCGGCGGCTTCGTGTGGAATCTCGACCGCGATCGCGTCTTCGGCATTCGCGCGGAGGGCGGATTCGTTCAGTACGGGAGCGAGACGATCGGCGGATGCCTCGTGAGCTGCCGTGTCCCGGTCGACGTGACGACCACCAACGACATCGGCTTCGGCGGCATCGGACCGCAGGTCTCCGTGCCCGCCGGCCCGTTCCGACCGTACATCAACGCGACCGCCGGGTTCAGCTACTTCTTCACGCATTCGTCGATCGGTGACAGCGACGAGTATGACTCCGGCGCGTACGATCACACGAATCACGACGACCTGGTGTTCGCCGTGACCGGTGGCGGCGGCGTGTTGATTCCCGTGTCAATGCGAACGATTCCGGTGCTGCTCGACCTCGGCGCCACAGTTCACCGGAACGGCCAGGCGAGCTATCTCCGCAAAGGGAGCATCAGGGATCTCCCGGACGGAAACATCGTGGTCAATCCGATCCGCAGCGACGCGAACTTCGTCACGTATCGCATCGGAGTCTCGATCGGCATACCAACGCGACGTTAGGCGGGTCTAGTCTTCCCGCCAGCGTCGCTCCCGCTTCTTGTCACTGATGCGCCGTTTCGACTCGAGCCGCGCCTGTTTCGCGGCGCGAGTCGGCTTCGTGGGCCGCCGCTTCTTCGGAACAATGAGCGCCTGGCGCACGAGCTCCGTCATCCGCTCCTCGGCGCTCTCGCGATTTTGACGCTGGCTCCGCCGATCGCTCGCGACGACGCGCAGGTTTCGCTCGCCGTCCAGTCGCGACGACAGCTTCTGCAGCAGACGCTCGCGCTGCTCGTCCGTCAACGCTCGCGACGCGGCCACGTTCCATACGAGCTCGATGCGCGTGGACGACGTGTTGACGTGCTGCCCGCCGGCGCCGCCGGATCGTGAAGCCCGCGCCACGAGCTCGTCGCGCGGGATGACGACGCTGTCGTTGACTCGAACGCCGTCTACGGTGTCGTCGGCCATGCGTTAGTGTGCCGCCACGCCGGCTGGCGTGGTCGCCGCCACCTTGTCCGCATTGTCACGGTGCACCCGCAGCCCGGCGACTCGGCGTCCTTCCAGCGCGATGATCTCGAGCTCGCCGCCGGGGAAGCTCACGCGGTCACCGATCTTCGGGAGGCGGCCGAGTCGCCCGAACGCGTAGCCGCCTAACGTGGTCCAATCTCCCTCGGGGATCCGCAACCCGTAATCCGAGCGGACGTCCACGAGCGACATCGACCCGGCCAGCTCGAGGACACCATCCATGATTACCGCGGTGCGCGACGCGAAGTCGTACTCGTCCGCGATGTCGCCGACCACCTCCTCGACGAGGTCCTCCATCGTCAGGATCCCCGCCGTGCCGCCGTATTCATCGAGCACCACGGCCATCTGCGCGCGCGTTTTCCGCAGATCATCCATCACGCGCTCCGCCGGCTTGCTCGACGGGACGTACAGCGCCGTCCTCACGAAATCCTTGAGCGCGAACGGCTGCTGGCCATCGTGCAGCCAGAGATCCTTGGCGAGGAAGACGCCGAGGACGTCGTCGAGCGTTTCCCGGTACACGGGATACCGGGAATACCGTTCGCGCCGCACGACGGCCCACACCTCTTCCTCGGTGCTGTCGATGTCCACCGCCGCCACCTCGGTCCGGGGGCGCATGACGTCGTAGGCCTTCTTCTCGTGAAAGTCGAACACGCCCGCGAGCATCGCGGAGTCCGTCTCGTCGAGCGTTCCGTGAGCGCGCGCCTGCATGACGAGCAGCCGCAGCTCTTCGGGGGAGTGCACGTGGTGGGCGTCCGATTGCGGGCTGACGCCGAGTCGCCGCAGCAGCATGTTCGCCGCGCCGTACAACAGGCTGATGGCGGGCGACATGACTTTCGCGAAGATCATGAGCGGCACGACGAGATAGCGACTCACTCCCTCGGCTTTCACGAGCGCGATGGCCTTCGGGGTCAGCTCGCCAAGCACGATGTGCAGGAACGTGATGACGACGAATGCGGTCGTGGCGCCGGCTACCGTATGGACAGCCGCCGCAGGCGGCCTGATCCCGAACGAGGCGAGCGCACGGTCCATCAGTCCTGCGAGCGCCGGCTCGCCTATCCAGCCCAGCCCGAGCGACGCGAGCGTGATCCCGAGCTGCGTGGCCGAGATGTACCGGGTGAGGTTCTTCATGGCGGCCTGGGCCGCCTTCGCGAGTCGGTCGCCCTCGCTCGCCATCTGATCGATTCTGCTTCGTCGCGCACTCACCAGCGCGAACTCGGCGGCAACGAAAAAGGCGTTAGCCACGACCAGGAGGACTACCAGTCCCAGGCGCCACGCGTACGCACTGAAGCTCAGATGTTCAGCTGCTTGCACTCGGAAACAACCTCCCTACGAGATCGTCCAGATCGTAGCAGAATGCCATAGCTCGCCTCAAGTCTACTCCAGCGCAATTTGCAACGCGTTCAGCCTGTGCGCCCCGTCACTCAATCCGACGACCCCACCCGTCAGTCGATCCTCGATCCACACAGGATCCTGCGCTGGGTGCACCTGGCTCGATTGGCGATCTCCGGCGCGATTTTCGTGGCGGCGGTGCTTGCCTGGAGAAACGCTGACGCGAGCGTGACGCTGGTAGCGTCGCTGTTGATCACCGGCGCCCTGGTCTTCACCTCCGGCTCCGCACTGTACAGCGGCATTTACAAGAAGCCACTCGGCGCCGGATTCTTTTACAGCCAGTCGCTCTTCGACCTCGTCGTCGTCACGACGATCGTTCACGTAACGGGCAGCGCAACCTCTCAGTTCGCCGCGCTTTACATCCTCGTCATCGCCGCTGCCTCGCTGCTCCTGCCAGCTGCCGGCGGCTTGTTGATCGCGGCGCTCGGCTGCGTTCTTTACTTTGCCGACGTCATCATAACGCCTGCCACGCCCCTCGACCTCGGGGTCTGGTTGCAGCTCGGAGTGTTCGCGGCTGTCGCGCTCGGGAGTGGATACATCGCTGCCCGACTGCGTCAGGCGGGCGCGGGCACTCAGCAACTCGCAGCAGAGCTGGTGAAGGTCCGCCTCCAGGCTGCAGACATCCTCAAGAACATACGCAGCGGAATCGTCACGGTCGACGCCTCGGGCGAGCTCGTGTACGCGAACCCGGCAGCGTCGCAACTGCTCGGGATTCCGCTCGATGATCACGTGGGCTCCCGGGTACTCGAAACCATCTCCGGCGCCGCGCCAGAGCTGGCCCGCGCGCTCGATCGCGCTGCGCGAGATGGCACACGCACGTCCCGCGCCGAGGGCACCATCACGGCGCACGAGCGACGATTTCCGATCGGCCTCAATACGACACGGTCCGAAGGCGATGCCGCGAGCGCCACGGCCACGGCAATCTTCCAGGACATCTCCGATCAAAAGCGGCTCGACACGCTGAACGCGCGGGCCGAGCGTCTGGAGGCCGTCGCCGAGCTGAGCGCGTCTCTGGCGCACGAGATCAAGAATCCGCTCGCCGCGATCCGCAGCGCCGTCGAAACGCTCGGTCGCTCGCCACGCACGAACGCGGACGAACGAACCCTGGCTGAGCTCATCGTTCGCGAATCCGATCGGCTCTCACGCCTGCTGTCCGAGTTCCTCGACTTCGCGCGCGTGCGGGTCACCAAGGTGGAGCCGCTCGATCTCGCCGCCATCGCGCGCGGGGCGGCGAGTCTGGCCGCCACGCATCCCGATCGTCCCACCGACGTGGAAGTCGTCTGCGTGGGCGCGAACGAGAAGATCGTCGTCGAAGGCGACGAGGATCTGCTGCATCGGGCCGTGTTCAACCTCACGCTCAACGCCGTGCAGGCGTCGCCGGATGGTGGACGCGTTCGTGTGGAGCTTGCGCCGCTGTCGATGGATCAGGTTCCGGCCGGCGTTTCGTTCGACCTCGGCGGCATAGCGCTTCGCGTGTCCGACGACGGCCCTGGAATCCCCGTCGAGATTCGCGACCGCCTCTTCGACCCGTTTTTCACCACGAAGCCCGGTGGCTCCGGGCTTGGCCTCAGCATCGTGCACCGGGCGATCGAGGCGCACGCGGGGTTCGTGTTCGTCGACAGCGACGACCGCGGAACGCGCGTCACCGTCCTCTTGCCTTCCCATCAGTCCGACAACGGAGAACTCGTGTGACCGAGCGTTCAAACGGCACGCCTAACGTCCTGATCATCGACGACGAGGCCGGGATCCTCGACTCCCTTCGCATCCTGCTCAAGAACGAGGGGTTCACGCCTCACGTGGCACTCGGCGGAAAGCAGGGGCTCGACCAGATCGAGTCGCTCTCGCCCGACATCGTGCTCAGCGACGTGCGCATGCCCACGGTGAGCGGGCTCCAGGTACTGTCCGCCGCCAAGCAGCGCGACCCGGACACGCCGGTCATCCTGATGACCGCGCAGGCGACGCTGCAGTCGGCAATGCAGGCAGTGAACGAAGGGGCGTTCTACTATATCCAGAAGCCGTTTCGAAACGACGAGCTCGTGGCGATTCTGCGTCGTGCCGCGGAGCACCGTCGCCTGCGGGTGGAGAATACGTCACTCAAGCAGGAGATCAGGCGCCGCGACCGGCACACCGGTTCGCGCCCCATCGGGAACAGTCGCAACTGGATCGACGTCCTGCGCCTCGCCGAGACGGTCGCGCCCACGGACTCCACGGTGCTCATTCAAGGCGAGTCGGGCACCGGCAAGGAAGTGATCGCTCGCTACATCCACGACCTCTCGAATCGAGATGACGGGCCGTTTCTCTCCATCAACTGTGGCGCGCTTCCGGAAAGCCTGCTCGAAAGCGAGTTGTTCGGGCACGTGAAGGGATCGTTTACTGGCGCGGTGAAGGACAAGGCGGGGTTATTCTCCGCTGCGGCGAAGGGCACGTTCTTCCTCGACGAGATTGGCGAGACGACGCCAGCGACGCAGGTGAAGCTGCTTCGAGTGCTGCAGCACCGCGAGGTCATCCCCGTGGGCGCGACCGAGCCGCAGCCTATCGATACGCGACTGCTCGCGGCCACGAATCGGGATCTCGAGGAGGAGATTCGGCGCGGCAACTTCCGGCGTGACCTGTATTATCGGCTCAATGTCATCGCCATCCATCTGCCGCCGCTGCGCGAGCGCCCGGAAGACATTCTTCTGCTCGCGGGTGCGTTCCTCGATCGCTCGGGGACGGCGCGCGGCGAGGCGCCGAAGCGATTGAGTGCCACGGCCCAGGATGCCATGATGCACTACCAGTGGCCTGGCAACGTTCGCGAGCTGGAGAACGCGCTCGAGCGCGCGGTGATTCTCACGTCCGGCGAGGTGATCGAGCTGGACGCACTGCCGGATCGCATCACGACGCCCGAGCCGATAAAGCTCGTCGACGAACGCCCGGTGCGAAACCCGACGCTCGAGATGATCGAGCGGGCCTACATCATGTGGGTGCTGCAGAGCGAGGCAGGGAACAAGACGCGCGCGGCCGAGACGTTAGGCATCGACCCGTCGACGCTGCATCGGAAGCTGTCCAGATTCGGAGCTGAAGCATGATCCTCGGCCGGACGCGAGGACGCACCACGCCGGACGCAACCAGCCACGACGAGTTTCAGCGCTGGGCGCTCGTGGCCGTCGTGATCACGGCGACGCTCGCCTATGCGAACGCGCTCGCGAACGGATTCGTCCTCGACGATGGCTCCATTGTTCGCACGAACCCGCTTGTCACGGCGCCCGGTCAGGCGTGGCGCGCGTTCGCCCTGCCGTACTGGCCCGACCGGGCCGCCGCCGGACAATATCGGCCGCTCGGGATCGCATCGTTCGCGATCGATTGGGCGCTGTCCGGGGGAGACCCGCGCTGGTTCCACGCCGTCAACGTTGTCTGGCATGTGCTGGCGACGGCTGCAGTGTGGATGCTCGCGGCCGAGCTGCTCCTCCCCACGCCCGCGCTCGTTGCCGGGCTCACGTTCGCCGTGCACCCCGTGCACGTCGAGGCGGTGGCGAACGTGGTCGGTCGCCTCGAGTGCATGGCCGCCGTGTTCGTCCTCGGTGCACTGCTCGCTCATCGCCGCGGCCACCGAAGTGCGCCACTCTGGCTCGCGCTTGGCCTCCTCAGCAAAGAGAGTGCGATCGTGTTCGTCGGTTTGGCGGCGGCGCACGACGTGCTTCTCTCCGAGAATTGGCGAGCGGCGCTCAAGGCGCGTCGCTGGTGGTACGCCAGTTACGGCGTGGTCGTGTTCGCGTACGGCGTGACACTCGCCGCCATCTTCCACGACCGCTCGCTGGCCATGGAAGCGCGAGTATTGATTGGCACAAGCGTGGCGGAGCGCCTGGCGCTCGTCGCCAAGGTGATCCCGCATTACGCGCGGCTGCTACTGGCGCCGGCGGAGCTGTCCGCGAGCTACGCACCTAACGTGATCATGCCCGACGGCGGACTCTCCGGCGGCGCCATGCTCGGCGTCTCCGTGCTGATTCTCGTCGCTGCGGCTTTCGTTGCCGCCGTGCGCGGGCGACGCTGGCCGGTGATGGCGTTCGCGATACTGTGGGTTCCCATCGCGCTCTCGCCGGTGTCGAATGTGTTCTTCGCATCGGGCATCCTGCTTGCCGAGCGTACACTCTACCTCTCGAGCGTGGGCGTGTGCCTCGCCGTGGGCGCAATCGTGGAGCGGATGCTCGTCAGCCGCCGTACCGCGGCCCTCGCCACGATCACGGTGGTGCTTCTGGCGTTCGCCGCGCGTACGTGGACGCGAACTCCCGTCTGGCGGGACGATCGCGCCTGGCTGCTCGCGCTCCTGGCCGATCATCCGGAGTCCTACGAGGCGCATCGTACCGCTGGCGGCATCCTGAAGGGCGCTGGCCAGTTGGATCACGCGGCGCGTGAGCTCACGATCGCCCGCCAGCTCTATCCGCGCGACCCGCTGGTGTATCGCGAAGCCGCGGACGTCGCACTGCGTCAGCAGCGCACGCAACTCGCGGCGGCGCTGCGAGATTCCATGATGCTCGCGCCGACCCTGCCGCTGCCGCGACGATGACGGTGTCTCTCCGAACTCCAGACGGGATGGGCGTGTCCGGCGGCTACGACAGTCTCGACGACTCGGAGCCGGCCGCTCGCACGACGTTCGCGGATTCGCGTACGATCGGTGTGCTCGTGGCCGCGACGGCTCTGGCCATCGCGTTGATCGCCGTGCCTAACTGGCCGGCAGGCGTGTTTCAGGACGACGGCATCTACGTCATCCTCGGCAAGGCGCTCGCGACCGGCGAAGGGTATCGATACCTCAACCTTCCCGGCGCGCCGTACGCAACGCATTACCCGCCGGGGTATCCGCTTTTTCTGGCGCTGCTCTGGAAGGTCTCACCGCAGTTCCCTCAAAACGTCGCACTGTTCAGCTTCGCGAGTGCCGGGTTCCTGGCGCTCGCGGCGTTCGGCACGTTCCGGTTCGCGCACACCCGGCTCGGCCTGTCGGCGTTAGGCGCGGGCGTCGTGGCGATCGCCGGAAGCGTCTCCATGCCGGCCATCATCTTCGGCGTTTTCGTGCTTTCCGAGCCGATGTTCATGGCCCTGCTGCTCCCGGTGCTGATCTATGCAGAACGGGTGTCGGAGCGTGCCGGATGGCGGGACGCGTTGTTCGTCGGACTTGCCGGCGGCGCGCTGGCCATGGTGCGCACCACGGCGATGTTCGTGGTTCCGGCGTTCGTGCTCGTGCTGCTGTTCCGTCGGCGGTTCGTGCCGGCGGTGTGCGCGCTGGTGGGGTGCGCCGTGTTCCTGGTGCCCTGGCATCTGTGGGTCGTGGCCCACGCGGCCGAGATTCCCCCGATCCTTCTGGGGAAGTATGGGCCGTACGATGCGTGGCTGACCAACGCCATTCGCGAGCACGGGCTGCCGTTCGTGCTGCAGGTGATGTGGACGAACGCGCGCGCGCTGTATGGAATGCTGTGGGTGATGTTCACCGGAAGCGAAACCTCGCCGGTGATCTTGCACCCGCCGGTGGTGATCGCGGCTCTGATCGTTCTCGCGCTGGGCGCGTGGCGTTTCGCTCGACGGGCGCCCGTGACCGCGTGGTTCATGGCTGCGTACATGGCACTCGTCGTTGTCTGGCCGTTCGAGCCGACGCGGTTCGTGTGGGCGCTGCTGCCACTGTTTTCAGCGATGGTTGCGCTCGGTATCGGCGCGGTGATCGAGTGGAGCCCTTCCGCCGCTCCCATGCGTTACGCGCGCATTCCGTCGCTTGCGGCCTGCGGAGCCCTCGTTGCCGGGTTCGCGTGGTACAATGTGACTGGCGTCCGACAGCAGTGGAGAGACTCGGTTCCGCGCGTGACCGCGGCTCGTGCGACGCCCGTGGTGGAATGGGTTCGAGCCTCCACTCGTCCAACGGACGTGATCGCGATGGAGGACGACCCGCTGCTCTATCTCTACACCGGGCGTCGCACAATCCCGGTCGGCACGTTCACTCCCGAGGAGTTCTTGAAGGCGCAGACGTACCCGTTCGCGACAGAAGCGCTGCACACCATCATCGCGGCCTACAAGCCGACGTACGTGATCGGGACGACGTCGTACGGCGTGATGTCGGCGCGCGCGCTGTCAGTGCGAACGCCGCCGGAGCTGCGCGTCCACGCCCTCCTTCCCACGGCCGCCATTTTCGTTCCGGTGAAGCAGTGACGATCGCGGGCGACGCAGCAGGCGCCGTGGCACCAACCGGATTGCGGGATGCCTGGTCGACCTATTCCGCGGACCGCGTCGCACCGCTCGTGCTCGGCGCGATCGTGCTGTGCGTCGCGGTGTTGACCATTACCCCGTGGCCGGTGGGCGTCTTCCAGGACGACGCGATCTACGTCGTGCTGGCGAAGGCGCTGGCCTCGGGTGAGGGCTTCCGCATGATCAACATGCCGGGCGCGCCACACGGTACGCATTTCCCTCCCGGCTATCCACTCGTGTTGGCAGCGCTGTGGAAGGTGTTTCCGTCGTTTCCCGACAACATCGTCGTCTTCAAGTTCCTGAACGCGGCGTTTCTCGCGGGGGCCGCGGTCGGCACCTATCGCTTTGGTCGGTCGCGTCTCGGGCTCGAGTCGTTAGGCGCGGCCGTCGCCGCGCTTGTGGGCACCATCTCGGTCGTCGTGCTCATGATCACCGGGGTCGTGCTGTCCGAGCCGCTCTACATGCTCCTCGTCATTCCGACACTGCTCCTGGCCGAGCGCGCGGCCGAAGACGGGAGTCCGCGGACGGCCGCCGGTGCGGGTGCGATGATCGGCGTGTTGGCGCTCGTTCGGACCGTCGGGACGTTTCTCCTTCCTGCGGCGCTCGTGGTGCTGGTCGTCAGGCGGCGCTGGCGCTCCGCGGCGATGCTCCTCGGAAGTGCGCTCGTCTTGATCGTGCCCTGGCAACTCTGGATCTCGGCCTACCAGGGAGAGATGCCGGGACCGTTCGTCGGAAAGTATGGCGCCTACGGACCGTGGCTCGCCGAAGGGTACAAGACCGGTGGGCTGCCGTTCGCCTGGGCGGTGCTCGGGAAGAACGCCAACGAGCTGTTCGGCTTCCTCGGGTACATCACCCTGCCGGTCGCGTCGGTGTGGCCGCGCCTTGTATCGTTAGGCACGGTCATCGGCCTCGCCGCCGTCGGCGCCGCATCGGTACGGCGCCGCATCCCGATCACGATCGTCTTCCTGCTCGGCTACGGTGCTGTCATCCTGGCCTGGCCGTTCGAGCCAACCCGCTTTGCGCTCGTCTGGTGGCCCGTGCTGGCGGGGTTGTGTGCGGCCGGCGTCCGGCAGGTATGGCGATGGCGCCCGGGCCTGTTGGCGCTGCGGCTGACGCGCTTTGCCGCCCTCGCGGCGACGCTCGTCGTCGCCGTGGGCTACGCGACGTACAATGCACGTGGCGCCCGACAGAAATGGTGGGCCAACCTCCAGGGCGACGCGGCCGTCAGCGCGAAGCCGATCGCCGAATGGGTTGCTCGTTCCACCAAGCCGGATGACGTAGTGATCACCGATCACGATCTCATTGTGTACCTGTACACCGGACGTCGCGCGGTGCCCACCGCGACGTTCACTGCGCTCGGGCGCATAACGCCGCTCACCGCGGCTCAGGACGCCGAGGTCTTGCGCGGCATGCTGGCGCAAATTGGCCCGCGCTGGTACATCGCGACATCACAGCAGAGCATCGATGCCGCGGCGACTCTCGCGGCGCAGCGACCCCCAGTCCTGCGCTACGCGGGTAGTATCGCGACGGCACGAGTCTACGAACCTATGACAAAATGACCCCAACGAGACAGGAGCCAATTGTCGGGTCCGCCGCAGCCGCGGGTGAGACCTTTATGTCCACACCTCGCATTCGCGGCCGCACGCCGATCGACCGAGACTCGCTCGTGTTGTCCGTGCTCATCCCCGTATACAACGAGCGCGACACGATCGAGCTCATTCTCGATCAGGTACACGCCGTGCCGGTTCGCAAGCAGGTCATCTGCGTGAACGACTTCTCGACCGACGGCACCAAGGAGATCCTCGATCGCCTGTACGCCGAGGGGCGGATTCATCACCTGATCCATCAGCCGCGCAACATGGGCAAGGGCGCCGCGATTCGGACGGCGCTGGCCGCAAGCACCGGCAATGTCGTCATCGTGCAGGACGCGGATCTCGAGTACGATCCCGCTGACTGGCCGACGTTGCTCGAGCCGATCATCTCGGGGTTGGCCGATGCCGTGTTCGGCTCACGCTTCCTGAGCGGTCCGCATCGCGTGCTGTACTTCTGGCACTCCGTGGGGAACAAGGTGCTCACCACGGTGAGCAACATGTTCACGAACCTGAACCTCACGGACATGGAGACGTGCTACAAAGCGATTCGCGGCGAGGTGGCTCGGGGACTTACCCTAACGTCGGATCGCTTCGGGTTCGAGCCCGAGGTGACGGCGCGGCTCGCACGCGCGAATGTGCGCATCTTCGAGGTGCCAATCTCCTATTCGGGGCGCACGTACGCCGAAGGGAAGAAGATCGGGTGGAAGGATGGCGTCGCGGCGTTCTGGCACATCGTGCGATACAACGTATTCGCACCGTGACGCGCATCGCGTTATGCATGCGGTGGTTACGGGGATTTTCGCAGCGCGTCCTCCCTACATAGCGCCAAGCGACGCGAGGCCTCTCTGGGCCAAGCGCGCAGTAGGCAGTCTGGCTCAGGTGGGAGGCGGCGAATGCCGTGGCAGACTGCAAGAGAGCGCGCAATTCACTCCCCGATCTAGGCGTTCGGACGCAGCGCACAATTCGCGCAAGTCGTTGCGGGTGAAGACGGAACAGGCGGTGAGCACGAGTGGTCCGCACGTTGCCTTCTCCCAAGCCGTGATTCGTGCATTGCATTGCGAACAGTAAGTCGAACCCCTCAGGCATTCGGAGAGCACACGCATGCGCAACACCACTCGCAAGGGCTTTACGCTGATCGAACTTCTGATCGTCGTCGTGATCATCGGCATTCTCGCCGCGATCGCGATCCCGAAGTTCGCCAACACGAAGGAGAAGGCGTACCTCGCCTCGATGAAGTCCGACCTGCGT
>Ga0070670_100001430_pt1 | contig 19211 bp, 18 predicted proteins | sample KBSS63metaG_FD_64665 | JGI IMG/M metagenome (GOLD analysis project Ga0070670, IMG submission 64665) | Switchgrass rhizosphere microbial communities from Kellogg Biological Station, Michigan, USA - KBS S6-3 metaG | ecosystem: Host-associated > Plants > Roots > Rhizosphere > Soil ... | reverse complement strand
GAGCGCGAAGAAGGCGTGGGTCTTCAAGACGCCGCAGACCGACACCATGATGGTCCTGGCGATCCTCGAGCACGCCGCCAAGCGCGGCATGAAGACGATGGCCTACATCGGCTTCAACGATGCCCTGGGCGAGGCGTTCTACGCCGAGTTCGAGAAGTTCGCCGAGGCGCGGAAGATCAAGATCGTTGCCAGCGAGCGCTTCGCGCCGCGCGACACCAGCGTCACGGCGCAGGTGCTCAAGCTGCTGGCGGCCAACCCCGACATGGTCGTGATCGGCGCCTCGGGAACGCCCGCGGTGCTGCCGGCCAGGATGCTGGTCGAGCGCGGCTACAAGGGCAGCGTCTACTTCAACCACGGCGTCGCCAACAACGATTTCCTGCGCGTCGGCGGCAAGGACATCGAGGGCATGTTCGTTCCGACCAGTCCGGTCGTCGTCGCCGCCGCCTTGCCCGCCGACAACCCCGCCAAGGCCGCAGCCCTGGATTACGTGCGCCGCTACGAGGCGGTTCACGGCGCCGGCTCGGTCTCGGCGTTCGGCTCGTACACCTGGGACGCCTGGCTCGAACTGAACCAGGCGATTCCGATCGCGCTCAAGAAGGGCGCGCCGGGAACGCGCGAGTTCCGGGTCGCGCTGCGCGACGCACTCGAGAACATCCGCGACCTGCACGTCTCGAACGGCGTCGTGACGATGTCCAAGAACGATCACCTCGGGCTCGACCAGCGCGCCCGCGTCGTCGTCAAGGTCGAGGGCAACAAGTGGAAGCTCGACTGACCCAGACGCCACCGTTCCGGTGAGCGCGATCCGGGTCCTCGCCGACCGCCGCCACCTCTGGGCCTTCATCGCCGGCTGCGTCGCGGTCACGGCGGGCGTCGTCCTGCATCTGCCGATGTACTGGATGGGCCGCGAGATGGGCTTTCGTCTGGCCGACATGCCGATGGACGACGCCATGCTCTGGGGCATGGCGCTGATCGTCGCCGGCCTCGGCGTCGCCGGCTACGGGCTCCTGCCGCGCAAGCTCGGCGCCGGCCATGCGCCGGTCGATCCCGACGTCGTCGTCAGCGCCCCGGAAGACGCGCCGCTGGTCGGTGCACACTGGCGGCTGATGCTCGTCCTCACCGTCGCGCTGGTGATCGACGTGATGAAGCCGGCGAGCCTGGGCTTCGTCGTTCCCGGGATGCGCAGCGAGTACGCGGTCTCGGCGGCGACGGTCGCCTGGCTGCCGTTCGCCGCGCTCTGCGGCACGGTCGTCGGCTCGGTGCTCTGGGGCTGGCTCGCCGACCTCTACGGCCGACGCGCCTCGATCCTGCTTTCGGCGGTGATGTTCGTCGGCACGTCGATCTGCGGCGCGATGCCGTCGCTCTGGTGGAACGTCGCCATGTGCTTCCTGATGGGCGCCGCGGCCGGCGGCATGCTGCCCGTGACCTACGCGCTGCTCGCCGAGACCATGCCGTCCAAGCAGCGCGGCTGGGCGCTGGTGCTCGTCGGCGGCCTCGGCGCCGCCGGCGGCTATCTCGCGGCGAGCGCGCTCTCGGCCTGGCTGGTGCCGATCCTGAGCTGGCGCATCCTCTGGTTCCTGAACCTGCCGACCGGGCTGCTGCTGATCTTTCTCAACGTCTTCATCCCCGAGTCGCCGAGGTTTTTGCTCGCGCTCGGCCGCGTCAAAGAAGCGCACGTCGTGCTGCGCCGCTTCGGCTGCGTCGTCCGCGAGTCCGTCGGTTCACCGGCGCCGCCGCGTTCCCATGGCGGCGAGCCGCGGCTGGCGCTGCCGCCGGCCTACCTCGCCCAGACGATCGCGCTCAGCGTCGTCGCGCTCGTCTGGGGACTGATCAATTTCGGCCTGCTGCTCTGGATGCCGGCGCATCTCGTCGCCAAGGGCTACAGCATGGGCGTCTCGAGCGGCCTGCTCGCGGCCTCGGCGCTGATCGCGGTGCCGACGGTGTTCGCGGCCGCCTGGCTCTACAGCCGCTGGAGCAGCAAGGGCGCGCTGATCGGCGCGATCGCGCTCTGCGGCGCAGGACTGCTCGGCCTGATCCACCTCGAGCTGTCGTCGCCGGCCGACGCGAGCCCGGTGTTCGTGATCGCGCTGCTGATCGTCGGCATCAACGCCATCATCGCCATGATCCTGCCGTACGCGGCCGAGAGCTATCCGCTGCAAGTGCGCGGCCGCGCCACCGGCTGGGTCGCCGCCTGCACCAAGGCCGGCGGCTTGGCGGCGCAGTTGCTCAGCCTGCTCGGCCTGGTGCCAGGCCTCGCCTGGGCGGCGGTGCTGGCGCTGGTGCCGGCGCTGCTCGCGCTCTTGCTCGTCGTCCGCTACGGCGTCGAGACGCGCGGGCGCGACCTGCGCGATCTCGAAGCGCAGCCGGAGTAGCGACCGGCCGCGATCGGCCGGCATCGCGTCACGTCATCCAGACCAGCTCGCCGTCATCGCAGCACCGGCGGTACACGTTGCAGGGATCGGAGCCGCCCGGGATGTCGTCGGCCGAGCGGAAGAAGCGCTTGAGCACGTCGAGCAGGTCCGCATCGAGGGTCGCTCCCTGTTCGGCGATGAAGTACTCGTGCTCGCCGAAGCTGCGCCGCGAAAATTCGACATAGCGTGTCTTGGGGTCGGCGACGAGCGGCAGCACCGGGACCGCGGCGCCGAGCTTGGCCTGGAACTTGTCGGCCCACAGGGCGCCGAGCAGGACCCAAACCGAGATGTTGGTCGTGACCATCAGCCCGTCGCTTCGCGGCAGCTTGGGGATCCACTTCTCGTGCTGGCGCTTCGGCACGCAAGGCGCCAGCAAGGCGATGTTGCGCGCCACCGGCAAGCGAGCGCCGACGCCCGCCTCGAGCAGCATCTGCAGAGTGAACGCCGAGGCTGTGCGCCGCGATCGAAAACGGCTGAGGCGTGCTCGCATTGCTCTCCGAGCTCTTGCCGTTGCGTTTGGAGTGCCGGTAGCGGGCGATGACATCCGCGATGGCGCCGCTCTTGGCGTCGAAGTTGCTCGAGTCGACGGCGGCCGTCGTCCATCGATCCTCGGCTTCGGCGCGTGCCCCGGTCACGCCTTTCCTGTGCTTGCCCGACGGCAGCCGGCCTTCCGAGGGCCACGAGAAGCCGACCACCGGGACATCGAAGATTTCCTCGAATCGCGCGCATTGCTCGAAGCATGGGGCGGGCGCCGTGCTGTTGCCGTGGATGTGGACGAGGACCGGCCTGCTGCCTTCGAAGACCTGCGCCAGCGCCGCCTCGGCGGCGGCGTCGCTGACGGTGGGTGTCACGCCGGCGAGCGACCAATGGGCCGGGCCGTTGCGAGCGACTTCGGCCATCCCCAGCGTGTCGCTCCCCGGGACGAACTCGGCGGTGAACGCCGATTCGTCGCCGTGTCCGGCGCGAACGGTACGGTTCGTGAAGACCAGCATCGCCATCCCCTCGGCGACGAGACCGCCAGCGTAGTGCAGGGCGGTCGGGCACACTGAGGGCGGGGCGCACGTGCGTCCGTCAACTTGAGGACACTTCGCCTGGAACGGTCAAGCGCCAACGATTCGGTGAGCGGCAGCGGCGCGGTGCCGACCAGGCGCACTCGCGACCGTGAATCGGAACGAATCCTGGCAGGGATCGGCCTTGTCATCGTTGCCATCGCCTGCTTCGCGACCCTCGATACCGCCACCAAGCTGTCGACCGCGGGCGTGCCGATCCTGATGGGCGTCTGGTTCCGCTACGCTTTCCAGGCCGTGGCGACGACGCTGTACTTGCTGCCGCGCTACGGCACGTCGGTGCTGCGCACCGACCATCCCCGCTACCAGTTGCTGCGCGGCACCTTGCTGCTGGTGTCGAGCACGCTTGCCTTCTTCAGCCTGCGCTACATGCCGCTGGCCGAGTTCACCTCGGTCGTGCTGATCGCTCCGCTGGTGGTGACCCTGCTCGCCGCCACGACGCTGAAGGAAGAGGTGTCGCCGCTGCGCTGGGGCTTGGTCGCGGGCGGCTTCGTCGGCACGCTGTTCATCCTGCGGCCCGGCGGCACGGTCTTCAGCTGGGCGATCCTGCTGCCGCTCGGGCTCGTGATCTCCAACGCCTGGTTCCAGGTGCTGACCAGCCGGCTGGCGCGGACCGAAAAGCCCTTGACCATGCACTTCTATACCGGCTGGATCGGGACCCTGATCGCGACGATCGCGCTGCCGTTCGCCTGGACGACGTTACCCGGCTGGCACTGGTGGGCGCTGCTGTGCCTGATGGGGTTCATGGGCACGGTCGGGCACTTCTTCCTGATCCTCGCCTACCAGCGGGCGCCTGCGTCGACCCTCACGCCCTTCCTGTACGCCCAGATCGCCTTTGCCATGCTCGGCGGCTGGCTGATGTTCTCGCATGTGCCGGACACGGCATCGCTGTTCGGCATGCTGCTCATCGCGATCTGCGGCGCCGCCGGTGCCTGGCTGACGGTGCGCGAGCGGCGCGAGCCGATCGAGCCGGCGGAGTCGTGAGGTCACCCGCAGCGCTTCTACAACGCCTGGATGTCTTCAGCCCCGCCCGCCACGATGCGCGCGCAGTGCCCGAACGCTGACTCGATCAGCCGCCGGTTGGCCTCGGGGGTGCGAAATCCCGAGTGCGCGGAGAGGGTCACGTTCGCCAGAGTCGTCAGGACATGCCTCGCCGGCAACGGCTCGACCGCGAAGACGTCGAGGCCGGCGTGTCCGAGCTGTCCCGAGCGCAAAGCCTCGACCATCGCCGCCTCGTCGACCAGCGCGCCGCGAGCGGTGTTGACGAGCAGGGCGCCGCGCCGCATCGCCGCAATCCGGCTGGCCGAGAGGAAGCCGCGCGTCTCGTCGGTGAGCAGCAGATGCAGCGATACCGCATCGCTCTCGGCGAGCAGGCGCTCGAGGGTGACGAATTCGACGCCGGCGACTTCGGTCTTCGCGCTGCGGTTCCAGGCGACGACCCGCATGCCGATGCCGCGCGCCATGCGCGCGACTTCGGCGGCGATGCCGCCGTAGCCGATCAGGCCGAGCGTCTTGCCGCCGAGCTGCACGCCTTCGCTGCGCAGCCAGCGGCCGTCGCGCATCGCCCGATCCATCGCCGCGAACTTGCGCGCGGCGTCGAACAGGAGGCCGATCGCGCACTCCGCGACCGCGGTGTCGCCGTAGCCCTTGATCAGGTGCACCTCGATGCCGATCGCCGCGAGCGCTTCCGGATCCATGTAGCTGCGCGCGCCGGTGCCGAGGAAGACGACGTGGCGCAGTCGCTCGCAGCGCGCCGCGACCTCGATCGGCAACGCGGTGTGGTCGACGACCGCGATCGGCGCGCCGGCGAGCGCCGCGGGCAGCTGGTCGGGCGTGATGTCGGCGTCGCCGAAGGCGAGCTCGAGCCCTGGCACGACCCTCGGCCCGACCTCCTCGGCGAGCGCGCGCAATGCGGCGTTGGCGTCGACGAAGACGGCACGCACGGGGGCTACCGTGCCGAGCCGAGATCGGCCATCGGCTCGCCGAGACGAACCGGCGCGCCCGGCTGCCAGGCCGGGTTGAAGCCCAGCTCGCCTTGCGGAAAGAGCAGCACGACGGTCGAGCCGAGCATGAAGCGGCCCATCTCGTCGCCCTTCTTCAGCGCCACCGCGCCCTCGGCGTAGTGCCATTCGCGCACGCGCCGCACCCGCGGCAGGCGCACCGCGCCGTGCCACACGGTCGCCATGCTGCCGACGATGGTCGCGCCGACGAGGGTGAGGACGAAGCTGCCGCCGAGCGGCGACTCGAAGACGCAGACGACGCGCTCGTTGCGCGCGAACAGGCCCGGCACGCCGCGCGCCGTCGTCGGGTTGACCGAGAACAGCGCGCCCGGGACGTGGATCATCCGCCGCAGCACGCCGTCGCACGGCATGTGGATCCGGTGGTAGTCCTTCGGGCTCAGGTAGAGCGTCGCGAAGCTGCCGTCGTGAAAGCCTGCCGCCAGCTCGCGGTCGCCGCCGACCAGCGCGGTGGTCGAGTAGCGATGGCCCTTGGCTTGCAGGATCTGGTCGTGCTCGATCCGGCCAAACTGGCTGACCGTGCCATCGACCGGGCAGATCAGGTCGGCGTCGGCGATCGGCCGCACGCCTTCCTTGAGCGCGCGTGTGAAGAAGTCGTTGAAGCTGCGATACGCGGCAATGTCGCTCAGCGCCGCCTCGCTCATGTCGACGCCGTACTTGCGGACGAACCAGCGCACCAGGCGGGTCGTCGTCGCGCCGCGCTCGCGCGAGGCGACCCGGCCGGCGAATGCCGTGAGGCCGCGCTTGGGCATCACGTACTGAGGCAGGACCTTGCGGCGATCGGACACGGTGGCGGGCGGCGCGATGAAGGCGCGGATTCTATCGACGCGCCCGTATTCTTCGGCCATGGAGATCGACTTCTCGGCGCCCTCGCTCGCGGTCGCGCAGGCGCTCATCGGCGCCAGCGTCTTCGTCGGCGGCGTCGGCGGCACGATCGTCGAGACCGAGGCCTACGACCAGCTCGATCCCGCGTCGCACACCTTTGCCGGCCACACGGCGAGAAACGCGGTGATGTTCGGGCCGCCCGGCCGGACCTACGTCTACCGCTCGTACGGCCTGCACTGGTGCCTCAACTTCGTCTGCGCGCCGGCAGGGCATGGCGCCGGGGTCCTGATCCGCGCGCTCGAGCCGACCCGCGGCGTCGAGCGCATGCGCGAGCGCCGCGGCGTCGACGACCTGCGCCTGCTCTGCTCGGGCCCCGGCCGTCTCTGCCAGGCGCTCGCCGTGACCGGTGCGCACAACGGCCTGCGTCTCGACCGCAAGCCGTTTCGCGTCGTGGCAAGGAGCGACGCCAACCTCGTCGTGGCCAGCGGCCTTCGCATCGGCATCACCAAGTCGCGCGAGCTGCCCTGGCGCTTCGTCCTCGCCGGCTCGCGTTTCCTCAGCAAGCCGCTCGTTGCCGCGGCGTGAGCGCCGGGCACATCTGGCTTAATCGCGGTCTCGTCGCTTCATCGTGGCCATGACCCCGATCGCCTGCGTTCTCGCCGTGCCGCTCGCCCTCGTTGCCGCGAGCGCGGGCCATGCCGCCGAGGCCGAGCCGGTCGTCTTGCGTGCCGCCGATGGCGTCACGGTGTACGGCCAGGTCTGGCGTGCCGCCGGAGCGAAGCCGCCGCTGATCGTCGCCTTCCACCAGGCCGAGTCGAGCAGCGCCGAATACGCGCCGATCGCGCCGCGCCTGGTCGAGGCCGGCTTCACCGTGCTGGCGATCGACCAGCGCTCGGGCGACGGCGCCTTCGGGGGCACCAACCGCACCACCGCCGCGCTCGGCCGCGCCGCGCGGTACGACGAGGCCCTACCCGATCTCGCGGCCGCGCTCGCCTGGGCCAAGGTCGATGCCAAGGGTGCGTCGGTCATCGTCTGGGGCTCGAGCTACTCGGCGGCGCTCGCGTTCGTTCTCGCCGCCGCGCATCCGAGCGACGTCAGCGCGATCGTCGCCTTCTCGCCCGGCGAATACCTGGCCGGCAAGCAGACCGTTCGCAACGCCGCGGCCCAGGTGAGCGTTCCGGTCTGGATCGACCAGGCGTCGAGCACCGACGAGATCGCGAGGTCGGCGGCGATCCTCAAGGCCGTGAAGGCGAGCGACAAGCGGCAGTTCAGCGCCAAAGTGAAGTCGACGCACGGCTCGTCAACGCTGCGCGCCGACACCAACCCGACCGGTGCCGAGACGCACTGGCAGGCCCTGCTCGCGTTCATCAGCCGCTTCCGCGACTCTTGAGCGAAGCACGAACGCAAGGAGCGACCATGGCATCGGCGCGCGACCGCGACCACGGGCCCGCCGGGATCGGCACGACGACGCAATGCTGCATCGCCGGTGGCGGTCCGGCCGGAATGATGCTCGGCTACCTGCTCGCTCGCGCCGGCGTGCGGACGGTCGTGCTCGAGAAGCACGCCGACTTCCTGCGCGACTTCCGCGGCGACACGGTCCACCCGTCGACGCTGCGGATCATGGACGAGCTCGGCCTGCTCGATGCCTTCCTGCGCCGGCCGCACCAGCGTCTCGAGCGCATCGGTGGCTGGTTCGGCCAGGAGCGGGTCCAGCTCGGCGACTTTCGCGGACTGCCGGCGCGCTATGCGTTCATCGCGCTCATGCCGCAGTGGGAGTTCCTCGACTTCCTCGCCGGCGAGGCAAGAAAGCTGCCGGCGTTCACGCTCCTGATGCGCGCCGAGGCGACCGGGCTGATCGAGGCCGACGGTCGCGTCGCCGGCATCCGCGGCAGGTCGGCCGAAGGCGGGTTCGAGATCCGCGCCGATTGCAGCGTCGGCTGCGACGGCCGCCACTCGACGGTGCGGGCGGCGGCGCAGCTCGCGGTCGAGGACGTCGGCGCGCCGATCGACGTGCTCTGGTTTCGCGTCGGCCGCGACCCGAAGGACAACGACAGCAGCCTGGCGCGAATCGTCGCCGGCCACTTCCTCGTCACCATCGACCGCGGCGACTACTGGCAGTGCGCGTTCGTCATCCCCAAGGGCGGCGCCGACGACTTGCGCCGCCAGGGCATCGCGGTCTTCCGCGAGCAGGTCGTCGCGACCGTGCCGATGCTGGCGACGCGCATCGCCGCGGATGTCCGCTCCTGGGACGACGTCAAGCTGCTGACCGTCGCGGTCGACCGGCTGACGCGCTGGTCGAAGCCGGGGCTGCTCTGCATCGGCGACGCGGCCCACGCCATGTCGCCGGTCGGTGGCGTCGGCATCAACCTGGCGATCCAGGACGCCGTGGCGGCCGCCAACCTTCTCGCCGCCAAGCTGCGCCAGGGCCGCGTCGAGGCCGACGACCTCGATGCGGTGCGCCGGCGCCGCCTCTGGCCGACGAAGGCGACGCAGGCGATGCAGGTCGCGATCCAGAACAACGTCCTGGTGCCCGTGCTCGGCAGCACCAACGCCGAGCTGCACGTGCCGTTGCCGATCCGCGTCGTCACCGCCGTGCCGATGTTGCAGCGCGTGTTCGCGCGCCTGCTCGGCATGGGCGTGCGCCCGGAGCACGTGCGCTCGCCGGTGGCCTGACGCCGCACGGTCGGTCAGCTGGCCTGCGGCTTGCTGTGCCGGCCGCACATGCGTACAGACACGGTCAAGCTCCACGTCGGCAGCGACATCACGGTGCGCGCCGCGAGCGCCTGCCCCATCGTCGCCATGCTGCGCCCGGCGAGCGGGCTGGCGCAGTGGCTGTCGAGCGAGACCTATGCCTTCGATCCCTGGGTGCCGACGACCGAGTACGTCGACGTCTACGGCAATCTCTGCCAGCGGATGGTGGTGCCGCAAGGCGAGATGCGGCTGCGTGTCGAGGCGACGGTCGAGACCGAGTCCGAGCTCGGAGTCGCTCCCGGCGCACCGTACGTGCCGGTCGACTCGCTGCCCGACAGCGTCTTGCTCTTTCTGCTGCCGAGCCGCTACTGCCCGAGCGACAAGCTCCAGTCGAACGCCTGGCAGGTGGTCGGCGATGCGTCGCCGGGCTATGGCCAGGTCGAGGCGATCCGCGCCTGGATCAACACCTCTGTCTCGTACCGATACGGCAGCAGCGACGCCTCGACCGACGCGGCGGCGACGCTGGAGCGCCGAGAAGGCGTCTGCCGCGACTTCGCCCATGTCGGCATCGCCCTGACGCGGGCGCTGCAGATCCCGGCGCGGATGGTCGTCGGCTATCTGCATGGTCTTGAGCCGATGGACCTGCACGCGTGGTTCGAGGCTTACGTCGGCGGCCGCTGGTACACGTTCGATGCCACCCAGAGCGCGCCACGGGGTGGCCGAGTCGTCCTCGCCTACGGCCGCGACGCCGCCGACGTGGCCTTCATCTCGAACTACGCGCCGCTCGAGACTGTCGCGATGCAGGTCTGGGTCGAGCTCGCGCCGCCGCCCGCGCCGCTGCCGCCGGCCCCGCCGCGGCTGCCGTCGGCGACCGCGGGCTAGTCAGGAGAGAGCGGCGCTAGCGCGCGCGCCAATAGCGCCGGTGCAGCGCGGCGATCGCCTCGCTCGTCTCGGCGACGGGGCCATACACCTGGATGTCCTTCTGGCCGCGCGCGAACACGTGCCGACACGGCAGGTCGAGGGTCGGGTTCTCGGCGTGGTTGCCGGTGATCGCGAGCAGCGCCTTCTCGTCGATGCCATACACCGTTCGGCCGATGTTCGCCCAGTACTGGGTTCCGGCGCACATCGCGCACGGCTCGACCGTGGTGACGAGCGTGCACGGCCAGAGCTCGGCCGGAGAGAAGCGCCGCGCCGCATCGCGCGCGAGCACGGCCTCGGCGTGGTTGACGCTGTCGACGTTGCCCTGCTCGATGAGGACGGTCTCATGGTCGGCGGCGACGAGCAAGGCGCCGAACGGGTGATGGCCGGCGTCCATGGCGCGTCGCGCCAGCGCCTGCGCGCGCTCGAGCATGACCAGGCGCTGAGCCGACGAGGGTTCCTGGCGGCCGCTCATGACGCCGTCCCGGTGCCGCGACAATCGGGGCGATGACGTTTCGCGCCGTTCACTTCGCCGGGCTGGCGATGCTCACCTGCCATTGCCTTGCGGTCGCCTCGGACCCTTCCCCTGCCGATGAGGCTGGTGATCAGGCAAGCGCCTTCTGGCGTCTCTACGGCTCGCCGTTGACGATCCATGTCAGCTCGAGCCCCGACCATCGCGCCGTCTATTCGCTCGGCGTCGAGCGTCAGTATCCGGGCGGCTTTCTGGTCGGCGCGGCGGGCTTTCGCAATTCGTTCGGGCAGCCGAGCGCCTACGTCTACGGCGGCTACCGCTTCGACTCGCCGTTCGCGAGCGTGCCGGAGCTGTTCTTCCAGTTGAGCGCGGGCGTTCTCTACGGCTACAAGGAGCCCTACGAGAACAAGGTGCCGTTCAACCATCACGGCGTCTCCCCCGGTGCCGTCGCCGCGGTCGGCTGGGAGTTCACGCGTGCGTTCTCGGCACAGATCAACGTTCTCGGCGACTCGGCGTTCATGCTTCAGCTGTCCTTCGATCTGCGCTGAGCCGATCGTCGAGCGCGATCATGCCCGAGCCGATGTGCTTGTCGGCCGGAGACGTCCCCTGCGACTCGCGCAAGAGGGCGTCACCCGTTGTGGCGCAGGTACCCGCGTGCTACCTTGGCGGCTCAGCCTTTCGAAAGTCCGCATGAACCATCCCATCCTCCGTCGTCTGCTGCCGGCAGCAGCCGTCGTCGCACTGGCCGTGCTCGCGAGCATGCCCGCCGCTGCCGGCCCGTACAGCTCGCTGGTGGTCTTCGGCGACAGCCTCTCCGACAACGGCAACAACGCCCTCGCGGGCCTGTTCGATCCGACGCAGACGATCACGGGCAACAGCTACATCCCGTCGAACACCTACGCCTCGGGCATCTACAGCAACGGGCCGGTGTGGGCGAGCGACGTCGCTGCCGCGATCGGCGTGCCGCTGGCGCCGTCGCTTGCCGGCGGAACCGACTTCGCGTTCGGCGGCGCAACCACCGGAACGCAGGGTCCGGGGCCGGGCGGCTTTCCGTACAGCCTGCTGGTCCAGTCCGGTATGTACCTCGGCGCGACCGGCAACACCGCATCGCCGAGCGCGCTCTACGTGATCGCAGGCGGCGGCAACGATGCTCGCGCCGCGCTCGCGGCGATCGGTGGCGGCGCCGACGTCGCTGCGACGATCGCCGCGACGGCGGCATCGTTCGCCGCCAACGTCGGCGCGATCGTCGACTCGCTGCAGTTCGCCGGCGCACAGCACATCGTCGTCTGGGACGCGCCGAACCTCGGCCTCGCGCCGGCGGTCGTCGCCGGCGGCGCCGCCAACCTGGCCACCTTCCTGACGGCGTCGATGAACGTCGCTCTCAACCTGCGCCTGACCGGCGAGGCGGGCGTCACGACGTTCGACCTGTTCGGCCTCGGCACGCAGATCGCGCAGCAGCCGGGGCTGTTCGGCTTCAGCAACGTGACCGACGCGTGCGGCGCCGTCGCCGGCGCCGATTGCAGCCAGTACGCCTACTGGGACGGCATCCATCCCACGGCGGCAGCGCATCGCGTGATCGCCGATGCGTTCGAGGTCGCCGTCGTTCCCGAGCCCGAAACGTGGGCGCTGCTGGCGTTCGGCCTCGCGGCGCTCGGCTGGCGCACGCAACGCCGCGTCCGCGCGACACGCGCCGAGTAGCGCGCCGCTCAGCGGCGGTCGGCGCCGCCGAGCAACTCGTGCAGGGCCCGCGCGACCACCTTGGTCGCGCGGCGCAAGTCTTCCAGCGCGAGGTGCTCGTCGGCGCGCTTCGCGTTCGACTCGAGCACCGTGCGCGGCCCAGCGCCGTAGATCGCCGCCGGAATGCCGGCCTCGCCGTAGAGGCGGACGTCGGTATAGAGAGGCGTTCCCGAGACCGGTATCGGCTCGCCGAACACGGCCTCGCCGTGACGTTGCAGGGCCACGACCAGCGCGGCGTTGCCGGGCAGGGGCGTGAGCGCACGCGCGAGCAGGAGGCGGCGCACCTCGACCGAGATGCCGGCCCGGCTCGCCGCCGCTTCGGCGATGACCCGGCGTAGCGTCGCCTCGACTTCGACCGGGTGTTCCTCCGGAATCATGCGCCGGTCGAGCCTCAGCACCACCTTGCCGGGGACGACGTTGGTGTTGGTGCCGCCCTCGATCGTGCCGACGTTGAGGTACGGATGGGTGATCCCGGCAACGGCAGAGGTCACTCCGCGGTAGATCTCGTTCTGCGCGTAGAGCGCGTTCAGGATCGCGACCGCGCCCTGGAGCGCGTCGACGCCGCTGGCCGGAATCGCCGCATGCGCCATCTTGCCGTGCACCGTCACCTCGAACTGCAGGCAACCGTTGTGAGCGGTCACGACCTGGTAGCTGAAGCCGGCGGCAAGGAGCAGGTCGGGCTTGACCAACCCCTGCTGCAGCAGCCAGCCGGGGCCGAGCTCGCCGCCGAATTCCTCGTCGTACGTGAAGTGCAGCTCGACCGTGCCGGCCAGACCCGCGCCGAGCGATTCGAGGGCACGGACCGCGAAGGCGTAGGTCGCGAAGTCGCTCTTGCTGACCGCCGCGGCGCGGCCGTAGAGCCGGCCGGCGACGACCTCGCCGCCGTAGGGATCGTGGCTCCAGCCTTCGCCCGGCGGGACGACGTCGCCGTGGGCGTTGAGGGCGATCGTCGGGCCGTCGCCGTAGCGCCGGCGCACGACCAGGTTGGTGATCGACGCCAGCCCGTGCTCGCGCACCAGCGAATCGGGCACCGGATGGCGTTCGACGGCGAAGCCGAAGCCTTCGAGCAGCGTCGCTGTGGCCTCGGCGTGCGGCGCATTGTCGCCCGGCGGCGTATCGGTCGGCACCCGCACCAGCGCCTGCAGGAACGCGACCTCCTCGGCGAAGTGGTCGTCGACCCAGGTGTCGAGACGGGCGTCGGCGGCGCTGCTCACGTCGCTCCTCTTGACGGACGTGCGTCGTCGGCGATGCGCTGCTGCTCGACCGCCAGGCCATCGAGCATGCGCGTGAACGCCTCGATCGCCAGCTCGATGTCGTCGGCGGTCGTCGACTCGAGCGGGTTGTGGCTGATGCCGGCGTTCTCGCCGCGGACGAACAGCATCGCCTGCGGCATCACCTCGGCCAGCTTCATCGCGTCGTGGCCGGCGCCGCTCGGCATGCGGTGCACCGGCAGGCCGGCGGCGGCGACGGCGCGCTCCCAACGCAGCTGCCACTCGGGCGCCGACGGTGCCGCCTTGGCGCGCATCGTCTCCTCGAGGAAGAACGACAGGCCGCGACGCTCGCAGATCGCCGCAGCCTCGGCGAGCACGTCGTCGACGCAGGCGTCGCGCACCGGGTCGGTGGTGGCGCGGATGTCGAGAGTGAACTTGCAGCGGCCCGGAACGACGTTGGTCGACCCGTTCGGCACTTCGAGCATTCCCATCGTGCCGACCAGGTTCGGCTGCTCGCCGGCGCGCCGCTCGAGGTAGACGGCAAGCTCGGCGACGGCCGCGGCGGCGTCGCGCCGGCTCGTCATCGGCGTCGTTCCGGCGTGGCTCGCCATGCCGCGCACCTCGCCGGCGAAGCGAACGCCGCCGTTGATCGAGGTGACGACGCCGAGCGGCAGGCCGAGCTCGTTCAGCACCGGCCCCTGCTCGATGTGGACCTCGACGAAGCCGAGGTAGTCGGACGGTCGGCGCTTCAGCCGGCCGATCGCCGCCCTCGTGGCCGGCAGGCCGGCGCGGCGCATCGCCTGCTTCATCGTCACGCCGTCGGCATCTTGCTGGTCGAGCCAGCGCTTGTCGAACTGGCCGACCAGCGCGCCCGAGCCGAGGAAGGTCGCCTTGTAGCGCTGCCCCTCCTCCTCGGCGAAGGCGACGAGCTCGAGCGCGAACGGCAGCCGCCTGCCGCCGCGGTGGAGCTCCCTGAGGGCGACCATCGGCACGAAGATGCCGAGCCGGCCGTCGTACTTGCCGCCATTGCGCACGGTGTCGAAGTGGCTTCCCGTGAGAAGCGTCTTCGCGCCCGCCTCGGCTGCGCGATAGACGCCGACGACATTGCCGACGGCGTCGATCGAGACTTCGTCGAAGCCGCATTCCTTCATCCAGCGCTGCAACTGCGCGGCGCACGCGCGATGGGCGTCGGTCAGGTAGGTGACGGTGAGCTGGCCGTTCTCGGCGTAGCCGGGGTCGGAGTGGCGCGCCAGCAGCTCGGCGCAGTCCCACGCCTGGCGGCCGAGCACGGGCGGCGCGGCGAAGCGATCGTCGAGACGCAGCTCGGCGACGCGATGGACGTTGCGCAGCGCCTCGGCGAACTCGAAGTCGGGGTGATGTTCGAGGCGGCGCTCGAAGGTGGCGATGATCTGCGCCTTGGCGAGGCCATCGCCGCGCGGCCCGCGCACCGCGAGCATGAACGGGAAGCCGAAGCGCTTGCGGTAGGCCGCGTTCAGGCGCGCGATCGTCGCCAGCTCGTCGGCGCTGCAGGCGGTGAGTCCGACCCGGCCCTGCTCGCTGTTGGACTCCGCGGTCATGGTTCCGGCCACCATCGCCTTGCCGGCAAGCTCGGGATGGGAGCGCAGAAGGGCGAGCTGCTCGTCGCGACCGGCCTCGCTCACCACCTCGACCAATGCGCGCTTCAACTGCGCCAGCGACGCGAACGGGCCGCGTGGCCAGGCGCGCTCGGCGACCCAGGGCGAATGCTCGTACGTGCCGGCAAGCAGGGCGACGAAGTCGGTGTGCGACGACGCGTTCAGGCGTTCGAGCGAAAGCGGTTCTGCTTCGTTCATCGTTGCCGTGGCCGGATCGCCTCGCTCAAAGCGTGATGCGGACCGTCTTGACGACCGGCTGCAGCGTCGTCACCTGGTTGCGCACGAAGGTCGTGAACTCGGCCGGCGTTGCCGGAGTCGTCGTCACGCCGAGCTCGAGCAGGCGCTTCTTGATCTCGGGCATCGCCAGCACCTCGTTGGTCGCGGCGTTGAGGCGCGCGACCAGCTCGGGCGGCATCTTCGCCGGCCCCGAGAGGCCGAAGAAGTTGTCGAGCACGAGCCGGCCGTGGCCGCTCTCGACCACAGTCGGCACGTCGGGCGCGAGCGGCGAGCGCTGCGCCGAGGTCACCGCGAGCGGCTTGATCTGGCCGGTCTTGAAGAACGGCACGAACGCCGTGATGACGTCGATCCCGACCGGGATCACGCCCGAGATCAGGTCGGTCGTCATCGGCGCGCCGCCGCGATAGGGAACGTGCGTCATCTTGATGCCGAGCGCCTTGCTCATCATCTCGCCGTAGATGTGGCCGATCGACGCCGGCCCGCCCGAGCCGAACTGCAGTCCGCCGGCCTTCTTGGCCGCGTTCTCGAGGTCGACGATGGTGTTGATGCCGACGGTGGGGTTGGCCATGACGACGCACGGCGCCGAGCCGATCGAGGCGATGTGGGTGAAGTCGGCGAGCGGGTCGTAGGGCTGCTTCTCGAGCACGAACGGGCCGATCGAGATCGGCGTCGAGTTCGAGAGCATCAGCGTGTAGCCGTCGGCCGGCGACTGGACGACGTTCGTGCCGCCGACGCTGCCGCCCGCGCCCGGCTTGTTGTCGACGATCACCGCCTGGCCGAGCTTCTTGCCGAGCTGCTCGCCGATGACCCGGGCGACGATGTCGCTCGCGCCGCCGGCGGCGAAGGTGACGACGATCCGGATCGGCTTGTCGGGATACGCGGCCCAGGCGGGCCAGACGAGGGCGGCGGCGGCGGCCGTACCGGCGCGCAGACAGTCACGGCGGCTGGGGCGGTAGGTCATGGTCGATCCTTGCGAGCGCTGAAGGGAGGCTGCACTACGCAACTCCCGCGCCATCGCGATTTCCGACGCTCGCGGCGAACGGATGCTCGGCGCGCCAGTGGCGGGCGATGTCGATCCGGCGCGTGATCCAGACCTTTTCGTGGGCCTGAACGTGGTCGAGAAAGCGGCGCAGCGAGCCGATCCGGCCGGGCTTGCCGAGAAGCCGGCAGTGCATGCCGATCGACATCATCTTCGGCCGGTCGAGGCCGGCCGGGTCGCCCTCGGCGTAGAGGACGTCGAAGGCGTCCTTCAGGTAGGCGAAGAAGTGCTCGCCGGTGTTGAAGCCCTGCGTCTGGACGAAGCGCATGTCGTTGGTGTCGAGCGAGTAGGGAACGACCAGGTGCGGCGCCTTGCTGCCGTCGGCCTTGTCGACCTCGGTCCAGAACGGCAGGTCGTCGCCGTAGTAGTCGCTGTCGTACTCGTAGCCGCCGTGCTCGACCACCAGGCGGCGCGTGTTCGGGCTGTCGCGGCCGGTGTACCAGCCGAGCGGCCACTCGCCGCCGGTCAGCTCCGTCAGCATCCGCGTGGCGATGGCGACGTGGCGCTTCTCGGTCGCCTCGGGCAGGTTCTGGTAGTGGATCCAGCGCAAGCCGTGGTTGGCGATCTCGTGGCCTCGCTGCATGAATTCGCCGACCAGCTCGGGATAGCGTTCGAGCGCCGTCGCGACCCCGAACACCGTCAGCGGCAGCCGGCGCGAGTCGAACTCGCGCAGGATGCGCCAGACGCCGGCGCGCGAGCCGTACTCGTACATCGACTCCATCGTCATGTGCCGGTTCTCGTAAGCCTGCGCCGTGACCAGCTCCGACAAAAACGTCTCTGACGCCGGGTCGCCGTGCAGGACGTTGTTCTCGCCCCCCTCCTCGTAGTTGAGGACGAACTGGACCGCGATGCGCGCGCCGCCCGGCCAGCGGGCGTGCGGCGGGGTCGCGCCGTAGCCGCGGAGGTCGCGCGGGTAGGGAGTGGCAGTCATCGGCTGGCGGCGACGATACACTTTTGGCAGAGGCCGGCGGCCGTTCGCACGGCGCGGAGGCCGCATGGGAAAGCTCACGACGCACGTCCTCGACACCGCCCATGGCTGCCCGGCCGCCGGCATGCGCGTCGCGCTGTTTCGGGTCGACGGCTCGGGCGTGGCGAGCGAGCTGAAGTCGTTCGCGCTCGACGCCGACGGCCGCGCCCCGGGAACGCTGCTCGAAGGCGCTGCCTTCGTTCGCGGCCGCTACCGCCTGGTGTTCGCGGTGGGCGCGTATTTTGCGTCGCGCTCGGCCGTGCTCGCCGACCCGCCGTTCCTCGACGACGTCCCGCTCGACTTCGGCATCGCCGCGGTCGACCAGCACTACCACGTGCCGCTGCTCGTCAGCCCCTGGTCGTACTCGACCTACCGCGGCAGTTGAAGGAGAAGCGACCTGCCGCATGGATACTTATCTCCTCGACTGGGCCAACTTCGCCCTGCGCTGGGCCCACGTCATCACCGGCATCGCTTGGATCGGCGCGTCGTTCTACTTCGTCGGCCTTGACTCCAGCCTGACGCCGCCGGCCGACGACAAAGATCGCGCCAAGGGCATCGGCGGCGAGCTCTGGGCGGTCCACGGCGGCGGCTTCTATCACCAGCAGAAGTACCCGGTCGCTCCGGCGCGCCTGCCCGAGCAGCTGCACTGGTCGATGTGGGAGAGCTACTCGACCTGGCTCACCGGCTTCGCCCTGTTCGCGGTGCTCTATCTGTTCAACGCCAACACCTTCCTGATCGACAAGTCGGTGTTCGACTGGTCGCCGCCGGCGGCGATCGCCACGGCGCTCGCGTTCTTCGTTGCCTTCTGGCTCATCTACGACTCGATCTGCCGCGTCTTCGGCAAGGGCCCACGCGGCGATCTCGTTGTGAGCGTGCTCGTCTTCGCCTTCATCGTCTTCGCGTCGTGGCTGTCGTGCCGCCTGTTCGCAGGGCGCGCCGCGTTCCTGCTCGTCGGCGCGATGATGGCGACGACGATGACCGCCAACGTCGCGATGGTCATCATCCCCGGCCAGCGCAAGGTCGTCGCGGCGCTGCGCGGCGGGCTACCGGTCGATCCGGTGCATGGCCAGCGCGGCAAGCAGCGCAGCGTTCACAACACCTACTTCACGCTGCCGGTCGTCTTCACGATGATCAGCAACCATTACGGCTTCATCTTCGGCGCGCGCCACAACTGGCTGGTGCTGGTGGTGCTGATGCTCGCCGGGGCGCTGATCCGGATGTCGTTCGTGCTGCGCCACAAGGCGTTGGTCGAGGCGCGGCCGGTGCCGTGGCGCTACGCGATCGCCGGCACCCTCGTGCTGGTCGCGACGGTGGCGCTGCTGATGCCGGCGCCGCAGCCCGCGGCGGCGAAGGCAGCGCCGCCGCCGAGCTTCGCCGAGGTGCAGGCGATCGTCACGCAGCGCTGCGTCGTCTGCCACAACGCGACGCTGGCGAACAAGAACGTCCGCCTCGACTCCGCCGCCGAGATCAGCGCCCACTCGCAGCAGGTGTACCAGCAGGCCGTGCTGCTGAAGCTGATGCCGATGAGCAACGCGACCCAGATGACCGACGCCGAACGGGCTGCTCTCGGCCGCTGGTACGAAGCCGGCGCTGCTGCTCGCTGAGTCATGGCCCGGCGAGGAGTGCTAGCGTCGCCGTCCGCCTGATCATCGGGATCGGAGGTCGCGTGATGAAGCGGACGATCGAGGGGTGGAGTTGCGCCGTTGCGGCCTGCGTCGCGCTGCTGTGCGCGACCGGTGCCGGCGCCCAGGCCGTCGACCCGGCCGCGACGCGCCAGCTGCGGGCGCTCTTCGACGCCTCGTGGGAGGCGTCGATGCGGCGCTACCCCGAGTGGGCGACCTTCGTCGGCGACAACCGCTATGGCGACCAGCTGTTCGATGCCTCGCGCGAGGGCGAGGTCGCCGACTATGCACGCGCCCGTCGCGAGCTCGCGGAAGCCAAGGCGATCACGCGCGAGCGCCTGGGTCCGGCCGACCAGGTCTCGCTC
>Ga0070670_100001429_pt1 | contig 19216 bp, 27 predicted proteins | sample KBSS63metaG_FD_64665 | JGI IMG/M metagenome (GOLD analysis project Ga0070670, IMG submission 64665) | Switchgrass rhizosphere microbial communities from Kellogg Biological Station, Michigan, USA - KBS S6-3 metaG | ecosystem: Host-associated > Plants > Roots > Rhizosphere > Soil ... | reverse complement strand
CCCTTCGCGCGAAGGAAGAGGCCGCTGAGGCAAAGCGTGAGCAAGAGCGCCAGGCTGTTGCTGCGGTAGAGGCCGCGGCCCGAGCACAAGCAGAAGCGGCTGCCGCGGCTCGAGCGGAAGCGGTAGCTCAGAAGCAAGAACATCGAAAAGCGTGGACGGAAGCTGATCGCAAAGCGGCACGTGATACGCGCTATGCTGCTCGGAAGATGCGCGCCGGCCGGCGTTAACGTTGCATGTCCTATTCCAGCGGTTCCACATCTGCGAATTAGGATAATCCATGATCCCGCGTCAGAATTTTTACATGCGGCCCATTATGCAGGTGTTGGGCGCTGGAATGCAGCCCATGACGGGATGGCGGCTTGATCGTCGCTCTCCCCGCACCACTCCCGACTTTACAGTCTGACAGCGCATCAGGCGTCCTCATTGACATCGGCGAGATCCCCGGCGGCGGGCAGCTCCATCTTATGCGCTACGGCGAAGATTATGAGATTCTGCTAGGCGAGGAGCAGCTTATGGGGAGCTGGGCAAGCCGTTCCGAGGAGGCACTGGCAACGCTGCTCTATGAACGGTTAGGCGAGCGGGCGCGTCACGTCTTGATCGGCGGCCTCGGTATGGGTTTCACCCTTGCCGCGGCCCGATCAGTGTTCTCGAAAGAAGCAGTGATCGTATTGGCAGAACTCGTGCCATCCGTCGTCCGCCTGACCGCTTGTCAAATCAATTGGGTTTCGAGTTGGTGGCGTTCGATCCCAAAATCTCGATCTCGATGATTGGCCGTGAAGCCTTCTCCTCACCCGAAACTCTGGCGCAGGTAGCAAAGGCCGCAGCAACCGACATCTGCCTCTACGACCAGTCGGCATGCACATCTAGCCGTTTTCTTTTTATCGAAGCGAAGATGGAAGAGGCGGAGGCGTTTTGCGAATTGCTGCAAGTTGAGATGGGCAAGGAGCGGCTGACCGCATCGGGCTACGGCGTAAGGCTGCCCTCAGCCTTGCGTGAAGAGATTGAGTCGCTGCGTTCGCTTGAACCCTACTACAGGGTGTTGGGGGGAGTGCGACGGGCGTGGAGTCGTCGTCCTTTCGGAAGAGCCGGTGGATTTTCATCCTGATGCGAAGACGGTTAATGTCGTAGTCGTAGCAGCGCTTGAGCGTGCGCTTCGCTTCACCAGCGTGGCTACCCAAACGGTAGGGATATATCCGCCTGCGCGAAAGGTTGAACTGCGGGAAAGGCTCGCTGCGGCGGGAGCGCAGCGCGTCGTCACGTTAGGAAGCGCGTTGGGCGGGGGCGTCGGCATACCGCATGACGGGTTCTTGCCTCTGCACCGTCTGGTACGCTGGGTAAGCGACGAATGCTGAGCTTGAAATCTGTCCCTCGCAAGGATGAGCGATGGATGGAGTAGCCGACTTATCGACCAGCTCCGCAACAACGCAATATCAATCGTTGGTCTCTGCGTCAGGAAAAAGCCTGGTGCCGTTGCAATGGTGACCTTGCCCACATTGATAACGGATTCGCTATTTTGAGGAGGTCTAAATCACGAGGTCGTCACTTCGCTGAATGAAAAGTGCTGATTCCGAAGGAAGGCGTCCCGCATTCCGAAATGATGCCGCCCCCTTGTTCCAAGTATTCCTCGCTCCCGATTCCGAGATGATGTCGTCCCCCCTCCCTCTCGGGGCTGACGATGCGGATCTTGTCCTCGACCGAGAAATGGCGCCGGGTCTGCCGCCGGCTATCGCCGCGTGCATGTGATGCTGAAGCGCGAAGGCTGGCAGGTCGGCAAGAACGTCGTTTATCGGTTGTATCGCGAAGAAGGCCTAGTTTTACATACAAAACAGCCGCGGCGGCGCAAGATGATCGTGCATCGGCAAGCCCGGCCTAAGCCGCAGCGGCCGAACGAGGCCCCGGAGCCTGGACCTCGTCCACGACCAGCTGAGCGATGGACAGAAGTTCCGGATGCTGACGGTGGTCGATGTGTTCAGTTGTGAAGCGCTGGCGATCGAGGTCGGCCAGCGTCTGTGCGGGGAACATGTGGTCGAGGTGCTCAATCGGATCGTACGCCGTCGTGGGGCGCCCAAATATCTTTTTGCCGACAATGGCGCCGAATTTACCGGTCGACTGGTCGACCTATGGGCGTATCATCACGGTGTCCGGAACGACTTCAGCCGGCGGGGCAAGCCGACCGATAATGCCTATATCGAGACGTTCAACGGTCATCCCGGGATGAATGTCTTAATGTTCATTGGTTCGCCTCGCTGCCCGAAGCGAAGCGGCTGATCGAGGCCTGGAGGCGGGACTACAACGTTAGCCGTCGTCACATGAGTCTTGGCAATCTGACCCGGGTGGAATACCTTGCCAGGTGAGAAACTTGGCCTACCCCGATCGGGGTAGGCCAAGCCGGAAGCTAACGCCGCACCCGGACCACCAATCCCAAGCGCTTCAATGGGTTCACAATCTAACTTACCGTGTGGACCACTTTTTCCAGATCGCCTCATTCACGCGAGTGTGGCGGTTCCATCGCAATGGAGGGTGCTACCAGGGCGCGCTCGGCCATTGCCAAAAAAGATCCGAGTATCGCAGTCTTTTTGTCCGCTCCCTGTTCGTCAAGCTGCCATACTGCAGCGTTCCACATTGCTATAATCATTGAAAAGCGCAGCGAAAATTCCCAGTCATTCAAATGCGTCAGCAACGCGCGTAGCCTCGCGTGCGGCTCGCGCCCAGTAACTTCAACGATTGAGTCCCAAGCTTCCAGATTAATACGGGTTGCGAACTTCGCGAACCTGTGCTGTCCGCGTCCATTGGTATGATCCATCACCGGTGAGAAAAGAATATACATTACGAAGGACAAATCGCCCCAATCTTCTGAAGTCGCACGTTCCAGGTATCGTTTGCGAATCTCGTTCACTTCTGGAAGCCGACATTCAAGGATTGCCCTGATTAGACCTTCGCGCGATCCGAAATGGTACTGCACAGCAGATTTTCCGGTGAGCCCTGCTGCGCTCGCAACTTGTAGAAGCGAAGTATTTTTTACACCTAACTCGCCGATGAGACGCTCCCCCGCATCAATGATGCGCCGAGCGGGCGCCCTGAAGACACGGGCATTTCGTTTGGAAACCAATGGAATCTTCGTCATTTTCTGCCACTTTGCACAGCGATGCCTTCCAAGAAGTTTAATCGCTCTAGCCACGAACCATCAAGAGTAACTATATCGGTATATATACCTAATTTGGGTACCTATACCGATTTTTTTTGACCATGACCCGCCTCAGGAGCATAATGGCTCCCCATAACAACGACTCGAGGGGGCGCCGGAGGTCATGAGCATCAAGAATCGAAACTTGTGGATGGCGGCGGCCGTTTCACTAACGACGGTGGCGCAATCAGCTCAAGCGCAGCCCACTGGTCCCGAACAGGCCACGCCGGCAAACGCGATTTCAACGGCTGGTCTTGAAGATATCATTGTCACGGCTCGCCGTCAGAATGAGAACCTGCAGAAGGTCCCCGTTGCCGCATCTGTTCTTTCGGGCGAAACGCTGAGTCGCCAGGGAATTAGCTCTGCGAGGGATTTGCAGTTCACCGCTCCCAGTCTCGTCATCACGCCTGATCCGCTGGGCGGTTCAGGCACCCCGATCATCCAATTGCGTGGCCAAACGTCTCCGCTCGGGACAGACAATACGGTCGTCGATTATTTTGGCGACGTCCCCGTCGATGCGCGTGTCATAGCTGCGGGAATCTATGATTTGGACTCGGTGCAGATCATCCGCGGCCCTCAGGGTACCTTGTTCGGCAAGAACAGCACCGGGGGCGCCGTCATATTCACGCCTAGAAAGGCGGATACTAGATCTTTGAACGCTTTTGGCGAAGTCAATGTCGGGAATTACGATTTGCGCCAGTTCACCGGTGCGGTGAATTTGCCAATCGTCAACGATGTGCTCGGCCTGCGCGTTTCCGGTCAGATCACTCGCCAGGACGGCTTCGTGAAGAACTTGCTCGGTCCGGACGGCAATGACAAGCGGTGGGAGGCCGGTCGCGCGGTGTTGACCTTCACCCCAGGCGGCTCCTTCCGCAACGACCTTATCTTCACCTATTTCAACGGCCATCAGCACCTTAACCCGCAGATCGCGAACGCGATCGGGGGAATTGCCAACCGTTTCCCCGCTGTAGTCGCCGGCTTCAACCTGCAGCAGCAACTCGGTCCGCGGACAATAGCTATGTCTGAAGCCATTGGGCCGAATAACGATCTCAATGAGAGTTACTTGGTCAGCAACGTCTCATCTTACCAATTGGGCGGAGTGACGTTCAAGAATATCTTAGGCTATAGCAACAGCCACATTTCCTTCCGGTTAAACCAACCGGCAATGGAGTTCCATTTCGTCGATTCCTCTCAGAAACGCCGTCACGACCAGATCAGCGATGAGGTGCAATTGGCTGGCAACTCGTTCGGCAACAGCTTGAAGTGGATCGTTGGTGGCTTCTATTCGAAGCAGGAGCAGGCCGTGATTCAAAGAACGTTCTCGTTCGGGAACGTGGCTAACCCGCGCAAATCGGATTCCGATGACAGGTATGTCACAAAGGCCGTGTTCGGGCAGGCTACCTATGACTTCACCAGTCTGGGCCTGGCGGGCGTCAAGTTAACTTTCGGTCTTCGTCACAGCTGGGATTCACGGACCGGCAGCAACGTCCAGAACGTTCCAGTCCCCAAAACTATTAAAGACAATCACTACAGTTGGACTGTGGGGCTCGATTATCAGATAAACAATGATATCTTGCTCTATGTGGCAAGTCGGCGGAGCTACAAGTCCGGAGGTTTCAACCTCGTGACGCCGGAAACCCCTGCCGCCATCCTTGTCTACGCTCCGGAGGTGCTCACCGACATTGAGATCGGCGCCAAGGCCAGGTTCGAATTCGGCACGGTGCCATTGCGCGCCAACTTGGCCCTCTACAGGGGCAAGTATGAAAACATCCAAACGCAGATAACGGGTACCTGCGGGAGTATTACTACCGGTGCCTCATTCATCGTTAATGCCGGCAAGGGAACACCGAAGGGTCTTGAATTGGAAATGGAGGCGAAGCCGCTGAAGAACCTCACTATCTCGGGCTTCTATAATCGCACGCTGGGGCGGTATGACCGCTTCACCGTTCCTGCGGTGCCCGGTTGCACGCTGGGCGTCGGCATCGCTGATCTGACCGGTCAAAATTTTGGTAACATCTCAAAGAATACCGCAGGTCTAAACGCGGTCTACACCTTCCCTCTTGGCAGAAATCACGAGGAATTGCAGTTTAGCGGCAACTTCTACTATCGGAGCCACCGGGTTGGGAACGATCTTAAAGGCTTCAACGTAGACATGCCTGGCTATTCCCTGCTTAATGGACGACTTGATTACAACCATGTTGGCGGAAGCGCTCTAAGTGTGGGCGCTTACGTTCGTAACATCACTAACAAGCTTTATCCAATCACCAGGAACTGGGTCATCACCACTGCTGGCTTTGATGAGCTTCAATATGGCGATCCGAGAACTTATGGCATTGTGGCGAGGGTTGAGTTTTAGGGGGTGGCCCCAATCTCGGTTGTGCTCCCGCACAGTGAGCATAGCGGAATTGGATACACCGTCGCGTGACGAAGCTGCCGGAAAAATAGCTATTTCCTCTACCAACCTACGATTGAGCTCTAATATGGCATTCCCAAAAGCTTCAAAGATCGCACGGGATCCTCTGACCCACTTCTTACTTCTCGGTGTAATGTTTTTCCTGGTGTCGTTGTTGTGGGAAAGATATCATGATCCACGCGCAATTGTGATCAATGCGGGCATCGTTCGCAGCATCACCGCTGATTATGAACGCCGTTTCGGTTTTTCCCCGTCAAATGCTGAATTGAAGAACGCCGTGGCATCATATGCGGAGGATGAGGCGCTATACCGTGAGGGACAAGCTTTGGGCTTGGACCGCGACGACGAAATCGTTCGAAGACGAATCATTCAGAAAATGCGGTTTCTTCAGCAGACTGCGATATCGTCCGCGCGACCCAGCCAGTCTGAATTGCGGGACTATTACGCCCGTCATCGGCAGGATTACGTCCGGCCGGTTACGATTTCGTTCCACCATATCTACTTCTCGACCGATGATGGCGATCACACCGCATTTGTCCGGGCAATGCGCATGAGGAGAGCGCTTGCCGGGAAAGTGACCGTTCTTGGCGAGGGAGATCCATTTCCCGATCGCACCGTGTTTACTGGGATGACGATTGACGACGTTCGCCGCGTATTCGGCAGGTCTCCTTTTGTCCACGCCGCTTTCTCGGTTCCTGCCGGAAAATGGAGTGCGCCTGTGCGGTCGGGATGGGGATGGCATCTGATTTTCGTTGATCGCAGGGATCCAGCAATGTTGCGACCGTTCGAACAGGTGCGTGACACTGTAAGTGACGATTGGGTTCGCACCGAATGGGAGGGACGCGAAAACCAGATCACAAAGAAGCTGATGGCACGCTATACGGTAATCGAGCACGCGCTGTGAGATGCCCGTGACCAGATTCCTCATGCTGTTGCTTCTTGCGTTGTGCTTTGGCGGAGGTGCCGCAAAAGCGCATGAAGTTCGCCCTGCCTATCTGGAAATTGAAGAGAAGGGTCCAGGTCGATATCAGATCCTCTGGACCCAGCCCGTGGTTGGCGACAGGGCGCTCCGGCTTGTTCCGCATCTCTCAAGCGGATGGCTTGAACGGCGTCCGGCCTTCCTTGCTGCAAACTCGGATCAACTGACCCGGCAATGGAACATTGTCGATACCCGGCACCCCCTTCAAAACCTGCGCATTTCTGTCGAAGGCCTAGAACTTAGCATTACCGATGTCCTTGTGCGCGTATCGCGCCGCGACGGATCCGATTTCACCACAATCCTGAGACCGCTTTCAGCGGACGCCGTCATCGATTTCAAGTCCACTCCCCACCTCAAATTGCCAGCCTATTTTACACTGGGATTCAACCATATTCTCGGGGGCATCGATCATCTTTGCTTCGTTTTCGGCCTGTTATTGCTGTTGGGCGTAAATTACCGCCTCATCAAAGCAATAACAGCTTTCACAGTCGCACACAGTATCACGCTGGCGGCAAGCGCCCTAGGCTTCGTGCAGGTGCCTCCCAAACCGGTTGAAGCGCTTATCGCACTAAGCATTCTTTTTCTGGCAGTCGAGATCGCACGCCCGGAAAATACTCGGGGAGGCATTGCGCAGAGATCGCCATGGCTGGTTGCTTTCACCTTCGGTCTGCTGCACGGACTGGCGTTCGCGGGTGCATTAGCCGAGACGGGCCTTCCCCAGGATGCAATACCCCAAGCACTGCTGCTGTTCAACCTTGGCGTTGAGGCCGGGCAAATTGCTTTCGTGCTTGTCGCGGTCGCTGTCGGGAAAGTAGTGTGGCTCATATTTCACCGGGCAGGCGAAACGGATTTTCTCAAAGCCAGGATCGCTGCGCAATACGCACTGGGATCGTTCGCCGCCTATTGGCTGATTGAACGAGCAATGCTGGTGTTTGTCTGAATAAAGGAGAATTGTATGCGGATGTCCAAACTCTTCCTTGTGTCTGCAATTTTGGGCAGCACGACTGCGACATTATATGAGGTCGGACTGTTCGATGGCAGCAAGGCCAAGGCGTCGGATACGCCAGCTCCTGTCGCTCACGCAGAAGCGATGATCGTTGACCCATCTGCGCGCCGCGCCTTGTTCGGTGATCTCCATCTGCATACCTCCTATTCGTTTGATGCGTGGGGCATGGGTTCCAGTCACCTATCACCGGACGATGCCTATAGATTCGCACGGGGATTTCCTGTGAACCAAAACGGCAAACTTGTGCAAAGGTCCGAGCCGCTGGATTTCATGGCGGTCACAGATCACGCGGAATATATGGGCGTACTTAATCAATTCGAAGATCCCAGAAATCCAGCTTACAATGCTGTGGGAGCTTCGGCAATCCGGGCAGATCATCAAGGGGCCTTCGCGAGATTTCTCGGTGCAATGCACCGGCAAGAAGCCAAGCCTCTCGGTGTTGATCCTCAGCGCGGCATGATCGATGCATGGGCGGCCACGCTGGCTGCGGCTCGCAAGAACTATGTTCCCGGGAAATTTACGACGTTCGCAGCTTATGAATGGTCAGCGACTGCGGGAGGAGTCGACAATCTACATAGAAATGTCATATTTGCGGGCGATCAACCGCCGTTGCCTTTCTCGTCTGTGGACTCGAGGCGACCGGAAGACTTGTGGTCTTACCTGGAGCGGTATAGGTCGTCTGGGCAGGATGTAGTTGCTATTCCTCACAACTCGAACGCGAGTAACGGACTTATGTTCGACTGGGTCGATAGCGATCGTCATCCGATTAGCGAAGCCTATGCACAAAGGCGCGCCGCGAATGAACCGTTAATGGAAATCTATCAGACCAAAGGCTCTTCCGAGACTCATCTGGAAATTTCGCCAACTGACGAATTCGCGGGCTTTGAGAAGTGGGACGTAGTGCTTGACTTTTCAAAGCGCAGTAATCCCCCGGGCAGCTATGCCAGAGATGCCCTAGGTCGAGGATTAATTATAAATAAGCAAACGGGGGCCAATCCGTTCAAGTTTGGTTTCGTAGGTGGTTCTGATCTGCACACGGGTTTGAGTGAAGCCGCCGAACAGCGCTCATTGGGCCATTCGAGTTACGATCCGAATGTAAATCCCCCATCAAAGGCCGAAGCGAACGAGACCCTCCATTTGCGAGGGATACCCAATATGGTGAGCAATGGATCCAAACCTATCCACTTCGGGATCGAGTTTGGTGGGGCGGGGCTTACCGGCGTGTGGGCCGAACAAAACACGCGTCCCTCAATATTTGCGGCTCTGCGTCGCCGGGAAACTTTCGCGACGTCAGGCACTAGACTTCAACTGCGGTTCTTCGGCGGCTGGAATTATTCATCCTCCACGCTTTCAAAGAGTGACTGGATCAAACAGGCTTATGCGACGGGTGTTCCGATGGGGAGCGATCTTCCTTCAATAACCAGCAGCAAGCAGGCGCCCACCTTCCTGCTGTGGGCTGCCAAGGATCCCGACAATGCCAATCTCGACAGGGTTCAGATCATCAAGGTGTGGCTCGATGGTGACCGTTACCGCGAGAAAATCTTCGATGCAGCTTGGTCCGGGCATCGCCGTCTAGAGAGGAGCTCAGGGAAATTGCCAGCGGTTGGTAGCACAGTCGATCTAAAAACCGCTTCCTATCGTAATAGTATTGGCGCGGCTATGCTGAATGGGGCATGGCGTGATCCGGAATTCAATCCGAACCAACCTGCGGTTTATTATGCACGAGTGCTTGAGATCCCGACGCCAAGATGGACCACCTATCTCGCCGTCCGGAACCAACTTCCAATTCCAGCCGATCGTCCTGCCACAATACAGGAACGCGCATGGTCGTCTCCAATCTGGTACGTTCCCAAATAGAGGGCGCCATTGTGCATCCCGAGGAGGCCTTACCAAGCCGAAACATCCCTGGACCAACGGTCAGGTCGAGCGCATGAACCGCACGATCAAGGAGGCTACCGTCAAACGCTATCATTGCGATAGCCATGCCCAACTGATTGCGCACCTCCACGACTTCACCGATGCCTACAATTACGGCCGCCGCCTCAAAACCCTGCGTCGCCTCACCCGCTACGAATACATCTGCAAAATCTGGGCAACCGATCCCAAAAGGTTTGCACTTAACTCGCACCATCAAATGCCAGGACTAGGTCGCGTGGACGAATTTGAGCCGGTATCTGGCGGTTGCGATGTGGATCATGCTCATGAAGCTGTTGGCGAGCTGATCGTAGCGAGTGGCGATTGCGCAGTTGATTTTCTAACGACCGAACATCCGCTCGATGCGGTTGCGTTGCTTGTAGAGCGGCCGGTCGCGTTCGAGTCTTCACCCAGCGGTTTGATCGGCCTGGAATGACGGCCTGGATATTGCGGCTCGCAAGGTCTGCGCGGATGGCGTCGGCATCGTATCCCTTGTCCGCCAGGAGCGCCTTTGGCGCTTGCTCCGGCAACGCGATCAGCGTATCATAGGCCCTGCAATCGACCGCTTCGCCAACCGTCAGATGGAAGGCGAGTGGTCGTCCCCGCGCGTCAGCCAGACAGTGAAGCTTACTGGTGAACCCGCCCCGCGAGCGGCCAAGAGCTCGTCGATGAGTCCCCCTTTATGGATGGCCCGCCCCTTATCGAGGCCGGATGCAGTAGGCTACAGGCCGATCAAGCGCGTGGCCAGCAGCCGCAAGACCGCCTCGTTTGCTTTACCAGCTTCGGGCGGAGCGATGGTCCGCACGGCAAGTGTGCCTCCCGATGTAGGAAGCGCTATCGTATCGGCGGAAGCACCAGGTGACACTCGAACCGCTAGTCGTCCGTCCGCGTCGGCAAGTGCAAGGATCGCCGCCTTGGACGGCATGGCGGGCTTCGGTCTTGCCATCAGCGCTTGCGGACGAACTCGGCTCGCAGCACGAGGCCTTTGATACCCTCGTAACGGCAGTCGATCTCCTGCGGATCCCCGGTTAGCCGGATCGATTTGATGAGCGTGCCGCGCTTCAGAGTCTGGCCAGCGCCTTTTACATCGAGATCCTTGATGAGTGTGACCTGATCTCCGTCAACCAGCACATTGCCGACCGCATCGCGCACCTCTATCTTTTCGGCGAGCTGGCGCTTGGCGGCCAGCTCGGCTGCCGGCAGCCACTCGCCGGTATCCTCGTCATAGACGTAATCGTCGTCAGACATGCCGTGCTTCTCCATGCTTGTGGTACGCAGCCCCATACGCTGGGAGTCGAGCTGTTTCCATGCCGGACGGGCAACGGTGCCATGAGCCTGCGAGCGACGAGCAGACAAAGTCCTTCGTCCGGTCCCTCACCACCATGCCCCGCCGTTGAAACAGGGTAAGCTTGTCCTTCGGCGGACGAACGGGCGGCCGCTTGGGTAGCGGCCCAGCGCCGCGGAACGTCCGGTCATGGCGCGCATAGCAGCTCGCCCGACTGAGCGGCCCATCAGCAGCCCTGATGGGCCGCCGAAATCAGATTTCTGTTCTCTCAGCAAGTATGAGGGCGTCGTCAATGTCCACGCCCAGATATCGTACGGTGTTTTCGATTTTCGTGTGTCCGAGCAGGATTTGGATTGCTCTCAGATTACCAGTTGCATGGTAGATCATTGCCGCCTTGGTGCGCCGAAGCGAGTGTGTTCCATATTCCGCTCTTCGTAGGCCGATTGCGGTGACCCACTCATCGACCAGGCGCGCATATTGCCGGGTGCTCAGATGACCCGTCTGATCGACCCGGCTTGGGAAAGCATAATCATCCACCGTGCCGCCGCGTCGTTCCAGCCAGGCAAGCAGGCTTGCTCTCACATCCGCGGTCAGCTCGAACTGCACGGGTCTGCCTGTCTTGCTGGATGATAATCGATCTGGTCCGGATCTCCCCACCGGAGATGAGATCACCAATCCTGATCTTTACCAGATCACAGCCTCGCAGCTTGCTGTCGAGTGCAAGATCAAATAGCGCTCGATCCCGAAGCCGTTCTTCGCGATCAAGGAAGAACCGCACTGCCCAGATCTGTTTCTGTGTCAGCGGCCGTTTTGTGCCGACCATCTTACCTGCATTCCATGCAGGCCGGTTCTGCATGGCAGGATCGAAGTGCGAATGTCCCATCTATCTTCTCCATGGCCTTGATTGGCCGTGGAGATGTTCGCGCTAACGTCCTTCCACTCGGTTCCGGCCGACCGCGACGGCTTCCGACCGAAAGTCGGTCGTTTGACGATCGATGCGCCCCGCCCGAAACCGGTCGTTCGGTCACCCTCGCGCTTAACAGCGTCGATGGAATCGGTGACGCGGCAAGCCTCTCAATCGAAACGACATCGCCGGTGTTTCATTTGGCGTTCGGCTACCAAGTAACATTTACAGCGAGCGGATTTAGGCCCGTCCGGGTCGGCCGAAACCAACGATGAGGCGCCCAGTTGTTATGACGGCTCTCTTGGGTGGAAGCACTCATCTTGGTCTGCTGAACCCGGATGGATCAGTGGCGTTTAATGGTTTGGAGGTTATATCCATGTCCAAATTATCAACGTCTGCTCGCGATAAGCTTCCTGCAAGCAAGTTTGCCGAGCCCAAAAAGCGCGGTTATCCGATTGAGGATACTGCGCACGCAAAGAACGCCAAGGCGCGTGCAAGCCAGGCCGTCAAAGGCGGCAGAATGTCAAAGGCTGAGGAAACCAAGATCGACAAAAAGGCAGATGCGGTTATCGCTAAGCATTGAGGTCGAGTAATCTCTGAACTGCCGTGCGGGCTCAACTCGCGCTAAACCTGGACGGATGGAGCGCCCGGCAATCTGGACGGCTCATATGGGTAAGAGTGTAGGAGGCACACCCGGCCGCTTCGCAGGCCGGGTGTCCCGCAACGTCCAGAGTGATGCTTAGATTACGCGCTCATCACGAGCATATCTTTGGCGCTCAGTTTCAATCTGCTCCCGATCGTAGGCTGGTGCGGTTTCATCGAAGCGAGACCAACCTGCTTCACGATATGCATTTCCTCGTTCAACGGGATTGACGGCGCCCGATCGGTTCAGCACGGCTTCGGCTTCCGGAACCAGATTATCCGGCACCTTGGCGCTTACCAGGGTGCCACCACGGCGAACGCCTTCCGAATACACGTGCGCATCATGTTCGCTCACGCCTTCCTTTTGAAGAGCTCCAACTAATCCGCCTGCGGCGCCGCCAATGGCCGCCCCGACGCCAGCGCCGACTGCAGTCGAAGCCAGCCATCCCGCGGCCACAACTGGGCCTAAGCCGGGAATGGCAAGAACGCCGAGCCCAGCGAGAAGTCCCCCAAGGCCACCAATCGCAGCTCCAGTGCCGGCGCCCTTACCGGCATCCTCGGCCGCTTCGCTGCCAGCAAGATGTTCACCATGGGCATTATTAGCGACGATGCTTATGTCCGAATGCGAAACACCAATTCGCTCAAGTTCAGACACTGCCGCTTTAGCATCTTCATAACGGTCATACAGGTGCGTGATAGTCTTTGACATGGATCATCTCCTAAATTGGACCTGGTTATTTGCTCGAGACATTACCCTTGTAATCGAGTGCGACGTTGACATTCTTGCCGCCCTTTCTAGCGCTTCCCTTCCAAAGCCCGGCATCGTCCTTCTTCAGAGCCGAGATATTGGTATATCCAGCTTTTGCGATGCGCTTTTTTGCCTGCGCCTCGGTGAATGAGTTTGCTCCGCTTGCCGGATGTTGAGTTTTCTTTACCGAAGAATGCTTTACGGCAGCATTGGTCGGGGCATTGTGATCGGCTTGTGGCGCAGTGGTCTGTGCCAGCGCCGTTGCTGCGATGAACAGGCTTGCGGCAATTCCGATAGGTACAACTTTCGACATTTTTTCTCTCCTGAATTGTGGGGCTGAAGGCAATCAGTTGCGGCGCCAGAGTAAGGCCAGGGTGAACCCAAGCGCGCCCACGATGGCTGCGGTGACGAAAGGCTGCTCGCGAGCATAACGGATGGCCTGTTCCGCCGACGGGCCCGCTCCATCAGCGAGTGCGTCACGTGCCGATCCGTAGGCTTTTTGGAGCTTTCCGCCCACTTGGTCGGCCAGCCCTTTGCTTTGAAGCCTGCCTGATCCTGTGAGATCGCCAGCCGTCTCGGTGAGCTTACCGCCCAAGTCGCGACCTTCGCCGTATAGGTGGTCCTCGTTCATAGTCGTCCCTCGTCCTGAATGCGCACCTACAACGAGTGGAGCGGCAAAAAGGCTCACATGCTTCTTTGAGGAGGCGCAACGCCATGCGGCTACACTTGCCGGACCATATTTCGGGCAAGCCTCGGCATGGCATTGGTCACGGCAGGCGGCAGCCTGCTGTTCTATTGGCGGCACAAGGTCTCGATAGCCTTCGCATTAGCCCTGACCGCTCTGGTTTTCCCGGCATTCGTGGCGGCATGAACCGCACACGACCTTGCGATATGAATCCACCGCGCACCTACAATTGGCAAGCGCCGGCTGTGCTGGGTGGGCTTACGCTGTTCATCGTTGTGCTTCTGTTCGACGGGTCGGACCATAGACGACAGACACTTCGGGCCGATACCGCCTTTTGGTTGCATTTCGTGGCGAGCGTTTTTGTGCTTCCGGCAGTTTTCAGTCTCGTGCACACGCTCCCAGCCGCCGTCTGGATCGCAGCAGCATTGTTCGCGGCGCTGGTGCTGGTTGCGATTGTGATTGACCGCCGGGCGCCCGTTCGTCGCTATGCCGTTCGTGATCTCAGCCTTTGCAACTTCGGGTAAGGCAACGGCAGCGATCAGCCTGGTGATCTGCGTCCTGCTCGTGGCCACAACGCTGTTCTGGGACCGCATACGTGCCGCCACGCTGCGCCACGTGCCGATTGTGGAGAGCGGAGCCTAGCGCCGCTGTAATGCTCAGGTCGCGGCCGGAAACGACCCATTAGCGGACGCTAGATCGGGGCTTACAGCGCATTGTCGTCCTACTGTGCGCATGCAACGGCGACAAAACATGCTTAATCTTCAGAACCGTGGGTTCATCAGTATCTGCAACAAAAATCGCGCTACATTTGAGCGTATCTGGAGCCCTCCCAAAGGGCAGAGCGGGCTTCGAACCATCATCACGAAATAAAACAAAATGACATCGAAATTGGTCCCTGCTCTTACTGCAGATAAGTTCACGGATATGGAGGTTAGGTACCGTTTCGCTTCCGGCATCATACCATTGTGCCGCTCTCAGATTTCCGTTTCCGATTAGGTCATTGAGTTTGAGATCGTTCCAAATGGCTCGATAAAACGGTTTCGCTGCGCCGCTGTCTTGCTGGATTGGTGCTGCGGCCAGTAGGGACAATAGGATTAGCATGCACAAAAGCTACCCCGCGTCTCCTCGGTTTTCCAGATCACCATTAAAAAAGCGGAATGTCGGAAAACCACTCCATAGCCGCCCCCTTAGGTTGAGGAAAGCCGTCCGGCCGCTTTCGGTATCTGGAGCGTCCGCCGGAAATGACCGTTTGTAAGGCGCTCGGTTGACGAGTTGCAAATGACGATGCCGTGGCCTCTTGATCGACGAACTTAATCGAATGGGCCGGCGATTGCCGCTTGCTCAAGCTTACATCTCAAGGACTCGCACGTGCGATATAGAGTTCGTGGAAAAGCTTTAGCTCCTGGAGATCAAGGTCCGACACGGCCCAGAATTCCAGGCCATCCGCCGTCCACCGTACCAAACTATATCCCTCATGCCGGGTCGTTATACCAATCGGCAATGAGAGCGTCTTAGCAGGCCTCACGAACAGGTTGATGGTATGGAGCCGGCGCCGATAGACGATCGCGGCGACTTCATGATCGTCAACATAGTCGAGCCGCCCGCCGACCAGCGGAAAGCCCTCGTCGGCAAGTTCGGGCACCGGTGGTGCGAAATCGACCTTACCGTTGAACCAGGGTTTCACGACATGCCGGTTGGAAGTTTGCACGTCGACGACATGGCCGACCAGCAGCGAGCGGATATGGCTCTGGATCAACTGGTCCTGTAGATCGGTCCGGGTCAGCTGCGGCACTGCCACCGTCAAGGCAAGACAGGCCGCCAAGGCGCCCGCCAGTGCGCCCGATGCCCATCGGCCATTCAGTACATGCGCGGTGATGCCGCCCCTGGATCTCCGGCGTCGAGGCGGCTCCAGTCGCGCCCCCACAGGCCCGGGCTGCGAAGCAGTACCGCTCTCCCTATCGATCATCGCGTCGACCCGCTCACGCAACCGATCGGATGCGCGATCGCCGAGCTTGGTAGAAGCGAGAAGCCCACGCAGCTCCTCAATCCGGGCAAGCTCTGCACGGCAATCGTTACAGCCTTGGAGATGCGCCTCGATCGCAAGCACGTTGGCGGCATCAAGTTCGCCATCGACGAGCCCGTGGATCAGCGGAATCTTGTCGGGATGAAGGCTCATGCCCGCGCCTCCCTCGAAGCGCCCGGCAGCAACAGTTCGGCCAGCATCTGGCGGGCACGCGCGAGGCGCGACATGACGGTGCCGATCGGAACCCGCGCGATCGCGGCAATTTCCTTGTAGCTCAATTCTTCCAACTCACGCAGGATCAGGGTTTCGCGAAAAGGTTCAGGCAGCTGCTCGATCGTCGCTCGCAGCATTGCGGCTTCATTCTTCTCGGCAAGCAGGGATTCAGGGCTATGCCGCTCGATAAGTTCGGCTGGAACTGAGCCGGTCCAACCATCAATGTCGCGGGCCTGGCCGCGCCCGGACTGCGTCTGAACAATGTCCAGAAAGCAGTGACGCACGATGGTGAACAGCCACGTCTTCGGCGCATCGCCGCGCCAGGTATCGAAACTGCGGTAGGCGCGCAGGAACGCCTCCTGAACGACGTCCTCCGCAGCCACCGGGTCTTTGGTCAGATAACGTACGAAGCTGTAAGCGGCGTCCATGTGCGGCAGTATGACGAGTCGGAAACGCTCGGCCTTGTCGGCGTTGCCGCGCGCCTCGGTCGGGCGCTCGGTTGGCCGAACCAGCCGTGGCCAGAAGCGACCGCCCGTCATGCCTTATGGATCCTGCGCGGTGGCATGATCACCTCACCCCTTGACGATGATCTTACCCGTCATGTGCGGGTGGAGCGAGCAGAAATAGGCAAAATCGCCCGGCCGGTTGAAGGTGAAGCTATACTTGTCGTTGGTATCGAGTGCACTCGAGTGAAAGCTCTTGTCGTTGGCAAAGACGGTATGCGGATCCTCGTCCGCATTGGTCCAGGTGATGGTGGTGCCCGGCGCCACTGTGATCACATGCGGCACAAACGCAAACCCCTTGATTGCGACCGACTGGGTCTTGGCGGGGGCCGCCATGACGGCATCGACCGCGACAAAACTGCCGGCCGTGGCTACAAAACCGATCAGGACAGCAATGCGACGGGCGTTGAACGAAAAGCGGTTCATAATCATCTCCGAGCTAATTCGGGTCACGCGAGCGATTGATCGATCAGCGCAATCGGTGCCGATCCGCGAACGAAGCGGGCGGTGCGGATGCCTAGCATCGAGGGCAGCTGTTCCGCGGGCACCTTAAGTGGCCCAGGTGAGGGAGCGGCGCCCGGTGCGGGCTGGGGATAGGCGGTGGAGAGCGCGGAGTGGAAAGAGAGGTTTCCTTCCACTTTCTGCAGGATCTGGTGGATATGACCGTTGAGCACGGTGACCGAGCCGAAGCGCCGCAGCATGGCCAGCGCTTGCGCGCTGTCGTCGGTGCCCCAGCCCCAGGGCTCGTAAACGGTCCAGAGCGGAATATGACCGAAAACGACGATGGGCGTGCTCGACGATAAACCGGCAAGATCGGCCTGCAGCCAAGCGAGCTGATCGTCGCCGATATGCGCCATGCCACCCGGCTTCAGATTAGCGACGTTATTGAGCGCCACAAAATGCACGCCGCCATGATCGAAGCTGTACCAGCCATTGCCCTTCGTTCCCCGGCCAAAATGCGCGAGGAAGGCGGCCCCCTGCTTTTCGTCCAGCAAGTCATGCTCGCCTGGCACGAAGAAAATCGGCGTGTCGATGCCCGACAGTATCTGTTTGGCATCATCGAACTGTTCATCCTTCGAAAGATGCGTGATGTCGCCGGAGTGAATGATAAGATCGGGCTTGAACGGAAGCGCCTTGATCTTCTCGACGGCCTCGATAGCCGTACCACGGGCGTTGGGATTTGCCGGCTTGTCGAAGCCGATATGAGTGTCGCTGATCTGCAAGAAGGTAAAGGGCTGATTCTTGCCGTGTCGGAAGCTACCAGCGAGCGCAGCATCGAGGCTGATCGACGAGGCGACGCCGCCCCCCATGGTATAGATCGCGGCGGTTCCGGCCCAGCCGGTGCACCGCATCAGCATATCGCGACGATCGAGGGGTGCTTTGAGCAGGTCTGAGGGGTGATGGTCCATGATGATGGTCCTGTATGCGGAATGGTCGCGGTACAGACCGGACATCGGCATCGTTTATTCCCAGCCCGTACGTTTTTGCTTGAAGCGAGGATGCCGTCGATCATTTTTAGCTCTGATCGAAGGGACCTACGCGCGCGCAAATCAACTTGAAGACGGTTATCAGCCGATCGTGCTGCCTGAACCTACGTCAGGTATTAGGCAACTTCGCTCGTTCGGTGAACGACTGGGATGACGGCGCGAAGCTGACATACTGGTTTGCCGTCTGGATGGTCCGCTATCTGATTTGCGCTCCTGAAAGGAGCCGTTCCGGAGCGTCCAACATTCCAGCCGCCTCGAGGGTGCTCAATCGGTGTCCGCTTTCAGGCGATTGGCGGGAAAGCTTAAAGGACCAAAATTGAGGCGCGAAGCTGACATTATTCCAGGCGGACAAGCACCTTCGCTGCAGTCATGAGAGCTTTGATGTCTTCGCCGGCCGCAGCGACGTTGTCGATCTGGCGGTTCCGCTCACGGGGAGATTTGGGCGATGAAACTGCGATCAGGCTGCTGTCCTCCATGATCATGCCGGCGACGGTGCAAAGTCGGTTCGCCATATCGAGCAAATCATTGTCGATGTCCGCCTCCAATCAGCCGACATGAGGCGTGACTTCGCAGGCAAGTCCATATCCATCTTTCGGTCTGGCCGGATGTTCGGGGCATATTTGCGCTTGCAGCGCTCGACCGGCGCATGCGCGCGGAAGAGGCGCTTGCCGCGATGATCATGTCCGAGCTGAGTGACGGCCAGATCTCACACGCGCCTGACTCGCAGACGTGATCCTAACGCGTCTCCTTTTCTTTCTGATCTGACACTTCGACATTCGACTGGACTGTTGCGGCAACGAGAGCATTGGTTGTCCTGTGAGTCGCAGCCCGCAGGAAGCCGGCTGCTGCCCCCGACCGGTCGACCGGCGGGGCTGTGGGTGGTGGGAGGCAGCAATAGCGCTGCTCCCCCGACGAGGAGACACCCACATGACCAAGCTGAGCGACCTTCATTATGTGCTGCTGGCGATCGCCGCCAAGCGGAGCAATGGCAGCATCCTGCCGCCGTCGGCCAGCATCGGCGTAAACCACGCAGGCCTCACCCGCGCGATCAACATGCTGATCAAGCGCGGGCTCGCTGAAGAGGCAGACGCAGCAGATGAGAGCAGCGTCTGGCGCAGCAATGGCAAGCGCAAGATCGCTGCCATCATCACCGAAGCAGGTCGAGCCGCGGTTGCCGAGGCCGACGGAAAGAAGCCAGAGGCAGAGCACTCGCCTGCCGAGATCGAGCCG
>Ga0070670_100001425_pt1 | contig 19234 bp, 19 predicted proteins | sample KBSS63metaG_FD_64665 | JGI IMG/M metagenome (GOLD analysis project Ga0070670, IMG submission 64665) | Switchgrass rhizosphere microbial communities from Kellogg Biological Station, Michigan, USA - KBS S6-3 metaG | ecosystem: Host-associated > Plants > Roots > Rhizosphere > Soil ... | reverse complement strand
GTTCGCGGTGAAGGTGCCGATGTTCCCGCTGCACACCTGGCTCCCCGACGCGCACACCGACGCACCGACGGCGGGCTCGGTCATCCTCGCGGCGGTCATGCTGAAGATGGGCACCTACGGCTTTATTCGCTTCAGCCTGCCGATCCTTCCACAGGCGACCCACGACTTCGTGCCGATGATGGCGGTGCTGTCGATCATCGGCGTCATCTACGGCGCGCTCGTTGCGCTCGCGCAGACCGACTGGAAGCGGCTGGTTGCGTATTCGAGCGTCAGCCACATGGCGATGATGATGCTCGGCATGTTCTCGCTGACGCCGGTCGGCCTGACCGGCAGCATCGTGCAGCAGCTCAACCACGGCATCTCAACCGGCGCGCTGTTCCTGATCGTCGGGGTCGTGTACGAGCGGCGTCATACTCGCGAGATCTCCGAGTACGGCGGGCTCTCGAAAATCATGCCCGCGTTCGCGGCGGTGTTTCTGGTGATGACGATGTCGTCGATCGGGCTGCCCGCGCTGAACGGGTTCATCGGCGAAATCCTGATCCTGCAGGGCGTCTATGTCGTGAACAAGGTCTGGGCCGCCGTTGCCGCCAGCGGAATTGTGCTCGGCGCCGCCTACATGCTGTGGCTCTTCCAGCGCACCATGTTCGGCAAGGTCGATAACCCGGCGAACGCCGGCCTCAAGGACCTCAACGCCCGCGAGATCGCGACGTTCGTGCCTTTGATCGCGCTGGCGATCTGGATCGGCCTGTACCCGACGCCAATCCTCCGCCGCCTGCAGTCCTCCGTCGGCCGCGTGGTCGTGCGGGTGAATTCCGTCTACGGTCCCGCGATCGCCAAGGCGGAGGCTGATTGCAATCGTCCCTCGGCCGCGGTCCAGGAGCCCGGCATGCCGGCCGGACTCATCGTCTCCGCGCCGTGCGAATCCGGAACCACAACGCCCGCGGCGGGACCCACAGCGGGGCAGGACAAGCGCTGATGCCCGCAGGCTTCACGCCGCGCGACTTCTACTACCTGCTGCCGGAGCTGGTGCTCACCGCAGGCGCGTGTCTGGTGCTCGTCCTGGACGTCGTGCTGCCGCGCAGCCGCCGCCTGCTCGTGTGGGCGGCGATGGGGACGCTCGCGGCTGCCGCCGTCTCGTTGCTGGCTGTCGACGGCGTGAACACCACGGTCGCGCGCGACCTCCTGGCGATCGACGGTTTCGCGTTTTTCTTCAAGATCCTCTTCCTGCTTGCTGCGGCCCTCACGGTCGCGATGTCCCCCGGTTATCTCGCGGTCGAAGGGGTCCGTCCCGGGGAGTACTACTTTCTGATTCTCTGCGCCACGCTCGGGATGATGGTCATGGCCGGCGGCATCGATCTGATCACGCTGTTCATCGGTCTCGAGACGATGGCGGTGTCGTTCTATGTGCTCACCGGCTACCTCCGGCCGAACCGCCGCTCGAACGAGGCGGCGATCAAGTATTTCGTCCTCGGCACGTTCTCGATGGCCATCCTGATCTACGGCATGTCGCTGTTATATGGCCTGACCGGGACGACGCACCTGCGCGCGATCGCGACGACGCTGGCGGCGGGCGACGGCGGTCTGATGCTGCCGCTCGCGGTGCTGCTGCTCGTCGCCGGCATCGGGTTCAAGATCGCGGCGGTGCCGTTTCATATGTGGGCGCCGGACGTCTATGAGGGTGCGCCATCGCCGGTCACGGCGTTCCTCTCGGTCGGCTCCAAGGCGGCCTCGTTCGCGATGCTCTTGCGCATCTTCGTCGAGGGCCTTCCCGCGTTCCGGGTCGACGGCGTGGGCACCGCCTGGGGCACGCCGTTCGGGTGGACGGCGTTCTTCTACGTGCTCGCGATCCTGACGATGACCGTCGGCAACCTCGCCGCACTGACCCAGGGAAACATCAAGCGGATGCTCGCGTACTCGTCAATCGCGCACGCGGGATACGTCTTGATCGGGATCGTGGCGGGGACGACGCGCGGCGTCACCGCGGCGCTCGTCTACCTGATGATCTATGCGTTCATGCAGCTCGGAGCGTTCGCAGTCGTCGTGCTCATGCGCCGTGCAGACATCGCGGGCGACGAACTCAAGGATCTCACCGCGCTCTCGACCACCCATCCCGGTGCGGCCGTCGCGATGCTGATTTTCATGCTGTCGCTCGGCGGCATTCCGCCGACCGCCGGTTTCATGGGCAAACTGTGGGTCTTCGGGGCCGCGATTGACGCCGGGTATGTGTGGCTCGCGGTCATCGGCGTGGCCAACAGCGCGCTCTCGCTGTACTACTACGTTCGCGTCGTCGTCTTCATGTGGTCGCCGGATCCGGGCGGCGAGAGCACGCCGCTCCGCATCAGCCCGGCGCTGGCGGCGGTCCTGATTGCCGCGGTCGCCGGCACGATCGGCCTGGGCGTCTATCCGCGGCTGCTGTTCGACCTCGCCCAGGCGTCCGCGAGTACTCTCGGCGCGGTCCCCGCTGTCGGACTACGATAGGGACGTGGACGAACAGGTTCCGCCAAAACGCGGCTCGCTCGCCGACTCGGTTCGGACGATCGGCGCGTTGAGCTCCGTCGGTCTGTCGTTCGTGCTCGCTATTGTCATCGGCGTGCTCTTCGGCTTGTGGCTCGACCGCATCTTCGGCACCAACCGGGTCTTCTTCTTCATCTTCTTCGTGCTTGGGTTCGTCGCCGGCATCTTGAACGTCTACCGCACCGCCGGACGATTCCTCAAATAGCGGCAAGCGAGGACGTGCAGGCCGAAGCGATTCTTCACCGCGTTCAGCTGACCGCGACCGTGGTCTGCATCGTTTTCGCGGCGATCGCATTCGCGCTGTCGCGCGCTCGGATCGAGCCGGTGGCCGCGGTGCTCGCCGGGGGATTGCTCGCCGGGATCAGCTACTGGATGCTGGCGTCGGGGGTCACGAACGTCGTCGATCTGATGATGCCGCGCGCCGGCGAACCGGCAGCGCCGGCCCGCCGATCGCGCGTCGGGATGATAGGGAAACTTGCGGGACGGTACGCTTTACTCGCTCTTCTGGCGTACGTTATGATTGCTCGTTTGCGCCTGCATCCGTTGGGGCTGCTGGTTGGCGCGTCCTCGGTTGTGGCGGCGGTTGCGATCGAAGCCGTCCGCTTCCTGTTGAAGAAGACACCTTAGTGGAAAAGCTCGAGCATCCGCTGCTCATCGTGCAATGGGTGAATGCCCTGCTCGGACCGCTCGTCAGAGCGGTTGGTGAGCGCATGGGATTCCATTTCACCGGACACGAAGTGATTCCCCCCTATCTCGTGATGGTGATGCTCGTCGTCGCGGGGCTCACCCTGCTGTCGATCATCGTCAAATCGCGGCTCAGTGTCGAGAATCCCGGCCGGCTGCAGATCCTGATGGAAGACGCGGTGGGCGCGGTCGTCGGCATTCTCGAAGAGTGGATTGGTCCGACCGGCCGCACCTATCTGCCGCTCATCGGTACGCTCGGCATCTTCATCCTCACCTGCAACTATCTCGGGCTGGTGCCGGGCTTCATGTCGCCCACGACCAGCATCAACGTGACGCTCGGCTGTGCGCTGACGACGTGGGTCTACTATCACGTTCAGGGGATCAAGGCGCAGGGGCCGATTGCCTACATCAAGCACTTCGCGGTGCCGCCCGGCTCGCCGGTCTGGATGGCGCCGCTCATGCTGATCATCGAGATCATCAGTCATCTGTCGCGCGTCCTGTCGCTCTCGCTGCGGCTGTTCGGCAACATCTTCGGGGAAGAGATGGTGATCCTGATTATCTTCAGCCTCATCCCGTTTCTCGCGCCGCTGCCGATGATGGTGCTCGGCCTCGTGACGGGCGGCCTGCAGGCGTTCATCTTCGTCCTGCTGTCGACCATCTACTTGCAGGCAGCCGTCGCGGTGGAGCACCACGTCGACGAGCACGGGCACGATGCGCCGCACGGGCGTGAGGCTCCGGCAGCAGCTTAGAGTGTGTTCACGTGGCTTGAGTGTTCACGTGTTAAGGAAGAAGGAAAAAGGAAAAAGGACTGCCGTTTTCCTTAACAAGGTTCAGTAGAGGAGGCGTGGGTCGTGAATAGACGTTTGGTTTTGACGTTCGCAATGGTGGTGGCGGCAGGGATTTTCGCGCCGGTGTTCGCGCAGGAGCCCGCGGCGCTTGCCGCGCCGACGGAGGTCGCGAAGTGGTCGATCATCACTGCCGGCTTCGCTCTGGGGCTCGCGGCCGGGCTGGCCGCGCTCGGGCAGGGACGTGCCGTTGCCGCTGCGTCGGAGGCCATCGCGCGAAACCCCGGCGCCTCCGGGGAAATCCGCGGCGCGTTGATTCTCGGTCTCGTCCTGATCGAGTCCCTCGTCATCTACGTGCTGCTGATTTCGCTGATCCTGTTCTTTGTGAACCCGTTCACGAAATAGTTCCCATCGGTTGTCGGCCGTGCCGGCCTTCGGCCGGCCATTCCCGGGCGGGGCCGGAGTCGGCCCCGCCACCCTTCGTTGTCGCTCCCACGTTTTGCACGCATCGACGCCCTCCTGCTCCTGATGGCGCTCATCTGGGGCACCAACTACGCCATCGTCAAACACGCGTTCAGGGAGATGGATCCCCAGGCGTTCAATGCCATCCGGTTGATCGTCGCGTCGTCCGTCTTCGTGGTGATCATGCTGGTGGCGCGGCGCACCGGACGCGGCGTTCATGTAGGGGCGTCGCAGCCGGGCGTCTTCTACACGCCGCACGCGATGACGCGCCGGGAGCTGCTCGCACTCGCGGCGCTGGGCATTGTCGGGCAGTCGCTCTACCAGTACTTGTTCATCGCGGGGCTCGCGCGCACGAGCATCGCCAACAGCGCCGTCATTGCCGCAGCGGCGCCGGTGATGATCGCCGTCGTGAACGGCGTCGCCGGCGAAGAGCACCTCGGTCCCGCGCACTGGCTCGGAGCGGCTCTTTCGCTGCTCGGTATCTACATCGTCGTTGGTCCGGGCGTGAAGATCGGTGGCAGTTCCGTGCGCGGAGATCTGCTGATGCTCGGGGCCATGGGCTGCTGGTCCGCCTACACGCTCGGCGCGCGCCCGCTGATGACGCGGCATTCGCCGGTGGCCGTGACGGGGATCTCGATGGCGTTTGGGGCGCTGTTCTACGTGCCTGCCGTCGCCAGTCATCTCGCGGGACTGCACTGGAACGCCGTGAGCACGATGACCTGGGTTGCCCTGGTGTATTCGGCCACCTGCTCGCTGTCGCTGTCCTATACGATCTGGTACGCGGCTGTCCGCGAGATCGGCAGCGCGCGGACGTCGGTCTATTCGAACCTGGTGCCGGTCTTTGCCATGGCGACGGCGATCATCTTCGTCGGCGAGCCGGTGAGCGGCCGGAAAATCGCGGGCGCCGCCGCGGTGCTCATCGGGGTGGCGCTAACCCGCGTTGGCACGCTCAACCCGGCTCCTGACTAGGGCTTCACGGGGGGTTCTACAGGGTTCTACGAGGTTCTACAGGGTTCTGCGGGGTTCGGTTCTACAGGGTTCTGCATAATTCGGTTCGACAAAGGTTCGACCGAACCGGGCGGACCTAGCCGAACATTGTAGAACCTGGTCGAACCCGTGAAAGATCTTGGCCCGATCTCTGCACGCGTCACGAGCGTGTTGACCAGGATTCTCTCGGGCGCAGAGGATGAGCTGGTTCGCGAAGAGCGGCGCGTGCTGGCCAGGCTGCGAACGGCGCTCGCCCGGTTCGATGCAGCTCCCGAACATCAGCAGGCGCTCGCAAAATCCATCGAACAGCTCGACGAATTGTTCCTGCTCGTCATCGTCGGAGAATTCAACTCCGGAAAGAGCGCGTTCATCAACGCCCTCGTCGGCTCGAAGGTGGCGCAGGAAGGGGTGACGCCGACGACGGCGCAGATCAACGTGCTGCAGTACGGCGAGACGCTGGACCGCAGCGTACGAGAGGCGAACCTTCACGTGATTACGGCGCCCGCGGAGATCCTCCGCGAGATCCACATCGTCGACACACCGGGCACCAACGCCATCATCCGAGAGCACGAAGCGATTACCGCGGACTTCGTCCCGCGGTCGGATCTGGTGCTGTTCGTCACCTCGGCGGACCGGCCGTTCACCGAGACCGAGCGCGCGTTCCTCGAGCAGGTACGCGGCTGGGGCAAAAAAGTCGTCGTCGTCATCAACAAGATCGACATCCTGGACGGTGCGCGGCAGATCGAGGAAGTGCGCGGCTTCGTCGCGGACAACGCCCGCGTCCTGCTCGGGTTCAATCCGGAGATCTTCCCGGTCAGCGCCCGGCTCGCGCTGCGCGCGAAGCAGGGGGACCCGTCGGCCTGGGCGGCGAGCGGATTCGAGCCGCTCGAGCGCTACATCCGTGAGACGCTCGACACGCCGGGACGCGTGCAGTTGAAGCTGCTGAATCCGCTCGGGGTCGGCGCGGCCCTGACCGAACGGCATGTCGCGGCGGTGCGCGAACGCGCCGAGCTCCTGCGCGACGACTTCGCGACGCTCGACGAAGTGGATCGTCAGCTCGCGATGTACCAGTCGGATCTGATGCGCGACTTCGAGTTCAGGATCTCGGACATCGACCGCATCCTGCTGGAGATGGAGAAGCGCGGCCACGAGTTTTTCGACGACAACATGCGGATCGGCCGCGTCATGGACCTGCTCAACCGCAGCCGCATGCAGCAAGGCTTCGAGCAGACCGTGGTCGCCGATACGCCGCAGCAGATCGAGCGCAAGGTCGGCGAGCTCGTCGACTGGCTGGTCGACGCCGACTTGCGGCAGTGGCAGGACGTCACGAAACACCTCGCGCAGCGGCGGCGGCAGTACGAGGACCGCATCGTTGGCGAGTCGGATTCGGCGCGGTTCCACTACGATCGCACGCGCCTCATCGAAGGGGTCGGCCGCGAGGCGCAGAAGGTGGTGGACTCCTACGACCGCCGCAAGGAAGCCCGCGAGCTGGCCGATGGTGCCCGGAACGCGGTCGCCGCGGCGGCGGCGGTGAGCGCCGGGGCGGTCGGATTGGGCGCGCTCATCACGATCGTGGCCACGACCGCCGCGGCCGATGTCACCGGTCTCATCATGGCCTCGGTCCTCGCCGCGATCGGGTTCTTCATTCTTCCGGCCAAGCGCGAGAAGGCGAAAGAGGAAATGCGGAAGAAGATCGGCGCGGTCCGCGAGAAGCTGTCGACGGCGCTGAAGGATCAGTTCGCACGGGAGATCGGCAAGAGCGGCGAACGCATCCGGGAGGGCATCGCGCCTTATAGCCGTTTCGTCCGGGCCGAGGGGGAGAAGCTGCGCACGACGGAGCACGAGCTGAAGGAGATCGGCGCCGAGCTCGCCTCGCTTCGCTCCCGGATCGACAAACGCGCCGCCTGATCTCGGCCAGCCGAGTAACATGACCGGATGAAACACGCCGGCCGTGAACTTCTCAATGTGCTTCTGATCGTCCTCGGCGTCCTGTCCGCCGGGATGGGCCTCCACGGATTCCTGCTCTCCAGCAATTTCATCGACGGCGGGGTGACCGGCGTCTCCATGTTGGGTTCGAAGGTCACCGGGACGCCGCTCTCGATCTGGATTCCCCTCGTCAACCTGCCGTTCGTGGCGCTCGGCTATCGGCAGATTGGCGCCGCGTTCGCGGTGCGCAGCGCCGCCGCCATCGGCGGCCTTTCGCTCGTCCTCGCGACCGTCCACTTCCCGGACGTCACGCCGGATCTGCTGCTCACCGCGGTGTTCGGCGGGTTCTTCATCGGTGCCGGCATCGGCCTCGCGATCAGGGGCGGGGCCGTGCTCGACGGTACCGAGATCGCCGCGCTCATCATCAGCAAGCGCAGCTACGTGCTGAAGGTGGGCGATGTCATTCTGCTGTTCAACGTGGTCCTCTTCGTCGCCGCCATGTCGCTGCTCGGTGTCGAGCCCGCTTTGTACTCGATTCTCACCTATGTCACCGCCGCCCGCACGCTCGACTTCGTGGTCAACGGAATCGAGGAGTACACCGCCGTCACGATCGTTTCGGGGACCAGCGGCGAGATCGCCGCCCGCATCATGGTCGAACTGGGCCGCGGCGTCACGCTGTATCGCGGGCGCGGAGGATTGAGTGTCGCGGACCAGGAGATCATCTACTGCGTGGTCACGCGGCTCGAGATCGGGAAAGTCACGGCGCTGGTTCGGCGTTTCGATCCCAACGCCTTCATCACGTCACATCCGTTGACGAGCGTTGACGGCGGCACGGTGAAGCGCGCGCTGCTGCACTAACGGAAGCCGGGGATCCGCTTCGCCAGCCAATCCTCGATCGTCGTGAAGTAGCCTGGTACGAACCGTTGCAGTGACTTCGTCTCCGCGTTGCTTCCTACCTTCGCCTCCCACTGAGCGTGGTTGGCCTGCGGCAGAATCGTGAGCGTGTAATCCCGATTGCCGCCCTCTTTGAGTGCCGCGTCCCACGCAGCCTTGTTCTTTCCGGCGAGGACGTTGTTGTCCAGTTCTCCCCAAATGGCGAGGGTCGGTGTCTGGAGCTGACGCAGGGTTGGGGCGGGATCGTAGAAATACAGCCGCCGAATGAATTGCCAGTAGGGATCGTCCGGCGTGCCCGGAATGGTTTTCGGGGCCGCGCCGAGCCTCGCGACGATCTTTCCGCGCGCTGTGGCGTACTCGTCCCATCCGTTGCCGGTACGCGCGTATGCGTACTGCAGCTTCAGGAGCGCGATGATTTCGTCGACTGTCGCAGGCGGCATGCCGGTCATCGTCATCTCGTTGCGCGCCTGATCGATCGTTGTCTCGGCCGCTGGGATACCTGCTCCTGAGATACTGATCAGAAATGCCAGCTCCTTCGCCCGAACGGCGGCGAGCGGCATGATCCAACCCGCCTGGCTGATGCCCATCAGCCCGATGTGGGTCGCGTCGATGTCGCTGCGGGTTTTGAGATACTCGAAAGCCCCGATCGCATCGCCAGCCAGGTCGTCGAGCGACGCCGTGTTCCAGTCGCCGGTGGATTCGCCGACGCCGCGCTTGTCGTAGCCGAGGACGGCAATGCCCCGCCGAATCAGGAACCTCGCCCAGGGCAGCATGTATTCCCGATTCTCGGCGCCGGAACCGTGGACGAGAATGATCGCGGGATGTTTGACGCCCGTCGCGGGGCTGATCAGCGTGCCCGCCAGCTGAATGGCGCCATTCGAAAACCGAACGTCTTGACGCTTTTCGATCTCCACGCGCCGGGCTGAGCGCGGAGCGCTGCCCGCACGCTGCCAGCTGAGCGAGATGATCTGCCCAGCCGGGTCGCGCTGGAATTCGATTCGAGACTCGATTGACGATGAATCCGCCATGCCGGGTCCCGCGAAGAAGTGATCGCGCTCGGCCGGGTACAGCGTCCGAACGTCGCCCGATTCGTCGAACGACACGAGCTCACGGGGTTTACCGAATCCAACGAATTCATCCCACAGCTGCACGTACACGTGGGCATTCGGACCCCAGCGGTAGACGCCCGCGTATTCACGGAGGACTTTTTCGTCCAGCGGCCGTACCGCAGGAGCCTGGCGCGCCCGGACCGCGCTCGCAATCGCCGACAAAAGCACGACGACTGCGACGGCCGCCCCGATGAATCTCGAGCGACTCATACAGCCTCCTATCTGGCATCAAGCCCGGGCGTGCGGGCGGCGTGCTGCCAGCGCAATGTAGACAGTCGCCGCGACACCAAAGCCGACGAACCAGGCGTAGTCGTAGAGCGGCCGCATCACGGGTAAGACGAGTCCTCCCCACGCGGCGGCGCAGCCGGCGACGGTCGCGGCGATTCCCGCTCCATTCCACCGTCCGTAGCGCCCGTCGGCCAGATACAAATCCTCGAGCGCGAGATGCCGCTTTCTGATGATCCAATAATCCGCAATCAATACGCCGGCAATCGACCCGAGCCCACCGGAATATCCCAGCAGCCAGTTGAAGATATAGCCCGAGGGATCGGCGAGCAGGCGCCAGGGCTGAATCACGATGCCGAGAATTCCCGTAATGAGCCCGCCTGTCTTGAACTTGATCAATCGCGGGAACGCATTCGCGAAATCATTCGCCGGCGAGACGACGTTGGCGGCGATGTTGACGGCGAGTGTGGCGACGACCGCGGTGAACATCGAGATGGCGATGACGAAAGGATTACTGAAGCGTCCGATCAGCTTGATCGGGTCCCAGATCACCTCGTGATAGATGATCGCGGTCGCACTCGTGATCAGCACGCCCATCGCCGCGAAGACGAACATGGTCGTGGGCAGCGCAATCGTCTGGCCGATGACCTGTTCCCGCTGGCTGCGGCCGAACCGCGTGAAGTCGGGCATGTTGAGCGACAGCGTCGCCCAGAATCCGATCATCGCGGTCAGCGACGGCACGAACACCGGCAGGAACTGGGACAGCGTCTGAAATTTGCCCGGCTGTGACAGGAGCGGCCCGAATCCTTTCGCCTCGGTCACCGCCCATGCGAGCAGCAGCGTGGTCATGATCAGGACGAAGGGGGCCGCCCAGTTCTCGACTGCGCGCAGCAGATCCATGCCCCGGTACACCACCGCGACGTTCAGCGCCCAGAACAGGAGGAACGAAATCCACTCGGTCGTTGAATGACCGCTGAAGCCCGGCCCGAGGAGCTCGTGCCACCCGGGGATGACGCTGGTGAAGAAGGTGTTGAGCGCTTCGCCTCCGATCCAGGCCTGGATGCCGAACCAGCCGCACGCGACCACCGCCCGCATGAGCGCCGGAACGTTCGATCCAAGGGTGCCGTAGGCGGCACGGGCGAAGACCGGAAACGGGATCCCGTACCGTGTACCCGGATGCGAGTTGAGCAGAATAGGAATGAGGACGATGGAGTTGCCGAGCGCGACGGTGAACAGCGCCTGCGACCAGCTCATGCCGGTCGCCATCAGTCCCGCCGACAACATGTAGGTCGGGATGCAATGCGCCATGCTGATCCACAGCGCCGCATAGTTGTAAGTGCTCCACGTCCGCCGCGCGATGGGCACCGGCGCCAGATCTTCGTTGTACAGCGCGCTCTGCTCGACGCGAGACGTGTCGAGCAGCTCGACGCGGCCGTCCGGCCGCTCGATCTGCGTGGCGATGGCGGTCACCAGGATGTCCTCCGGTCAACGGGAAGGCAGATAGTACACTAGCGAGGCTGGCTCACAACATCGAGGCTCGGCTCAAAGTGCTAACATCCGCCACCGTACCATGAGTCTCATTCGCGTCACCTCGGCCCGCCAACTCGCCATCGTCGTCTGCGTTCTCGGCACGATCGGCTGCGATCACCTGACCAAGCACGCGGCAACGATCACGCTCGCGGGATTTCCGACCCGTTCATATCTTGCGGATACGATCCGCCTGGGATATGCCGAAAACGCAGGCGGGTTCCTCAGCATGGGAGCGAGCCTGCCCCTCGTGCCTCGGAGCGCCGTGTTCACCGTCATTCCAGCGTTGCTCTTGATCGCGATCACCGCGGTCGCGATTCGCAGAAGGTGGGGCGGAACGCTCGCACTCGGCGCAGCGCTGTTCGTCGCCGGCGCGGCGTCAAATTGGATCGACCGCCTGGCTCGTGGCACCGTAGTAGATTTCCTGAACGTTGGCATCGGTCCGGTACGGACCGGCATCTTCAACGTCGCTGACGTCGCGATCATGGTGGGTGCGTTGATGTTCGTGTACGAGGAATTCCGTCCCAGCGCCACCAGCGAGGGACCACCCACGCTCGAGTGATGATCGGTGAACGGCCTCCACGGGCGCGGTGCGCGCAGCTGGTGCGCCAGTGGCTCCGCGACGCGAATGCCTGAAAACGCAATCCGGACGGTATGGTTCGTCTGGTGGATCTCGTGGATGGCGGCGGCCGCCTGGAGCGATCGCGCCGTGCAGCGGCCCCCGAGACGGCATCAAATCGTGTACCGGCTGTTCGCCGCCGCCGGCGCCGTGCTGTTGTTTGGACTGTACCGGCACGATGTGCGCGCGGAGGTGCTTCTGTGGCGCACGCCGGGTTGGCTGGCGGCGTCCATGGTCGTGATGGCGACCGCCGGGCTGCTCTTTACCTGGTGGGCGCGGATCCATCTCGGCCGACTGTGGTCGGCCAGCGTCGGCCGCAAGGCGGATCACCGCGTCATCGATACTGGTCCGTATGCGCTGGTCCGGCATCCCATCTACACGGGCATCATCGTCGCGTCGATTGCCACCGCGGCGCTGCGCGGAACGATCCTTTCCTGGCTCGGCGCCGGCGTGATGACGGCCGGCTGGGTGATCAAGGCGCGGATGGAGGAGAAGTTTCTGCGCGAGCAACTTGGCGCCGAAGCGTACGGCGCATATGCCCGGAGAGTGCCGATGTTGTCACCCTTCGGCGCGCGCCGGCGGATGTAAGTATGGGGATCCTGACCGACGACATGAAGCGCATTGTCCTGGAGCAGCGTCTTGGCTTCGTCGCCACCGTATGTCCCGACGGAACTCCGAATCTGTCCCCGAAAGGCACGACGACAGTGTGGGACGATGACCATCTGGTGTTTGCGAACATCCGATCGGCTGGCACACTGGCCAACCTGCGGGAGAATCCCAGCGTGGAAGTCAACGTCGTTGATCCGTTCGTACGAAAGGGTTACCGGTTCAAGGGTGTTGCGTCGATTCTGGAATCCGGCGCCGTCTACGATCGAGCCATTGATTTCTACAAGGCGCGCGGTTCACAGGTGAACCTGATTCGCGAGATCGTGCTCATACGCGTGACGAGCGCGCACCCGATGGATTCCCCCGCGTACGATATCGGGATGACCGAGGACGAAGTACGCGATCGCTGGGAACGCCATTTCGCGTCGCTGAGACCGGCAGCACGTAAAACGCCGGCCGGCTAGGAGTCCGTCATCATCCTCCTTCTCGAGATCCTGCTTCAGTTGTTGTTGGAGGTCATTGGCGAGGTCTTGTTCGAATTTGTATTCGGCCTCGGCTGGGATTACGCGACGCCGAGCGAGAGCAAATCAGGGCCAGTGTTTGCGGCCTTGAGCCAGCTTCTGTTCGGCAGCGCAGCAGGCGTGTTAAGTGTGTTGATCGCTCCGTCGCGCGTGCTGCCGCATGCACCCGTACCTGGCATCAGCCTCGTCGTCAGCCCGCTCGTCACCGGTGCCACAATGCAGTGGATTGGGGACTTCTGGCGGGATCGCGGAAGGCCAGCGCCTGCCCTGTTCTCATTTCGCGCGGGCGCCACCTTCGCGTACGGCATGGCGTTGGCGCGTTTCGTCCTGATCGCGTTAGAGTGGCGGCCGTTCTGAGCGGTGAGTCCGATGTGCCAGGAGCCGAACACATGCGCGCCGTTCGCGGGGGCTGATTGAGCCGTCAGCGCAGTATTGCGGCAGCGTTCTTCGCGGCCGCCCTCGTCACTCTCGCCTACGTTGCGCACCTGGTCGCCGAGCACACGATCGACGTCGTAGACGCACGCGGGCGACTGCCTCGCTGGGATCTCGCGACACACCTCGTGCTCGGCTGGAACGACTATCACCTGCTGACAACGGGGCGACTCCATCGGCTGCTGTGGGATCTCTGGCTCCAGGGATACTGGCCGCCGGTGCTCTCGATCTGGCAGGTGCCGTTCTACCTCCTCATGGGAGGCGGTATGCGCGCGGGGCTGTGGAGCAGCCTCGTGGCGTTCGTGCTGACCGGCCTCACGGGCTCGGCCGTGCTGTGGCGAGAATGGAAGATCGGCGCGCTGCTGCCGGTGAGTATCTTTCTCGCGCTGCTGATGTCGTCGCCGTACCTGCTCGCCTATGCCTCGGTGACGATGACGGAGACGCTTGGCGCGTTCGTCCAGCTGCTGGTCGTCCTGTGCTACATCAGGTATCGAGAACATCCGGCTGAATCGACCGCTCGCGCGTTCGCTCTTTCGCTGACCGTCCTCTTCTTCACGAAGTACAACTACTTCTTCCTGCTGGTTGTGCCTCTGGTGCTCCATGAATGGCTGGAACGGACTTCGGGAGAGGCAGCCGCGAGGGTTGCGACCCTCCGGCAAACAGCCCGCCGCGTCGTGTCTTCACCAACCGGCGTCCTTCTGTTGACTTACATCGCGGCGCTGCTGATCATCCTGCGTACCGGCGGCTTCGACGCTCACGTGTTCGGGCGGCGCATCTCGGTTCACACCATCGGCAACACCGGCCATGTGGTCCTCTACTTGCTGCTCGCGCGCCTATGGTACCTCCACCGGCGTGGCCGGATCGACTGGCGGCGCCTGACATCGACCGACCTGCGCATCCGCCCGCTGTTACTGTGGTTCGTCCTGCCGGTGACCATCTGGTTTGCGTCACCGTATCCAAATCACATCCGTGATTTCGCAAATCTCGTATTCAACCGGCCGCTCGGCGAGGGCTCAACCGGCGGCGGGCTGACGACGTATCTCGATGTGCTTCGGACCAGTTACTTTTACCGCCCTTGGACCCTGGCCGTCGTGCTGGTCGCGTTTGGCGTCTCTGCCTGGCGGTACGCCCGACAGCCCGACTGGATGCGATGGCTCATCCTCGCCATCCCGCTGCAGTTCGCCGCTATCGCCCTGCACCAGACGCGATTTCCGCGTTTCCTGATACTGACGGTCGTCCTGCTTTGCCTCGTCGCTTCGAATGAGCTGGGCCGATGGCTCGCCGGCACACGCGCGCGACAAGTGGCGGGTGCTGCCCTGGCTGCGGCAATTCTGATCGGTGGGATCGCTGCTGCGAACGCGGCGGTCGCGCAGGAGCGGTTCGAGCGGATCGCATTCGAGAACTACACTGAGAGTGGATCGCTGCGCAGCGCGTTGGCGTCAATCCGCGGAGAACTGACTGCCCAGGATCGCCTGGCAATCATCGGAGAGGGCAACGACGTGTCGCCGGGGCTGTTCCGTTGGGAGCTGGGTCCGCCGTCCGGTGTGGCATGCGCGCCATTTCAGATCGGCGGCGCCGACCGGCTCGATCTTGCGCTCGCGACGCGCGTCCTCCTGCTGGAGGCTCGCGGGGCGGGCGGCGGCGGGTTCGACGTGACGGATTACTATCTGACGCAGCGTCGTACATTCCTCGAACGCGTCGACCGCGGCGAGTTTGCGCTGCGCCGCGATCTCGCGGTTGAGGACCTGCACGTCGCGCTGCGGCTGTACGATCGCGCGGCCAAGCCGGAGCGGCTGGTACCGTGTGACTAGAACCGAATCCCTAATCGCTAATCACGAATCCCTAATCCCTCAATCCACGAATCCCTAATCATGAATCGTCGAATCGTTGAATCGTTGAAAGTCGGCAGCACGGAATCCTCAGGCGAGCGGCGATGACCGCGCGACGTCTCGAGGCGTTCAGCGACGGCGTGTTCGCCATCATCATCACCATCATGGTGCTCGAGCTGCGCGCGCCGGAGGAGCCGACGCTCGCGGCTCTCGTACCGCTCGGGCCGGTGTTTCTCAGCTACGTGCTCAGCTACGTGAACCTCGGTATCTACTGGAACAACCATCACCACATGATCCACGTCACCAGCCGCGTCAACGGTGCCATCCTGTGGGCGAATCTGTATCTGCTCTTCTGGCTGTCGCTGTTCCCGTTCGTGACGGCGTGGATGGGACAGCATTTCGAACCGGTGCCGGCCGCGATCTACGGGCTGGTGATGGTGATGGCGGCGATGGCCTACGTTATTCTTCAGCGCGCAATCCTCGCGCAGGAGGGCCCGAAGTCGGTGCTCGCGGCGGCGGTCGGCCGCGACGTCAAGGGGAAGATCTCGCCGCTGTTGTATGTGCTGGGAATCGCGGGCGCATTCGTCAATCCGGTGATTGCTGGCGCCCTCTACGTGACAGTGGCGCTGATCTGGTTGGTACCCGATCGTCGCATCCAGCGCGCGCTCGACGCCGCCGATCGAACGACCCCGTAACCGGCGCAGCGCACCGCGCTGGTCGTGCCGACGAACCGTACTCAGTGTCTTCAGGCGGGCGCGGCCTTCGAGACCAGCGGCCGGACGGTCGCCACGACCTTCTTGCCCGACGGCATGATGCCGAGGCTGACCAGTGCGCCGCCGTCGATGACGACCTTGTCGTCGACCAGGACTTTGAACTCGCCGTAGCGCCCCTTCACCAGATCGACGTCGGTGTTGAGCTCACGGCGAAGACGCGCCGCCACACGGACGGCGTGAATACCGGACACTCAATACGCGCAATACCGAACCGCGATTCGAGCCATACGGACCCCCTAACGGAACCTTGGAACCCAGCGCCCGACCTTCTGCGTGTACGCGTCGTACGATACGCCGAATCGGGATCGAAGGTACGGCTCCTCGTAGCCAATCACGAACACATTGGCGGCCACGAAAAAGCACGCCCAGTAGGCGACCAGATTCAGCGAGTGGAGGAGGGCCGCTTCCCCCAGCAGGATGAGCGTCACCGCGAGATACATGGGATTCCGGACGTAACGGTAGAGCCCACGGACGACGAGATGCCGCGGCGGGTCGATCGGTGACAGCGTGCCGCGGCCGCTGCGCGCGAACTCGACGATGCATGCCGCGAGCAGCAGCACACCCGCCCCTGCGGACGCAAGACCCAGCAGATCGAGCGTGTCCGACCAGTCGATCCGCGCGCCGGACAGGCCGAAATACCGCCACGGTAGGTAGCCGGCGACGATGCCCGGCATGAGGATCGTCCAGAGAAGACTGCGAAGCGCGAGCAGCGCGGCAGCCATGGGTGAACTCGGCTCAGAGTCCTGCGGGCGCTTGGCTCGGGCCGCGCTTCAGGAAACGTCCGGCCCCCTTCTTCCCGACGAACCTGTCGCCATCGACGATCACGTCGCCGCCGCTGATCACCGCGGAAGGAGATCCCTGCACCGTTCGCCCTTCGTACGGGTTGTAGTCGACGTTCATGTGCAGCGTCTTGACGCTCAGCGTCGCTGACCGGGCCGGGTCGAAGATCACGATGTCGGCGTCGCTCCCCACGGCGATTGTCCCTTTGCGCGGAAACAAACCGAACATCTTCGCCGGAGTCGTCGAGCACAGCTCGACGAACCGATTCATCGAGATCCGTCCGGGGCGGACGCCGCCGTCGTGCACGAGCGTCAGGCGCGTTTCGATGCCCGGCGCGCCGTTCGGAATCTTGCTGAAGTCATCCCTGCCGAGCTCTTTCTGCTCGGCCATGCAGAACGGGCAGTGGTCCGTCGAGATCACCTGCAGGTCGTTCTTCGCGAGCCCCTTCCACAACACGTCCTGGTGCCACTTCTCGCGAAGCGGCGGCGACATGACGTACTTGGCGCCGTTGAAACCAGGCTCCTCGTAATTGTCGTAGGAGAGGAACAGATACTGCGGACAGGTTTCCGCGTACGCCGGCAGACCCATGTCGCGCGCCTCGCGCACTTTCTCGAGCGCGTGCGCCGCCGACAGATGCACGATGTAGATCGGGACGCGGGCGAGCTCGGCGAGCGCGATCGCGCGGCCGGTGGCCTCTCCCTCCGCGCGCGGCGGACGCGTCAACGCGTGATACTTCGGCGCCGTCTCGCCTTTACGCAGCGCTTCCTTCACCAGCTCGTCGATGACGCCGCCGTTCTCCGCGTGCATGCAGACCAGGCCGCCGTTCTCGCCGGTGCGGCGCAGCGCCCGGAAGATCGTCTGATCGTCGACCATGAACACGCCGGGATACGCCATGAACAGCTTGAAGCTGGTAATCCCCTCGTCGCGGACCAGCCGATCCATCTCGCCGAGCCCGGCGTCCTCCAGCTCGGTGACGATCATGTGGAAGCCGTAATCGATGACCGCCTTGCCGTCGGCGCGCCTGCGCCAGTCGTCGAGCGCGTGGCGCATCGTGCTGCCGCGGTACTGGATGGCGAAATCGACGATGCTCGTCGTGCCGCCGAACGCGGCCGCGATCGTGCCCGATTCGAAGTCGTCCGCCGATGTCGTCCCGCCGAACGGCATGTTGAGGTGGGTGTGGACATCAATGCCGCCGGGAATGACGTACTTGCCGGATGCGTCGATCGTCCGGTCAGCCTTGAAACGGTCCGGCGGAAGCTCCTTGCCGATGGCCGCGACAATGCCCTGGTCACAGTAGACGTCCGCGACGTAATCGTCCGATGCGGTGATCACACGGCCGTGCTTAATCAAGAGGGACATATGAGTGATCGAGAATTGTCATAATCGCCGAAATTGCCACAATTGCCATAATTTCGTTCCCTGAATCTCTGAGAATTCAGCGCAGAAAAATTTGGCAATTTTGGCGATTGTGGCAATTGTGGCAATTCAGTAGAGGTTCGTCTTGCGCGCGCCGCCGGTGTAGTCGACGTAGACGACTTTCAGTTCCGTGTAGAAATCGATCGCGACGCGGCCCATCTCGCGCAGCCCAACCCCGGTGGCCTTCATCCCGCCGAACGGAATGTGCGCCTCGCCCCCGACGGTCGGCGAGTTGACGTGGATGATTCCGGCGTCCAGCCGATCGACGAATCTGAACATCGACGCGACGTCGCTGGTATAGACCGACGCGGACAGCCCGAATCTGACCCCGTTGGCCACCGTCAACGCTGACGCGGTGTCGGGGACGCGAATGAGCGACAGCACGGGTCCGAAGATCTCCTCTTGCGCGATGCGCATGTTCGGATCGACGTGGTCGAAGATAGCAGGTGCGACGAAGTAGCCGCGGTCCCGTCCGTCGTCGTTCATCCGCTCGCCTCCACGCACCAGCTTCGCACCCTCGTGTTTGCCTGTCGCGACGTAGCCGAGGACGGTTTCGAGCTGGCGTTCGTCGACGGAGGGTCCAACGTTGGTCGTCGGATGCAGACCGTTGCCGACCACGAGCGAGGCGGTGCGCGCCGCAAGCCGCTCGACGAATTCGTTGGCGACTGCGTCGACGACGACGGCGCGGCTGGTGGCAGTGCAGCGCTGCCCGGTCGATCCGAACGCGCCCTGGACCGTGCTCTCGATGGCCAGGTCGAGATCGGCATCACCGAGCACGACAATCGGATTCTTGCCGCCCATTTCGCACTGGCACTTGATGCCGCGCGCGGCCGCTGCGCCGTAGAGTCCGGTCCCGACGTCGTTCGATCCGGTGAACGAGACGGCGAGGACTGCCGGGTGCCGGACGATCGTGTCGCCCACCTCTCGTCCGCCGCCGAAGACGAGATTGAGCACGCCCGGCGGCAGCCCGCATTCCTCGAAGATGTTCACGATCAGCGCCGCGGTCAGCGGCGTCAGGCTGGCAGGTTTGAAGACCACGGTGTTGCCGGAGACGAGCGCGGGCGCGATCTTCCAGATCGGGATGGCGATGGGAAAGTTCCAGGGCGTGATCACGGCGACCGGCCCCACCGGCTGCTTCACCGTGT
>Ga0070670_100001419_pt1 | contig 19255 bp, 14 predicted proteins | sample KBSS63metaG_FD_64665 | JGI IMG/M metagenome (GOLD analysis project Ga0070670, IMG submission 64665) | Switchgrass rhizosphere microbial communities from Kellogg Biological Station, Michigan, USA - KBS S6-3 metaG | ecosystem: Host-associated > Plants > Roots > Rhizosphere > Soil ... | reverse complement strand
GATCGCTTTATCGCCGCCTGCGCGCGCGGCGATCGTGGCGCCGCCGAGGCGATGCTCGCGGCGCGTCCGTCGCTGCGAACCGAACTGCGCCCCGACCACCACCTCATGCTCCATCGCCCGGCCGAAAGCGGCAATGCCGCGGTGCTCGACACGATGCTCGCGTGCGGCTTCGCTCCGGACGCGAGGGACAAGGACAACGTCACGCCGCTGCATCGTGCTGCGATGGGCGGCCACCCCGACGCCGTGCGCACGCTGCTGAAGTTCGGCGCCGACGTCAACGCGCACGACGGCATGTTTTCGGCCACGCCGCTCATCTGGGCGGTGGAGGGCCGAAGCAACCCGAAGCATGCCGGAGATCACGTCGAGGTCGCCCGGGTCTTGATCGCGAACGGATCCTCTGTCGAGTGGACTCCGCCGGAGGGCGCACCGGACATCGAGCGAACGCTCGAAGGGCTGGCGGAGTTGAAGCAGGCGGCCGGCGAGGCCTAGGACTGCGAGAGCTCGCGCGCGAGCCACGCGCGCGCGAGTCTCCAGTCACGCATCACGGTCTGTGGCGAAATCTGCAGGACCTGACCCGTCTCCTCGACGGTGAGACCGCCGAAAAATCGGAGCTCGATGACCTGGGCACGCCGGGGATCGATCCGGGCCAGTGCGTCCAGCGCCGCGTCCAAGGCGCAGACCTGAGCACCCATCTGCGCGCTCGGCAGCTCGTCGAGATCAATCGCCGTCGAATGCTCCGCGCGATCGACCCGCCCGCCGCGTTTGACGGCCGCACGCGACCTTGCTGCATCGACCAGAATCCGCCGCATGAGCCGCGCGCACACCGCAAAAAAATGCGCGCGATCGGTCCAATCCAGGTCGCGGGTGTCGACGAGGCGCAGGAACGCCTCGTTTACGAGCGCGGTCGCCTGCAGCGTGTGTCCGGCGCGCTCCTGGTGCATGTAGCCGCGCGCCATGCGGTGCAGCCGCTCGTACACGAGCGGCGTGAGACGATCCAAGGCAGCTGAATCGCCGCGCCCCCAGGCCTTCAGCAAACGGGTGATTTCCGCCGACTCTCCGGGGCTCGCCATTGGCCGGTTTCCTGACGACGGCCGGATTGTAGTTCCTCCCCCGCCTTTCCGCTTACCCCTACGACGGAGAGTCAGGACGCCCAAAAGGAGGGCTCATGAGGTCAATTCCTGCGTACATGACCGTATTACTGATCGCCGGCGCGCTGGACGGCGGGGCAATCCCTGCACCAGCGGCGCCAGTATTGCCGCCCCTGACGGGAGCCGCGCTGCTCGACGACTGGGGGAACCGGATGGCCACGCTGGGAACGTCGGTCGGGGAGAACTCGCTGCGGACTCAGATCCGTACGACGATTGCGCAGCTCGCGATGTTCGACGCGGTCAACGCCGTTCTCGACGGGCCGTACGAGCCGTTCGCCTCGAAGCCCGCTGCAGCGCCCGGCGCCGCGCCCGAAGCCGCCGTCATCCAGGCCGCCTACGTGGTCGCGGTCCACGAGTTCCCGGCGAGGTTGGCGATGATCCAAACCGCCTATGACGCGGAGATCGCCGCACTCGTCGCGACCGCACCCGCTGAAGCGATCGCGGCCGGCATCGCGGTGGGGACGGAGGCGGCCAACGCCGTGCTCGGGGACCGCGTGGACGATAACCGCAACCTGCTGGACCTCGACGGATATGAGCCCGCGAGCGGTCCCGGCGCGTGGATCCCGACACCGCCGCTTTTTGGGCCCCCGCAGGCCCCGTCCCTCCGCCAGGTCAGGCCTTTCGGATACGACGACCCGGCGCGATTCCGTCCGCGCGAGCCGCCCGCACTGGATAGCCGGACCTACGCGGCCGACTACAATGAAATCAAAGAGGTAGGGCGGCTCGGGTCGACGACGCGTACGCCGGAGCAGTCGGCGACCGCGCAGTTCTGGACGCCGTCGGCGACCGCGCTATGGACCGCCAACGTCCGCAGCCTCGCAGCCCAGATGAATCTGGATCTGTTGACCGCTGCCCGTTTCGAAGCGATCGGCATCGCGGCGGTGACGAACTCCCTGCTCGCCGTCTGGGAAGCGAAGTACGCGTACATGTTCTGGCGGCCGGTCACCGCCATCGTTCACGGCGACGCCGACGGCAACGACGAGACCGAGGCGGATCCGTCGTGGCTGCCCTCCATCACCACGCCGTCGCATCCCGAATATCCCGCCGCGCACACGGCGGTTGGCGGCGGCGCGCTCGGCTTTTACACGGCGTGGTTCGACACCGATGAGTTGCCGCTGCAGGTAAAGGGCGCCGGCAACCTCGTCCGAACCTACTCGAACTTCGCGGAGATTCGGGACGAGGAGGGAAACGCGCGCATCTGGGGCGGGATGCACTTCCGCAACAGCACCGAGGTGGGCACCGCGCTCGGCAGTAGGGTCGGCAAGTACACCGCAACGCATCTGCTGAAGCGGCTCGATGAGTAATTGCGGAAAGAAGGGGGCTGGCCGCGTGTAGACTCGTCGCCGTACGTTCCATGAATCCGGACCGATGGCGGCGGGTCGCCGATGTGTACGACGCAACGATGGAGCAGGAGCCGGGGGCGCGTGCAGCCTTTCTCGCAGACGCGTGCGCAGACGATGCGGATCTGCGCTGGGAGGTGGAGTCGCTGCTCGCGCAGGAGCACACCTCGGTGGTCGTCGACCAGCGAGTGGATGCCGTGGCCGCCGCCGTCCTCCGAGGCGCGCCGCGACTGGAGCCCGGAGCGGAGCTGGGCCCGTACCGGGTGGAGGCGCTGATCGGCGCTGGCGGGATGGGCGAGGTGTATCTGGCCCACGACACCAAGCTGAATCGCGGCGTCGCACTGAAGGTCCTGCCCGAGTCGCTCACGGGCGACACCGATCGTCTCGCGCGATTCACGCGCGAGGCGCATGTCCTCGCTTCGTTCAACCATCCGAACATCGCCGCGATCCACGGGTTCGAGGATCGCGGCGACGTCCATGCGCTCGTCCTCGAGCTCGTCGAGGGGCCGACGCTCGCCGATCGCATCGCCCGCGGTCCGATTCCGCTTCCCGACGCGCTTCCAATCGCGCGGCAGATCGCGGATGCGCTCGCGGTCGCGCACGAGCGCGGCGTGATTCACCGCGATTTGAAACCCGCGAACATCAAGGTGCGCGACGATGGGACCGTGAAGGTGCTGGATTTCGGCTTGGCCAAGCCGGTTCAGGAGATGCCCGCGCCGCACTCACGCACACCCGCGGTCACGAGTCCCGTGGGCACGGCGATGGGCGTGCTTCTCGGGACCGCCGCGTACATGAGCCCCGAACAGACGAAGGGCCGGCCCGCGGACCGGCGGAGCGACGTGTGGGCGTTCGGCTGCGTGCTCTACGAGATGCTCACCGCGACGCGCGCGTTCGATGGCGGCGACGTCGCCGACACGCTCGCCGCCGTGCTCAAAGGAGAACCGGACTGGACCGTGCTGCCGGCGAACACGGCTACGGCGATCCGCCGGCTCCTGCGCCGCGCGCTCGAAAAGGATCCGAAGCGGCGGCTGTCCGACATGGCCGATGCGCGGCTCGAGATCGACGAGGCGCAGGCAGTCGCCGACGCGCCGCCGGAAACGACGCCCCGTGGCGGTGCAAGCGTTCGACCGGCGGTGCCGTGGACGATCGCCGCGCTGTTGGCTGCTGCGCTGATCGCGGCAACCGTGATGTGGCATCCGTGGCGCGCCATTCCCCTGCCTCCGTCACAGCGTCTCAGTGTCGATCTTGGCGCCGAGACGTTTCTCAGCGGATCAGTAGAGGGCACGCCACAATTGTCCATTTCGCCCGACGGCAGCATGCTCGCGTTCGTCGGCGAGCGCGATCGCGTAGAGCAACTCTATCTGAGACGCTTCGGGCAGTTGCAGGCCGTGCCGCTGGCCGCGGGCGCGGTCAGCGAACCATTCTTTTCCCCCGATGGGCAATGGGTCGGATTCTTCAGCCTCGCCGACCGCAAGCTGAAGAAGATTCCCGTCGCCGGCGGCAGCGCGGTGGTGATCTGCGACATCCGCAGCAACTATCCCCGCGGCGCCTCGTGGGGAGACGATGGCTTCATCGTCTTCAACGCGGGCGCCGAGGCGTGGACGCCTCTGCTGCGCGTTCCATCGGACGGCGGCAAGCCGGAGCCGGTCTCGGCGTTGAGCGAAGGCGAGGTCGCGCATCGATGGCCGCAGGTGCTCCCTGGCGCCAAAGCCATGCTTTTCGCCGCGTTTGCCAGCGTCGGCGGCATCGACGGGGCAAACGTCCTCGTCCAGCCGCTTCCCTCCGGTCCGCCGAAGATCGTGCTGCGCGGTGCTCACTACGCGCGCTACCTGCGCAGCGGACACCTCATTTACGCCCAGGGAACGACGCTCTTCGCAGTGGCGTTCGACATCGACCGGCTCGAGATGCACGGGCAACCCGTCGCCGTCGTCGACCGCGTGATGGGGTTCAAGGTGAGCGGAGCCTCCTCGTTCGATGTCTCCGACAACGGGACGCTGGCCTACGTCGGCGGGCAACTGGCGAGCCAAGAGGTTCCCATGCAGTGGATGCGCCGTGATGGGACGACGACAACGATGCGCGCGCCGCCTCGCGACTGGAGAGACCCGCAAATCGCTCCCGATGGAAAGCGGATCGCCTTCTATGTCGACGACGGGCGGCAGATTACGCTGAATACCTACGAGTGGGCGGGTGATTTCACGACGAAACTCACCTTCGGCCCGATCGACTCGAATCCTGTGTGGTCACCCGACAGCAGCACCCTCGTGTTCTCCTCCTCGCCGAGTGCGCGGCAGCTGGCGAACTTGTACTGGCGTCCCGCGGACGGATCCGGCGAGCCGCATCGCCTCACCGAAAGCAGCGACCGGCATCACGCGACATCGTGGCATCCGAGCGGCAAATACGTCGCGTTCGAGCAACAGATCTCTCGCGAGCAATGGGACGTCATGATCCTGCCAATGGAAATCACCGGATCCGGCTGGAAGGCGGGCACGCCGCAACGGCTGTTGAACGGGATCGCGCAGCGCCCCGGCGCGGTGTTCTCTCCGAATGGGCGATGGATCGCGTACGCGTCGAACGAATCGGGGCGCTCGGAGGTATTCGTGCGCGCATTTCCAGGTCCCGGCACTCCATGGCAGGTCTCGACGTCAGGCGGCTGGGTTCCTACATGGTCGCGCCGGCGCAACGAGCTGTTATACCTTTCGCCCGATTCGCATGTGATGGTCGTGCCGTACACAGTCGAAGGGAACACCTTCCGGGGCGGCCCTCCCGTGAACTGGTCGGAGCAGCGGATCAACGGACGTCCCGGCCCGCGCCCGTTCGATTTGCATCCGGATGGCGATCGAGTCGTCGTGAGCGGAGACCTCACGAGTAGAACGAACGTCGACAAGGTTGTCCTGGTTTCGAATTTCTTTGACGAGGTACGCCGCCGGATGTCCGACGCGACGCGTTAGACGCTTCGGTGTGGTAGGCGCACGCCGGACAGGAGACATCTCATGCCATACACACGCCGCAAGTTCCTGGAAACCACCGGCACGCTGGCTGCCGCGGCCGGACTCGGCCGCGCGGTTCCGCGCGCGCAGTCCCCGGCCGGAAACCGTCAGTCGGGCGCTCCGGGTGTCGAGTTGGATGTCGAAACGGCGGCGCTGCCGGACTATTCCCGCGATCTCGAGCGGTACCTGGTCCGCCTGACGAATGATGCGCGCGAACGACGGAAGCGGGTCATCGACGCAATCTCCACGCGGCAAGGCGTCGTCGACCGGCAGAAAACAGTGGTCGCGGAGCTGTGGAAGATGCTCGGAGGGCCGCTCGATCGTTCTCCGCTCAACGCCCGCGTCGTCGGGACGGTCGAGCGTCCTGGGTACCGAATCGAGAAGCTGGCGTTCGAAAGTCGTCCGCGGCTTTACGTGACCGCCAACCTGTATGTGCCTGCAGTAGCGGGCCGTCGTCCCGCGATTCTCGGGCCGCTCGGTCATTCAACGACCGGCAAGGCGTGGCCGAGTTATCAGAAGCTGTTCTCCAATCTCGCGCGCAAAGGCTACGTGGTGCTCGCGTACGACCCGTTCGGGCAGGGAGAACGGATCGAATACCCGGGAAGCCGCCCCGGTCAGTCCGCACTCGGCGGTGGCACGAGCGAGCACGAGTACGCCGGACGCCGCCTGGTCCTGCTCGGCGCGAACTTTGGCCTGTTTCGCGCGTGGGACGGGATCCGGGGGATCGATTACCTGCTGACCCGTCCTGAGGTCGATCCCGAGCGCATCGGCTGCTGCGGCCAGTCCGGCGGCGGAACGCTCACGCAGTTCCTCGCCGCGCTCGACAGCCGCATCCGCGTCGCTGTCGTCTCCATGGGCAACACGGAGAACCTCGCGCAGGCTGACGTCGAGCCGCCAGGATCGGCGGACGATGCCGAGCAGAACATCGTGCCGGCGCTGGCACGCGGAATCGATCGCGCGGATCTGCTGTACGCCTTCGCGCCGAAGCCGTTGCTGATGACCATCACGCTGCACGATGCCGGCCACACCTATTCGCCTGAATACGTCACCGGCTCGCTGGATCTGCTGGACGAGTACCGGCGCGCATACGGACTTCTCGGCGCCGCCGATCGCGTGTCGCTCCAGGCCACCACGGTTTCGCACGGATACGTGTACGAGATGCGCCGGGCGACGTACGCCTGGTTCAACCGATGGTTCGAGATGAAGAACGTCGACGACGACGAGACGTCGCAGACGGTGGAGTCGGACGCCACGCTGTTCGTGACCTCAACCGGTTTCGTGACGACGTCGTTTGGCGGCGAAACGGCGCTCTCGCTGACGCGGCAGATGGCCGAGGAGATGCACACCCCGTCGTCGCTCGCCGCTGATGACGTGCGAGCGCGGATTCGCAGCGTGCTGGGTGTGGACGACGCGCGCAACGCAGCCGTAGGGGCGCGTGTGCTGGCGACGATCAAGAAGCCGGGATATCGGGCGGAGCAGTTCGAGCTCACGAGCGATCGCGAAATTCGCACACCGGGCTGGCTGCTGACGCCCGACAACGCCCCGTCATCCACGCCGACCCTCCTTTACGTCGGCGAAGCGGCAGCGTGGAGCTCAGTCGCAGAGGACGCGTTCGCCGAACGGCTGTGCGGCAAGGGTGGATGCCGCGTTGCGGTCATCGACGTCCGCGGGCGCGGCGACTGCGCCATCGCCTATCCGCCGCGTGGACGCTTCTACTTTCCAGGCCGGATCACGGATGACAGCTACCTGACCTGGTTCACGCTGATGCTGGGGCGGCCGCTCATCGGCGGACAGATCTTCGACACGCTGCGGACGCTCGATTATCTTCGTTCGCGGCCTGACGTCGGCGGCGCCGTGTCCCTCGTCGGCGATGGAGCGCATGGCGTGATCGCGTTGTACGCCGCAGCACTCGATGCACGCGTGCGCGGCGTCGCGCTGCGGCAGACGCTCACGGATTATCGGTCCCTCGCCACGGCCGAGCGATACACCCAGCCGTTCGGCATTTATGCCTACGGACTCCTGCGGGAGTTCGACCTGCCCGACGTGGCGCGCGCCGCAGGTCCGCGCCCGGTACTGCTGCTCAATCCGGTGACCCCGCGCGGCGAGCCCGCGGGGGCCATTGCGGCAAGTCTCTACAAGACGGTTCCGAACGCCACGGCGAGAACCTTGGATGCCGGCGAGGATCCGGTGCAGGTGCTCGCGGCCTGGGCGCGCTCGACCACAGGGTAGACGCGAGGTCTTATCCGATGAAGAACATCGTCATTTTCGTCCTCCTCGGCGCGCTCGCCGGCATTGCCGTCGCGTCACTCGTGGTGCCGCCGGCGCTGTCATGGTATTCGGCGCCCGGAGGTCTGCCGAAAGGCGCGCAGATTCAGGCCCTCGTGGAGATTCCCGAAGTGATCCGCTACTCGACGTCGAAACTGATTCGGGGTCAGCTGATCGGTGCCGGCATCGGTACCGTCGTTGGCCTCGCGCTCGGCATCGTCGTCGCCCGATCGGGACGGCGTGGTAGCGGTCCCGCTGCACCGCCACCGAATCCAACCGCCGCTCGGTGACTGCGAGCGGCTGATCATCGTGGCAGTTCGAATCCGGCCCTGCGGAGAACCTCTTTGTCCGGGTCGAAGTAGACGAAGTATTTCCCGTCGACATCGATGATCGCCTGGGGATCAGGCACGATTCGTTCGAGGCCGTAGGTATATCCGGCGTAACCGACGATCGCGACCCGTTCACCGCGGTCGAGCGCGCTATTCACTCTCGCGACGTACGGCTGGTAGCGCTCTCGCCCGGATTTCCATCGCGCAATCACCGCTTCGTCGCTGTAGAAGATGATCGGCCACTGCAGCAGCGCATTCATCGCGAACGCATGGGTCACACCGCGCGATTGCAGATGGCCGATGACCGTGCGCAGGGTCCTGCTCTCGCTCGGTGCACCGGCCGGATTGGTCCACCACATGAACGTGTAACGCGCGAACTCGGTCATCGACGCGGTCTGCAGCGCCAGCATCAGCGCGATCGCCACCGCGCGCCGGTTCACCGCAACACGGCGCCGATCCGCCAGATCGAGGAGCTCGACGCCGACCATGAAAGCCAGCGGCGCGTGCATCGGAAGCACATAGCGCGCGTCGCGCCAGTCCAGGAGCAGCCAGTTCGCGACGAGCGTCCCCAACGCTGAGACAAAGAGGAGATGCGACCACAACAGATAGCGACGGGTGCATAGCCGCACGATCTGCAGGGGCGCCGCGAGCGCAAGCGCCACGAGCCAGATCCACGCAACCGTCGCCGTGACCCGGCCGAGCGGCACGGCGTTCCCAAAGTAGTACGAGCCGGTCAGACCGACATAGATCTGCGTCGCCACGCGCGGCAGCGATGCGAGCAGATGCGGATTACCTGCGGTTGGACCAACCCAGGCGGGGACCGTGCCGGCAAACCAGATCGCCTTCACCGCCACCCCTGCGGCTATCACCCCGAGAATGCCGCCCAGGTAGGACGCCCACAACGCGCCCGTTCGGCTCGACCACAGAAAGAACAGAACGATCGGCAGCAGGCCGGGCAGCCAGAGTGGATGCGCGAAATAGATGGCGCCGGTCAGGGCGCCGGCCATGAGCCACGGAGCGGCGCCGCGATTGTCATTCCGCGCGATCAGATAGAGCACCACGCCGGTGAGCGAAAACGCGGTGAGATACCCGCTCCACGCTTTCATCGAGGCGGCGGCCCATGCCGGCATGGACACCAGGAGCAACGTGATCCAGAAGCTGCGCGCGGGACCGAGCGGGCGTGCGAACGCGAGGAAGTAGCAGCAGGTGCCCGCAATCCAGACGCCAAGCATCGCGAGTTTGAGTGGCACGGGGCCGACCCCCGCGATCAGGAAGCTCAACGCCGCCGCAGGGGCCTCGACGATCGACAAGCCGTACTGCTGGCCGTAGAAGAAGAACGGGAACTCGCGTCCGTGCGCGACGTGCAGCCCCATCAACCCGAGAACGCATTCATCTCCCTCGAGGAGCAGGTTCCGGCTGAGGAGCTGTGGCAGCCGCAGGATCACACTGGCGGCCGCCAGCGCGGTGAGGTACGGCCAGAGGGCAGGAGAACGGCGTTCGATCGGCGCGGTCAAAACGTGACTGGAGTTTACACCGCTACGTGCGTATCCTCGACGAGACAGACGTATGCGCATCCTTGCAGCAATCGTGTTCGCGGCGGCGCTGATGCCTGGCGCAGCCGCGCATCAGACGCAACCGGAGCCACTACAGGCCGGCCTTGCCGAAATCGAGATCACGCCCCCGATCCCGTACCGTCTGGACGGTTACTTCACCGAGCGGCTGAGCACCGGTGTCAAGGATCCGCTCAAAGCGAAGGCCCTCGTGTTGCAGCAAGGCGGCACGAAGACCGCTCTCGTCGTGTGCGATCTGATTGGCGTGCCGCGGTCGCTGACCGATGACGTGCGCGCGACGGCCGCCGCGCGTACCGGGATTCCTGCCGCGAACATCGCGATCACCGCGACCCACACCCACACGGGGCCGCTCTTCGCCGGCGAACGTGCACGGGTCTTCAGCGAGCAGGCAGCGGCAAAGCACGGGAGCGATCCGCTCGCCGCGGTGAAGTATCCGGAAATGCTTCGCGACCGGCTGATCGAGGTCATCGCGTCGGCCAACGCGGCCGTGTCCTCGGCGACGCTGGAGTTCGTGTCGGGCCGGGAGGATCGCGTGTCGTTCAACCGGCGCTTTCACATGAAGGACGGCACCGTCGTGACGAATCCCGGCATCGCGAACGCGAACGTCGTCCGCGCCGCGGGGCCGATCGATCCGGATCTACCGTTCATCCTGATCAGCAAGGACAAGACGCCCGTGGGATCGCTCACGGTGTTCGCGATGCACCTCGACACGGTCGGCGGGACCGAATACTCCGCGGATTATCCGGCTCACCTCGCCTACGAGCTCGCTCGCGAGTTCGGCGACAGGTTCATGTCGATCTTCGGCACCGGGACGTGCGGCGACATCAACCACCTCGACGCGAGCGGCGCGCGCCGGAACAGCGCACGTCTGCTCGGCCAGCAGCTGGCTATTTCGGTGCTGTCGGCGCGGTCGAGGCAGCCCGTGGTGAATCCGTCCCTCGCGGCAGCCTCGGGAAAACTCACGCTGCCGCTCCGTCAGGTATCAGAGACCCAGATCGCCGCAGCGCGTGCCAACACAGCGAAAATCGGCACGAACGAGCTGCCGTTTCTGGCGCAGGTCGAAACGGTCTCCACGCTCGATCTCTCGCGGCGCGGAGCGGCACTCGAGACCGAAGTGCAGGTGGTCCGCCTCAGTCAGGAGCTGGCTGTCGTTCTGCTCCCAGGCGAAATATTCGTGGAGCTCGGACTGGCCATCAAGCAGGCCTCACCCTTCAAGCACACGCTCGTCATCGAGCTGAGCAACGACAATCCTGCTTACATCCCGACGGAGAAGGCATTCAAGGAAGGCAGCTACGAGACAGTGAATTCCCGGATCGCGCCTGGCGGCGGAGAACGTCTGGTGGCCGAAGCGCTACGGTTGTTGAAGGCGCTTCAGGTACGCAATTAAATCCGCGAGCTCCTGACTGGACATCATCTGATCGAAACCTGCCGGCATCAGCGAGGACGTTCCCGCCGTCATCCCCCTCACGTCCGTGCGCAGAATCGTGTGCGCCTCTCCTGCCGCATCTCGCAGCGTGACGCTGTTGGGAGCCTCCGATTCGAGACGGCCCACGATCGTGCGGGCGTCGCGCGTCTCAACGGTATACGCCTCGTACCCCGGCGTGATTTCGTGGTCGGGCACGATGATGTGGAGCAGAAGCGCGTCGGCCGGCTGGTTACGCACCCCGCTGAGATCCGGTCCGACGCGTCCACCCGTGGCACCGGACGTGTGGCACGCGCTGCAATGCCTGGTGAAGATCGCCGCGCCTCGCGTCGGATTCCCGGAGAGAGCGGTCACTTCCCGCTGCTTGCGCTCATAGTTTTGCATCGCAGTCCCGGCCGTGGATGCGGACAGCGACTCCGCCCGCTGCCGAATCGAAGCGTTCCGATGCGCGCGCAGCCGTTGCCATCGTGACGGTCCCACGGCCGCCGCGCTGACGTCGCCGCGCTCGACGCCGTCCAGCAGCACGGATACGAGCCGCTCCTCGGACAACAGCGTGGTGAGGACGACGTCCCGGATCCGTGGCGTGTAGGTCTGCCACCGCGACACCAGGCTTGGGGCCGCAGCCGGGTCCCGCAGCTGCCCGAGCGCGCGCACAGCCGCGATTTGGATCTCGTTCTGCTGCTGTGGCTCGAGCAATCGCACCAGTGTCGCGCCCGACGCCGGCCAGTCGCCGTACCCAAGCAAGTCGATCGCCGGGAGCCGCTGGGCGGACGGCGCCTTCTCTCGCAGTGCGAGCTCCGATGCCCGCGTCATCAAAGCGACGAGTCGCTCGCGCGGCCTATCAGCCTGCGGGGTGTCAGCCGAGACGAGCGCCATCAGCGCCGACTGCGTGGCGGATGCCATACCGCGCGCCTGAAGCCCCACGGCGAGGCCAGTCAGCGCCGCCGGCTGCCAGGTCAGCTCCGCGGGGCCGCTTGTGGCCGCGTTGACGAACATGAGGCAGCGATCCGCGGGCTCTGTCGCGCCGTACAGACGCCCGAGGTCCTGCATCACCGCGGCGTGCGCGGCGGGAGACGCGGACGCCGCGGGGACGAACGCGTTGAAAAACGCACTCGTGCGTTCCCTTACGCTGCTGAGAACCGCCGCGCGCACCCAGCGATCGGCGCCGTCCTGCCGGGCGATGGCGGCCAGCACAGGGATGGTTCGCGGATCGTCCAGCGCGCCGAGCGCGAGCGCCACGTGCAGGCGCACGCGCGCATCCGGATCGGTTCCCATCGGCAGCACGGCGTCGATCAACGGATCCGGCTTCCCGATGCGCCGCTCTACCAGGCGGACCGCGTTTTCGCGGACTGCAGCGACCGGATCGTGCGTCGCGCGAACGATGTCCGCGGCCTCCAGCACGCCGAGCGCATCCATCGTCCACAGCGCCTGCAGGCGTGCCACGCCGGATTGACCCGCTGCCGCAACTCGCAGCTGTGGTGCCGCCGTACGTGCATCGCGCTCGATGAGCCGCCGCTGCGCTGTGTCGCGCCACCACGCGTTCGGATGATCGAGCGCCGCGACAAGCGCCGGCGCCGCTGCATCCGCCAAATCGACCGGTACGCGAACCGGAGGCCGGTTCGTCGCAGCGATCCGGTAGATGCGCCCGTGATTCCGGCCGGCGGTGAAATCAAACAGGCGTCGGCTTGGTTCCGGGACGTACGCGGGATGGTCGATGTCCTTGCGGTACATGTCCGCGATGTAGAGCGCGCCATCCGGACCGTTGGTGATGAACACCGGACGGAACCACGTGTCGCGCGACGCGAGGAACTCCGCCCCCTGGCGGGCCGGCCTCGACCGGAAGGTCACACCATCGGCCTCGAGGACCTGGCGCTGCACGAGGTTCTGCGCGGACTCTGCGATGAACACGCTGCCGCGATGACCATCAGGCAGCGCGTCGCCGCGGTGGAGGTGAACGCCGCTCGCGGCCGTGAAGGTGCCGGCGTGCGGTGTACTGATCAATGACGGGTGGAACGATGCCGTGGTCAAGTCAGGGCTGAGCGGCCAGACGGTGGTCTGCGCGCCCGAGCCCGACACGTCCTGCACCGTCTCGGAGAACGAGAGGTTCGGGTTGCGTTTGAGCTGCCGCGGCTCGAGCACGACGTGCCAGACGGGATTGCGATTCGCGCAGATGAAGCGGCGTCCGTAATCGTCGAACGTGAGGCCGAACTGCCCCTGGCCGCCAACCAGCTCGAAGTCGCCCGTGCGCGGATTGAACCGCGAGTCGCTCGACGTGAACTCCACCGGGGGGCGTTCGGGATGCGCCGGCACCGTCACGCGTCCGCCGTTCAGGCCGCTGGTCAGGTAGATCCAACCGTCGGGACCGAGCGTCGGGTGACTGAAGCGAATCTGCGCCGTGCGGTTCGCGTTGAACCCGGTCAGCGCGACGCGCCGCTGGTCGGCGACGCCGTCGCCGTTCGTGTCTTTGAAGTACAAGAGGTCAGGCGCCGCGCTCACGAACACGCCGCCGTCCCACGGCATCACGCCGTTCGGATAGGTCAGGCCGGTAGCGAAATCCGTTCGCCGGTCGTAGCGTCCGTCGCCGTCCGTGTCGGTCAGGAGCGCGACCACGCCCCGCGGCGCCGCCGCAGGTTCGCCTTCGAGCGGATCCGGATAGCCGCGGTTCTCGACGACAAACATGCGGCCGCGATCGTCGAATGCGACCGCCACCGGACTTTGAACGAGCGGCTCGGCGGCAACGAGGTCGATGCGGTACCCAGGCTCGAGAACGAAGCTCGCCAACGCTTCGGCGGCCGACAATGCCGGCCGATCCTGAGGTGCCACGGCGAGCGCGGCCGCCCAGAGTAGCGACCACAGGATGGCCGTGCGAGCACTCATCGCCGCATGGTAGCCCGAGCGAACTATCGCTTCGCGTCAATTTGGGCGCGCAGGCGCTCGTCCCGCGCGCGCAGCTCCGGCGTGAACTCCTTGCCGAAGTCGGCGGCCTCGAACACGGGGCGAATTTCGAGTTCTGTTCCGCCGTCGAACGGGGCGCGCTTCAGCCATTCCACCGCCTCGTCCATCGACTTCACCTGCCACAGCCAGAACCCGGCGATGAGCTCCTTCGTCTCGGGAAACGGTCCATCGGTGACCGTCCGGTCGGCACCCGAGAACCTCACCCGTTTTCCCCTGGAACTGGGATGAAGGCCCTCGCCCGCCTGCATGACACCGGCTTTCACCAGCGCCTCGTTGTACTTGCCCATATCGCTCAGGATCTTTTCGCTGGGCATCTGACCAGCTTCCGACTCTTTGCTCGCCTTCACGATCACCATCACTCGCATCGTCTCATCTCCCTCTTCTTTGCACCCTCTCGTCCGAATCGCGAACCGCGGGCGCCGGCTATACCCTGATCGATCGGGGGGAGCCGAAATCGACACCTCATCCTGGCTCTCCGTGGCGCCACTCCTCCCGCGTCTGGCCCCACAGGTCGACGGGGGCGTCCTGTAATGGCGGCGGCAACTTTCCGGCGCCGAGATTCCGGGATCCGAGTTTCTGCGCGACGCGTTGCGACGCGAGGTTGTCGGGCGCAATCGAGTGGATGATGTTCGACCAGCCGAGCGTGTCGAATGCCCAGTTGGTCGCGGCAACCGCCCCCTCGCCGGCGTAGCCTCGGCCCCAGCGATCGCGAACGAGCGCCCATCCGATCTCATGGCCGGGCCACCCCTCCGGCTCCCACGGTCCGAGCCGCCCGATCCATCGGCCCGTCTCTTTTTCGATGACGGAGAACATGGCGAATCCCTGCGCGTGCCACGCGCCGATCATCGTCATCAATTGCCGCCAGCATACCGGCCGGGCCATGACGCCGCCGATGAACCGCGCGGCCTGCTCGTCGGCCATCATCTCGGTCAATGCATCGAGGTCCTCGAGCCGCGGCGGACGCAGAACCAGCCGGGGTGTTTCGAGCCGTAGATCTTCGAACGATGACATGATCGCTCCATTATTGCGTCGCCTGGCGGGGCTGGTCGCTGATCGGATCGTCGGGCCACCGGGTCACACCAATGTGCGAGCGAGAAAGTACGTGCTGACACCCGGATCGTCGTGGACCTCGACCAGCACGAATCCATGCTCCCCGAGCAGGGACGCGTAGTCAGGGACGGCGTAATAGCGGAACGTCACGCCGTTCATCGTTCCCGTGATCCCGTCCTCATCAGCGTCTTTGATTTCCGCCGCGGTGAAGAGGAACGGCGCACCCGGCTTCAGCACGCGGGACACGTTCGCGAGCGCGAGGGCCTGATCGGCGCGCGACAAATGAAACATCATCCCCCACGAAATCGCCGCGGCAAAGCTGTGGTCCGTGAATGGACACGCGCGGACGTCCCCACGGACGACCGGCGTGAGGGGCAGGTTGGTGCGGAACTGCGCGAGCATCCCGGTTGAACTGTCAACACCGACCACGGTATGGCCCGCGTTTACGAGCGCCTCGGTGATCGGGACGCCGTTACCGCAGCCGAGATCCAGAACCCGGGAGCCGACCGTTACGGTGGCGGCAACGGCGAGAGCCTCCGCGACACCAACGGTACGCCCACGATCCGTCGTGTACCAGTCGGCGATGAGATCGTACCCGCGCATCGCAAGTACGTAGCACGATCGTCCTGTTTCAAGAAAGTCTTCTACCGGAGCTACAATCCGCGCATGAAGATGCACTCGACGTCAGCCTTCCGTACGCTTTTGTGGATCCTGGCCTTGTCGGCAGCGCCAGCGTCCGCCCAAACAGTTGATCAATTGACTCCGCACAAGGTGAAACTGGAGTCGGTCGATTACCTGGGGAAGCGGGCAATCAAGATTACGGAGGACGGTCAGGTCGCCAATGGTGAGGCCTACGCGGTCGTGAAGGATATCGTGTTTCACAACGGTTCCATTGACGTGGAACTGGCAGGCCGTCCAGCCGGTGGCGCGACCGAGGGGGCCCGCGGTTTCATCGGCATCGGTTTCCGTCTTCAGAACGGCCGCTTCGAGTACATCTATCTGCGGCCGACGAACGGCCGCGCCGACGACCAGGTGCGCCGCAATCATTCGACGCAGTACAGCATGCACCCGGATTTCAGCTTCGCGGTTTCCCGTCAGCAGGCGCCGGAAAAGTACGAGAGTTATGTGGACCTCGAGCCGGGCGCCTGGACCCACTACCGCATCACTGTCGAAGGGACGAAGGCTCGCCTGTACGTTCACGGCGCCGCTCAGCCGTGTCTCATCGTCAACGATCTGAAGCTCGGGGATTCTTCGGGTGGAGTTGCGCTCTGGATCGGACCTGGCAGCGAGGGTTATTTCACCGGTCTCGACGTCAAGAGCGGAAAGTAGCGTCGCGGGTCGCGGGTCTAGCGTAATTTCGACGCGTACACGGCTCGATCGAAGTCCTGGACCACCTTCGTCATTTCCGGATCCAGAAACGGCAGGCTCTGGGTGAGGAACACCGCGCCAATCTGCTTCTGACGATCGATCCAGAAGAACGTGTTCAAGGCGCCGGCCCATGACATCGTGTTGGCGCCGCGGGGCGTGTCGGCGGTGCTGCTGTTGAGCGCGAATCCCAGGCCGAACTTGTCGGGGCTTCCTGGCAGAGGCGCGCCATCAGTGATGAATTGGGGAATCATGCTCGGCATCGCACGAATCGTCAGATCGCCGATTTGATTCTTCCCCATCATCGCCACGGACGCCTCCGAGAGGATCCGCTGGCCGTCGAGCGCGCCGCCGGCCATCACCGCGCGCACGAATCGCAGATAGTCGGGCGCCGTACTGAACAAGCCACCGCCGCCGGAGAAGAATCCATCGCTCTTCTGGGGCTGACGAGGCTGCGCCACGAGATTTCCGTCGCTATTCCGCTGGTATGACGGCGCGAGGCGAGACTGCTTCTCCGGCGGAACGATGAAGAACGAATCAGCCATCCGGAGAGGCCGGAAAATTTTCTCGTGGAAATACGCCTCGAGGGTCATGCCGCTCGTTCGTTCCACGAGCCTCCCGAGCCAATCAACACTGATTCCGTACTCCCATCGCGTGCCTGGATCGAAGACCAGCGGCGCCCTCAGGAAGCCATCACCGCCCGCCGTCGCGCTGGGGATTGCCTTCTTCGCTACGAGATCGGCGAGATGACGGTTCATGAATTCGTAACCGAAGCCGGACGTATGGGTGAGCAAGTGGCGGACCGTCACCGGCGTTTTGGGCGCCCGTTCGGCGCCGCCGCTGTGAACCCGAACGTCGCGGAGCTCCGGCACATACGTGGATGCGGGCTCGTCGAGCTTCACCCGCCCCTGCTCGACCAGCTGCATGACCGCGACGGACGTGACCGGCTTCGTCATGGACGCGATGGCGAAGATCGCGTCTTTGGGTACGCCGATCGCATGTTCGTAGACGACGCCGCTCCCGTCGGCCACCATCGCGACCACCATGGGGACGCGCTTCTGTTCAACCGCCGTGCGGAGCAGCCTGTCGATGTCGGACGGCGGCGGCGCCGCCGCCCGCAGTGTGACGGCGATGCCGCAGAGGAGAGCGACGCGAATGGCGGGATTTCTCATAGGGTGAGTTGCAGCGAGCACGCGCCGGGAGCATACAACATTCATGGGCGGGTTCGAACGCCGCGATTCGCGGTTCGCGTTGCATCCGTGGAAGCGAGTCGGCTTTCATTCCTCTTGACATCCTAAAGGTGCCGCGGGTACCATCCGTCTCTCATATTGGGGCCCTAAAGGAGCGTGAGTGGACAAGCTGGACATTCCGCAAGGCACGCTCGATTTGATGATTTTGACGATCCTCGCCCGTGAGCCGATGCACGGCTATGGCATCTCGCAGAAGCTCGCCGCACTCAGCCACAACAATTTCCAGGTCAACCCAGGATCGCTGTTCCCCTCGCTGTACCGGCTGGAGCAGGACGGAAAGCTGAAGGCCGAATGGCGGCCGAGCGAGAACAACCGAAACGCGAAGTACTACACGCTCACACCGGCCGGACGAAGACAGCTGGAACGGCACAGGGAGCGCTGGGACCGGATCTCGTTCGCCATTACGAGCGTTCTGGAGGGCGCATGACGTTCCTGCGTCGGCTCGGGTCTGTCGTCTGGTGGCTCCTGAATCGGAACAGGGCCGAGCAGGGCCTCGCCGACGAGCTCCAAGCGTTCATCGACCTGTCAGCCGCCGACAAGATGCGTGGCGGTCTGCCGGCCGCAGAGGCGCGCCGGCTTGCGGTCGTCGAGCTCGGCGGCGTTGAACAGGCGAAAGAGCGCGTCCGCACATATCGTCACGGCTCGATGCTTGACGAGCTCGGACGGGACGTGCGGTATGCGTTCCGCATATTCGTGAAGAACCCCGGCTTCACGATCATCATCGTGCTGACGCTGGCGCTCGGCATCGGTGCCAATACGGCCATCTTCGGCATGATCGACGCGTTGATGCTGAGATGGCTGCCTGTGAAAAATCCGCAGGAACTGGTTCAGGTCACGTTCCAGGCGCCCGGCGCCACAACCCCACCGGCCGAGAGCTTCTCGTATGTCATCGTCCGTGCGCTGGCAGAGCAGCGCCAGATCTTCAGCGGCGTCGCGGGGTTCAGCGGCTTCAGGTTCGATGTCGGTTCTCCTGCCAGCCGCGTTCCTGGCGCGATTGTCACGGGCCGCTACTACGAGGCCCTCGGCCTGAATCCGGTCGTTGGCCGTCTGCTCACGCGCGAGGACGACGAGCCCGGCGCGTCACCGGTTGTCGTGATCAGCTACCACTACTGGGAACGAGCGTTCGCGCGCAGTTCCGACGCAGTGGGGCAGAACGTGCGGATGAACGGCGTGCCTGTGAGGATCGTCGGCGTCAGCCCTCGCGGTTTCGTGGGCGCAAACGTCGGCTCGACCGCCGATCTCACGATTGCGGTTGCCGCTTTTCCGCAAGTGAAGCCGGACGCCGCACCGCTCCTTGGTCCAGGCAATTTCTGGCTCCGCGTTCTCGCGAGGCCCGCACCCGGCGTCTCGAGGGCACAGGCAGCGGCGCGGCTGAATGCTGTGTGGCCGCAGATATCAGAGCCGCTGATAGCGCCGCATTGGCCAGCCAGCCGGCGGAAGGAGATGGCGGACTCGGTGTTTCAATTGAGCCCCGGCGGCACCGGTTGGACCTATCTGCGCGAGGTTTACCGGAAGCCGCTTTTCGTACTGATGGCTGCCGTCGGATTGGTGCTTCTGATCGCGTGCGCGAAC
>Ga0070670_100001418_pt1 | contig 19257 bp, 16 predicted proteins | sample KBSS63metaG_FD_64665 | JGI IMG/M metagenome (GOLD analysis project Ga0070670, IMG submission 64665) | Switchgrass rhizosphere microbial communities from Kellogg Biological Station, Michigan, USA - KBS S6-3 metaG | ecosystem: Host-associated > Plants > Roots > Rhizosphere > Soil ... | reverse complement strand
ACGGTCGAGGTGATCGGCAAGTGGGACGACCCGACGGCGCAGAAGGTCACCGCCGACGCGATTGCCGTGCACAAGAAGTTCGACGCGATCACGGCGCAGGGAGGCGACACCGGCGTGGTGCAGGCGATGATCGACGCCAAGCACCCGTTCGTGCCGTTCGGCGGCGAGACCGAGAACGGCTTTCGCAAGTTCTGCAGCCAGTACGCGGGCCAGGGCCTGAAGTGCGCCTCCGCCGGCACCGGGCCGGCGCAGGTCGCGGTGGCGATCAAGACCGCGATCGCCGCGCTCGAGGGCAAGGTCGTGCCGCAGTCGGTGAAGCTGCCGCTGGCCAAGGCCGAGGATCCGAACTTCAAGGACGGCACCGACTTCTACGCCAAGCTCTCCGACAACTTCTTCGTCGGCAACTCGTTCCCGACCTGCGGCATCAACTTCACCGCGCAGGAGATCATGGGCCAGAGCGAAGCGAACAAGTAGCGGTGCCTGCGTCGCGCTCGCTCGGGGCGCCAGCGGCTGCGCGTGCGAAGCGGGCGCGGCACGAGGATGGCCGATGAGCCTGTTCGTCATGCAGGGCGTGAGCAAGCGCTACGGCGGGGTGCGCGCGCTGGAGGGCGCCGATCTCGCGATCGAGGCCGGTCGGATCCACGCCGTGCTGGGCGAGAACGGCGCCGGCAAGTCGACCCTGATCAAGATCATGGCCGGCGTCGTCCGCCCCGACGCCGGCCGCCTGCTCCTCGACGGCCGGCCGGTCGCGTTCGCCGCGCCGGCGGCGGCGCATGCGGCCGGCATCGCCTGCGTCTTCCAGGAGCTGTCGCTCATTCCCGACCTTCCGGTGGCCGACAACATCGCCATCAGCAACCCGCCGCGTCGCTTCGGCCTGATCGACCGGCACGCCCAGCGCCGCCTGGCCGAAGCGGCGCTGGCGCGGGCCGGCGCCGAGGACATCCATCCGCTGGCGCTGGTGCGCGACCTCTCGCTCTCGCGCCGGCAGATGGTCGAGATCGCCAAGGCTCTGGCGCGCCAGCCGCGGATCCTGATCCTCGACGAGGCGACCTCGGCGCTGACCGCCGCCGACGTGACCAAGATCTACGCGGTGCTGAAGCGCCTGCGCAGCGACGGCCTGGCGCTGGTCTACATCTCGCATCGCATGCACGAGATCGTCGCGCTCGCCGACGAGTGCACGGTGTTTCGCAACGGCCGCAGCGTCGCCAGCTACCCCGCGGGCACGAAGAGCGACAGCGAGGTCGTCGAGCTGATGATCGGACGCGAGTACAGCGCCGTCTTTCCGGCGCTGCCGGTCCGGCCGAGCGAGACCGAGGCACCGCGCCTCGAGCTGCGCCGCCTGAGCTGGACCGACCGGCTCGACGACGTCTCGCTGCGCCTGCACGCCGGCGAGGTGATCGGCCTCGGGGGCCTCGACGGCCAGGGCCAGCGCGAGCTGCTGCTGGCGCTCTTCGGCGTCCTGCGCGGCACCACCGGCGAGGTGCTGATCGACGGCCGGCCGGTCGCGATCGCCGGCCCGGCGGCGGCCAAGCGCAGCGCGATCGGCATGGCGCTGATCCCCGAGGATCGCAAGACCGAGGGCCTGATGCTGGCGATGTCGGTGCGCGACAACCTGTCGTTCGCGGCCCTCGGCCGCCTGGCGACGGCCGGCGTCGTCGATGGCGCGGCCGAAGGCGCGGCGGTCGCGCGGATCATGAAGCTGCTCGCGATCCGCAGCGACGGCACGGCGCAGGCGGCGAGCTCGCTCTCGGGAGGCAACCAGCAAAAGCTCGTCATCGGCAAGTGGCTGATGATGGCGCCGCGCATCCTCCTCCTCAACGATCCGACGCGCGGCATCGACGTCGGCACCAAGCAGGAGATCTATGCCCTGCTGCGCCGGCTCGCCGAGGCCGGAACGGCGATCCTCTTCTACTCGACCGACTACGACGAGCTGGTCGGCTGCTGCGACCGGGTGCTCGTGATGTACGACGGCCGCGTCCGGCGCGAACTGGCCGGCGCCGAGATCACCGAGCACGCGCTGGTGAGCAGCGCGCTCAACATCGGCGACGACGGGCGCCACGCGGCGGCGACGGCCGGGCTATGAACAGCGACTGGCCGTATCGCCTGCGCGAGCACCGCGGCACGCTGCTCGCGTTGCTCGCCTTCGTCGCGATGTTCGCGATCTACGTCGCCAACCACCCGGTCGGCCTGAACGCCAACGTCGCCACCACCGCGGCCAACAAGGGCGTGCTGCTCGCGATCGTCGCCATGGCGCAGACGCTGGTCGTCCTGACCTCGGGCATCGACCTCTCGGTCGGCATGGTGATGGTGCTCGCCAACTGCCTCGCCTCGGCGATCGTCGTCGGCTCGCCGGCCGCCACGGCGCTCGGCACGCTAGCGGTCCTCGGCACGGGACTGCTGTGCGGCGCGATCAACGGCGCGATCGTGATCTACGGCCGGCTGCAGCCGATCGTGACGACGATCGCCACCGGCGCCGTTTTCTACGGCGCGGCGCTCGCCCTGCGTCGGGTTCCCGGCGGCGACGTCAACGCCTCGCTCGCCGAAGCGCTGACCGGCCAGCTCCCCGGCATCAGCGTGCCCGCGAGCCTGTTGCTCCTGGTCGTGCTGGTGCTCGTCGTCTGGCTGCCGTTCCGGCATTCGGCCACCGGACGCGCCGCGTATGCGGTCGGCTCGAGCGAGCTCGCCGCCTACATGTCGGGCGTGCCGATCCGGCGCGCCAAGTTCGTCGCCTACCTGCTCTCGGGCCTGCTGGCATCGATCGCCGGCCTCTTCCTCACCTGCGTCACCTACTCGGGCGAGGCGTCGGCCGCCAACGGCAACACCTACACGCTCTACTCGATCGCCGCCGTCGTTCTCGGCGGCGTATCGCTGTTCGGCGGCTCGGGCAGCGCGATCGGCGCGATCTTCGGCGCGCTGATGTTCCGCACCATCGGCGACCTGCTGTTCGTCTTCAACCTCGATCCCCTCTGGCAGCCGCTGTTCCAGGGTGTCGTGCTGGCGGCGGCGGTGTGCCTCGGCGCGGTCCGGCTGCTGCGCGTGCGCAACCGGCTCGATCTCTATGGCTGACGGCGAAGCCGCGGTCAGCGCGCGAGGCGGCCTCGCCGGCTGGCGCCGGCACGTCGATCCGGCGACGCTCTCGGCGTTCGGCTGCATCGTCGTGCTGCTCCTCGTCGGCAGCGTCTACTCGCGCAGCTTCCTCTCGCCCGAGTACCTGCTGCAGCAGCTGAAGGTGGCGTCGTTCCTCGGTGTCATCGCCACCGGCATGATGATCGTCATCCTGCTGGGCCAGATCGACCTCTCGGTGCCGTGGGTGGTCGCGGTCGGCGGCATGATGGCGACGGCGGCGACCGGCTGGGGTCCGCTCGGCGTCGCCCTCGCGATCCCGATCGGCATCGCCTGCGGCGTCGGCCTCGGTCTCGTCAACGGCCTCGGCGTCGCCTTCCTGCGCCTGCCGTCGATGGTCGTCACGCTCGCCGTCAACGCCGTCGCGCAGGGCCTGATGGTGGTCCACACCGGTGGCTTCTCGCCGCAAGACGCATCGTCGCCGGCGATGCGCTTCATCGCCACCGGACACAGCGTGCTCGGCATCCCGAACGCGCTCCTGGTGTGGGCCGCGGTCGGCGCGGCGGCAGTCTTCCTGCTGACCCGAACCACCTTCGGCCGCACCGTCTACGCGATCGGCAACCGCGAGCGCGCCGCCTATCTCTCCGGCGCGCGCACGCGCACGGTCGTGATGGCGGCGTTCGCGCTCTCGGGCGGTCTGGCGGCGTTCGGCGGCGTGCTTCTCGCCGGCTATGCCAGCAAGGCGGCGCAGGCGATGGGCGATCCCTATCTGCTGCCGGCGATCGCCGCGGTGGTGCTCGGCGGCACCTCGATCCTCGGCGGCCGCGGCAGCTATCTCGGCACCGTCGCCGGCGTGATCCTGATCACCCTGCTGCAGTCGATCCTGTCGGTGATGCAGATGGAAGAATTCGGCCGCCACGTGATCTACGGCGTCGTCATCGTCGCGATGCTGCTGGTCTACGGGCGCGGACCGCGCCATTCGGATTGACGCCAACGGAGAACCCATGGCCCTCGAGCTCACCGCCAGCTTCCAGGTCGTCGACGCGCGCTTTCGCAAGCTCGCGCTGCCCTACATCCACGTCGAGCGGCTCTGGACCGGCTGCCGCTGGGCCGAAGGGCCGGCCTGGTTTGCCGCTGGCCGCTACCTGGTCTGGTCCGACATTCCCAACGACCGCGTGATGCGCTGGGACGAGACCGACGGCTCGGTCTCGGTCTTTCGCCAGCCGGCGCTCAACAGCAACGGCCACAGCGTCGATCTCGAAGGGCGGCTGATCTCCTGCGAGCACCGCGGCCGGTGCGTGTCGCGCACCGAGCACGACGGCACACGCAGCATCGTGGCCTCGCACTTCGAGGGCAAGCGCTTCAATTCACCCAACGACGTGGTCGTCAAGTCCGACGGCAGCGTCTGGTTCACCGACCCGAGCTACGGCATCGACAGCGATTACGAAGGCGACGCGGCGGCGAGCGAAATCGGCGCCCAGCGCGTCTACCGCGTCGACGCCGCGAGCGGCGCGGTCAGCGTCGTCGCGAGCGACTTCGTCCAGCCCAACGGGCTGGCGTTCTCGGCCGACGAGTCGCTGCTCTACATCGTCGACACCGGCGCGACCCACGTTGCCGGCGGGCCGCACCATGTGCGGCGCTTTCGCGTCGCCGCCGACGGCGGGCTTTCCGGCGGCGAGGTGCTCGCGACCTGCCCGGTCGGCCTCTACGACGGCCTGCGCGTCGACGTCCACGACAACCTTTGGCTCAGCGCCGGCGACGGCGTCCACTGCCACGCGCCCGACGGCGACCTGCTCGGCAAGGTGCTGATCCCGGAATCGGTCGCGAACCTGTGCTTCGGCGGCGCCAAGCGCAACCGCATGTTCATCTGCGGCACGACTTCGCTCTACTCGGTCTACCTCAACACCCGCGGCGCGCGCTAGCCGCGGCCGGCGGCGGCGACCTGCGCGAAGTGGTCGAGCATGCCGTTCCAGCCGTTCGGAGAGCCGAATGCGCCGCGCATCGCCAGCGCGTCGGCGCCGTAGGCCTCGAGGCCGCGGTGCTCGAGCTCGACCCTCGTGGTCCGGGCGTCGAGCGCGGTGGAGCGGACGTCGACCTCGGTATGCAGCGACGGATCGAATTGCCATTGCGCATTGAGCTGCCAGGCCAGCACGACGCGCCGTTCGCGCTCTTACGTCAGGACCCGGCCCCAGAGGCACTCGACGCCGTCGATGCCGCGCTCGAACCAGCGGCCACCGGCGCGCGGCTCGATCACGACCGCGGCGCAATCAGCCTCGCCGATGTGGTGCGACGCCATCGGCCACCAACTGTCCATGCGCGCCGTGAAGACTTCGAACCCGATCGCGATCGGCGCGGCGACCGTGACCGACTTGCGCACGACGACGCTCGCATCGGGGGCGACTGAGCTCACTTCCTATCCTTCGGTGGCTGTGCGAGACGGGCGTGTGCCAAGGCTTCGGCCTGTGCCTTGAAGCGCGCGAGACCGACGTTCCAGAGACTGTCGATGAAGTCGCGCAGGGTCGCGACGCCGTCGCTGTCGGGCCGGTACAGGTTGCGCGTGCCGATCGACTCGCGCCGTACCAGGCCGGCATCGGCCAGCACCTTGAGGTGCTGCGACACCGCGGGGCGGCTGACAGGCAGCCGCTCGGCGACCTCGCTGACCGAGAGCGGCGAGCGCGCGATCAAGGTGAACACCTGCAGGCGCGTCGGATCGCCGAGGGCCGCGAAGCGGCGTGCCTGGGCGAGTGCGGAATTTCCGGCGGAACTCATCGGTCATCCATTGCTTACGGTAAGCATATGCTTACGATAAGCCAGGGTCAAGGGTCGTGCATCCGCTCGACCCGGGCCGGCCACGGCCGATGCCGCGCGGGCCCGTTGCGGCGACACTTCCGCTCCCGTGACTCGCCATCGTCCTCGCCACTTCGCACTCGCCCTTGCGCTGGTATGTGCGCAGCTGGGCGCGGTTGCCCATGCCGACACCGCCCGCGTCGGGCCCGCGGCCGCGCCGGCGCCGACGACGACCCAGCTGCCACGCGGCGTAAGGCCGCTGCACTACGACGTCAGCGTGGTCCCCGACGCCGCCGCACGGCGCTTCGCTGCCACGGTCGCGATCGAGATCGAGGTCGGCGAGCCGGTCGACCGCATCACGCTCAATGCGGTCGATCTCGACTTCGGCACGGTCGGCCTGCAGCCGCTGCCGGGCGGCGTGCCGATCGCGCTGCGCCGGATCGACCTCGATGCCCGGGCGCAGACCGCCAGCTTCGTCTTCGCCCAGCCGATCGACGCCGGCAACTACCGGCTCGAGATCGCCTATCGCGGCGCGATCGGCGAGCAGGCGGCGGGCTTTTTCGCGCTCGACTACGAATCGCCGTCCGGCCCGAAGCGCGCGCTCTACACCCAGTTCGAGAACGCCGACGCGCGTCGCTTCATGCCGTCGTGGGACGAGCCCGCCTACAAGGCGACCTTCACGCTCGAGACGACGCTGCCGGCCGGACAGATGGCGATCAGCAACATGCCGATCGAGGCAACGACGCCCGCAGCATCGGGCCTGCAGCGCGCCCGTTTCGCGCCGACGCCGCGGATGTCGACCTACCTCCTCTTCCTCGCCGTCGGCGAGTTCGAGCGCCTCACTGCGCGGGCCGGCGCGACCGAAGTCGGCGTCGTCACCCGCGCCGGAGTAGTCGCGCAGGCGAGCTTCGCACTCGCGGCGTCGCAGGCGCTGCTCGCCGAGTACAACCGCTACTTCGAGCTGCCGTATCCGCTGCCCAAGCTCGACAACGTCGCCGGTCCGGGAAGCAATCCGAGCTATGGCGCGATGGAGAACTGGGGCGCGATCTTCACCTTCGAGCACACCCTGCTGCTCGATCCCCAGCTCGCGAGCGAGAGCGACCGGCAACGCATCTTCGGCTTCGCGGCGCACGAGATCGCGCACCAGTGGTTCGGCAACCTCGTCACCATGCGCTGGTGGAACGACATCTGGCTCAACGAGGGCTTCGCCACCTGGCTGGGTAACCGGGCGACGCAGACGCTGCATCCGGAGTGGAACCTGGAGCCGAACCGCGTTGCCTCGCGCAATTTCGCCTTCCGGCTCGATGCCCTGGCGACGACGCACCCGGTCGTGCAACCGATCGACACCGTCGAGCAGGCGAACCAGGCGTTCGACGCGATCACCTACTCGAAGGGCGCGGCGGTGATCGGCATGATCGAGCGCTACGTCGGGGCCGAGACCTGGCGTGCCGGCGTGCGCCGCTACCTCCAGGCGAACGCCTATGGCAACGCCGTCAGCGACGACCTCTGGCGCGAGGTCGAGGCCGCCGCCGGGCAGCCGGTCGTCGCCATCGCCCACGACTTCACGCTCCAGCCCGGCGTGCCGCTGATCCGCGTCGAGCGCAGCGCCTGCGCCGACGGCCGGACGACGCTCGATTTGGTGCAGGAAGAGTTCAGCGTCGACCGGCCCGACAAGAAGCCCGAGCGCTGGCGCGTGCCGGTGATCGCTCGCGCAATGGGCGAGGCGCCGGCGAGCGTGCTGGTCGACCACGGCAGAGCACGGCTCGTCGTTCCCGGTTGCGGCGCAGTCGTCGTCAACGCCGGCCAGAGCGGCTACTTTCGAACGCTCTATCCCGGCGAGCAGCAGGCGGCGCTGCGCGACGCATTCGCGACCCTCGATCCGATCGACCGGCTCGGCCTGGTCGACGACGCCTGGGCCTTCGGCATGGCCGGCCGGCAGCCGATGGCCGACGCGCTCGAGCTGGTCGCGCGAACGCCGCTCGTTGCCGACGAAGCGACCTGGCGCAGCGTCGCCTACCGACTGCACTCCCTCGACGACTTCTATCGCGGCGCACCGGCGCGGCAGGCGGCGTGGCGCGCCTGGGCCGGCGCACGCCTTCGGCCGGTGCTGGCAAGGATCGGCTGGCGGGCCCAGGCCGGGGAGGGGGCGGCGGTGGCGGTCCTGCGCGCCGATCTCATCGAGACGCTGGGCGAGCTCGCCGACGCGGCGACGATCGCCGAGGCGCGCCGTCGCTACGCCGCCCGAGCGAGCGATCCGGATGGCTTCCCCGCTTCGCTGCGCCAGCCGATCCTCGCCGTCGTCGCGGCCCAAGCCGACGACGACACCTGGCAAGCGCTGCGCGCCGCCGCCCGCGCCGAGAAGAGTCCGCTGGTCAAGGGCCGCATGTACCGTCTGCTGGCCGGCGTGCGCGACGCGACGCTGGCACAGCGTGCGCTCGAGCTCGCGCTCGGCGACGAGCCGGGAGCGACCGAGAGCGCTTCGATGGTGAGCGAGATTGCCGAGATCCACCCCGACCTGGCGTTCGACTACGTCGTCGCCCGTCGCGACCGCATGGATGCGCTGCTCGACCCCGCGTCGCGCGCCAGCTACTACCCGACGCTGGCGCTGCGCTCGATCGATCCGGCGATGGTCGGCAAGCTCCAGGCGTTCGCCGAACGCCACATCGCGCTCGAATCGCGCCGGTCGGCCGACAACGCGATCGCACAGGTGAAGATGCGCAGCGCCTTCGCGCGCGACCGGCTCGGCGCCGTCGATCGCTGGCTCGAGACGCAGGCGCAATGAGCCGACGTATCCGTGCGGCTGCGCCCGATCCGGTTGCGCACCGGCGAGCGGATCGGCTAGCGTCGGCGTCGCATCCCGGAGGAGACTTGCCATGACGATCGAGCTCGACCACAGCATCGTTCCCTCGCACTCGAAGGTCGTCTCGGCGAAGCTGCTCGCCGACTTGCTCGGCGTGCCTTGGGCGCCGACGTCGCTCGGGCCGTTCGCGCCGGTGTTCGTCAACGACGGCCTGACGCTCGACTTCTTCGAGACCCAGGACGAGTTCCCGGTCTATCACTTCTGCTTTCGCGTCTCGCAGCCCGAGTTCGACGCCATCCTCGGCCGGATCAAGGCCGCCGGGATCGCCTACCGCAGCCTGGTCCACGCGCCGGTCGACTACCAAGTCGACACCCAGTTCGGCGGCAGCGGCGTCTACTGGAACGAGCCCGACGGCCATCAGTGGGAGATGCTGACCGTGAGCTACGCGCGCCAGACGCCGCCGAAGTGAGGCCGTTGCACGCAGCTAGCGACGGCGGGGTCGTCCCGCCATCGGCGCGGTGCTGCGTCGTCCTTGCCTTCTGCGTCGCGTTCGCGGCGGCGGCGCACGGCCGGCTGATCGAGGAGCAGATCAGCGTTCCGGTGCGGGTCAGCAACGGCTTCGGCAAGGAGGTCGCTCACGACATCGTCGTCACCGTCTTCCGCGACGACCGGGTCGCGCTGCCCTATCCGATGCTGATCCTCAACCACGGCCGCGCCGGTACGCCGGAAGAGCGCAGCGCCCTGGGGCGCGCGCGCTACCTGGTGCCGTCGCGCTGGCTGACACGCCTCGGCTTCCTGGTCGCCGTGCCGACCCGGGTCGGCTACGGCGTCACCGGCGGCGAAGATGTCGAGGACACGGGCCTGTGCAGCCGCAAGAACTATCCGCCCGGCTACGCCGCATCGGCGACCGAGACGCTGACGGTGCTCGAGATGCTGCGCCGGCGCAGCGACGTCGCCGCGGACCGCGCCGTCGTGATGGGCCAGTCGTTCGGCGGCGCGACCGCGATCGCCGTCGCTGCGCTGGCGCCGCCGGGCGTGCAGCTCGCGGTCAACTTCGCCGGCGGTGGCGGCGGCGATCCGAAGGCGCGCCCCCAGGATCCGTGCGCGCCGGCGTCGCTCAAGAAGCTCTTCGCCGACTACGGCCGGACGGCGCGCATGCCGACCCTCTGGATCTACACCGAGAACGACATGTACTTCGGGCCACGTCTTCCCGAGGAGTGGTTCGAAGCCTTCAAGGCCGCCGGCGGCAGCGGCCAGTACGTGCGCTTCCCCGCCCACGGCGAAAGCGGCCACAACCTGTTTTCGGCGGCGCCCGGGATCTGGCAACCGACCGTGCTTGAGTTCCTGCGCGCCAACGGCTTCGGAGCGACGCTCCTTCCGGAAGAGAAGCAGGCGCCCGCGCCGTCCTCCCCTCCCCGTGCCGACTAAGATCGCGGGGCATGCTGCCCTATAGCGATTCGTCCCGGAGCCGGGCCCCGCATGGCTGAGCGATCGTTCACCGAAGAGGTCTCGAAGCTGCGTCTCGGCGCCGGCGAGGTGTTCCGCGGCGAAGGCATCCTCGCCGTCACCAAGGCGCTCCTCGAATCCGGCGTCGCGTACGTCGCCGGCTACCAGGGCGCGCCGATCTCGCACCTGATGGACGTCCTCGCCGACGCCGAGGACATCCTGGTCGAGCACGGCATCCGCTTCGAGAACAGCGCCAGCGAGGCGACCGCCGCGGCAACGCTCGCCGCGTCGGTCAACTACCCGCTGCGCGGCGCGGTCACGTTCAAGGGGCCGGTCGGCGTCAACGTCGCCGCCGACGCGCTCGCCAACCTGGCCTCGGGCGGGGTGATGGGCGGCGCGCTCGTCATCGTCGGCGAGGACTACGGCGAGGGCTCGTCGATCATGCAGGAGCGGAGCCACGCGTTCGCGATGAAGTCGCAGATCTGGTTGCTCGACCCGCGACCGAACCTGCCAGCGATCGTCGCCGCGGTCAAGGCCGGGTTCGAGCTCTCCGAAGCGAGCCGGACGCCGGTGATGCTCGAGCTGCGCATCCGCGCCTGCCACGTCCACGGCCGCTTCACCGCCGCCGCGAATCAGCGACCGAAGTTCACCCTCGCCGAGGCGATGACGACGCCGGCGCGCGACGTCAACCGGATCACGCTGCCGCCGATGAGTTACGCGCACGAGCGCGAGAAGATCGGCGAGCGCTGGCCGGCGGCCGTGCGCTTCATCGAGGAGCGCCAGCTCAACGAATTCATCGACGGCGCACCGGGCAGCGACCTCGGCATCGTCGTGCAGGGCGGCCATTGCAGCACCGTGCTGCGCGTCCTCGAGCGGCTCGGCCTGGCCGACGTCTACGGCCGCTCGCAGATCCCGGTCTACGTCATGAACGTCGCCTATCCGGTGATCGACAGCGAGGTGCTGCGCTTCTGCGCCGACAAGCGCGCCGTGCTGATGGTCGAGGAGGGCCAGCCGAACTTCGTCGAGCAGAGCATGGCGACGATCCTGCGCCAAGGCGGCGCGGGCGCGGCGCTGCACGGCAAGGACTTCCTGCCGCTCGCCGGCGAGTACACGCAGGCGGTGGTGAAGGACGGCGTGCGTGGCTTCCTCGAGCGCTACGGCCGGCTTGCGCCCGTCGCTGCGGCCGCTTCGGCAACGGCGAGCGCCGGCCCTCGCTCGGCCAACGCGGCAGCGCCGTCGACGCTTGCGGCCGACGTCCATGCGCGCCCGCCCGGCTTTTGCACCGGCTGCCCGGAGCGGCCGATCTTCAGCGCCATCAAGCTGGTCGAGCGCGAGCTCGGCACGCATCACATCAGCGCCGACATCGGCTGTCATCTGTTCTCGATCCTGCCGCCGTTTCATCTCGGCAACACGACCATGGGCTACGGCCTCGGCACGGCCGGCGCGTCGGCGTTCAGCCCGCCCGTCGCGCGCGCCGCCGATGCGCCGCCGGCCAAGCGCGCGATCAGCGTCATGGGCGACGGCGGCTTCTGGCACAACGGATTGACCAGCGGCATCGCCAATGCCGTCTTCAACCGCAGCGATAACCTGACGATCGTCGTCGACAACAACTACACCTCGGCGACCGGCGGCCAGGACCTGCTCTCGTCGAAGGGCGGGCATGCGTCGCGCAGCACCGGTCACGCGATCGAGCGCGCGGTGAAGGGCGTCGGCGTCGAGTGGGTGAAGACGGTGACGCACACCTTCGACGTCTCGGCGATGCGCGCCGCGTTGCGCGACGCGCTGACGACGAGGGCGACCGGGCCTAAGGTGCTGGTCGCGCAGTCGGAGTGCATGCTCAACCGGCAGCGGCGCGAGCGCCCGCTGGTCAAGGCCGCGGTCGCGCGCGGCGAGCGCGTCGTGCGCGAGCGCTTCGGCGTCGACAGCGACACCTGCACCGGCGACCACTCATGCATCCGCCTCTCGGGCTGTCCGTCGTTGTCGATCAAGGCCAACCCCGACCCGCTGCGCACCGACCCGGTCGCGACGGTGCTCGACAGCTGCGTCGGCTGCGGCGTCTGCGGCGAGGTCTCGCACGCGGCGGTGCTCTGCCCTTCGTTCTACAAGGCGCGGATCGTCAGCAATCCGACCGGCGCCGATCGGCTGCTGCAGCGGCTGCGCGGCGCGGTCATCGGCGCATTGCAGCGGCGCGACGCGCGCCGGCGCGCCCGTTTCGCCTTCTAGGCTGCCACCAGCAATGGACGCCGCGCCGATCAAGATTGCGATCCTCGCCATCGGTGGCGAGGGCGGTGGCGTCCTCGCCGACTGGATCGTCGACCTCGCCGAGCACAGCGGCTGGCTGGCGCAGGCGACCTCGGTCCCGGGCGTCGCCCAGCGCACCGGGGCGACGATCTATTACGTGGAGCTGTTCCCCGCCGCCGCAGCAGAAGTCGCCGGCGCGGAGCCGGTGCTCGCCCTGATGCCGATGCCAGGCGATGTCGACATCGTCCTCGCCTCCGAGCTGATGGAGGCGGCGCGCGCGGTCCAGCGCGGTCTCGTCACGGCCGACCGGACGACGCTGATCGCGTCGACCCACCGCGTCTGGTCGATCACCGAGAAAACCGCGCTCGGCGACGGTCGCGTCTCGGCCGCCGCGCTCGTCGGCCACACCCGCGCCGCCGCGGCGCGCCTGGTCTCGTTCGACATGGCCGAGGCCGCCGAGCACGCCGGCAGCGTCATCAGCGCCGTCCTGTTCGGCGCGCTCGCCGGCAGCGGCGCGCTGCCGTTCGGCCGCGCCGCGTTCGAGGACACGATTGCGCGCGGCGGCGTCGGCGCGGTCGCCAGCCGACGCGCCTTCGACGCCGGCTTCGCGCGCGCGGCGACGACCGCTTCCGCGACCTCCGGTGCCGACGAGGCGAGCGTCTCCGACGGCTCGGAGATGGCGGCGCCCACCGCCGCGACCGCTTCACCGCATCCGGCAACGCCGCCGGCAGGAGCGGCGTCGACGGCGCGCGATCCAGCGGTCGCCGCCCTGGTCGGCCGCGCGCGCACCGGCTTTCCGATCGAGGCGCAGGCGATCGTTCTCGAAGGAGTGCGGCGAACGATCGACTGGCAGGACCCGGCCCATGCCGCTCTCTATCTCGAGCGCCTGGCCAGGCTGCAGGCGGCAGCGCCGCGCGCCGAACCGCGCCTGCTTGTCGAGAGCGCGCGCCATCTCGCGCTCTGGATGACCTACGAAGACACGATTCGCGTCGCGGCGCTGAAGACGCGCGCGACGCGCTTCGCGCGCGTCCAGGGCGAGGTGCGCGCCGATCCCGGGCAGCTGGTCGCGATCGACGAATACCTGCACCCGCGCCTGCAGGAGATCTGCGAGACCCTGCCGGCGCCGATCGGCCGCTGGCTCGAGCGGCCGGGCTGGGCGCACCGCCTGGTCGAGCGGCTGACCGAGCGCGGTCGCGTCGTCACGACCAGCTCGCTCTCGGGGTTCCTGCTGCTCTATGCGATCGCCGGGCTGCGCCGCTTCCGCCGCGCCAGCCTGCGCTTCGCCGTCGAAGACGCCCGGATCGAGGCCTGGCTGGCGGAGATCACCCGCCTCGCCACGATCAACCCGGCGCTAGCGATCGAGGTCGCGCAATGCCAGCGCCTGGTCAAGGGCTACGGCGACACCCACGAGCGCGGCTGGAAGAGCTTCACGACGCTGATGGCCGTGGTCGCGCGCGCCGGCGCGGCGCTCGCGCCGGCGACGCTCGCCGAGCTGCGCGACGCGGCGCTCGCCGACGAGCGAGGCGCGGCGCTGAACGCGGCGTTGGCGCGCCACGCGCTCGCCTGAAGGCGATCATCGGGAACCGACATGAGCGATCGCTACCGCGACCATCCCGACCGGGTCCGCGCCCTGGTCGAGCCCGACCGCGTCCACCGCGACCTCTACATCGACTCGGAGATCTTCGCCCTCGAGCAGGAGCATTTCTTCGCCAACACCTGGAACTACATCGGCCACGAGAGCCAGCTGCCGAACGCAGGCGACTACCTGACGCTCGAGATCGCCGGCCGGCCGCTGGTGGCGGTGCGCCACGACGACGGCAGCGTTCGCGTGCTGATGAATCGCTGCGCCCACAAGGGCGCGCGCGTCGTCAGCGCGCCTGCCGGCAACACCGGTCGCTTCTTCCGCTGTCCGTACCACGCCTGGGCCTACAACACCGACGGCAGCCTGCGCGCGATTCCGCTCAGGAGCGGCTACGACGGCACCCGCCTGGCCGAGTGCGAGGCGGCGCAGGGGCTGGCGCCTGTGAAGCACGTGCGCAGCCATCGCGGCTTCGTCTTCGCCAAGCTGAGCGATGCCGGCGCCGACTTCGAGAGCTACTTCGGCGACTCGCTCAGCTCGATCGACAACCTCGCCGATCGCTCTCCCGAAGGCGAGCTCGAGATCACCGGCGGCTGCCTGCGCTTCCTGCACCAGTGCAACTGGAAGATGTTCGTCGAGAACCTGAACGACACGATGCATCCGATGGTCGTCCACGAGTCGTCGGCCGGAACCGCGAAGAGGATGTGGAAGGACGAGCCCGCCGACAAGCCCAAGCCGATGGCGATCGAGCAGTTCGTCCCGTTCGTCTCGGACTACAAGTTCTTCGACGACATGGGCGTTCGCGTCTTCGCCAATGGCCACAGCTACTCGGGCGTGCACTTCTCGATCCACAGCGGCTACTCGGGAGTCGAGGGCTACGAGGAGAAGATGCATGCCGCCTACGGCGCCGAGAAGAGCGCCGAGATCATGAAGATCGCGCGCCACAACACGGTCTACTACCCGAGCCTGACGATCAAGGGCGCGATCCAGTCGATCCGCGTCGTCCGGCCGATCGCCGTCGACAAGACGGTGATCGAGAGCTGGACCTTTCGCCTAAAGGGCGCGCCCGAGAAGCTGCTCGAGCGAACGATCACCTACAACCGCCTGATCAATTCGCCGTTCTCGGTCGTCGGCCACGACGACCTGCATTCGTACCGGGCGATCCAGAGCGGCCTGCACGCCAGCGGCAACCCGTGGGTCAGCCTGCAGCGCGACTTCGACCCGGCCGAGATCGGCGCGAGCGACCTGGTCGCGACCGGCACCAGCGAGGTCTCGATGCGCAACCAGTACCGCGCCTGGCTCGACTACATGACGGAGACGATGTGAGCGCCATCCCGGCCCCGACCGAGCGCGAGCTGATCGACTTCGTCGTCCACGAGGCGCGCCTGCTCGACGACAAGCGCTACGCCGAATGGCTCGACCTCTGGAGCGACGACGGCATCTACTGGGTGCCGCTCTCGCCCGATCAGATCGACGGCATTCATCACAACTCGCATCTCTATGAAGACAAGCTCCTGCGCAGCCTGCGCGTCGAGCGGCTGAAGAGCCCGCGCGCGCATGCGCAGCAGCCACCGAGCCGCGCGCACCATCTGCTGCAGCTGCCGACGCTCGAGCGAAGCGATGCGACCGAGCAGCGCTACGTGCTGCGCAGCGCGTTCCACTACGCCGAGGCGCAGGGCGACGAAACGATCTTTCTGGTCGGCATCGTTTTCCACCATCTGGCGGTGCAGGACAGCCGGCTGGTGCTGACGATGAAGCGCGTCGACCTGCTCAACGCCGAAGCCGCCTTGCCCGCAGTCCAGCTCTTCATCTGACAGCGACCATGTCGACCGTCTATTCCGCATTCACCCGCACCGCCGCGCGTCGCGGCGACGCCGAGTTCCTTTGCGTCGAGGCCGTGACGGCCGCCAGCTACGACATCGACGCCGGCCCGCGCAGCTGGCGCGAAGTCGCCGGCGAGGTCGAGCGGCTGCGCGCCAGCTACGCCCAGGCCGGCTACGGACACGGCCATCGGGTCGGTCTCCTGCTCGAGAACCGGCCCGCGTTCTTCACCCACTGGCTCGCCCTCAACGCACTCGGCGTCAGCATCGTGCCGATTCACGCCGACATGCAGCCGGCCGAATGGCAATACCTGATCAGACACAGCGAGATCTCGCTCGCCGTCGCCCAGCCGGGCAAGGAGGCCGGGTTGCGCGCGGCAGCGGCCGAGATCGGCGCCGACCTGCAGACGATCCGGCCCGAGGTGGCAGGCCGGATCCCGGCGGCGCGCGTGCCGGCTCGCTTCGAGCGCCGGCCGGTCGACCGCGACAGCGAGTGCGCCCTGCTCTACACCTCGGGCACCACCGGCAAGCCCAAGGGCTGCCGTCTCGCCAACGGCTACTTCCTGCGGGCCGGCGAGTGGTACCTCGGCCTGCACGACATGGCCGAGGTCGTTCCCGACATCGACCGCTTCATCACGCCGCTGCCGCTCAGCCACATGAACGCGCTCGCGTTCTCGTCGATGGCGGCGATCCTTTCCGGCGGCTGCCTGGTCCAGCTCGACCGGTTCCATCCGGCGACCTGGTGGCAGAGCGTTCGCGCCAGTCGGGCGACGATCGCGCATTACCTGGGCGTGATGCCGGCGATGCTGCTCGGCGCGCCGCCGAGCGCGAACGACCGCGATCACAAGCTGCGCTTCGGCTTCGGCGCCGGCGTCGACTCGCGCCATCACGCCGCATTCGAGGAGCGCTTCGGCCTGCCGCTGCTCGAGGCCTGGGCGATGACCGAGACCGGCGCGGCGGCGTGCATCATGGCCCACCGCGAGCCGCGCCACGTCGGCACGAATTGCTTCGGCCGCGCGGAGGCGTTCGTCGAGACCCGCGTCGTCGACGAGAAGGGAATCGACGTCGCCGTCGACGCTCCCGGCGAGCTGCTCGTCCGCGCCGCCGGCGCCGACCCGCGCAAGGACTTCTTCCTCGACTACCTGAAGGACGAGGCGGCGACCGAGGAGGCCTGGGCCGACGGCTGGTTCCACACCGGCGACGTCGTCCGGCGCAGCGCCGCAGGCGACTTCCACTTCGTCGACCGGAGGAAGAATGTGATTCGGCGCAGTGGCGAGAACATCTCGGCGCTCGAAGTCGAGAGCATCCTGAACCTGCATCCGGCAGTGGCCGCGAGCGCGGTCGCGGCGACGCCCGACCCGGTGCGCGGCGACGAGGTGCTCGCCTGCATCGTCCTGCGCAAGACCAGCGGCCATGCGCCGGCGCAGGACGCGATCGCGGTCAGCATCGTCCGCCATGCGCTCGAGCGGCTCACCTATTTCAAGGTGCCGGGCTACGTCGCCTTCGTCGAGTCATTGCCGCTCACGGTGTCGCAGAAGATCCAGCGCGGCGAGCTGCGCGAGATGGCGCGGACCCTGCCGAGCAAGCCGAACTGCGTCGACACGCGCGAGATGAAGCGGCGCCGGAAGCTCAAGCAGTGATCGCGCGCGTCGCCGGCCGCGCGTCGTACGACGGCGTCGCGGTCGCCGTGCCGGTGACGGTGCCGTACCAGCGCTACTCGACCCAGGGCGCGCACTGGTTCGTCGGCCGCGCCATGGATGCGCTGGTCGAGCGCTCGGGGATCGCCAAGGACGAGATCGACGGCCTGACGATCTCGAGCTTCTCGCTCGCGCCCGATACCGCCGTCGGCGTGACCCAGCATCTGGGCCTCGCGCCGCGCTGGCTCGACCACATCCCGACCGGGGGCGCGTCGGGGGTGATGGCGCTGCGCCGCGCCGCGCGCGCGGTGCAGGCGGGCGACGCCAACGTCGTCGCCTGCATCGCGGCCGACGCCAATCACGTCGAATCGTTCCGGCAGATGCTCGGCGGCTTCTCCCAGTTCGCGCGCGACGCCAGCTATCCCTACGGATCGGGCGGTCCCAACTCGATCTTCGCCTTCATCACCGCGAACTACATGCGCAGCTTCGGCGCCACGCGCGCCGACTTCGGCCGCATCGCCGTCGCCCAGCGCAGCAACGCGCTCGCCAATCCGAACGCGATGTTCAAGGTGCCGCTATCGATCGAGCAGTACCTCGACGCCCGGCCGATCGCCGAGCCGATCCATCTCTTCGACTGCGTCATGCCGTGCGCCGGCGCCGAGGCATTCCTGGTGATGAGCGATCAGCGCGCTCGCGACCTCGGCCTCGGCCATGTGCTGGTGCGCGCCGCGATCGAACGCCACAACGCCTACGCCGAGGATCCGGTGCTGGTGCGTGGCGGCTGGGCGGTCGATCGCGACGAGCTCTACGCGATGGCGGGCGCGAGTCCCGACGCGATCGATTTTGTCCAGACCTACGACGACTATCCGGTCGTCGTCATGCTGCAGTTCGAGGACCTTGGCTTTTGCGCCAAGGGCGAGGGGCCCGAGTTCGTTCGCGCGCACACGTTGACCCACGACGGCGATTTCCCGAACAACACCAGCGGCGGCCAGCTGTCGGCCGGCCAGGCCGGCTGCGCCGGCGGCTTTCTCGGCATGACCGAGGCGATCCGCCAGCTGACTGACGCCGCCGGGGCGCGCGCGGTGTCGGGCGCGGAGCTTGGCCTCGTCTCCGGCTTCGGCATGGTCACCTACGACCGGTGCCTGTGCACCGGCGCTGTCATCCTGGGTCGCTCGTCGTGACCGCGAATCGCGCCATCGCAGGACCGGCGCCATGACGATGCCGCTGATGAAGCCGCGCCGGAAGAATCCGGTGCTGCGCACGCGCCAGATGAACCTGCCGCCGTGGGCGCGCGGCCGGACCGCGCTCGGCATGACGGCCGCTGCCGCCGAAGGCCGTTTCGAGCTGCAGGTGTGCCAGCGCTGCCAGGCGGTCCAGTACCCGCCGCGCGATGCCTGCCATCGCTGCCTGTCGTCGCAGTTGAAGTGGACGCCGCAGGCCGGCGCCGGCGAGCTGCTGAGCGAGACCGTGCTCCATCACAGCAACGACCCGTTCTACCGCGAGCGGCTGCCGTGGCGGCTCGGACTGGTGCGACTCGACGCCGGGCCGACGGTGATCGCCCATCTGCACGGCGATGTCGCCGCGCCGCCGCCATGGCCTGGTGACGCCGCCGCGGCGACGCCACAGGCGCCGGTGCGAGTTCATGTCGGGGCGCGCCTCGACCGTGCCGGCGCCGCGGTGCTGATCGGATTCCCCATCGAGGAGAGCGAACACATGGCCGACGACAAGATGCTGCGCGAGATGACCAGCGACCCCAAGTTCAGGAAGATCCTCGTCACCGACGGCAAGACCGAGGTCGGCCAGGCGCTCGTCAAGGCGCTCGTCAAGGCCGGCGCCGAGATCGTCTGGGTCGGCCACGCCGAGCCGTGGAAGAAGCTGCCCGGC
>Ga0070670_100001417_pt1 | contig 19272 bp, 18 predicted proteins | sample KBSS63metaG_FD_64665 | JGI IMG/M metagenome (GOLD analysis project Ga0070670, IMG submission 64665) | Switchgrass rhizosphere microbial communities from Kellogg Biological Station, Michigan, USA - KBS S6-3 metaG | ecosystem: Host-associated > Plants > Roots > Rhizosphere > Soil ... | reverse complement strand
GACGGTCATCTTCGACGATGACGGTCCCGGCATTCCGGCGGCCAACCGGGAGGACGTCTTCAAGCCGTTCTTCAGGCTGGATGCCGCGCGCAATCTCGACAATTCCGGCACCGGCCTTGGCCTGTCGATTGCGCTCGACATCGCCCGCAGCCATGGCGGCAACATCACGCTCGGTGACAGCCCGCTCGGCGGGCTGCGCGCCACGGTCCGTCTACCCGCCTGAGGAGCACCCATGTCCATCGACCTGAAAGCCATGACCTGGCTAAACCCGCCACCCCTCGCCGAAATACGAGACGGGCGGCTATTCGTACGCTCCGGCGACAAGACTGATTTCTGGCAAGGCACCTATTACGGCTTCCACCGCGATGACGGCCATTTCCTGCAGCAGCGCCGACGCGGCGATTTCACCGTCGGCGTCAGCTTCCTCGGGCATTATGAGCATCTCTACGACCAGGCCGGACTGATGATCCGCCACGACGCAACCCACTGGATGAAATGCGGCATCGAGTTCACCGACGGGGCGAAGCATTTTAGCGTTGTGGTGACCAATGGCCATTCCGATTGGTCGGCCTTTCGGCTCGATCATGACTTTGAGGCGCTATCGGTGCGGGTGACGCGCAACGGGGACGCCCTGTTCATTCAATATCAAACCGACAGGATGAGCGACTGGCGGATGGCAAGGCTCGCCTACTTCGACCCGGCTATCCCGGAGCTCGCCGTCGGCCCGAGCTTCTGCTCGCCGCAGAGGGCCGGCTTTGAAGCGGAGTTCTTCGATTTCAGCGTCACCGATCCGGTGTCGCGGGACATTCACTGACAGGCACAGGCACCTGTCACATCATCTTCCTGCCGTTCGGCGTGCCCCGCTCGACGGAAGCAAGGATGATGGCGCCCGCCTCGTCCTCGAAGCCGAGGGTCAGCACTTCGGATCGAAACGGGCCGATCTGGCGGGGCGGGAAATTGACGACGCCCAGTACCTGCCGGCCGATCAGCGTTTCCAGCGTGTAATGCACGGTGATTTGCGCCGAGGATTTCTTGATGCCGATCTCGGGGCCGAAATCGATTTTCAGCTTGAATGCAGGCTTGCGCGCCTGCGGAAAATCCTCGGCCTCGATGATCGTGCCGACGCGAATGTCGACCTTTTCGAAATCGCCATAGGTGATTTCTTCTGTCATGCAGAACTCCTTCGAGTGTCAGCCGGCCAGTTGCTGAGCGCGCGTGCGGGCTGCGGCGATGGCCTCGTCGAACAGCGGCTGCATGCCGTCCTCTGCCATCAGCACGGCAAGGGCGGCGGCGGTCGTGCCGCCCGGAGAGGTCACGTTCTGGCGAAGTTTGGAGGCATCGTCGGGGAGCTGGTGCAACAATTCACCAGCTCCCGCGACGGTTTCCCGTGCAAGACGCATTGCGAGGTCCGCCTGCAGGCCGAGTTTCCGGCCTGCCTCAGCCATGCATTCCACGAGATAGAAGACATAGGCCGGTCCACTGCCGGAAACGGCGGTGACCGCATCGATATCGGCCTCTTCGGGCACCCATTCGACCGGGCCCGAGACCTTGAGGAGATTCTGTACGAGCTGCCTTCGGCGCTCGTCGGTTGCCGCATTGGCGTAGGCACCGGTCACGCCTCGACCGACCATGGCCGGCGTATTCGGCATGGCGCGAACCATCGCCGCTTGTCCCAGATGCTGTTCTAGAAAACTGAGAGTCTTGCCGGCAGCGACCGAGACGACCACGCTCTCAGGCCCGACAGCATGGCGCAGCGACGGCAGCACCGCCTCCATCACCTGCGGCTTCAAGGCGAGAAACAAAACTCCAGCCTTGATGCCCTCGGGCAGGCTGGTTGCATGCGTGGCGCCGGCTTCCGCAATCATGGTCAACATTGGCGCGGACGGACCCGGATCGACGACAATAACGGACGAGCCGGCAACGCCGCTCTTCAGCCAGCCGGTGAGCAGCGCACCGCCCATATTGCCGGCACCGACCAGAACGATCGGACCGGAGGAGGATGAGGCAGCAGCGGCGGCAGGCGTCATATCAGCACTCACCCACCGTTTCGAACAGCACGGCTTCCATGGCGCTCTTGGCTTCCATGCCGGACCAGACGACGAACTGAAACGCCTGGTAATAGGCTTCACACGTCTCCAGGCCGTTGGAAAGCAGCACCTCGACCTGCCGGTTTGTCGGCTCGGCGCCCCCGGCCAGCAGCAGCGACTGGCGGAAGATCACCACGTCTTCCTGGCGCCACAGATCGAAGTGGCCCATCATCACCTGGCCGTTGATGCAGGAAAGCAGGCGGATGACTTCGTTGACCCTGACTTCGGCGACCTTGATGTCGAAGGCGCAGGCGATATGCAACGCCTCGCACTGTTCCATCCAGGAGAAAGACACATGGTAATCGGTCCAATGGCCGGTGACCGTCATGGCGATCTCGTCCTCGCCCGACCGCTCGAAAGACCAGTCGTTATTGGCAGCGACGAACTCGATCATATCGACCGGGTTGGACTGGCGCTCAAGTTCTATTTCCATCAGGCTCATGCAGCACCTTTTCAACCGGAGCAAATGCAGCTGTTCGTGCTTCAACACAAAACCCTGCAGACAGTTACTCCGGCACAACCACTGGGATGATGTTGAACGGGGCCAGTATAACGCGACCACCATGCCCGTAGCTTACCAAGGGCCGTTCCGAATCATCATTTAAAATCAGTGTATAGGCGCCGTAGGCCGACGCCATCCCCTCAATCCGCAAATCCCCAAACCGCCTGTGGAAAGGTGCTGCGATATCGATTCAGCCGGGAGTCATAAGCGACTCCAGCGATTGGGTTTTTTCAACCTGTCCACAGGTCTTAAAAAATTGGTTCAAATGATAACAAAACGGCCATGGCGGATCTCCTGCCATGGCCGTCGGTGTCGCCGGGAGGGCGAATTACGACGCGGTTGCCGAAAGCTTCGCTTCGAGCGCTTCGATGCGAGCGCGCAGCGCGTCGTTTTCGTCACGCGCCTTGATTGCCATTTCGCGCACGGCCTCGAATTCCTCGCGCTTGACGATGTCCATGCTGTTCATCCAGCGCTCGGCCTGTGCATTGAAGGCCGTTTCGATTTCACGGCGGACGCCCTGTGCGGCGCCGGCGGCGTCGGTCATCAGCTTGGCGAATTCATCCATGATGCGGCTCGGTCCTGTGGTCATGCTGCTCTCCTTTGCGGCCAACGGCCCGGTGAGGCCTCTCACCTTTCCAGATAGTGATGAGTTAGGATTTAGGAAGTCCCGTTGCAAGCGGTTTAGCCGTGGGCAACCCCGTGAGCCGCTTGCAATTGATCCATTTCGGTATAATCGAAATGATGGTGCCGCCTTTTGGCAGCACGTTCAGCACCCATAACGGATGGACCCACTTGCAGACAACAGCGCTTCTCATGGCCATGCTTCCCTTCCCGGATATCGATCCGGTGGCCTTTTCCATAGGTCCCTTGGCCATCCACTGGTACGGGCTTGCCTATGTGCTCGGCATCCTGCTGGGCTGGAGTTACGCGCGCAGGCTGGTCAGCAATCCCCGCCTTTGGCGTGACGGCAAGGCACCAATGACCATCACGCATCTCGACGACTTCGTCGTCTGGGTCGCGCTCGGCATCGTGCTCGGCGGACGCATCGGCTATGTGCTGTTCTATGACATGCAGGCTGTCATCGAGAACCCTCTCCGGGCGTTCCAGATCTGGAATGGCGGCATGTCCTTCCATGGTGGCCTGATCGGCACCACAATTGCCATGATCCTCTTTGCCCGCCGCAATTCCATCCCGATGTGGAGCCTGTTCGATGTCATCGCCACGGTGGTACCGATCGGCCTGTTCTGCGGGCGCATCGCCAATTTCATCAATGGCGAACTCTGGGGCCGGGTTTCCACCGCGCCCTGGGCGATCGTCTTTCCGACAGGCGGCCCACTCAGCCGCCATCCGAGCCAGCTCTATGAAGCGGGCCTTGAAGGCATTGTCCTTTTCCTCGTGCTGCTGTTCCTCACAAGGCAGTTGCTGACGTTGAAAAAGCCGGGCCTCACCAGCGGTATCTTTGTCATCGGCTATGCGCTGTCGCGTATCTTCGTCGAATTCTTTCGCGAACCGGATCCGCAACTGGGCTATCTGCTCGGCACCGACTGGCTGACCATGGGGATGGTGCTTTCGTCGCCGATGCTGTTGCTGGGGCTTTGGGCCGCCATCCGCGCGATCCGCGCATCCGCCGCCCCTCAGCCGGTCTGAGCGTTTCGAGGGAAAAAGCGATGACCACCGCATTGGGAGAAAAGATCAAGACTATCATCCGCGCCAACGGACCGATCAGCGTCACCGACTACTTTGCGCTCTGCCTCGCCGATCCGCAGCACGGCTATTACCGCACGCGGGAACCATTCGGACCGGCAGGCGATTTTGTCACGGCGCCCGAGGTCAGCCAGCTGTTCGGCGAGATGATCGGCGTCTTCATGGTGCATGCTTGGCAGCGGCATGGAACGCCTGTCGCCGTGCGCCTCGTCGAGATCGGTCCGGGACGGGGCACGATGATGAGCGACATGCTGCGCGTCATCCAGCGCCTGGCACCCCCGCTCTATGACAACATGCACGTCCATCTGGTCGAAACCAGCGAACGCCTTCGCGATATCCAACAGGAAACCCTGCAGGCACATGCAGCCAAGATCGCCTGGCACGTCGATTTCAACGAAGTGCCGCACGGTTTTACGCTGCTTGCCGCCAATGAATTGTTCGATGCCATCCCCATCCGCCAGTTCGTCCGCACGGCCACGGGCTTTCGCGAGCGAGTGGTGGCGATTGACGTCGATGACGAACTGAGCTTTGCCGCTGGTATCGCGACCCTCGACCCGGCGCTGATGCCGGCATCCTCGCCGAAAACACCGCTCGGTACCATTTTCGAGATCGCGCCTGCCCGCCAGGCTGTCATGAGCGCCATCTGCGATCGTCTCGGCGACACCGGTGGAACCGCTCTGGTCATCGACTACGGCCACATGTCCACCGGCTTCGGCGATACGCTGCAGGCCGTTCGCATGCACGAATATGATCCGCCGCTGGCCAACCCCGGCGAGGCCGATCTGACCAGCCATGTCGACTTCCAGCATCTCGGGGAAACCGCGCTCGCCGCCGGCATGCACGTCAACGGCTGCGCCTACCAGGGCGACTTCCTGGTCGGCCTTGGCCTGATGGAGCGTGCCGGCGCGCTCGGGCGCGATCAGAACCTTGCGGTCCAGAGCGACATCGAGCAGGCGGTCGACAGGCTCGCCGGTGCCGGAGAGGGAAAGATGGGGGAACTGTTTAAGGTTCTCGCCGTCTCCAGCCCTGCCATTGACCTCATGCCCTTTCGCCCGGTGGATTGACAGCCGTTCCGCCGAAAGGTCAACATCGGCGCAGCCGCAGACTTGGCAATGGCCGGGGGATGGCGGCGCCGGTTCTTGAAAAGCAACTGCCTGTGAAGGACCATGTCTTGCTGCAACCTCTCGAAAGTCCCCTGCTGGCGACGGCTGGCCGCTCCGGCATCCGTCATGGCTATTTCACCCGAGAAGGCGGCGTATCGAAAGGCATCTATCGTGGCCTGAACGTCGGGCTCGGCTCGCGCGACGAGCGCGCTGCAGTCGAGGAAAACCGGCGCCGGGTCGCCTCCTGGTTCGGCCAGCCGATCGAGAAGCTGGCCACCGTCCATCAGATCCACTCGCCCGATGTCGTTACGGTCGACGGCGCCTATGACGGTGCGCGGCCGCAAGCCGATGCGCTGGTCACGGCGACACCGGGCCTCGTGCTCGGCGTGCTCGCTGCCGATTGCGGGCCTATTCTGTTTGCCGACCCGGAAAACAGGGTGATCGGCGCGGCCCATGCCGGCTGGAAGGGGGCGCTGACGGGCGTTCTCGAGAATACCATCGATGCCATGATTGCGCTCGGCGCCGCGCGGGGCACCATCATTGCCTGCCTCGGCCCGTCGATCAGCCGCAGGAGCTACGAAGTCGGCCCCGAATTTGTCGAGCGCTTTCTCGAGTACGACCGGACCTATGCCCGCTATTTCAATCCTTCCGACAAGGAAGGCCACGCCATGTTCGATCTTCCGGCCCTGACGGTCGACAGGCTGAATGCGGCTGGCATCGTCGCCGAAGGCCTCGGCCTCTGCACCTACCCCGATGCCGAACGGTTCTTTTCCTATCGCCGCACGACCCATGCCCGCGAAGAGGATTACGGCCGGCAGATTTCCGCTATTGCAATCGAGGATACGTTCTAACATGGCCCCGCACTTCGAACGCACCGAATTTTCCGACCGTCTGTCCAAGCTGACGGCCAAGATGCAGGAAGAGAAGCTCGACGCCATGCTGCTCTTCGCCCAGGAGAGCATGTACTGGCTGACGGGCTACGATACGTTCGGCTACTGCTTCTTCCAGACGCTGGTGGTAAAGGTCGACGGCACGATGGCGCTCTTGACGCGCTCCGCCGATCTGCGCCAGGCGCGCCAGACCTCGATTATCGACGACATCCATATCTGGGTAGACCGGATCAACGCCGACCCCACGATGGACCTCAAGAACCTGCTGATCGAGATGGACCTGCTCGGCGCCCGCATCGGCGTCGAGTATGACACGCACGGCATGACGGGCCGCGTTGCCCGGCTGCTCGACAGTCAGCTGACATCCTTCGGCCAACTCGTTGACGCCTCCTATCTCGTCGGCCGCCTCCGTCTGATCAAGAGCCCGACCGAGCTTGCCTATGTCGAGCGCGCGGCCGTGCTGGCCGACGACGCCCTGGACGCCGCGATGGCGCTAACGGGTCCCGGCGCTGACGAGGCCGCCATCCTGGCCGCCATGCAGGGAGCAGTGTTTTCCGGCGGCGGCGACTATCCGGCCAACGAATTCATCATCGGTTCCGGCATCGATGCCCTGCTCTGCCGCTACAAGGCTGGCCGCCGAAAGCTGGACGCCAACGACCAGCTGACGCTCGAATGGGCCGGCGCCTATGCCCATTATCACGCAGCGATGATGCGTACGATCGTCATCGGCCAGCCCACCCACCGCCACCGCGAACTGTTCAGCGCCTGCCTGGAAACCATCCAGGCCATCGAGACGGTGATGAAGCCGGGCCACACCTTCGGCGACGTGTTCGACATGCATGCCAAGATCATGGACGAGCGCGGCCTGGCACGTCACCGGCTGAACGCCTGCGGCTATTCGCTCGGGGCCCGCTTCTCGCCATCCTGGATGGAACAGCAGATGTTCCACGTCGGCAATCCGCAGGAGATCGAGCCCGGAATGTCGCTGTTCGTCCACATGATCATCATGGATTCCGACACCGGCACGGCGATGACCCTTGGCCAGACCTACCTGACGACGGCCGACACCCCTAAAACTCTTTCGCGCCATCCGCTCGAATTTCTTAACCGGTAGGGCGTATCCTGGCGTTTGAACTCGCGGATGGCCGATGAGCGGATGGACCCCGCGCGGCCGACGCGTCACTCGGGCGATGAAGGGGCGCAGTATCCATGGTGTCTGTTCGGTCGGTATCGATCATCGTCGCGGCCTGCGCCATGCTGTCCAGCTGCAACACCACTGACGCACTGACGCCGCGGGTCGGCATAGGCGAGGACGTCGTCTCGGCGCCCGTCACCCAGCGCGAGGTCGAAAGGATGGCGGCAACGCCGCGCCAGCCGACCTATGGCGCCCGGACGGATGACAGCTATCAATCAAGCTATCAGCAGCGGGCCTATAGTGGCACCGGCAGCTCCTCGGCGACGCTGGACGAACAGGCCGATGCCATGCGCAGCAGTGGGCGCAACCCGATTGCCTCCAAGCCGCTAGACGGAATGCAGCAACCCGCGCAAGAGGCAGATGGCGGCTTCCCATCCCAATCGGATGAACGGCGTGAGATGGAGCGCCGGCTGAACGACCAGCAGCCGGCTCCCGCGCAACAGCAGGCGTCGGAGCAGTCCGACGATCCGTCGCAGACCGCGCAACAGCCATCCGAAGAACCGCAGCAGGAACAGGCGTCCCTGCCGCCCGCCGCTGACGGCAACACCATCCGTTTCCTGCCGATCATCGGCGGACCGGTCGAGGCGGTGACGCCGCTCTCGCGTCAGCTCGGCGCCGAGGCGCGCGCCACAGGCCTGACGATCAAGGGCTCGGGAGACACGAGCACCGCCTACATTCTCAAGGGCTACCTGACCACCTTCCCCGACGGTCCGCAGATCACCGTCTCCTATGTCTGGGACGTGCTCGACAGCAACGGCGGCCGGCTGCATCGCATTCAGGGTACCGAAAGCGTGCCGCTGAAGCGCGGCGATCCCTGGGCTGCCGTTCCCGCCAGCACCATGCAGAAGATTGCCTCCAAGACCATTGCCGAATTCAATAGCTGGCGACAGACTCGCGGTGGATAGCGGGGACACTTGGCACAAATCTTAACCGGGTTGAACCTAAGCCCTTGCATTCGAGTGCGGGGCCGTTAAAAGCGCGGCTATCAAACGGGAAATGGGCGGACCAAGATGAAGGTTTTCGCAGGGAATTCGAACCGGCACCTCGCCGAAGCGATCTGCAATTATCTCAATGTGCCCTTGGGCAGGGCAAGCGTCCGACGGTTCGCCGACCAGGAGATTTTCGTCGAGATTCAGGAAAACGTCCGCGGCGAGGATATATTCCTCGTCCAGTCGACGTCGTTCCCGACGAACGATCACCTGATGGAGCTGCTGATCATGATCGACGCGATGCGCCGTTCGTCGGCGCGGCGCATCACTGCCGTCCTTCCTTACTTCGGCTATGCCCGCCAGGATCGACGCGCCTCGGGCCGTACACCGATCTCAGCTAAACTCGTTGCCAATCTGATCACCGAGGCCGGCGCCGACCGCGTGCTGACGCTCGACCTCCATGCCGGTCAGATCCAGGGCTTTTTCGACATCCCGACCGACAACCTCTATGCCGTGCCGATCCTGACGCGCGATATCAAGGCCAACTACGACCGCGGCAACATCATGGTTGTCTCGCCTGACGTCGGCGGCGTCGTTCGCGCCCGCTCGCTCGCCAAGCGGTTGGACTGTCTTCTGGCGATCGTTGACAAGCGTCGTGATCGCCCGGGCGATTCAGAAGTCATGAACATCATCGGCGACGTCTCTGGCAAGGATTGCCTGTTGATCGACGACATCGTCGATTCGGGCGGCACCCTGTGCAACGCGGCCGATGCCTTGCTGGCCAAGGGCGCGTCCAGCGTGACTGCCTATATTACCCACGGTGTCCTCTCCGGGGGGGCGGTGACGCGCATCACATCGTCCAAGCTCAAGGAGCTTGTGATCACGGACTCGATCCAGCCGACGACAGCCGTGCAGTCCGCCCACAACATCCGCGTGATCTCGACCGCCAGCCTGATCGGCGAAGCGATCAACCGCACCAGCCAGGAAGAATCGGTCTCCAGCCTGTTCGACTGAGTCGCAGCTGCCAGCGCGAGCTCTCTAAAATCCGGGAACTTCGTTACGCAAGCGGTATGGCGCAGACTTCGCCGCCGCCGAACATCCGTGAGCGCGTCAGAAAACGCTTCTCCCGGCCGTTATCCAGCGAAAACATCCCGCCCCTGCCCGGCACGACATCGATGATCAGCTGGGTGTGCTTCCAGGCCTGAAATTGGCTGCCGGAGATGTAGACCGGGACCCCGCCGATCTCGCCAAGTTTCACGTCGTGATCGCCCACCATGAATTCGTCGGCTGGGTAGCACATCGGCGACGATCCATCGCAACAGCCGCCGGACTGATGGAACAGCAGGTTCGGATGGTCCAGCTGTATCTCGCGGAGCAGCTCCAGCGCCGCATCCGTCGCCAGAACGCGCGGTTCGCCGTTGATCGTTTCGGACATGTCGTCTCCTCAAACTGAATACCCCTCTCCCCGCGAACGGGAAGAGGGCCGAAATGTCGGGCAGATGTCGAGCGGTGAGCGAAAAGGATGCAGCATGTCCTCTTCGGCATACCGCTCGAAGATCCAGGCCATGTCTCCGCCCGCAGCGGGGCGAAGAGATGGATTGCGGGCTCTCAAAAGAAGCCGAGTGCCTTGTCGCTGTAGCTGACCAGCATGTTCTTCGTCTGCTGATAGTGATCGAGCATCATCTTGTGGGTCTCGCGACCGATGCCCGACTGCTTGTAGCCGCCGAAGGCCGCATGGGCCGGATAGGCGTGGTAGCAGTTGGTCCAGACGCGACCGGCCTGGATTTCGCGACCGAAGCGATAGCAGCGATTGGCATCGCGGCTCCAGACGCCGGCCCCGAGGCCATAAAGCGTGTCGTTGGCGATTTCGAGCGCTTCCTTGTCGTCCTTGAAGGTCGTCACCGAGACCACCGGCCCGAAGATTTCTTCCTGGAACACGCGCATCTTGTTGTGGCCCTTGAAGATCGTCGGCTTGACGTAATAGCCGTTGGCAAGTTCGCCGCCGAGATCGTTGCGGGCACCGCCGGTCAGGACCTCAGCCCCTTCCTGCTTGCCAATGTCGAGATAGGCGAGGATCTTTTCCAGCTGCTCGCTGGAGGCCTGCGCGCCGATCATCGTGGCGCTATCGAGCGGGTTGCCCTGCTTGATCGCCTCGACGCGCTTGACCGCCCGCTCCATGAACCGGTCGTAGATCGATTCCTGGACCAGCGCACGGCTGGGGCATGTGCAGACCTCGCCCTGGTTCAGCGCGAACATCGCAAAGCCTTCGAGCGCCTTGTCGAGGAAGTCGTCGTCCTTGGCCATGACGTCGTCGAAGAAGATGTTCGGCGACTTGCCGCCCAGTTCCAGCGTCACCGGGATGAGGTTCTGGCTGGCATATTGCATGATCAACCGGCCGGTCGAGGTCTCGCCGGTGAAGGCGATCTTGGCGATGCGCGGGCTGGTCGCCAGCGGCTTGCCGGCTTCGAGGCCAAAGCCGTTGACGATATTGAGCACACCGGCGGGGAAAAGGTCACCGACCAGTTCGGCCCAGATCAGCAGTGATGCCGGCGTCTGCTCGGCCGGTTTCATGACGACGCAATTGCCGGCGGCAAGCGCAGGCGCCAGCTTCCAGGCGGCCATCAGGATCGGGAAATTCCATGGAATGATCTGGCCGACGACGCCAAGCGGCTCATGGAAGTGGTAGGCGACGGTGTCATGGTCGATTTCGCCGATGGAGCCTTCCTGGGCGCGGATGCAGGCGCCGAAGTAGCGGAAATGGTCAATCGCCAGCGGAATGTCGGCGGCCATCGTTTCGCGAATAGGCTTACCGTTGTCCCAGGTCTCCGCCTTGGCGAGCAGCTCGAGATTGTCCTCCATCCGCTGCGCCACCTTCATCAGGATGTTCGACCGCTCCGTGGTCGAGGTACGGGCCCATCCGTCCTTGGCCGCATGGGCCGCATCGAGGGCGGCGTTGATGTCCTTTTCATCCGAGCGGGGAATTTCGCAAAGCTTGCCGCCCGTCACCGGCGTGATGTTATCGAAGTATTTTCCGGAGATCGGCTCGCGCCACTGGCCACCGATGTAGTTGCCGTATTTCAGCTTGAACGGCGACTCGACGATTTTCTGATGCAGCATGTCATCCTCCCTGGGTGCACTGATCCTTGCGGATCGATGGGGGGAGCCTGCACCCGTAACTCGGCAAGAAGTAGGGCCGCCAATCAATGCCGCAGCGCACAGTGTGTCACTTGTGCTACAGGAAGATGCCTTCGCAATCGGCAAAAGATCAAAGACTAGGCAACGTGGAAAACCGCAAGCGGGCTAGGCCTTTGCAGGCAGAACGCTCGCCCCCCTTTCAGCTTTGGTGCAGCGAGAGCTTCTTCATCTTTCGATGCAGCGTCGCACGGCTGATGCCGAGGTGCTGGGCTGCCTGGGAGACATTGCCATTGTTGCGCGACAATACGCGTCTGAGTGCGGCCCTCTCGGCTTCCATCAGGTCGGCGCCGCTGTCGCGGCCTTCCTCATGCAAGGCGTCGGATGCGGGGATGCCTGCCTGGATGAGCGCATCGTCCAGTTTCAGCGCCATCCTTGCGGCACGCGTCGCACCAAGAATCAGATCGTCCTTGTCGACCGCCAGCAGCGCGGCGGTGGGGTTTCCCCCGCAAGGAACCATAACGATGCGAGAGCCACGGAAGGCGCTTCGGAACAGGTTGGTCTCTATACGCAGCGCCGCATCGCGCACCGCCTGAGTGAGGATAGCCAAGGCTGCCTCATTGACGTCGTCACGGCAGGTGGAGATGTCGAGCGCAGCCGTCAGCTGGCCGCGATGGTCGCGGATCGGCGCCGAGGTGCAGCTAAGCTTGATGTTCGACGACAGAAAATGCTGATCGCGATAGATGGAGACCGATCGCTCGTCGGCAATCGCCGTGCCGATGCCGTTTGTTCCGGCGCTGGCCTCGCTCCACACCGCGCCCGTCCAGAGGCCCAAGTTGCGGAAATCCTTGTCCTCGCTGCCGGCGCCACGTCGGTCGAGCGCGACACCCTTGCTGTCCGTCAGCAAGAGGCAGCATCCGGCCTTGCCGATCGTCAGGAAAAGCCGGTCAAGCTCGTCGGAGGCCTCGACGATCAACTGCGCGGACCGCTCGCGCGCCATCTGGAACTCATAATCCGTCAGCCGCAGCGGCGAGCGCTTCTGTTCCGGCGTGAGTTGATACATGGACATGCAGCGCTGCCAGGAAGCGATAATCGGCGAACTGGCCGCCGCCGACTTCTGCTGCGCGCTCGCGTATACACGCTCTGCATGGGCAATCTGGTTATGCATCTGCCCCTCCCGAAGGCTTTGGGCAGATTGTCTCGCGAAACGTTGGCGCGCGCAATGTAAAACTGCGTCATATGTGCAGACGCGCCCACGACATCTGAATGAAGCGCGTCTACGAGACGCACAGCTATTTCGGTGCGGTGACGACCTGACCGTTGACGGTGAACGTGCCGTCTTCGGAAACGCTCACATCCCAGCGCTGCCGCCCGTCGGGATCGGCCTTGGCAAAGCCCTTGGCCATCATCATGACGAAGGAAACCTGGTTGAGTTCCGGATCGGTCTTGGCGGCGTTCTGGACGTAGGCAATCGTCTTGTCGTAGTCGCGGGCAAGCACGCTCATCTGCAGCCCATACTCCTTGGTCTGCAGCAGGTTGGACGTCATCTTGCCGGAGACCTCGATGTCATAGACGGACGAGCGAGCGCTGATTTCGGGAAAATCGATCGTCAGCCTGTCATTCGGGAACACGGCCTGCTGGATCTTTTGGCTCTTTTCGGTTGAAAGCCCCTCACCGGTGGAGAAATCGGTGTCCAGCAGGATGTGCGCGGCGGCCGCGAAGTTCATGTCTGGAATTCCGACCTCGACCACCGCAGCGTCCGGCACCAGCGCCTGATAGACGGCTGGGACCGCGCTGGTCTCAAGCTTCATGTCCTCCGCGCGAAGACCGAAGCCGATGCTGGACGCTTCCGTCAGGCCGTTCATCTTGAAGGAGTAAGTCAATTTGGAAAGCGCCAGCCTGCCGACATCGGTGACAACGGAAACATTGTTGGCCGCAGCGGTCTCGTCGAGCGAGACAAACAGCGGCAATGCGTCGCGCACGAGCTTCTCGAACCTGTCGCTGCCGCGCTTCGAAAGCTTCTTGGCCTTGGCATGATCGAGAACGAAGTTGAGCAGCGCATGCAACTCCCGGATCGGCACACCCGTCGCCTTCGCATCGAATGTGACATTGTCAGCCTTGATCTCCGCACTCCCCGGCGCCGCGCTGGAAATCTTCTCGTGGAAATCGGGCATGGAGCCACTGGACAGAATATCGATGGTGCCGGGCTTGGCGGTATCAACGGACGACAGCTTGTAGGCCATGCCGGAGGCCCCGGCCTCGATCCTTTCGTCCCCCGTCGCCGACGAGAGCTTGAAGTCCCGTGCTGTCACATCCAGCGAGCGCATGTAGCCGATCGCCGGGTCGAAAACGCCGCTGTAGACCAGCGAACCCATCGCATAGCGCATGTCCGTGGCCGGGCCCTCGCCCGACTTGGAGTGCGCGGAAATGTCGAAGGCGTTGTCGCCGTCGATGTTCCACAGCCCCTTGGCCGTCGGCTCAGCGAACATCGACAGTGGCTTCAACCCTTCGACGACAAAGTTCGAGGTGCTGATCCTGTCGAGAAATTTGGTCAGGTCGTAGGTGACCTCGTAACGGCCACTGGTGGGCTTTACCGTCAGGAAGCCGCTGTCGATGATATCCTGCGACAGAAAGCGGGTGAGCGTATTGCGCAGATCCTTGGCGCCTTGCTCGTTGACCTCCGCCCCATAGGATGAGCCTGAAAGGCCGACGATAAATATGGTGGCGGCGGCAATGGTGCGATAACGCATGACAACTCTCCCTGTACCCGGACGGCAGGGGAATGTGGAAGACCCGGAGACGGCCTGTCAACCACGGATTGTCGCTTGGCGGCAAAGAAACGGCGCCATCCACTGTCAGGCGGCGGCAGCTCGCATGACGAGGGGTGCGGGTGTCGGACTTTCGTCAACCTCGTGCGTCGGCATCGGGTCATCCTCGGCGTTGACGATGGCCTCGATAGCGGAGCGCGGCGCAGGCTTTCCAAACAGGAAGCCCTGAACCTGCATGCAGCCTTCCTGGCGCAAGAAGTCCATATGCTCCTCGAGTTCGACACCTTCGGCAAGCACCGGAATGTCAAGGCTGGCGGCTAGGATCAAAGTGGAGCGAACGATGGCCGCTGACTGCCGGCTGGTGGCAACGTCCGCAATGAAGGCACGATCGATCTTGATCTTGTCGAAGGGGAAGCTCTGCAGCGTCGATAGCGACGAATAGCCAGTGCCATAGTCGTCCATGGCGACCTTGACGTTAAGGTCCTTAAGTCGACAGATGGCCCGCAAGGCTTGCTGGTGATCCGAGATGATGCTGGATTCCGTGATTTCGATTTCCAACCGCTCCGGCGCCAGCCCGGTCTCCGACAACACACTGTGCACGAGGTCCGGCAGACGCGGATCGGACAATTGTTGCGGCGCGACGTTGACAGCGATGCGCAGTGGCCGCTTCCAGGTTGCCGCCTCCGCGCAGGCCGTGCGGAGCACCCATTCGCCCAGTTCCTGGATAAACCCGGTCTTCTCGGCTATAGGAATGAACTCGACCGGCGATATCGTCCCGCGAACCGGATGATGCCAGCGGAGCAACACCTCAAACCCGACGATTTCTCTCGTCACGGTATCGTTCTGCTGCTGATACGCCAGCTCGAACTGTCTGCCGCGAATGCCGGCTCGCATATCGACCGCCAGCGCGTTGCGCTCGCGTGCTGCCTCATCCATGGAGGCATCGTAGAAGCAGATCGAATTGGTCAAGGTTGATTTTGCCCGGTACATGGCGATATCGGCCTGCGACAGCAGGTCGTCGACATCCGAGGCCGGCCCGGGAAAGGTCGAAATGCCGATGCTGCAACCAACGACAAGAATATGGCCGTTCCACTCGATAGGCCGCCCCACCTCTTCAACGATCCTCTGGGCAAGCGCCTTGGCCTCGCTGCGCAGATAGACCTCCTCCATGAAGGCGACGAATTCATCACCGCCGACACGCGCGACGAACTCGCCGGGCGTCATCATCTTCGTGAGCCGCATGGCGACCGCCCGCAGGACGAAATCGCCCGCCGCGTGGCCATGAACGTCGTTGATACCCTTGAAGCGATCAAGGTCGAAACAAAGCACCGCAACTTTGGCGCTCGCATCCATCGTGCGCTCGATCAGCGTGCCCAGGCGCTCGTTGAAGGCGGCCCTGTTTGGCAGGTTGGTGAGAGCGTCATGGAGGGAGAGATGCCGGTATCGCTCGAGCGCCGCCTGGTTCGATTGGGTGTCGATAATGTAGGTTGAGGCGCCGAGCACCAGAATGATGAACATGATGGCCGAGACGATAACGGTCATGATCGACGGCGAGATCATTTCCGGCAGCGGCGCGATAGTGGGATCAGGCAGGATCGTCAGTCCTGCCATGCCGGTAAAATGGGTAAGGACGATGGCAAGGATCAGGCAACAAGCGGCACCGTGCTGGCAAAAGCGCGTCACGGGCCTGGCAATGCGGCTAGTGCCAAGCGCGCCGAAGGCAGCGCCGAAAAAAACCGCCACGGCGACGTAGCGCCAATCCCACTCCAGTTGAGCGGAGGCTCTATAGGCGGCGATCCCGGTGAAATGCATCAGCGAGATGCCAAGGCCCATAACCAAGCCACCCGCTTCAACGAGCGCGCTTTGTGCATTGAGCGAAGCGATGGTGAAGCCGACGAGCGTGACACCGATGGCGAACAGGAGCGAGGTGATGGTCAGGCCCGGATCATAGCCAAAGGCGACCGGTATCTCATATCCGAGCATTGCGACGAAATGCGTTGTCCAGATCGTCGATCCGCCGACGAAGCCGGAAAGAAACAGCCAATTCCAGCTTTGCAGCCCCTGTGTCCGGCGCACCCGCGAAAACAACCGCATTGTCAGCAGGGAGCCGAACACACAGATGGCTGCGGCGACGACCAGAGACCAAATGCTGTGCTCGCCAGCAATGCAGTACAAGAACTTATACATTAGAACCACCTAAGTTAGATAGGTGATAGTCCTACTACGGTGCACAGTAATTCCGGTAAACGATATCTGGCCACTTATTCCGATGGTTAAGCAACTTGTCACGAACGCAACCTTAAGACCTCCCACCGCTGGAATGCATTGCCCTGGCTGCAGCGAAGGTGGCAATTATCAAGCGATCGTGTCAGTCCACTGCCAGCTTGCCTTTCTTCGTCATTTGCACTATACGCCACGCGTCCGCGCAGACACCCTTGGAGGCAATGCGGATGAGGCCGGTTTCGGCCGTCCTCCGGTCTTGCCGGGCGGTTCGCCGCCAGGCGCAAGACTCTCCAGTAATCTTGAAAGGAATTGCCATGAGCAACCAAAGCTATCAGCTCAAGGCCGACGCACGCGAACGGGTTGGTAAGGGGTCCGCCCGTGAACTTCGCCGCAACGGTCTCATTCCTGCTGTCATCTATGGCGACAAGCAGGCCCCGATTTCCATCACGTTGAACACCAACGAAGTCACCAAGCGCGTCCACGCCGGTGGCTTCCTGACGACCATCGTCAATGTCGACGTCGATGGCAAGTCCTACCGCGTTCTGCCGAAGGACTACCAGCTCGATCCGGTCCGCGACTTCGTGCTGCACGTCGATTTTCTGCGCGTCTCCGGAAACACCCAGGTGACCGTTGAAATCCCGGTTCACTTCGAAAACGATGAAAAGGCACCCGGCATCAAGCAGGGCGGCGTTCTCAACATCGTTCGCCATGCCGTCGAAGTTCATTGCCCAGCTGACAAGATCCCGGAATTCTTCACGGTCGACCTGACCGGCGCGAAGATCGGCGACAGCATCCACATTTCGAGCGTCACTCTGCCGAAGGATGTTCATCCCGTCATCGCCGACCGCGACTTCACGATCGCCACCATCGTTGCTCCGGCAGCCGGCGTGACCGAAGACGAAGAAGAAGGTACGGAGGAAGCTTAAGGCTTTCCTGCACTCTGAGATGCGAAACCCGCCTCCCTTTGGGACGGCGGGTTTTTTTATGCCTTCTTGAAGACTGGCATGGCAATCCCAAGCTCATGCTCGCGGGTGTTGCAGAGCAATATCGTTAACCCCGCCGTTTCAGCAACATTTAACACATCTGTGAAATTTTACCCGACAGAGTTGCGGTCCGCCGAATTCGACGGCAGTGGGCCGGTGACTACGACTATGGGAAGATAGCCGGAACATGAACAACTCGGTCGAGAACAGGTTCTTTGCGATCGTTTGCGGCGCCTTGCTTGTCTTTGTCGCGCCCTTGTTCGTCCTCTTTCTTTTCCTATCCTCGGAGCGCGCCGACAAGGAAATCCGGGATCACATCTCTGTCCTCCTCGTCGCCAATGCCCAGGCACTGGCCAAGCCGCTGTGGGATCTCGATGAAGACAGCATCACCCAGATCAGCGCCACGACCGTTTCGGAAAGCGACCAGGTAAAGGTCAACGTCCGCGATACATCCGGCCAGCTCGACATCACCCAGTCGACGATCCCGAAGTCGTTCACCGGCACGCTGGAGTCGATCTCCCGCCCGATTGTCTACCAGACGATCGACGGTAGGAGGACACTGGGCACAATTACTGTCTACTACCCCGAACTCGGTCTTTTCGATGGATTGAAGCGCGAGGAAATTGTCTTCGTCTCGATCTTCATTTTTGCGGTGTTGACCGTGTTTGGCACCGCGTTGATCGGCAACCGCATCTTCGTGATCCAGCCCCTCATGCGCTTGACCCACGCCATCGAGGCAACCCGACAGCTTGGCTCGCGACATCATGTCGACTGGCAGTCGAACGACGAGATGGGGCGACTTGCCCGCAGCTTCAATGCCATGCAGATCAAGCTCCAGCGCGAGGAGACCGAACTGAAGCTCGCCCACCGAGGCGCGACCGATACCTACAACCTTACCCCCGCCATGCTGTTTTCTCTGGACAGTGACGACTGTATCGCCGCTGTCAGCGACTACTGGCTGGCGGCCACCGGCTATGACCGCGACGAGGTCCTGGGGCGGCCCTTTGCTGGTCTCGTGCTGCCGGAATCGCGCGACAAATACATGCAGCGCAAGCAGACCGACGGCGCCGCCGCGCCGCGCATAGAGGTCACCGTCAAATTTCCCTGCCAGGACGGGCGGGTGATGGACGTGCTGATCCTCGAATCGACCGCAGTCCAGTCCGGATTGTCGCTTTCCGTCATGACGGACGTGACGGACCTCAAGCAATCCGAGGACCGCAACCTCCGCCAGGCAATTACCGATCACCTGACCGGCCTGCTGAACCGCCAGGGTTTCGAGACGGCGCTCGACGAGATGATCGGCAGAGCCGACATGGATGGCCAGGAGCTTGCCTGCCTGTTCGTCGATCTCGATCGCTTCAAATGGATCAACGACAATCATGGTCACGCGGCTGGCGACGCGGCGCTTCGCGAACTGGTCGCCCGCCTGCAGCAGTACCTGTCGCCAAACGATGTTGCCGCTCGCCTCGGCGGCGACGAATTCGCCATCCTGCTGCTGTCCAGCGATGCCGAGCAGAAGGCGCTCGCCCTGTCCGCGAGCATAGGCCAGATCTTCAAGACGCCCTTTGCCGATGATGCCCGCCTCAGCGCCAGCATCGGCATCGCCATCTATCCCCGCCATGCGGCGAATGCCTCGGAACTACTGCAGAAATCCGACATGGCGATGTACGTCAAGAAGCGCGAGGGCAAGAACGGCGCGCAGGTCTTCGACAACAGCATGCTCGATGATGCCAAAAGCCGCGCCGAGGTCGAGGGC
>Ga0070670_100001416_pt1 | contig 19282 bp, 15 predicted proteins | sample KBSS63metaG_FD_64665 | JGI IMG/M metagenome (GOLD analysis project Ga0070670, IMG submission 64665) | Switchgrass rhizosphere microbial communities from Kellogg Biological Station, Michigan, USA - KBS S6-3 metaG | ecosystem: Host-associated > Plants > Roots > Rhizosphere > Soil ... | reverse complement strand
CCCTCGGCGCGACGACACGCACGCTGCCGATTCCAGGACTCGCCGAGAACGGCATGGGCTTCAAGGATCTCGCCGACGCGATCGCACTCCGCAACCACGTGCTCCTCCAGCTGGAGCGCGCGTCGATCCATCCGGACGATCCCTCGGAGCTCGGCTTCGTCTTCGTGGGCGCCGGCTACGCGGGCGTCGAGGCGTTGGCCGAGCTGAACGACATGGCGCGAGCCGCGCTGCGGTCGTACCCCACGCTCCGTGGCGTCCCGCAGCGCTGGGTGCTGGTCGACGCGGCGCCGAAGATCCTCCCCGAGATCCCGCGCGGGCTCGGGCGGTACGCAGCCCGCCGACTGGAGAAGCGTGGCGTCGAGATCCACGTCGGCACGACGCTCGACTCGTATGACGGGACCGAGGTCGCGCTCGCGGACGGCACACGGATCCCTGCCCGAACTCTCGTGTGGACCGCCGGAGTCCGGGCGAGCCCCCTCCTACCGGATCTCGGCCTTCCACTTGACGAACGCGGGCGCGTCGTCGTCGACGAGACACTGCGCGTCGATGGCTCCGACGACGTCTGGGCGCTCGGGGACTGCGCAGCCGTGAAGAACACGAAGACGCCGGGCGTCGTCGACCCGCCGACGTGTCAGCACGCCCTGCGGCAGGCGCGGCGGCTGACCAAGAACCTCACCGGCCCACCGAGACCGTACGGCTATCGCATGCTCGGCCAGGTGGCGACGCTCGGACGCTTCAAGGGCATCGCGGAGATCCCCGGTCTCCACCTGTGGGGATTCCCAGGGTGGTTCGTCACGCGGACGTACCACCTGTACCAGCTTCCGCTCTTCACACGGAAGCTCCGCGTCGTTGTCGACTGGACGGTCGCCCTGTTCTTCCGCCGCGACATCGTCGAGCTGTCGATGCTCGGCCATGCACGGAAGTTGGGCGCAAGTCCGGGATCGGCGAACGGATCCCGGACGCGCGATGACCCGTAAAGCGGCCGCTCCGCGGCCGGTCGCAGCGACAGACGAGCGCCGGTGCCGGAGCGACTAGCGCAGCGCCTTCAGCGCCTTCTTCAGCGACTGCTTGCCGGCGAGCGCGCCCGCGAACAGGTCGCCGTGGCGTGCGACCCGGTCGACCACGGCCTCCATCGTGAACGCCGACGGATCGAGCCCGGATCTGACCTCCTCCCAACGCAGCGGGGTCGAGACGGGAGCGCCCGCCCGCGGACGGACCGAGTAGACCATCGCGTTCGTCGCGCCGGGCCGGTTCTGGTTGGCGTCGACGAGCACGCCCTTCCGCTTGGACTTCGCCCACGCGGTCGTCACGAGGCCGGGATGCGTCCGCTCGAGAGCGCTGCCGACGATCGAGGCGAACTCGCGCGCCTCCGGGAACGTGTGCCGGCGCGCGACGGGAACGAGCACGTGGATCCCGCGCGAGCCGGACGTCTTGGGGAACGACTCGAGCTCGAGCAGGTCGAGCGTGTCCTTGACGAGACGCGCGACCTCGACCACCTCATCGAACCCAGACCCTTCGGACGGGTCGAGGTCGAACATGACCCAGTCGGGCAGCTCGGGGCGGTCGACCCGTGACGACCAGGCGTGCAGGTCGATGCAGCCCATGTTCGCCATCCAGAGCAGCGCGAGCTCGTCGTCGACGAGCGCGTAGTCGATGATCTTCTTCTCCCCCTCGCGCGTCGACGCAGGGAGCGGCGCCCGCTCGATCCAGTCCGGCATGTGTGACGGAGCGTTCTTCTGGAAGAAGCTCTTGCCCTGCCAGCCGTCGGGGTAGCGCTTCATCGTGAACGGGCGTTTCCGCAGGTGCGGAACGAGAACCTCGGCGACGTCGCGGTAGTACGCGATCAGGTCGCCCTTCGTGATCCCCTCGTCCGGCCAGAACGGCTTGTCGAGGTTCGAGAGCCGGAGCTCTCTCCTCCCCCGCTTCAGGACGCCCGGAAGCGGCGCGCGCTCACGACGCACGTCTGGTGCCTCCCGGTCCTCGCGGATGCGCAGGTACGACGGGGCGCGCAGCCGGCCCTCGTGCGTCCACTCGACGAACTCGACCTCGGCGACGAGCCGTGGCTCCACCCAGGTGACGTCCGAGCCGCGCACGCGCGGCATCTTCGGGACGTCCGCAAAGGGCGAATCGGAACGCTCCAGCGGCTTGAGCAGCGCGCGGAGCCGCTTGATCTCCTGATCCGAGAAGCCCGTCCCGATGTTCCCTGCCCAGCGCAGCACACCCGCGTCGTGTACCCCTGCTACGAGGGCCCCGAACCCTCCCGTGCGGCGGCCCTGGCCGCGCGTGTAGCCGGCAATGACGACCTCCTGCGTCTGCCGCAGCTTGACCTTGTGCCAGTCGGGCGATCGTCTCCCCGGCTGGTACTGCGAGTCCCTCTTCTTGGCGACCACGCCTTCGAGGCCCTGTTGACGCGCGGCTGCCAGGAGAGCGGCGCCATCGTCGAACTGCGGCGACACGAGCACGCCCCCGCCCGCTCCGACGATCTTCTCGAGACGCTTTCGGCGCTCCGCGAGTGGCAGGTCGAGCAGCGACTCGGACTCGAGCTCGAGAAGGTCGAAGACCACGAGGACGGGGATGCCCGCGCTCTCCTGCAGCAGCGAGAACCGTGAGCGCCCCTGCTCGTCGAGCGCGCAGATCTCACCGTCGAGGACGGCGTCGGGCGTCGTGATCGCGAGCGCCGCTGCGCGCGCGACGTCGCGGAACCGCTCGGTCAGGTCGTTGCCGTTCCGGCTCGTGAGCGTGACCTCGCCTCCGGAGACCGTCACGATGGCGCGATAGCCGTCCCACTTCGGCTCGAACACCCAGCCTTCCCCGACAGGAGGTGCCCCGGCGGTCGTGGACAGCATCGGCTTGTACCGGCCGCCCGTGGCATCGCCGGCGTCCTTGCGCAGGAGGAGCCAGTTCTTGGCATCGCCGTCGAGGGCTGCCGGCACGAGGGTCCATTCGCCGTCGAGGCGCTCGCCGTGGAGCCGCACCGTGAGTCCGCCGTCGCGCTTTTCCTCGAGAAGGTCGTACGTGCCTCGATCCCAGATCTCGACGGTCCCCGCGCCGTACTCGCCGGCCGGGATCACGCCCTCGAAGTCCGCGTACTCGAGCGGATGCTCCTCGACGTGCACCGCGAGGTGGCGCTCGCCTCTTCGGAGGGGGACACCCTTCGGCACAGCCCAGCTCGCCAGCGCCCCGCCGCGTTCGAGGCGAAAGTCGTAATGAAGCCGCCGCGCCGCATGTCGCTGGACCACGAAACGCGGGCGTTCGGCGTCGCCCCGCCCGTCGCCGAACGGCTCTGGCGTCTTGTGCGGGTTCCGCTTGCGCCGGTACTGGTCGAGGCTCATCTGTGGATTGTCGCCCGGACCGCAACGATTTCTTTACCAAGACGCTGCATGAGTCACTTTTCCCCTGCTCAAGCCGCATTCACGAGCCGGGGATAAGCCTGTGGAACGTGGGGAAAACCCCCCAAAACGGCTAGGTGGCGGCGAGCACGCCCATCATGCGGTACTTCGCCCGCCGCTCGCGGCGCCGCTCGGTCGGATCCATTCCTTCGATTTCGTCGAATGCAGCGAGAATGCCCTGCTCGAGGAGCATCGCAGCGGCGTCCGCGTCGGTCTGGGCGCCGCCCTCAGGCTCCGCGACGATGCCGTCGATCACGCCGAGCTCGAGGCAGTGCACCGCGTCGGGCTTGAAGGCAGCGGCCGCCTTGCGTGCCTCGCCCGCGTCCCGCCAGAGGATTGCCGCACAGCCCTCCGGTGAGATCACCGAATAGATCGCGTTCTCCTGCATCAGGACGCGGTCCGCGACGGCGATTGCGACTGCCCCCCCGGAGCCGCCCTCGCCGATGACGCAGGCGACGGTCGGGACGTTCAGGCGCACCATTGCCGCCTGCGAGCGCGCGATCGCCCCGCCCTGGCCGTGCTGCTCGGCCGCGACTCCGGGATATGCGCCGGGCGTGTCGACCAGCGTGACGAGCGGGAAGCCGTGTCGCTCCGCGAGCGCCATGGCCCGCATCGCCTTCCGGTAGCCCTCCGGATACGCCATCCCGAAGTTCCGCTTCGTGCGTTCCTTGAGGTCACGCCCCTTCTGGTGGCCGACGAGCACGACCGTCCGGCCGCCGAGTTTCCCGAGGCCCGTCACGAGCGCCCGGTCGTCGGCACGCCCCCGATCGCCATGCAGCTCGAAGAAGTCCTCGAAGATCCGCTCGACGTAGTCGAGCGTGTACGGCCGATCGACGTGCCGGGCGAGCTCGACCGACTGCCAGATCTCCTCCGCACTCGGATCGGCCTGCAAATGGTCGAGCTGATCCTGGAGGCGCGCAAGCTCGCCGCTGAGCTTCGTGCCACGCAGGAGCTTCATCCCGCCGAGCTTACTGAGCCGCTCACGCAGCCGCAGTTCGTCCTCGTTCGCCACTAGGCGGGTGCGAACAGCCGAAGGAGCCGCCCCACGGTCGGGCGGAGCTCCGCTCGCGGGACGATCGCGTCGAGATGGCCGAAGCGGTAGTTCGACTCCGCGCGTCCGAAGTCGTCGGGGAGCTTCTCCCTCGTCGTCTGCGCCACGACGCGTGGGCCGGCGAACGACATGAGCGCACCGGGCTCCGCGACGATGACGTCGCCCAGGCTCGCGAAGCTCGCGAGCACGCCTCCCGTCGTGGGGTGCGTGAGGATCGAGATCATCGCGCCCCCCGATTCGTGGAGCTCGTCGATCGCGCAGATCGTCTTCGGAAGTTGCATGAGCGCGAGGATGCCTTCCTGCATGCGCGCTCCGCCGGACGCGGAGATCGACACGAGAGGCACGCCGGCGCTCGTCGCGCGGTCGCACGCTCGAACGAACTTCTCACCGACGACGCTCCCCATCGAGCCGCCCATGAACTCGAAGTCCATGACCGCGAGCTGGCAGTCACCCTCCTCGATTGTGGCCGCCCCGCAGACGATCGCGTCGCCCAGGCCGGTCGCGACCTCCGCCTCGGCCAGCCGCTCGTTGTACGGACGCAGGTCGAAGAACGCCAGCGGATCGGCCGAGCGGAGTTCGACGTCCTCCTCCGTGAAGGTGCCCTGGTCGACGAGCTGCGCGATGCGCGCGCGGGCACGGACTCGGAAGTGATGGCCGCACTGCGGGCAGACGCGAAGGGTCTGCTCGAGCTCGTCGTCGCGGTAGTGCGACCCGCACCCGGGGCACGTGTTCGGATGGGCCTGACCCGACGCCGGTTCGTCCGGGCGCTTGCTCTCCACTTCGACGTCGACCCGACCTTGCCCGGAGGACATGGCTGGATACTAGAAGCCGGCCGCCGCGAGCATCCGGGTCGCCAGCGCAGCGTTGCGATCCGTCGCCAGCAATCCGGTGACGCCCATGCCCGCGATCGTCGCCCGGGACCCGAGGTCGCGAAGGAACGACTCGAGCTCGGCGGCCGACATGCCGGCGGGCTCGGGGATGAGCACGTCCACCTCGCTCGGATCGAGGACGTCGAGATCGAGCGCGACGTACAGGGCGTCCGTGTTCGCGAGTGCACGGTCGACGGAGTCGTCGAGACCGACCGCGGACATGAACTCGACCTCCGGGGGATCGAGGTTGCGCGCACCGACGAGCGCGGCATCTTCGGGCGCGACCACACCGCCGTCGAGAAGCATGCGGAACGGCATTCCCCAGAGGTTTCCGGACGGTGACGTCTCGGGCGTATTGAGATCACCGTGCGAGTCGATCCAGACGAGCGCGAGCCGGTCGACACGACGAGCGACGCCGGTGGCGGCTCCGACGTGCGTACAACAGCAGCCGCCGAGTGCGATCGGCCGCCGGGCGAGCGCGTCGGCAATCGCCTCCGACTGCTCGTCGAGCGTCGTCCGCTCCACGACCGCGACCTCCGGGTACGGCAGGTCGATGCGAGCGCCCGCGACCATCCCTTCGCCCCCGGCACCCCACGCGGCCGGAACGCGCACCAGACCTGCACCAAACGTCGAGCCGCAGCTGTGACACTCGTAGCCGTCGCCGATCGCAACCGCGGTGAAGGTGTGGCAGTTCGGGCATCGCGCGCGCAGAACGCTCATGCGAGTGCCCGTTCGTAGATGTCGAAACGGCGCGTTGCCGACATTCCGACGTCCTCGTACAGCGAGTTCGCGCCGGTGGGGCTCTCCGCGTCGACACCGAGGCCCGCTCGCGTCAGGTCGCGCTCGGCGAACGCGTCGAACGCGTGCGCGAGGAGCGCGTGGCCGATCCCTCGACGCCTCCACTCCCGCCGCACTGCGAGTACGGCGACCCAGCCGAGGCCCGGATCGGTCGCGTGTCGGCGGCAGATGGCGACTCCGCAGGCGTCGGTCCCGTTCCACGCGAGAAACCAGAGCGCGCGCTCGAAGTGCGACGGCTCGACGTACGCATGCGCCCACTCGTCGTACAACCACCTGATGGGCTCCCACGTGTCCTCGAACGACTCCTGGTGGACGTCGTACGCCACCTGCTCCTCGCCCGGGCGCATCGCCCGAATCTCGATCCCGTCCGGTGACCACGGCTCGGCCCGCGTCGAGTCGAGCGTGACCTCCATCCTCCAGGAGCTGCGCGTGCGCCGATACCCGCGCGGCTCAAGCGCTGCGAAGAGCCTCTCGTTCGTCGACCAGCCGCCGGTGAACGCGCGGCGTCCGCCGCGTTCTCGTACTCGCACCTCTGCCCAGTCGAGCGCGTCGGGCTCCGGCCGCCCCTGGATCTCGATCCAGCCCCGCTCATCCCCGATGTCCTCGACCCGGACGAACACGCCATCACCGATACGAGCGTCTCGTTCGATGTCGATCTTCGGCGATGTCCACTCACTCGCGATCTCGGCCGGGTCGACCGGCTCGGGCCAGTACTCGTTCATGAGACGCGCAACCTCGAGCGCGTCGTCCTCGGTGGGAGGACGCAGCGCGGTCACTGGAGCGGAACGAGCGAGTCGAGCGCGTCCGCGAGGCGAAGCGTGCTCAGCAAGGTCCTCGACGGCCTGGGATCGTCCGGCTCTTCCAGGCGATTGATCCAGATGGTGGGGATTCCGAGCTCGCTCGCAGGCTCGATGTCGTGGAAGAGACTCTGCGCGACGTGGACGTGGCGAACGTCGTCCACGCCGCCGACTCGCTCGCGGAAGACCTCCCAGTGACGCTTCCCGGGCTTGTAGGACCCGATCTCGGACGCGACGATCACCGGGTTGAAGGCGATCCCGATCTCGACCATGGACGCGTCGATCAGGTCGCGATCGGTGTTCGAGAGGATCCCGAGGTGCCAGCCCCGGTTCCGCGCCTCCTCGAGGCCCGGCCGGACGTCGTCGAACACGGGCCAGGACGGCAGCGAGCGCGCGAGCGCGTTGGTCTCGCCCTCCGGGAGGCTCAGCCCTGTCTCGTCGGCGAGTCGCTCGAGCGCCTTCGTGAGCACCTCGCGATACGAGATCCCCGGGTTCTCGGTCTGGATCTCGGGCTCCAGCTCGTGGTAGCGGGCGAGGAGCTCGTCGGCCCGCTCGACCCCGAAGAGCCGCTCGAGCTGGGCATGGATGCCGCCGTTCCAGTCCACGAGCGTGCCGTAACAGTCGAAGGTCGCCCAGCGTTCGGCCACCGCTCAAGCCTAGTCTCTAGTCTCCGGGCGACCGTGGAGATCCGCGCGATGACTCCGGCCGACTGGCCTGCCGTGCAAGCGATCTACGCGGAGGGCATCGCCACCCGGGGGGCGACGTTCGAGACGGAGCCTCCGGACTACGACTCGTTCGATGCGAGCCACCACGCCGAGCATCGCCTCGTCGCGGTCGAGAACGGCAGCGTCGTAGGTTGGGTCGCCCTTGCTCCGACGTCGACACGCGCCTGTTATGCCGGGGTCGTCGAAAACTCGATCTACGTCTCGGAGAGCGGACGAGGGCGGGGAATCGGTCGCGCCCTGATGGAGGCCGTGATCGCGAGCGCCGCCGCCGGCGGGATCTGGTCGATCCAGGCGGGCATGTTCCCCGAGAACGCAGCGAGCCTCGCGCTCCACGAGGGCCTCGGCTTCCGTTCTGTCGGCCGTTTCGAGCGGATCGCGCAGCTCGACGGAGTCTGGCGCGACACCGTCTTGCTCGAGCTCAGGCTCTAGCTACGCGGCCTCGGCCCAGCGGCGGAAGACGACGCAGGCGTTGTGCCCGCCGAAGCCGAACGAGTTGTTGACCGCGACCTCGATGTCGTCGCGCCGCGCCTCGTTCGGGATGTAGTCGAGGTCGCATTCGGGATCCGGGTCCTCGTAGTTGATCGTCGGCGGCAGCACGCCGTCCTTCAGCGCGAACGTCGTGAAGATCGCCTCGATGGCGCCAGCCGCGCCGAGACAGTGCCCGGTGGCGCCCTTCGTCGACGAGACGGGGGTCCGGTAGGCCTTCTCCTCGCCGAGCGCCAGCTTGAGCACTCGCGTCTCCGCGGAGTCGCCGGACGGCGTCGACGTCCCGTGCGCGTTCACGTACCCGACGACCTCAGGCTCGACCCCGGCGTCGGAGAACGCCATCCTCATCGCGCGAGCCGGGTTCGCCCCGGTCGGATCGGGATCGGAGACGTGGCTCGCGTCGGAGGAGACGCCGTAGCCGAGGACCTCGCCGTAGATCTTCGCCCCGCGAGCGCGTGCGTGCTCGAGCTCCTCGAGCACGAGCATCCCCGCCGCCTCGCCCATGACGAACCCGTCGCGGCCCGAGTCGAACGGCCGTGATGCGGCCTTCGGGTCGTCGTTCCGCCGCGAGAGCGCACGCATCGCGGTGAAGCCTGCGATACCGACGCGCGTGATCGGCGCCTCCGTCCCCCCGCAGAACATCACGTCGGCGCGGCCGAGGCGGATCGCGTCGAGACCGTCGCCGATCGCCATGTTCGACGCCGCGCAGGCCGTGCATTCGGCGGCGAGCGGCCCCTGGGCGCCGAGCTCCATCGACACCCAGGCGGCGGCCATGTTCGGGATGATCTGGACGATCGCGAACGGGCTCGTCCGGTCTGGGCCGCGCTCGAGGAGGGTCTGGAAGCAGTTCTCGAACGCATACAGTCCGCCGATCCCGGTGGCGACGGCAGCTCCGACTCGGTCCGGCGCCGACGCGATCGAGACGCCGCTGTCGGCCTCGGCCATGCGAGCTGCCGTGAGCGCAAGCTGCGAGAACCTGTCCATACGCCGCGCCTGCTTGCGATCGATCCAGAGGGTCGGATCGAAGTCCTTCAGCTCGCAGGCGAAGTGGACGTCGTAGTCGGCCGTGTCGAAATGCGTGATCGGTCCCGCGCCCGACTCACCCGCCACGAGGCTCTGCCACGAGGACTCCGGATCGTTGCCCAGCGGCGTGACCATGCCGACGCCTGTGATGACGACTCGACGACGGCCGTTGGAGGATCCGTTCGCCACTACATCCCCAGTCCGCCGTCGACGAGCAGCACCGCGCCGGTGATGAACGACGACTCGTCCGAGCACAGAAAGCGTACGGCGCCGGCGACGTCCTCCGGATCGCCGAGACGGCCGAGCGGCGTGTTCGTGAGCATCGCCTCCGTGGCTTCCTCGGGAAGGACGTCCGTCAGCTGCGTCTTCACGTACCCGGGAACGACGACGTTCGCGCGGACGTTCCGGCTGCCGAGCTCGCGGGCGAGCGACTTCGTGAACCCGATGATCCCCGCCTTCGACGCCGCGTAGTTCGTCTGCCCCCAGTTCCCGTGAATCCCGACGATCGACGAGATGTTCACGACCGTCCCCGCGCGCTTCTTCATCATCCCCCGCGAGGCCGCCCGACAGGTGTAGAAGCACGAGGCGAGGTTCGTGTCGATGACGGTGTTCCAGTCGTCGTCGGACATGCGGACGAGCAGTCCGTCGCGGGTGACGCCGGCGTTGTTCACGAGGATGTCGACGTCGCCCGCCTCCTCGACGAGCGCCGCCGCGGAGCCGGGATCCGACACGTCCGCCTGCACCGCCCGTGCACCGATCTCGGCGGCCAGCGACTCCGCTTCCTCGACGCCTGTGCGGTACGACAGGACGACGGACGCGCCGGCGGCAGCGAGCTCCGAGGCGATGGCGCGGCCGATGCCCTTCGAGGCGCCCGTCACGAGGGCGGTCTTGCCCTCGAGTGAGCAGAAGGCCTGCGTCACCGCACGAGTGCTTCCTGCGCGCGCTCGAGACTCTCGATCGAGTTGACCGACATCGTCTTGACCCCGCGGTCGATCCGCTTGACGAGACCCGAGAGGACGTTGCCGGGGCCGACCTCGACGAACGTCGTCGCCCCGGAGCGGATCAGCTCGGTCGCGGCCTGCGTGAAGCGCACGGGGCCGGTGAGCTGGTCGACGAGCAGCGCGGCGACCCTCTGCGCCGGCTCGATCTTCGCGGTGACGGTCGACATGAACGGCGACAGCGGCTCGTGGAACTTCACGCGGTCGAGCGCGGGACGCAACCGATCCGCCGCCTTTGCGACGAGCGGACTGTGGAATGCGCCGGAGACCTTGAGCATCACGGCTCGTCGGGCGCCGAGGCTTGCGGCCTCGGCGCAGCACTCCTCGACCGCTTCGTGCTCGCCCGAGACCACGATCTGGCCCGGGCAGTTGTAGTTCGCCGGCCACACGCCGACGATCCGACGGCAGAGCTTCTCGACCTCCTCGTCCGCGAGCCCGAGAATCGCCGCCATCGCGCCGGGCCGCTGGCGAGCCGCTTCGGCCATGGCGAGGCCGCGTTCGCGGACGAGGCCGATCGCCGCCCCGGTCTCGAGCGAGCCGGCGGCGGCGAGCGCCGCGAACTCTCCCACCGAGTGGCCCACGACGACGTCGGGCGCGAGACCGCGCTCGCGCATGGCGGCGAGGATCGCGAGGCTCGTCGCCACGAGCGCGGGCTGCTGGACCTCGGTGTCGACGAGTTGCTCGAGCGGCGTTGCGAAGCACAGCTCCTCGAGATCGAGGCCTGTCGCCTCCGAGCCGATCCGGTACACCTCACGCGCGGCCGGGAACGCCTCCGCGATCTCGCGGCCCATGCCCTCCTCGAGCGACCCCTGCCCTGGGAAGCAGAACGCGACCTTGCTCATGATGAGTGCCTCCCGTTCGTCCATTCGATCAGAGCCGACCCCCACGTGAGGCCTGCCCCCATGCCTGTCAGCAGCACCAGCGTCCCGTCCTGTAGCCGGCCTTCGGCGCGCGCGTCTGCGAGCGCGAGCGGGATTGAGCCGGACGAGGTGTTTCCAAAGCGATCGACGTTCACGATGGTCTTCTCCGCGGGGATTCCGAGCTTAGCCGCCGCATAGTCGATGATCCGCTTGTTCGCCTGATGTGGAACGTAGACGTCGATGTCGTCGACGGTCTTTCCGCATTCGGCGAGGATCTCGTTCGCTGACGAAACCATCACCCGCGTCGCGAATTTGAAAACCTCGCGTCCGTTCATCTTCACGAACGAGTCCGGGTCCTCGAAGTGGCGCGACCCGGAACCGGGGTACCACAGATACTCGCCTCCGCCCCCGTCCGCGCCGAGCTCGAACCCGATGAAGCCGCCGCTGTCGACGGGCTCCATGACCACCGCACCCGCGCCGTCTCCGAAGAGGACGAGGGTCGAGCGGTCCTCCCAGTCGAGGATCTTCGAGAGGACGTCGCCTCCGACGACGAGCGCGCGCCGCGAGAGCCCGGACGCGAGCATCCCGTACGCCTGCGCGATCGCGTAGACGAAGCCCGTGCAGCCCGCGAGGAGGTCGTACGCGGCGGCATGAGACATCCCGAGCGAGTCGGCAAGGAGCGCCGACGACGTCGGGAACATCATGTCCGGCGTCACCGTCGCACAGATGAGGAGGTCGATCTCCTCGGCCGCGACCCCGGCGTCCTCGAGCGCGGCGCGTGCGGCGGGAAGGGCGATGTCGGTGAGGGCCTCGTCCTGCGACGCGATCCGCCGCTCGCGGATGCCCGTCCGGTCGCGGATCCACTCGTCGGAGGTCTCGACGATCTCAGCGAGCTCGGCGTTCGTGACGACCTTCTCGGGAACGTGGACGCCCAGCCCCGTGATGCCGATGCGGACGCCCTGCGCGGTGCCAAGCACGGCTAACGCTCCACCGCGAAGGTCAGCGTTCCGCGCGCGGCGAGCGCGTCGCCGACATGGGCGGTTGCCTTGCCCCGACCGATTGGGCCACGGATCGTGTCGATCTCGCACGCGAGCGTGAGGACGTCCCCGGGCTCGACGACGCGTTTGAAACGGCAGTCGTCGATGCCGGCGAAGAACGCGATCTTCCCCCGGTTCTCCTCTTCGACGAGCACCGCAATGGCACCGGTCTGGGCCATCGCCTCGACGATGAGCACACCCGGCATGACCGGGCGCTCGGGAAAATGACCAGGAAACCACCAGTCCCCACTGTTGACCGACCTTCGCGCGACGACGCGGCGTCCCGGCTCGAGCTCGGTCACCTCGTCGACGAGCAGGAACGGGTCGCGATGGGGAAGGATCGACTCGATCACGTCCTTCCCGAACGGCACGGTAGGTGTCTGCACGGGCCGAGTCTACTGGCCGGATCCCGCGCTACTCGCGACGGACGCGGAGGACGGGACCGCTCGAGTTGCCGGCGGCATCCCAGGCGACGACGCGAACTCGCGTCGCGGCGCCGGCGCCCGCGATACGCACCGTTCCCGCCTTCGAGACCTCGCGCCGCAGGGCCCTTCCGTCGATCACGAGCGTGAGCACCGAAGGCTCACTGACCTCGAGGGCGACACGATTCCCGGGGAGGAAGCGCACGCGCGGCGCAACCGTGTCCGAGACGAACGGCACGCCGTACGAGATGACCCCGAGCTCGTTCGTCGCCTCGACGACGGCGCTGTACTCACCGTCGCGAAGCATTCCGCTGGCGCGGGACCCGTCCCACACGAGCCGCTGCGTCCCGACGCCGAACACGCCCATCAGCGGTGTCGCGACCCAGCGCCCGTCCCTCTCGATGCGGACGACGACGTCGGCGGGAGCCCCCAGCGTGAAGCTCAGCGTGAGTCGGTCCTTGCGACCGTCGCCGTTTGGCGAGAAGGCAGCCGGCACGCTCGTCACGAGACCAAGCGTGCGGTTCACGTGGAGCGGCACGATGCTCTGGACAGAGACGCCGGCGGCGGTCCTGGCCGTGATCACGACGCTGTACTCACCGTCGACGAGCGACGCGCCGTCGACGGGCACCGTGTGCTCGCCGGCCTGCGTCCAGACACGGTCGACCACGGTCGCCACGACTCCGCCGAGCGCGTCGGTCACCTCGACGGTGACGTTTGCGGCCGCGGTGATGCGATAGGTCACGGTCGCCGAGTCGGCCTGCCCGTCGCCGTTCGGGCTGATCGCGTCGGGCAGAGCGGCCGCGCTCTCGATCGCGAGAGCAGTCGTGCTCCCTCCGGCGCGAAGGATCCCCGTCGCGGGCCGGGCCGCTCCGGCTGCGATCGTCCATCGATACGAGCCCGCGGGCGCACCGGCCGAATCCCACGTCCAGTCGACCGCGGTTCCGGCGCCTGAGCCCTGCGCAACCTGGACGCCTGCCGCAGTCGTCACGGTGACGGTCCAGGGTTGAGACTGAGACACAAGCGCGCGGAAGCGAATCGCCGACCCGCTGGCCGACGTCTTCGGCTCGAAGATCTTCGGTCCGCCGATCGTCCGGGCCGACGAGGCGATAGCGCCGAGGCGTGCGTAGAGCGCGTTCCCCGGACACTCGGTCGAGCCGGTGTCGCGGTGCCCTGACACGGCACGAAGGGTCACCGGGGCGTCGGGTGCGTACTTCTCGCTGCCACCGGAGATGAAGGTGAGGGTCGAGGTCGGGTCCACGTGCGCGAGATCGAGCCGCCAGGCGATGAGCCGGGCGATCGCGTCCTGCGCGGCAGCGGACGGCGTGGTGTTGCCGTACGTGCCGAGTAGCGCGATGCCCACCGAGCCGGTGTTGAACCCGAGAGCGTGCGCTCCGACCACGTTGCGGTCGACGCCTCCGTACCGACCCTCGTAGATCGTGCCGAAGCGGTCGACGAGGAAGTTGTAACCGATGTCGTTCCAGCCGTTCGACTGCACGTGGAACAGCTGAATCCCGCGGACGATCGAGGCGGCCTGTGCGCGCGTGTAGTCGTTGCGGCCTGCCGTGTGATGGACGACCGCGAACTTCACCTCGGACGCATACGTCGGCGGCGCACGCCGGATCGACTCGTTCGCCCCCCACACCGAGCGTGGGACGATCGCCGGGGCGACGGTGGCGGCAGGAATCCGGATCGGTACGTTCGTCGCCGGACTCCAAACGAGGTGCGCCCGAACGGTCGAGACGTCACCGGTGGAGCGCGCCTCGATCAGATCCGACGCGCCGGTCCACCATGGGTTGCCGAGCCGCCATCCTCGGCGGCGCTGCTCCTGCGACCCGATGTCCGGGCCGTCCTCGGCCTCGGGAGCCGCCCGGTGCCATGCGCTCCAGCGACCGCCGACCGACCGGGTGCGGAACTCGACGGTCCCCGTTCCGCGCCACGAGACCCCTGCGAGCGTGAAGTCCGGCACCGCTCGCCCGACGACGTAGAGGCCCGGCCCACGCGGTCGGAGCTCGACCGTCGACGCCCGCGTTGCGCCCGACCCGAACGCAGTCGGGGCCGCCAGCGCCGCGGAAACCAGCGCGAAGATGAGGGCGAGAGGTCGGTGCACGGGGAGTCCAGAGTCGCGGGTCCGTCCTTCGCGGGCAAGGGCCGCGAACCTCCGATTGATAGAATCCTTACACCGGTGCCAGGCCGCTGTTTGCGGGGATTTCTCGCCCTCTCGCTCGCGCTGGGGGCACTCGCGGTCGCGCCGATCGCTCTTGGCCAGGCGGAGCCGCCTCGAGTCCTCGCCGTCCATCTCGACAACGACATCAACCCCGTCACACAGGAGTACGTCGAGAACTCGGTGGACCGCGCCGAGGACGACGGCTACGACGCGGTCGTTCTCGTCCTCGACACCCCCGGCGGCCTGGGCTCGTCGATGCGCGGGATCGTCAAGCGCTTCCTCGCCTCGACCGTCCCCGTGATCGTCTACGTCGCGCCGCCCGGTTCGTCTGCCGATTCGGCCGGTGCGGTCATCGCGATGGCGTCGGATCTCGCCGCGATGGCACCGCAGACGAACATCGGCTCCTCGACCCCGATCTCGCTCAACGGCGAAGACATCTCGAAGGATCTTCGGCGCAAGATCGTGAACGACGCGGCCGCCTACGTCGGTGAGCTCGCCCGCGAGCACGACCGCAACGTCGCCGCGGCGCGAAGGATGGTGACCGTCGCGTCCAACTACGGCGCGCGCGAAGCGAAGCGGATCGGGCTCGTCGAGGCGATCGCGCCCACGCTCCCGGCCCTCCTGAACGAGGTCGACGGAGTGAGGACGGTTCCGAAAGGCCTCGTCCTCCGTACAGCCGGAGCGGAGATCGACGACGTCGAGATGAGCTTCTGGCAGCGGGCTCGGGACTTCCTCGTCGACCCGAACCTCATCGCGCTGATGCTGTCGATCGGCCTGATCGGGATCGTCGTCGAGCTGTGGAACCCCGGTCTCATCTTCCCGGGGACGGTCGGAGCGATCTCGCTGATCCTCGGCCTCTACGGGCTGCAGGTACTCCCGGTCTCGCTTGCGGGGTTGTTCTTCATGCTGCTCGCCGCCTTCTTCTTCGTGGCGGAGGCATTCATCCCGTCGCACGGAGCACTGACGCTCGCGGGTGCGGTGACGTTCGTTCTCGGCGCGCTCATGCTCTTCGATCCGGCCGGCGACGCGTACCAGGTGTCCCTACCGGTCGCGCTTGCAATCGCAGGCACGCTGTCCGTGCTCCTCGGCTTCGCAATCGTGAAGGTCGTCAGGGTACGCCGACTTCCACCCGCGGTCGGCACGTCGCACATCGTCGGTGACGAAGGCGTCGTGCGGCGGAACGGCATGGTCTTCGTCAACGGCGAGCTCTGGCGGGCGCACACCGCGGACGACACGCCACTCGTGCCTGGAGAGCGCGTCCGCGTGGAGGGAGTCGAGGAGGGCTTGCGCTTACTCGTAGGATCCACAGCACAAGCAACCGGGGAGGAGCACACCGCATGAGCGTTGCACTCATCGCATTCGCAGTCGTCGTCGCAATCCTCGTCCTGCTCCTCTTCCTTGCGGTCAAGATCACACGCGAGTACGAGCGGGGCGTCATCTTCCGCTTCGGGCGACTGCTCGACCCCCCGAAGGGTCCGGGCATCTTCCTGATCATCCCCTTCGTCGACCAGATGGTGCGGGTCGACCTGCGCACGGTGACGCTGAACGTCCCGCCGCAGGAGGTCATCACGAAGGACAACGTCCCCGTACGCGTGAACGCGGTCGCGTACTTCCGGATCGTCGAGCCGAACGCGGCGATCACGCAGGTCGAGAACTACATGGTCGCGACGTCCCAGATCGCCCAGACGACGCTCCGTTCCGTCCTCGGCCAGCACGTCCTCGACGAGCTGCTCTCCGAGCGCGACAAGATCAACGCGATCCTCCAGAACATCATCGACGAGGCGACCTCGCCTTGGGGCATCAAGGTCTCGGTCGTCGAGGTCAAGGACGTCGAGATCCCGGCCAGCATGCAGCGGGCGATGGCGCGCCAGGCGGAAGCCGAGCGCGAGCGCCGCGCGAAGGTCATCTCGGCGGAAGGCGAGTTCCAGGCGTCCGAGCGGCTCAAGGACGCCGCGGCGATCATGGCGCAGGAGCCGATCACCGTGCAGCTGCGCTATCTCCAGACGCTGCTCGAGATCGGCGCCGCGAACAACTCGACGATCGTCTTCCCGATCCCGATCGACCTCTTGACGGCGCTCTCGAACGCCGCGAACGGAAAGGGCGGCTGACCGCCACTCGTCGTCCTGGATGCTGACCCCCAGCGGGTCGAGGCGCGGAGCATGCGCGGCGAGATTGACGACTTCGGGGTACGGAATCTGGCCGATTCGGTTCAGTCGGGCGCGTCGGCCGGTGCGGTCTCGCCCTCGGACTCGATGACGACTTCCTCGTCGGACCCGACGACCGGCGCAAGCGTGGCGACCTGCTCGCCCTCGCGGAGGCGCATCACGATGACCCCCTGTGTGGCCCTGCCCGCACGCCGGATGCCGTCGACCGGGATCCGGATGACCGTGCCGCCGTCCGAGATGAGCATCACCTGGTACCCGTCGCGGACGATCCGGGCGCCGGCGAGGCGGCCCTTCCCCTCGACGAGCTGAGCCGTCTTCACGCCCATCGTGCCGCGGCCCTTCACCGGATAGTCGCCGATACGTGTGCGCTTCCCGTAGCCGTTCTCCGTCACGACGAGGAGGTCTGCGTCGTCGACGGCGATGTCGACCTCGATCACCTCGTCGTCGGCCCGGAGCTTCATCCCGGCGACGCCTGACGTGTCGCGGCCCATCGCGCGGGCTTGGGTGCCGTGGAAGCGAACGGCCTGCCCGAGCCGCGAGACCATGAGAACGTCGTCGCCTTCCTCGGCAAGCCTGACACCGATGAGCTGATCGTCCTCGCGCAGCTTGATGGCGATGATCCCGTCCGCCTTCAGCGGCGTGTTGTACGAGGCGAACTCGGTCTTCTTGACGATGCCCTTCCTCGTCGCGAAGACGAGGTACTTCGCCTCCTCGAAGTTGCGGGTCGCGATGACGGCCTGCACGAACTCGTCCTGGCGGAACGGGAGCAGGTTTACGATCGCGCGGCCCTTCGACTGTCGGGAGCCGAGCGGCAGCTCGTGCACCTTGAGGCGATAGACCTTCCCGACGGTCGTGAAGAACAGGATGTAGTCGTGCGTGGAAGCGACGAAGAGATGCTCGATGTAGTCCTCGTCCTTCAGGTCCATTCCCATCACGCCGATCCCGCCACGGCGCTGCTCGCGGTAGGAGGTGACCGGTAGGCGCTTGATGTAGCCGGACTTGGTGATCGCGATCACCATGTCCTCCTCCGCGATCATGTCCTCGAGCTCGAGGTCGGTCTCGCCCGCGACGATCTCCGTGCGCCGCTCGTCCGTCTTTCCGTAGATCTCCTTCAGCTCGAGGATCTCCTCGCGCACGACTCCGTCGACGAGCGCCGGATCACCGAGCAGCGCGCGGAGCTCGGCGATGCGCTCCTGGAGGTCCGCATGCTCGTCCTCGATTCGTCTCCGCTCGAGACCGGTCAGCTGGCGGAGGCGGAGGTCGAGAATCGCCTGCGCCTGGATCTCTGAGAGCTCGAAGCGCGCCATGAGCTCCTCGCGCGCGGCATCCGTGTCCTCCGCGTTGCGGATGAGCGCGATGACCTCGTCGAGGTTGTCGAGTGCGATGAGGTAGCCCTCGAGCACATGCGCGCGCTCGAGCGCCTTGCGCAGCTCGTACTTCGACCGCCGCATGACGATCTCGCGCTGATAGTCGAGGTAGTGCGTGACGAGCTCGAGAAGCGACAGCGTTCGCGGGACACCGTCCACGAGCGCGACCGCGTTGTAGCCGAACGTCGTCTGCAGGGCCGTGTGCTTGAAGAGCTTGTTCAGGACGACCTGCGGGATCGCCTCGCGCTTGAGGTCGATCTGGATCCGCATCCCCGAGCGATCGGAGTGGTCCTTCACGTCCGAGATCTCGCTCAGGACCTTCTCGTTCACGAGGTCGGCGATCTTCTTGATGACGCCCGAGTCGCCACCCTTCTTCACGCCGTACGGCAGCTCGGTCACGATGATCGCGTTCTTGCCGCCGCGTAGCTCTTCGACATGAGCCCGGGCGCGCATGATGACGCGACCGCGTCCGCTGCGATAGGCGTCACGGATGCCCGATCGGCCGACGATGATCGCGCCCGTGGGGAAGTCGGGGCCCTTGACGTGTTTCATGAGGTCGTCGGCGTTCGCCTCCGGCTTGTCGATGAGCTGGACGACGGCGTCGACGACTTCCCCGAGACGGTGCGGCGGCATGTTCGTCGCCATGCCGACGGCGATGCCGGCAGAGCCGTTCACGAGGAGGTTCGGAAAGCGGGAGGGGAGCACCGACGGCTCTCGGCGTGACTCGTCGTAGTTCGCGACGAAGTCGACCGTGTCCATGTCGATGTCCCGCAGCATCTCGGTTGCGAGACGGGTGAGCCGGCACTCCGTGTACCGCATCGCGGCAGCCGGGTAGTCGTCGATGTTCCCGAAGTTCCCCTGCCCGTCGACGAGCGGGTAGCGCAGCGAGAAGGGCTGCGCCATCCGGACGAGCGTGTCGTAGATCGACTGGTCGCCGTGCGGGTGGTAGTAACCCATGACGTCGCCGACGACGCGGGCGGACTTGAGCCGCGGGCGGTTGGGCTGCAGCCCGGCCTCGTGCATCGCGTAGAGCACGCGGCGATGGACCGGCTTGAGCCCGTCGCGCGCATCCGGCAGGGCGCGCGCGACGATGACGCTCATCGCGTAGTCGATGAAGCTCGAGCGCATCTC
>Ga0070670_100001413_pt1 | contig 19293 bp, 15 predicted proteins | sample KBSS63metaG_FD_64665 | JGI IMG/M metagenome (GOLD analysis project Ga0070670, IMG submission 64665) | Switchgrass rhizosphere microbial communities from Kellogg Biological Station, Michigan, USA - KBS S6-3 metaG | ecosystem: Host-associated > Plants > Roots > Rhizosphere > Soil ... | reverse complement strand
TGCATGTCGCCCATGATGTTGTCGCCCAGCCACGTCTCGACACGCTCCACCTGGTTCTTGCCGTTGATGTAGCCGTTGATGACGTAGTCCTTGCCCGAAGCCGCTTTGACCTTCGGACTCCAGGTGACGACCGTCATCCCTTTGTCCTTCTTCGCTGTGGCGTTGTTCTCGGCAGCGCCCTTCAGGAAGCCCCACGGCGTGATGTAGAGCTCGAGCGACTGGGCCCAGGGTGACGACACGTCAGCCTGCTGCGGCGTGACCACCTGGTTGAAGTTTCCTGGCGCCACGGTCGTCGAACCGCCAGCGCCGATGTTGTTCGTTGCGCCGGCGGCGCGCGACGTCGGACCGCTCAGGTCGATGACGCGGACGTAGTTGTCGATCGGGCGCATCGGATCGTGGGTGCCGCGGCAGACCATGTCGGCCTTGTTGGCGCCGCACTGCTGGAACGACACGTCCTTGGCCGAGCCAGAGTACGTGATGGATTTCACATCACCCAACGCCTTCTGGGCGCCGGCGATGACGGTCTTGGCATCCTGCGCCATCGCGATTCCGGACGGAAACGCGAGGCAGATGACGAGCAGAACAAGTTTTTTCATGCGCGGGATTGTAATGCGTAACCGGCCGGCCCGCCGCGCCCGGCCGTTTACGGAACGATCGCTATTGCCGCCTGCCAGAAAGCGGCTTTCTGGCCGGTCGGATCGACAACCGTGACCTGGCAGTCGTAGCGGCCTGGCGGCACACCGATGATGGGGACACTGAAGCGGATGGGGACGGCTTTTGAGGTGCGATCGAGCTGTTTCGTGGCAACGACCGGCTGCGACTCGAACACCTTGCTGCCGTCGTGGTAGAGCGTCGCAAACGCCACGAGCGGCTGCGCCGCCTCTGCATACTGCTCGTATCCCTCGAGATAGAAATGCAGGTCGCGTGACGCGCTGAACACGCGCGTGACGCTTGGCAGCAGCTTCTGACCGCTCTCGATGAGCGGATGCCCGATGCTCTGCTTGTCCGAGGTCTTCACGCTGTAGATCGCGTCGTTCACCGGAATCCGCTGGCCGGCGAGGACGACGCTGCTGATCGGCAGCCGCGTCGGCTCCTTGTTGAGATTCGGAATCGTGAACTCGGCCTGGTAAGTCCCGATGCGGCCCACTTCGGCATCGCGCACGAGGAGCTTGATCACGTACTTGCCCGGCAGCAGCGTGAAGCCGGTTTCGTAGAGAACCGGATGGGTGGCGAGCTGCCCGGCTTTGTCGTCATCCAGGGAAATGGTCATCCCATCGCGCATGTTGCGCTGCGTCGCCCCGAAGCCGTCTTTGATCTCAACGAGAAAATCCAGCTTCAATCGAGCGGCGCCGCGGCGACGTGCGAGCTCCAGCTCGCCGCCGGGAATCTTGGCGGACACCGGCACGAAGTACTCCGAGCGGCTGATCTGGAAGTAATTCAACTCGAGCGCGATGGTGATATCTGTGATCGGGTCCTCGAGCATCAACGCCTCTTCCAGCTGGCGCTCGCGGTCAACCTTGTTCTGCTTTGCCCATTCCTTGTCGGCGTAGTAGCCCGGACGAAAGGCGAGTTGAGCATCGAGTCCGTCGTTGGCGAGCTTCACGTCGACGCGGCGGTACTTACCGTCTTTTTCGGTGTGACTGCTGTAGAACCCGATGATGTAGTAGCTGGTCTGGGCCGCAGCAGCCTGCTGCACACCGACCGAGAGATCGTTGTAATCCACGAACGCCTTGCCACCGGTGTCCTTCGCCAGCGAGAACAACACGTCCTGCGAACGCTGAAAGCGCGTGATCGCCTGTTGTGCAAGCGCCCCGGTGAACATTCCGGTACCGCCGGGCGATCGCTGGTTCGCATTGCCGAGCGGCGCCATGGCCACGAGGCCCCGCGCATCAACGGGGAAGATCTGCACGTTGGCGCGAATAGCGGCGTTCGTGGTCGCGCGCATCTGGGCGTTGTTGTCCGTGCCGTTGAGCGTCAAGCGGCTCGTAAAGAACACGAGTGATTTCTGCTCCGGCAGCGGCCGCAGCATCGTCACGGCCGTCTGCAGCGCTGCCAGCTTGCGGTCGGTCCCGAAGACGTTGAACTCTCCGTCGTTCTGCCCGAACGCTGAACTGAAATCCTGGAAGTCGAGCACGCCGTCACCGTCGGCGTCCTCGCCATTTGCCATCACGTCGATGACGGCGGCGAGCTTCTCGCGATCGGCGGTGAAGTCCTGTTTCACCCGCACCGCGCCATTGCGGTAGGACATGATCGCGATCAGATCGGCGGCAGTCATCTGCTGTTCGAGCCAGGTCAGCGCGCCGGCGAACATGCGCTCCTGGTCGGGTCCCGGCGGCTCCGACAGATCGAAGAAGAGGATGAGCAGCCGCCGGTTGCGGAAGCGCGCGTCGCCGCTCGGTGGCGCGGTGATGCCCGGCTGTACGAGCGATCCGAGGTCGGTGACCGCCGACGATGGGCGCGGATTGTTCTGGTCCCGCACGAGCGAGACGGTTGGCAGGGGATTCAGATCGTTAAGTCGCTGATACTCGAGAAATGCGATTTCCTGCGGCTCCCTGTCCTCGGTGACGATGAAGTCTTTTGCGGTCAGGCCTTCGACCGGCGTGCCATCGCGGCCCTTGACGGCGACGGTCGTGACGACGAGGCGCGTGCTGCTCCGGAACGTTGGAGGTTGATCCTGCGGTGGACTTGGTTGCTGCGCCGCAGCCCCGATGGCCATCAACAGAAATACGACACCCCGGGACACTGAGGCACGGAGGACAGACATCAGAATCGCACCCGGATGCTGCTGCGCAGCCTGCGCATGTCGTTCGCGCGATTTGGGAAACCGAATTGCTGGCTGGTGACCGAGGTGACCACGCCTGTGTACGTCACACGATTGAGCACGTTCGTGGCATCGATCCGCCAGTCGAAGCTGAGGCGGTTGCCGACGCGGAAGGTTCGTGACACCGAGGCGTTCAGACCAAACGTCGTCGGACCGGTAATCGAGTTGCGTTTTGCATTTCCCCACTGACCGGGTGCGGGCGGCGCGAACGCCGCCGCATCAGCGTAAGCGCCGCTCGCCGGACGGCCGCCGACACCGGTCACGTCCGGGCGCAACGATCCGATGACGCCCGTGCCGCCGACGGGAGCGAAGTAGACAGGCGTCAACGGAAGACCGCTGCCTGTGCTGACGTTGGCTGCTAAGGTCCAGTCCTTCAGCCATCGTCCCTTCCAACCGTCCAGCAACGTGCCGCCGACCATGCCCGAACCCGACGTGTACTCGACGGAACCGCTTACAAGATGACGTTGATCGAAGCTCGAACGCGCATACTCCGCGCCCGGGTCGAGCCAGTTCTGGACGAGCGCTCCGCCGTCCATCGTCGCACCGCCAAACGCCGCCGCATCGTCCATCGATTTGGCGAGGGTGTAGTCCACGGCCGTCGTGAACCCGTTGCTCAGGCGTCGCCGAACCTGAATCTGACCGGAGTGGCGTGTCGAGCGGCCGTTCGACGCCAGGTACCTGAAGCCGGTGGGACACGACGGACACGGGTTCTCGGCGCCGGCGGGATACGTGTTCGGCAGGAACTGCTGCATCAGATGAGTGCCCTTGATGCCGACATAGGTTGCCGTCAGGGTCAGGCCGCCTGGAATGTCCCGCTGCATCGACGCATCCCACGTGTGTGCGGACGACACCTTGAAATCCGGATCAACGGCGAACGTGTTGAACGCTCCGTTCGCGCCTGTGACGAACCCATTGGCGAGCGTCAGCGGACTCGTCGGACTGGTCGCGACGTTGAACGCCTTGGACAAAGGAGGCTGTGTGGCAAGCAGCGTCGCGATGGACTGATAGACGTTCGTGTTGCGATAGATGCCGTAGCCGCCACGAAGCACCAAAGACGAGGCGAGTCGCGGACGCCACGCCACGCCCAGCCGCGGCTGGATTCCGCTGCGGTCGGCGTGCAGGAGCGTGTCTCCAAGGACGGGGCTGACGGTGGTGAAGCCTGGCGCCACGTCGAGGTTGACGAGCCGGCCCTGCGCCTCGCGGACTGGCGTCTCGTACTCCCACCGCACGCCAAGCACGAGCGTGAGCGAGCGCGTGACCTTCCAGTCGTCCGAGGCAAATGCTGCGTACGAGCGGCCGCGGAAGAACTTGTCGGGATTGCCGAATGCGATGCTGCTGGTCTGCGGAAGTCCGAGGAGGAAGTCGGCGAAATCGACTCCGCTGGCAGCACCGGTAAAGCCGAACGTGCCCCGTGGATCCTGTTGCGCGAAGACGTCGTTGATGCGCGCGCGCATCTCGCCGCCGACGTTGAACGTGTGACCGCCCTTGAATCTCGAAACCTCGGCGCCAATCAGGTGCGTCTGTTCAACACTCGAGGCGTATCGTCCGTCCGTCAGGCTGGCAAGGTCGCTGGCAAACGTCAACGACGGCGGCCCCCAATTCCGCGGATCGCTGTCGTTGCCAACGATGCCGGCACCACCGGAGACATCGATGCGATTCGCAAAGAACGGCAGCGACTCGTTCGACGTCCGGGAGTACTGATAGCGCGCAGCGACCGTCATGTAGCGCGACGGCCGCAGCTGCACGCCGGCCTGGGCATCGAAGTTCGATGACTGGCGCGAGTCCTCGAATCCGAAGAGCGAGGTGCCGTCGGTTGCCGTGCGCTGATACGAGACCCCGCCTCCGAAGGTCTTCTGGCTGAACGTGCTGTACGTGAGGCGAGAACGGAACCCGTTCTGTATCGTCGCGGAGACGATGGGCGCCTGGTAATTGAATCGACCGGTCGCGTTGGCGTCGGCACGTGGGTAGAGGCCGAGCAGCGACGCTGCCTGTGGGCTGATGCGGTCCGCAGGGATCACGTTGCCATCAAAGGGCTGATGCGTCAGCGGGTCGATGAGCCGAATGGGCTGACCATGGGCGTCAAACGTCTGCGAGAAGTCGCCCAGCCGCTCGAGGTTCGTTGGCAGTCGCGCGGACTGCACGTTGGCGTTGGTGCTCGATTCACCCTGATACGCGAGCACCACGTTGATCGCATTCCGCAGCCACGGGATCCGGACCTGTCCCTGCATCATCCCGCTCGCCTGCATGTCGGTGTACGAGGGCTTGGGCAGGTTCACACCAGTCAGCGAGAAGGAACGTGCGTCCCACGCGGAGTTGCCAAGCTGCAGTCCCCCTGTGTAGCTCATCGCGGTGGGCGGGCGAGGACGGTTGTTGCCGATGCCGCGAGGGAGGGCGAACGGCGTCGAGGCGCCGTTATTCATGCTGCCGTTGATCAGCAGGCCGTCTTCCGCCCCGATTCCAGTCGGCCCGATGAGGACGGAGAGATCGATTGCGGGCCTGCTTTCGGGACCGGTGCGCTCATCAACGACTGGCGCGAACTGCTTCAGCGACGTTCGAGGAAATGCGAGCGGAGCAGTCGTCTGCGATGGAGCGGCAGCCGTGATCTCGTCGAGCGACGGAACGCGTAGCGCCGAGGGCGGCCCTTCCTTTTCCGCAGGGACGGTGATCTCACGCGTGACGCTGGCGAAGCCGGGCATCTCGATCGTGACTGACCAGGCACCGTCCGCGAGACTCGTCAGGTGATAGATGCCGTCCTGGTCGGTGGTTGCAGACGCTTTGGCGTCACGCTGGGTTGCTGTGACAGTCGCTCCGGGAACGGGCAGGCCGTTGAAGGTGACCTGCCCGAAGTAGTCAGCAGCCAGCAGCGGGATTTGTTGCCCGATCAGCAGCAGCACTACGAGCGCCCACGCTGTCACACGCATTTCTGATTCCTGGGGCCTGATTCCTGAGCCCTTAGTTTTGGGTCGGTCTTTCGACGTGATCGATGACGACGAACTCGCGCGGCATGGTGGTCGGCTCGAGCGTGAGGCCGAGCTGATCGAGCGCTGCGGACAGCGACAGAGCTCTTGGCGCGTTCGGCGGTGCGTCGAAGCCAGGACGCGATGGAGGCGGCGGGACGGCCATCATCTTCAACGCGCCGGTCGCCCTTTCATCGGGGCTGTACTCGAAGGCGAGCATGTATTTGTCGGTAATGCCCGTTTTGTCGAACACCTTCGTTTCGAGATCGAAGCTGAGCGCACTCGCAAGGTTGCCGAGCGGTCCCAGCAGCTCAGAACGCATGTTCGGGCCGTTTGGCTGCGAGTAGGTGAAACCGCGGCAGCCGGGCTTGATCCCCAATCGCCGCGCTTCCGACAGGACGACTGGTCCTCTCAACCCACGGCGCTCGCGGTCAGCGATGACGGCGTCGGGTATCGGGTCATGACAGTCGTCGTCTGCCATCGGCTTGATCCTCAGGCCGCCGGTCGCGACCTTCAGCGCAAACGCCGGCACCCGTTCTGTCTCGATGTGCGCTTTCAACTGGAAGCGGCGCTCGAGCAGTGACAGCAGCATCGGACCGCGCATCGTGTCAGCGTCGGCCGCGCCCGCCGCTACCGCCTCGATGGTGTAGTGGTCGTTGCGCACCCAGTCCGGCCCGCCTCTGACCCGGAGTCCGTCCTCAACACCCAGTCCGTAAACAGGGTCGAGCTTCATGTCGGTGTTCCTGTCGGCCACGAAACCCAGACGCCCCGGGTGATAGCCATAGGCGGTTCTGACGAGCGTGGCCAGCGTCATGCACAGCGCGTAGGTCCGTCCCGGCGTCATCCGGAAGCTGTTCGGCCCACCGCCGCGCGCTCCCTCCACCGAGTCCGGGAGGTGGTCCGGATCGCACAGTCGGACCGACGCTTCTTCGAAGTGTGCGGCGGCTGCCTGACGCTGCGCCTGGGTCGCCGTCTGGAGGAAGTTGCCGGCAATGCCAGCGAGCCACACGAACGCTGCGACAAACGCCACGAGAGTCTTTGCGAGAAACATCACGGTTGCACCGCCTTGATGGTTGCGGTCAGTTCGCCGACGGCCGTTGAATCTGATCGATCACGACGAACGGACGAGATGCCTTGGAAGGCACGAGCCTGAGCCCGAGCTGCTCCTCGATCCCACTGAAGATGTTGGCAGCCGGTGGAACATCAGCCGTCGTCTCCGGGTGATTGTCAGGATCAGGCAGCACAATGCGACGCTCCGGCGGGGTCTCGTCCAGGACTTCCAACACGAAGTTGAATCGGTCCGCGATCCCGGTCTTGTCGAAGACGCGTACGCCGAGGCCGAGTGGCCCCCCCAACGCATTGGCCAGGCCCTGGAGCGTCGCCGCGCCGCCGACAAGTACTCGGTTCGGGCCGTTCGCCTGAATCCCCAGCCCGCAGTTCGGCTTCTGGCCATTTCGCACGTCCTTGAAGGTGCGGCGAATTCGAATGGCCGGCACGTCCGGCGGCGGGCCCGCTTCGCACGCGCTCATGTCCACGGGCTTAATCTTCAAACCACTCCGCGCGACGATCAGGTCGAATGCAGGTGCCTCCTCCGTCTCGACGTGCGCTTTCAAACGAAACCGCTTCTCGAGCAACGCCCGCAACATCGGTCCACTCATCGCCGCTCCATCAGACGCGCCTTCCGCGACCGCTTCGATCGTGTACCGCTCCTGGCGGATCCAGTCGGGACCGCCCCTGACACGCCTGCCGTCCTCCACGCCGAGACCGTAGACCGGACCCGTAGAGAGGCCGCGGCCGGCGGGGCCGATGCTGGTGTCGGAGTTGAGCATTTCGTAAGGACCGTAGTTGTAGGCAGTCCTGATAATCGTCGCCAGCGTCATGCACAGCACGTAGGTCCGGCCCGGCGACATGTAGAAGCTGTTGGCCCCGCCGCCGCGCGCTCCCGGTGGCGCCGGCGGAACATTGTCCGGATCGCAAGGCTTGATCGACGCTTCTTCGAACTGTGGACCTGCTGCCGATGCCCTGCCCTGGAGGGCTGGGGCCGGACTCGCGGAGTTCAATGGCTGCAGCTGACCAGCAGTCTGGGCCATGCCTCTGGCGAAGCTTTCAAGGATTCGGCGATACGGGTCGGCGTTGCGGCTCCACGCGATCCCTTCGATCAACGGTCGTGGCGCCAGCGTGACGCTGGTCGTGACCTGCTGCCCGGGACGCAGCTTCGTCTCGGTCTTGCCCTCGCGTACGTCGCCTTCACCATCGATCACCCCGACGCGCGACCCATCTTTAGCCGTGTCCACGAGCAATGTCGTGCCATTGAGAGCGACGCTCACGTCTTTCGTGCGCACGTACACACGGCGGCCCGATTGTCTGGCCGCGCTCACGATGATGGTCCCCGTATCCAGCCGAATCGCCAGACCATCGACAGCATGGTCCCACGAGAGCTCGGCCATCGATCGCAGCTCGATATGCGATCCGTCCGCGAGCGCAATCACCGCTCCGTCTGCGTCGTTCGACCGAATCGTCTCCTGCGCGGCAATCCGATCGCCGACGTGAACGGGGATGCGTCTCCCATCGTTGATCCGATACAACGAGCCATCGGCCGCCTCGAGCACCGCATAGACACCGTGATTTCTGAGCGACGCGGCGCCCCAGACTGCCGCAACGACGACGGCCGCGGCTGCTGCGACCCGAATGACCGGACGCCACGAGCGAATGCGCGAGGTCTCGCTGCTGCCATCTGGCTCGACTACTCGCGGCTGTGAATCCGATTTCAGCCGCCCATGCACACGATCGAGCGCAGCCTCCATCTGATCGCGCGGCGCCGACGGCAGCGCATGCTTCAGGAGTTCGTCGATGTTCCGTTCGTCTGGTTTCATGGTGTCAACAACTTCTTCAACCGCGCACGGGCACGGAATAAGGTCACGGCAACAACAGCACGCGAGGTACCGAGCAGGCGTCCAATCTCGGCTTCACTGGTGTCGTGCTCGTATCGGAGGATGAGCATTTCAACCGCGCGGGGATTGAGTTGTGCGATGGCTGCGACGAGCCGTGCCTGGAGGTCGTCCTTCGCGTCGGCGTCGTGCACGTCGGGTCGTGAATCTGCGATCTCGAGTTGCTCGGGATCTCCGGCCGACGCCCGCCGCTTTCCCGACTTCACGGCGTTCAGCGACAGGTTGACGGCGGCGCGGTAGAGATACCCCTTCGGGTTCTGTTTGAACGCCGGCGGGAATCCGCGCCGGAGGAGCTGCAGGAAGAGCGTCTGCACGACGTCTTCTGCGTCCTGCGCGCTGCCAGTCACGCTGTAGGCCGTCCGATAGACCAGCCGCGAGTGCTCGCGGAAGGCATCTTCCAGGTCTTCGGCCAAAGGCTCCGACGGTCGTCTGAATACCGCGACTGACGACATGTGCTCCTCGGCTTATTAACAACGAGCCCGTCGTTTTGTTAACAGCCTGTCCGTCGCTGATTCCTGAGCCCTGAGGCCCGTTCGTCAGTTCGGCGACAACCGCTCCACCGAGTCGATGACGATGAATTCGCGCGGGGCCCGCGTCGGTTCGAGCGTCAGGCCGAGCTGCTCTTCGAGCGCACCGTAGATCGTCGGCCCACGAGGAACGTCCGATCGCGCGGGCTCGGGCGTCGGGGCGCCTGGCCGTGCTGCCGCATTCTCGTCCTGTGCGTATTCGAGGATGAAATTGAATCTCTCGGTGTTGCGCGTCTGATCGAGGACTGTCACCCTGGTTGCGCCGCCGAGTGCGCTGGCGGCGACGAGAGTGAGGCTGCTGAGGGGAACGCCGCCGCCGACGAAGACGCTATTCGGCCCGTTCCGAAAGCCGAAGAGACCGCATGTCGGCTTTGCGCCGCGGCGAACCTCTTCGACCGACCGGGGTGGGACCGTATTCGGCTGCCCCGGCGGAGGAGTTGGCAACGAATCACAGGCGTCGTTCTTCACGTCGCTTCGAACGAACCCATTGGGGTCCACGCCGTCGGCGATGACCGGTGTCATCTTCAATCCGCCTTTGGAGATCGACAGGCTGAATGCGGGGACCTGCTCGCTTTCGGGGTGCACCTTCAATTGAAACCGCCGCTCGAGCAGCGCCGCCAGCATGGGACCGCGCATCGTTTCCGGATCGGATTTGTCGTCCGCCACCGCATCGATCGTGAAGCGTTCCGTCCGCACCCAGTCCGGGCCGCCCCTGACGCGCGTCCCATCCTCGACGCCGAGTCCATAGATGTTGTTGAAGGTGAAACCCCGGCCGCGCCCTCCGCCGCCAATCGGTCGATCGAGATTGCCAAACCGATACGCCGTCCGAATGAGCGTTGCCAGCGTCATGCAGAGCGCGTGCGTACGGCCGGGTGTCATCTGAAGACTGTTTGGACCGCCCCCGCGCGCACCTTCCGGGGTGGGTGGGAGGTTGTCCGGATCGCACGGCTTGATCGACGCCTCTTCGAATTCCGGTTTTGCCGTGATGGCGCTGCTCTGACGAGACGCCGCTGCGACGGGATCGATGACTGTCGCGATCGGCACGAGCGGTCCAGCAGTATCGGCCATCCCTTTTGTGAAGGACTCCAGAATCGACACGTGTGTTGCGACGTTCCGGCTCCACGCGATCTCCTCCTTGACGGAATGCGTGATCAGCGCGGGGCTCGTGAAGATCTGCTCGCCGGGCCGCAGCTTCCTTTCGACCGTGCCTTTCGTCTCGCGGACGCGCACTTCTCCCTCGATCACGGCGACGCTGGACCCTTCTTTCTCCGCGTTGACCAGAAAAATCGTTCCGACGACGGAGACTGACATGTCTTTCGTCTGCACATACAAGTGCCCGGTTCGCTGTTTCGCGGCGTTGACGATGATGCTGCCCGACCCGAGGCGAATTCGGACGCCATCGTCCGCCTTCTCGAGTGAGAGCTCGGACTGCGAACGCATTTCGACACGCGAGCCATCGGCCAGTGCCAGCACCGCGCCAGCTTTGGCGTTGGTGTGAATCGTCTCGCCGGCGTTGATGCTGCCGCCAACGGGAATCGCCGTCATTGCGCCATCGGCCGTCCGATAGACCGAGCCTTCGGAGCTGTCGACGACGGCCCGCAGCGCATCCGTCGATGTCCATTCGTGTAGCAGCGGTGTCGCCGCGAGCACAAAGATCGCGGCCGCGGCCACGGCCGCGATCGTCACCCGCCAGGCGGACTCCGGTGCCCGACGCGGAGACAGATGCGCCGGCACATCAAGGGCATGAGGCTCGAGACGACGCCAGACCCGCACGACCGCCGCGGACGCGTCGTCACCTGGCGCGTCGCCGTGCCGCCTGAGGTATCGCGTGAGCATCGTGGCAAAGCGTTCGTTAGCGTGTGGCATGACTGTTCTCCGGAGTGTCACGAAAAAGCGCCTTCAGTCGCGCCCGCGATCGAAACAGGCGAACGGCGACGACAGCGCGCGACACACCGAGCTCCCGCGCAATCTCCGCGAGGCTCTTGTTGTGCATGTATCGAAGGAGGAGGACGCTGCACGCATCAGGCGTAAGCCGCGCGATTGCTGCGTACAGACGCTCATACAGCTCTTCATCGAATGTAGAACTGGAATCCGGCGCGGCGGTCTCGAAGAGGGCGACGTCGTCCACGAGGATCGGTCGCCGGCGCTTGGCCTTCAGAATGTCGAGTGACGCGGTAACGGCTGCTTTGTAGAAGTAGGCCCTGGGATTCTGTTGAAAGTCCGGCAGCGACTGGCGCCGCATCAGCCCGAGGAAGACCGATTGCACCACGTCTTCCGCGTCCTCGCGCGTGCCGAGCACGCCCCAGGCCGTCCGGTAAATGAGGGGGGCGTGTTCCCGGTAAACGCGCTCGAGCTCCTCGGCGACGTCCGGTGCGACGGGCTGGGGGACCGCGTGCATCGATTCCTCAAGCTATAAACGACGAGCGAGCCCGAATATTACCGGGCTCGCCTTGTCCTCAGTGGAACCACAGTGCCAGCCTGACGTACGTTTGTGCGAAGTCGATGAAGGCTCTGGTCCGCGATCGATACGGTCTCCCCGATGTGCTTGAATTCCGTGAAATCGAGCAGCCGGTTCCGGGAGAAGGCGAAGTGCTTGTCGAAGTGCATGCGGCATCGATCAACGACTGGGACTGGGGGCTGCTGCAGGGTCCAACCCTTCCATTTCTCCCCAGGCCGCCCAAACCGATTCTCGGGTCGGATGTTGCCGGACGGGTCGTGGCATTGGGCAGCGGCACCGAACGATTCCGGATCGGAGATGACGTGTACGGCGATCTGTCCCGCTACGGAAGCGGCGGCTGGGGCGGGTTCGCGGAATACGTCTGCGCTCGTGAGCGCGCACTGGCTCCGAAGCCCGCGCACATGACGTTCGAGCAGGCGGCCGCGCTGCCGCAGGCCGGCCAGCTCGCTGTGCAGGCACTGTTCGTCGACGGACCGCTGAAACCGGGTCAGACGCTCCTGATTAACGGCGGGGGCGGGGGAGTGGGGACAATCGGAGTTCAGATTGGCAAAGCACACGGAGCAGAGGTCACCGGCGTCGACAGCGGGTCGAAGCTCGAAATGATGCGCGCGATCGGTTTTGATCACGTCATCGATTATCAGAAGGAGGACTTCACGCGGAACGGCCGGCGCTACGACCTGATTGTCGATACCAAGACCAATCGCTGGCCGTGGATCTATGTGCGCTCACTGAGTCGAGGCGGAACGTATGCGACGGTCGGTGGTCCCGCAATGCGACATCTGCTTGCGATTCCATTGGTCGGCTGGCTGATCCGGCTGATGACCGGAAGGAGGATCTGCCTCGTGGCGCTGAAACAGAATAGGGACCTGCCTTATCTGAACGAGCGCTTTGAAGCTGGCCAGCTTGCGCCCGTTATCGACGGACCGTACGCGCTGAGCGAGGGTCGAGCGGCCTTCCAGCACTTCGGAACGGCCGATCACCAGGGCAAGGTGATCATCACTATGGGTCTGCCCTGAGCCAGCGCCCCCTGAAGACGCTCGATCGCGTGCTGTCGAAGGCCGGCCTCGGCTCGCGCGTCGACGCGCGCGGCTGGATTACCGCCGGCCGGGTCAAGGTCAACGGTCAGGTCGTGCGTGATCCCGATCAGTGGATCGATCTGAAACGGGATCGCGTGCGCCTGGACGGCAAGCCGCTGCAGGCCCGCGAGCGCGTATACGTGCTGCTCTACAAGCCAACGGGCTATCTCACCACCTACCGCGATCCCAAAGGGCGGCCGACGGTCTATGACCTGATTGCCGACCTCGGGACGTTCGTCTCCCCTGTCGGGCGTCTCGATCTCGACACGTCCGGGCTGCTGCTGCTGACGAACGACAACCAGCTGGCGGAACGCGTGACCAACCCAGAATCGCACGTGCCGAAAACGTATCTTGTGAAAGCGTCGCAACGGCTGACGGACGAACAGCTGCAGCGGCTCCGTCACGGTGTGGAGCTGGCCGACGGACCGACACGGCCCGCGCGCGTACGTCGCGTCCGAGACTCCGAGAAGTACACGCACCTGGAGATCACGCTGACCGAAGGAAGAAATCGCCAGGTCCGCCGCATGATTGAGACCCTGGACGCGACGGTGCTCAAGTTGGTCCGCGTGAAGATCGGTCCGATCCCAATCGGCGGATTGGCGATCGGTAAGTGGCGTTCGTTGACGCCTGCGGAGGTGCGGGCGCTACGCGGCTCCTGAGCCTCCTACCAGGTAATCGTTCCTCCCGGCGGTGGCCACAGTCCCATCAACCGCCGCATCGTGATGATCTGACCGAGATGGTGACTGCTGTGGACCGCGGCGCGAAGCAGGCCAGATCCGTGCGATTCGCGCGCGAGGCTTGGAATGTTCACGGCTGCCGGCAGCAGCGAATCCCCGAGCGATGCGGATTCCACGGCCAGTCGCTTGGCTTCTTCGATCGAATACAGATAGCGGGCACGCAACACGTCCCAGCCGTCGACATGGACCGTTGGCCACCCGTCCACCGAGTGTTTGGCAATGCCGGTGAAACCCGACACGAGGCAGGCGTTGAACCACTCCTGCCAGTAGCACATATGGGCGACGAGTTCCGCGATCGAGTACGGGAGATTGTGCGGCTTGGCGTGTGCCTGTTCGCCGGTGAGTCCGTCGAGAATCGCCGCAGGCTCGAGGTGGACGCTTTCGCCGACGAGCACGCTGGTCAGCAGGTTCCGATCGTCGGCTCTGTAGAGTGCGGTGGTCATCGGTCCTCTGGCGGCAAAAAGAAAGGGCGGTCTGCCTTACAGCAGACCGCCCACGTCGCGCGGCGATTATAGCGCGCTACTTCTTGGCTGCCTTTTGGCCCGCGCTGCCCGCGTTCATGCTGCAGAGCTTAGCGGTGGCTGAACGCGCCTGACTTCTTCGCCCGATTCGCATAGCTGACAGGCTGTCCTGCATGGTGTGCTGCGGGAGAGACCGCCGATGGCCGCCTTGGTCACTCTCCTGCGACGGACGCCGATGCTCTGGCTGCTGGCATTCGTGCCGATCGTGCTCGTTGGGCACAAGCTCGATCCGGGGGCCCACACGAGGCTCTTTGTACTATCCGTCCTGGCGATCGTGCCGCTCGCGGCGCTGCTCAGTCACGCGACTGAGTCGGTGGCCGCCAGGACAGGTGACAGCGTCGGCGGCTTACTCAACGCAACGCTGGGGAACCTGACGGAGCTCGTGATCGCGCTTACGGCGCTGCGGTCAGGTGAGTACCTGCTCGTCAAGGGCTCGCTTGCCGGTGCGATCGTCACCAACGCATTGTTCATGCTGGGAGCGTCGTTCCTCCTCGGCGGCCTCAAGCACCACGTTCAGGAGTACAACTCCGTCACCGCCCGATTTCAGTCAAGCCTGTTGTTCCTCGCCACGATCGCCCTGCTGGTGCCTTCGACCGTGGCCAATGGAGACACTGTCGCGGCGCCCGAGTTCGTGCGCCTGTTGAGCGTCGCGCTCTCGGTGTTGCTGATCGCTGCCTACGCCCTCGGGCTGCTGTTCTCGCTGAAGACTCATCGTGAGCTGTTTGCCAGCCGTTCGCACCACGAGGCCGATGACACGTTGTTGCCGATCGTGACCGCGCTCGCCACGCTCGGTGTGGTGACCGTGTTCGTCGCACTGGTCAGTGAGGTCTTCGTCGAATCGGTGCAGCAAGCGGCCATTACGTTCGGGATGACGCAGGCATTCGTCGGCTTCGTCGTGGTGGCGCTGGTCGGCGGCGCCGCGGAGATGGCGTCGGCGTTCTCGGGCGCGCGTAAGGACCGTCTGGACCTGAGCGTCGGCATCGCACTCGGCAGTGCATCGCAGATCGCGCTCTTCGTCGCCCCGGTGCTCGTGCTGCTCAGTTACGTCATCGGGCCCACTCCGATGGACCTGCGGTTCTGGCCCGGTGCCGTGGCCATGATGCTCTTTGCCACACTGACTGCAGCCTTCGTCACGGGCAGTGGGCGATCGGCGTGGTTCATGGGTGTGCTCGTGCTCACGGTCTATCTGGTATTCGCGATCACGCTGTTCCTGCTGCCACCACACCTGCCGTAACCACGCGCTCGCCGCGTCTCGTCATCGTGATGCCAGCCCTGGCCCTGGCTTGGCTGGACGTTCGGATCGCACTGACAGCGGGTACTGCTATGAAACCGAGGGCGGTTGTGTCTGCGGCGCAAGGGATCGCCCGACGACCGCAACGAAGAACGCGGTGGACCAGCCGCACATCAGGATTCCGGTCAATGCCTCGACGGCGCCAACGAGCCGCCACTCAGGCGCGAGCACGAGATCACCGTAACCGGTTGTGGTGTAGGTCACCGCGCTGAAATAGAGTGCGGAGCTTACGTCCGGCATCGCGCGCTGCCAGGCGTAGAAGAACGCCCACGCGGCAATCTCCGCGAGGTGAACGAGAACCACGGCACTTGCGAGGTGAACGAACAGCTTCGTCCACGGCCAGAGCGGCCGCGCGGGGACGCCGCTGCGTTGCAGCCAGCGCAGCAGGACGGGCATGGCGGCCGCGTGTGCGACGACGCACAACGCCATCAGGCACCAGGCGGCAACAAGTCTCAAGAGCATCGAATCCGTGCGTGTGACCCACCACATCACGGTTTGCGGCTGGAGCCTATGCAGAATCGCCGGCGCGGCCGGGTGGATGCTGCGTGACCGATGACAATCGATCGGCGGACAATCGACTCGTGCGCGCACTCACCGTCCGTCAAGCCGTGCAGCAGGACGCCGCGCTCGAAGAACAGGTTGGACCTTGATGGACGCTCCCGTTCTGCTGACCGGCGCCACGGGATACATCGGCGGCCGCCTGCTTCGACGGTTCGAAGAAGAGAGGCGCCCGGTGCGTTGCATGGTGCGACAGGCGGGTCGGCTTCACCCGACGGCGCCTACCACCGAAATTGCGCAAGGCGACTGTCTCGACGAAGCGTCGCTCGACCGCGCACTGGTTGGCGTGCGGTGCGCCTATTACCTGGTCCATTCGATGGGAAGCGGATCGAATTTCGCGGATGTCGATCGGCGCGCGGCTGAAACCTTTGCGCGTGCGGCACGGCGCGCCAACGTACGCCGAATCATGTATCTGGGCGGATTGACCGACGAGGCCACGTCGCTGTCCGACCACCTGAAAAGTCGCGTCGAGACCGGCGAAATCCTTCGCGCGAGCGGCGTCTCCGTGATTGAGTTCCGCGCATCAGTGGTCATCGGTGCGGGGAGTCTGTCGTTCGAGATGATTCAGGCGCTCGTCGAGCGGTTGCCCGTCATGATCTGTCCGCGATGGGTGGACACGCTCACACAGCCCATCGCGATCGACGACGTGCTTGCCTATCTCGAGGCGGGGCTCGATGCGCCCGAGGGCGTCGAAGGCATTTTCGAGATTGGCGGGCCCGAGGTGATCTCGTACGGCGACATGATACGCAGGTTCGCCCGGATTCGCGGACTCCAGAGGCTGCTGCTGCCGGTGCCTGTGTTGACGCCGCACCTCTCCGGTTTGTGGCTTGCCCTGGTCACGCCCGCGCAGGCTCGCGTCGGCCGCGCGCTCGTCGAAGGCCTGAAGAGTTCGACCGTCGTCCGTTCGACGGCGGCGCGCGAGACGTTTCGGATCGAGCCGATGGCATTCGACGGGGCGGTCGTCAAAGCGCTCGATGAAGGAGCGCCGACGCGTCTCAAGCGCGACATGCGCGTCGTCGTCATCGACGTACCGCCGGCGCGGGCGTTTGCGCCGATTCGACGCATCGGTGGCGAGACCGGATGGTATTTCGGCAACGTTCTCTGGCGGGCGCGAGGGTGGTTGGATCGAGGCTTCGGGGGGGTGGGGATGAGCCGCGGGCGGCGCGACCCGGATGTGTGTGCCGTCGGCGACACGATCGACGGGTGGACCGTCGAGGCCTTCGAGCCGGATCGCCGCCTCCGCCTGTCGGCGGACCTGAAACTGCCCGGTCACGGCTGGCTGGAGTTCGAGATCACCCCGCTCGACGACGGACGGCGCTCGATGATTCGGCAGACCGCGACGTTTGACCCCCGCGGGTGGATGGGCCGGGTCTATTGGTATGCAATCCTTCCTGTCCACAACCTGATATTCGGCGGCCTGCTCGAGCGCATCGCTCGGCATGCCGCGGACGGAGGAGACCCTCGGCGACTGTCGCGATAGACGCGACGAACATGTTTCGGTGCTAGCGTTTCTTATCGTTTCCTATTCTCCATCCCACAAACGCGCTTCGCCGCTGAGCAGAGATGTTGACCGTCAATCCGCCGCCCGTGCCCTGAGACGAGCCCGCGTTCCAGAATGGCGTGCGACCTGGTATCAGCGCATCGATACCGGTGCCAATGGCGGCGTATATCCCCGCGGAGGCCAGGGTCATGGTGACGGCGAAGCTGCCGTCACATTCCCAACAAGCCGCGCTCGTCATCAGTCCGATGGCAAGTCCCACGCCGGCGCCGATAAGTGCGCCGTTCTTGAGCGAATCGCCCCGCAAATCGATTCGAACCGCCTCGCCCGTTTTGAACGTGCGGGTCGCGCCGTCGTCCACGCGCAGAACGACCGCGGAGTCGGTCCAGCTCACGATCTTCCCCTTTGTCTCCTGCCCCTGGCGATCCGTGACGTAAACGGTTGGAAGTCCCTTCGGTTGCACGCCGGAGAAATCTGCCGACTGAGCGCTGGCGGGAGCAGCTGAAGTGGCGAGCGCAAACACAATAAGACCGGTCCAAAGCAACAACGTCAGAGGACGGAATGTCCGCATACGTCACCTCCATCAGCATGGTGGACGTAAGCACCGGTAGATGTCTTGACCGCGTCCTGAAAAATGCTGATTAGGCGCCGTGTCTCACTATGATCACTGCCGCCGGCCGCAGAAGATTTATGACGTCGGTGGATACTGGCGAGCCGCGCACACTGAGCAGATCATGAAGCGAATCCTCGACCTCTTCGTTGCGACGCTCTGTCTCCTGCTTCTGTTGCCCTTGACCGGGGTCATCGCGGTCGGTGTGCGACTGACAACCAAGGGTCCAGTCCTGCGTCGTACGCCGCGAGTTGGCCAAGGGGGGCGTGTGTTCCCGCACTACCGCTTCCGGACGATGACGGGGGACCCGCCGGCACTGACGCGGTTCGGTCGGTTGATCGGCAATCTGAGCCTCGACGAACTGCCGGCCATCTGGAATCTGATGCGCGGTGATGTCACCCTGATCGGACCGCGCGCCGCCCGCGTTGAGGAAGTGCGACTCGACGATCCGGGCTGGCAGAAAGTACTGTCCGTGACACCCGGGGTGTGCAACCCCAGCATCCTGTCCTTTCTGGATCGATTCAACCAAACGGACGTCCGCGCCAGAATCGAACCGGACATCAACTACATCGATCAGCGCTCGTGGCGGAACGACGTCAAACTGCTTGGCAAGTGGGTCTATCTCACGCTCAGGATGGGACACCTGAAGGGCAGATTCTGACCCCTGACCCGGGGGACTGCCGGTTGACGACCGCTGCAGCGTGTGCCGCTTCGATGTCACTCGAAATGTCACTCGCGCAGGGTTCGAGAAACATCCGCTTTCAGCTTTCAGTTGCTGCATGATATGCACGCTAGACTCTGGACCATCGTCCTGTTCGTCGTTGCGCAAATGCTGGACTCGGTTTCTGGGGTGCGGGAGTCACTGCCATGCAAAAACGCTATCGCTTGTTCTTTCCATTGCTCGTTACAGCCCTTTTCTTTCTCAGCGGATGGGCCTACGTTGCCGGTCAGGAAAAGAAATCGTCGGCGGGCAATGGGACGCGCTGGTCTGATCCGGCCACCTGGCCTGACCGAAAGGTACCAGCCAAAGGCGACGCAGTCACCATTGGCCGTGACATGAACGTTGTCCTCGACGTCAGTCCGCCGGCGCTGCGAAGCTTAACTATCGACGGCAAACTGAGCTTCGCGAATAACCGCGACATGGAACTGAGCACCGAGTGGATCCTGGTGCACGGGGAGTTGCAGATTGGCAGTGAAGCCAATCCCTACACGCGCAAGGCGACCCTTACCCTGACCAACGATGTCCCTGGTGAAGACATCATGACGATGGGTGACCGCGGGATCATGCTCA
>Ga0070670_100001411_pt1 | contig 19302 bp, 19 predicted proteins | sample KBSS63metaG_FD_64665 | JGI IMG/M metagenome (GOLD analysis project Ga0070670, IMG submission 64665) | Switchgrass rhizosphere microbial communities from Kellogg Biological Station, Michigan, USA - KBS S6-3 metaG | ecosystem: Host-associated > Plants > Roots > Rhizosphere > Soil ... | reverse complement strand
AAGGCCGGAGTTGGTGCAGATGTTCGACGTCGCCTTTTCGCGGCGGATATGCTGCTCCCGGGTCGAAAGGGTCAGGACGAATCCGCGCTTGCCCTCGGCATCGACCGTTTCACCGGCCAGCCGGCCCGGCATCTGCCGGACATATTTCTCGCGGGTTGCAAACAGTCCGACATATGGTCCGCCGAACTGCAGCCCGACGCCGATCGACTGGCCTTCGCCGACCACGATGTCGGCGCCCATCTCGCCCGGCGCTTTTACCAGGCCAAGCGCGACCGGCTCGGTCACGACCGCGATCAGCAGCGCTCCCTTTGCCTGCGCAGCCTCTGCGATCGGCGTAAGGTCGATAATCCGGCCGAAGATGTCGGGATATTGGACGACGACGCAGCTGGTCTCGCCGTCGATCGCCGCAATCAGCCGCTCGGCATCGGTCTTCGCGTCCAGAGCCGGGAACTCGGTCGCCAAGGTGTCGCCGGTGAACTTGGCCATCGTCCTGCAGACGCTGACATAATGCGGGTGGAGACCCGACGAGATGATGGCCTTCGACTTGCGGGTGATGCGCCGGGCCATGCCGATCGCTTCCCAGCAGGCGGTTGAACCGTCGTACATCGAGGCGTTGGCGACCTCACAGCCCAAGAGCCGCGCGACCTGGGTCTGGAACTCGAACAGGACCTGCAGCGTGCCTTGGGCGATCTCTGGCTGGTAAGGCGTATAGGCAGTCAGGAACTCGCCGCGCTGGATCAGGTGGTCCACGCTGGCCGGGACGTGATGTTTGTAGGCGCCGCAGCCGAGAAAGAAGGGCACCTCGCCCGCGACCATGTTCTTGCGCGCCATGGCGCTGAGATCGCGCTCGACCGCCATTTCGCTGGCATGGAGCGGCAGGCCCGCGACAGGCCCTTTTAGGAGCAGCCCGTCAGGCACGTCGCGGAACAGCTCGTCGACCGAGTTGGCGCCGATAGTCGTGAGCATGGCGGACCGATCGTCCTCGCTCAGCGGCAGATAACGCATCAGTTGGGCTTTCTCATGATGAATCGAAGACGGACATAATCGGCGATATCGGTACCGACGCGGTTGGCGACCGCCTCGGCGATAACCTGGCGTTCTTCATCGGGCACTCCGGCGCGGTCGAGCCAGCCGGCGCGGAACGTGGTGACCCAGGCGGCAACGCCATGCTCCAGCGGGGTCGGCCGCTCGATCAGGCGAGCCTCAATGTCCTTGAACCCCGCCTGTTCGTAGACCGCAACGAAATCCTCCACCGAAGGATACCAGTTGGCGGCATAAGTCGGCGGGCCGTAACCGCGGGCGACCAGCTCGTCGTCGAGCGCCTCTCGCAAAGTCGCAAGATTCCTGTCCCCGCCCATCTCGCCGGCAAACCGGCCGCCATTTTTCAGCGCGAACCAGATCGCCCGCGCCGCCCGCTCCTTGTCGAGCACCCAATGCAGAGTGGCGTTGGAGAAGGCGGCGTCGAACGCCTCGCCGAATTTCAGCTGGGCGGCGTCCATCAGCCGGGCGTCTAGCCCCTTGGCCCGAGCGGCTCCGATCATGGAGAGGCTGTTGTCGATGCCGACGACGTCGGCGCCCATTTCCTTGATCTTGAGCGTCAGCGTCCCGTCCCCGCAGCCGACGTCGAGGATGTGCTCGCCCGGCTGCGGATCGAGCAGTTCGAGCGCCGCCTGACCCAGCGCCGGCACGAAGCCGCCGATGCGGGCATAGTCGGCCGCATCCCATTGCGAGGTCGAGGCGGGCGCGCCTTCCAGGCTGGATTCCTGGGTCAGAGCGTCTTCACCCATTCGCGGTAGGCGGCTTCGTCCATTAGGCCGTCGAGTTCCGATGTGTCGCTGAGCTTCAGCTTGAAGAACCAGCCCTCGCCTTCCGGGTCCCGGTTGATCAGCGACGGGTCGTCGGCCAGCGCGGTATTGCCCTCGATCACTTCGCCACCCACCGGCGCGTAGACATCGCTGGCCGCCTTGACCGATTCCACCACCGCCGCATCGTCGCCTTTCGACAGGTTGCGGCCCGCTTCCGGCACTTCCGCGAAAACGATATCTCCGAGCGCTTCCTGGGCATGGTCGGAAATGCCGACCGTGGCCACGTCGCCGTCGACGCGGATCCATTCATGCTCCTTGGTGAAGAAGAGGCTCATGCAGCTGCTCCCTGTTTGCGGTGATAGCGATGGGGGACGAAAGGCATTGGCGCGACGGTCGCCTGAAACAGCTTGCCCCGCTGTTCGAGTGTCAGGGTCGTGCCCGGCTCGGCAAATGCTGTCGCGACATAGCCCATGGCGATCGGACGGCCGAGCGATGGCGAATGGCCGCCGCTGGTAATCCGGCCGATCTCGCTGCCCTCCGCGTCGAGGACCAGCGCGCCTTCGCGGACTGGCTGCTTGCCTTCAACCAGGAGCCCGACCCGCTTTTGCGCCGCGCCGCTATCGAGTTCGGCGAGAATCCGGAGCGCGCCCGCGAACCCGCCCTCGGCCCGCCGGCGCTTGCCGATCGCGAAATTGAGATCGGCCATTACCGGCGTGGTGTCGCCATCCAGGTCATGGCCATAGAGCGGCAGGCCGGCCTCGAGGCGCAGAGAATCGCGCGCGCCGAGCCCGATCGGCCTGACCCGCTCGTCGCCGGTCAGCGCATCAGCCAGCGACTCGACATCGCCGGATGCGACCGAAATTTCGAACCCGTCCTCGCCGGTATAACCCGATCGGCTGATCCACAGCGGCTTGCCGTTCCAGTTGAATGCCGCGCCCTGCATGAAACTCAGCTGAGATACTCCGGGGACGATGCCCTCCAGCACGTCGGCCGCTTCCGGCCCCTGCAGCGCCAGCAGCGCCTGTTGTTTCATGTGATCCATGGCGACGGTGCGCGGCAGCCGCTTCTCGAACTGATCGATGTCGCCATGCTTGGTCGCACCATTGACCACGAGGTAGAAATAGTCGCCTCGCCGTGTCGCCATCAGGTCGTCGATGATCCCGCCATTTTCGGCCAGAAGCATCGAATAGCGCAGGCGGCCATCTTTCAGCGCCATCAATTCGCCCGGCAGCAGCGTCTCCAGTGCCTGGTCGATGTTGGGCCCGTGGAAGAGCAGCTGGCCCATGTGACTGACGTCGAACAAACCGGCGTGAGAGCGGGTCCACAGATGCTCGGCCATAATGCCTTCGTATTGGACCGGCATTTCATAGCCGGCGAACGGCACCATTCGCCCGCCGTGTTCACGGTGCCAGCCGTCGAGCGGCAATTTGTCCAATTGTTCGATCGTTTCAGTCACCGCGGATCCTCGAAAGCCACTCGCGTGGGATCAACCCACACGTTGTTGATTCGAGCCCCCTTCTGTCGCGGCGACCTGAGAGCTTTGCCCCTTCGGTGGTCCCTCTCGAGACACTTTCCAGACTGTCCCGGCGCGCGCGGTCCTGGGTGCCTGAGAGATTCCGGGGGCGGTTGCTCCTTCGGCGGTCCAGCCGGAGCTGAACACTCTCCCGTGCGCGCCTCCCGTGACCAAAGTCACGGATGACGGGGCCGCTGTGGCGGCCACACGCCCTAGAGTCAATCAGGGTCGGGTCCTACCGGGTAGCGTTGTAGCGGAGCTGGTCCTGGGTCAGCTGGAAGCCGATCAGATGCTCGAACGTCGCCCGAGCGACCGCGTCGCGAATCTCAGGCTTGTTCATTGGGTCGACCGCAGCGTCCGCGTCATTTGCCTTGCGCTCCCTGGTCAGTTCCCTGCGGACATCCTCCGGCAGCGTTGCAGCGGCGCGCGATACCTGGACCGTCGCCTGGCCGGACGTCTGGGCACGAATGCTGCCTGCCGCGAAGTTAAGCCCGACGTTTCCCAGCCGCTTTGCCACGACCTGCGTGCCGCCCTGCATCGCCACCGAGAAATAGGGCAACACGACCGTCCGCGCCTCGCCCGGGTCGCGACGCGTCGCGACCACGTCGAAGGTTACGGTCGAAATGACGTTCGGGCCGGTGTCGTTGCAGCTGACGCGAAGGTTGGTGATCGCCGCCGATACGTCGAGCGACGCCGCGTCGGTCCGATTCGGCGGGCTGAACAGCGTGATGTCGCCGGTCTCGGCCGGAATGGCGACCTGGGGACATACCGACCGGGTGATGTAGATGCCGCCGGTAGTTAGCTGGCCCTCGCGCGAGCAGCCCGTGGCAAGCAGGACCAGGACTAGGGCAGTAAGGCGACGCTTCACGATGGCTAATTCCTTAATTCGAGGAGGATCACGAGTGCGGGCACGTTCATAGGTAGCGCCTAGCATTGCTGCAAGCGACCGCTTACATGCCCGGCCATGGCCTTTCCCAAGCCTGAACTGAAGTTGCTGATCGCGGCGCCGCGCGGATTTTGCGCGGGCGTCGACCGCGCGATCAAGATTGTCGAACTCGCGATCGAGCGGTTCGGGCCGCCGGTCTATGTACGCCACGAAATCGTCCACAACCGCTTCGTCGTTGACCGGCTTCGCGGACTGGGAGCGGTATTCGTCAAGGAGCTGGACGAGGTGCCTGACGGCCGTCCGGTAGTGTTCTCCGCACATGGCGTTCCCAAAGTCGTTCCGGCGGCCGCCGAGGCGCGCGGCCTCGATTATCTCGACGCGACCTGCCCGCTGGTCAGCAAGGTACATCGGCAGGCGGAGCGCCTTATCGAATCGGGACGGCACATTTTGTTCATTGGCCATGCCGGCCATCCGGAAGTGATCGGCACTTTCGGGCAAGTGCCTACCGGAACGATGACCTTGATCGAATCGGTCGAGGACGTCGCGTTGCTGGAGCCGGAAGACGCCGACAACCTCTCTTTTCTCACCCAGACGACGTTATCCGTCGATGACACCGCCCAGATTGTCGAAGCGCTGCAAATGCGATTTCCGTCGATCCTTTCGCCAAGAAGCGAGGACATTTGCTACGCCACGTCCAATCGCCAAGCGGCGGTGAAGAAGATCGCCGCGCAGTGCGACCGGGTGCTGGTGATCGGCGCCCCCAACAGCAGCAATTCGTTGCGGCTTGCCGAAGTCGCCGAGCGCAGCGGCGCGCCGGCCCGCCTGATCCAGCGCGCGGCCGACATCGACTGGGACTGGCTTGGAAGCCCCGGCACCGTCGGCCTCACCGCCGGCGCATCGGCGCCCGAAGTGCTTGTGCGGGAGGTGGTCGAGGCGCTCGCTGAGCGCTTCAGCGTCACCGAAGAAATCGGCGAGCATGAGCCCGAACGGATGACCTTCAAACTGCCGCGCGAACTCGTCGCCTGATGACCGAGCTGCCCGAGGTAGAAATTTTCACTGATGGCGCATGCAAGGGCAATCCAGGCCCTGGCGGGTGGGGCGCGATCCTTCGGTCGAACGGCAAGGAACGCGAGCTGTCGGGCGGCGAAGCGCCGACCACCAACAACCGGATGGAACTGATGGCCGCGATCGAAGCGCTGAAGGCGTTGAAGCGGCCGTGCCGGGTGCAGCTGTGGACCGACAGCGTTTACGTCCGTGATGGAATCACCAAGTGGATCCATGGCTGGCGGCGCAACGGCTGGAGGACGGCGGACAAGAAGCCGGTCAAGAACGCCGAGCTATGGCAGGCGCTGCTGGAAGCAACGGCGCGGCACCGAATCGATTGGCATTGGGTCAAAGGTCATGCCGGTCATCCGGAAAATGAGCGCGCTGACCAGCTGGCCTGCGCCGAGGCAGAGGCACGGCGCTAGGCGCGGCGCACTGATCGCGGAGCGAAATCGGTGGGGTCGATTCCTTCGAGTTCTGTCGGCGGGCCCGCGCCGGCGATCAGCGCCGCGCACAGCAATGACGCTGCCGGTGCGGTCTGGATGCCCATCCCTCCCTGTCCGACGCACCAAAAAAAGCCTGCCGAATCGGGATCGAACCCGAACTTCATGGCCCGGTCGGGGGCAAATGTCCTGAGACCCGCCCATTTGCGCTCGACGGCTTCGACCGGCCAATCGACCGCCTTCTCGAACCGGTCGATCGCAATGGCGACGTCGATCTCTTCGGGGGCGACGTCGCACGGCTCGACCTGCGCCTCGTCTAACGGACAAACCCAAACGCTGCTGTCGCCCTCGCCTTTGAAATAAAAACTCTCATGGCTGTCGGTGACGAACGGGACGTCTCGCAGTCCGGTGCGGCCGACCCGCAGTTGCACCACGGTTCGCCGCAGCGGCACCAGGCCGAGCGGACCGACGCCGGCGCGTTCCGCTACCTGGTCGCCCCAGGCGCCCGCGGCATTGACGAGGATATCGGCTTCGATCGGCCCGGCGCTCGTTTCCACCTGCCATGATGAGCCGATGCGGCGGGCGCCAAGGAAGGCGGCATCGGTCCGGATTTCTCCTCCCTGCCGCCTTGCGGCGCGAAGGCAAGCGTCATGGAACGCCGCGACCTCGATGTCGGCGCAGCTCGCCTCGTACCAGGCGCCGGTCCATTGTTCGCGAAGTCCGGGAATCAGCCGGTCGATGGCGGCGCGATCGATGTGGACCGGCCGAAACTCGCCGGAGAGACCGCCCAATTCCTCGAACGCCTCGCCGCATGGGCCGGTCAGGTGCAGCGCCCCTCGCTCGCGCAGCAAGGGGGTTACGCTCCCTGGCCAATTGGCGTCGAACATCGGCTTGGAGGCCAGGCTCAGTCGCCGCTCGGGCGTGTCGCCGCCAAGGCTTGCCTGCCAGAAGGCGGCGGAGCGCCCGGTCGCGTGCCGTCCGCAAAGGTCCTCCGCCTCGATAATCGTCACGCTGCGGTCGCCGGCCATCCGCGCGCCAAGGCTCGCTCCGGCAATGCCGCCGCCGACGATCAGGACATCCCTACGCTCCATTCGATCGGTTGGTTACGGTTTAGAAAGGCGCGCCGTCTAGAGGTGCATTCATGATGAATGTCGGATTCACTTTTCTCCTGCTTGGCTTGCTGGCAGCAACGCTCGTCTGGATCGCGGTGTTCGACATCCGCACTTATACGATTTCCGACCACCTCAATCTCGGCATCGCCGTGCTGGCGCCGGTCTATTGGTGGGCCGCTGGCGTGCCGCTGTGGCCGGACGCCGCGATGCAGGCCGGAGTCGCTATCCTCGTATTCCTCCTCTTCGCGGGCGCATTTTATCTGAACGTCATGGGCGGCGGCGACGTCAAGCTCGCCGGCGCCCTGGCGCTTTGGTTCACGCCGTACGACACGCTGCGGCTGATCGTCATCATGTCGATCGCCGGCGGACTGCTCACTTTGATCGTTCTCGGAGTACATCGGTCGCGCAAGAAAATGGGCAAGCCGGAGGTGCCGTACGGTGTCGCCATCGCGGTGGGCGGATTGTGGTTACTAGCCCAACGCTTTCTTAACCAATTTGCCGGATTGTCGCTGGGCAACTGAGTGACCCTACTGGGGAGGCGTAATCGCCATGGACGTCAAGAAAGTCGCGCTGCTCGTCGGAGCGCTGGTCATCGCGGTGGTCACCGCCATCATGGCCAAGAACATGTTCGCGGGGGCCGGGGCCGATCAGGCCAATGCCGCGCCCGTGGTCCCTGCCGGCCCGAAAGTGCTGGTCGCCCGCAAGGCTTTGCCGGTGGGAACCATCATCGACGCCGAAAGCCTGGCTTTCCAGGCCTGGCCGAAGGAGCTGGTTCAGAACGCCTATTACACTGAGGGCGCGCCTGAGGCGGATGTCCAGAAGCTGCTCGGCACGGTTGTTCGCAACCCGATCACTGCCGGCCAGCCGCTGACCAAAGGCACGCTTGTCGGCCCCAACGACCGCGGCTTCCTTGCTGCGGCGCTCGGCCCGGGCATGCGAGCCGTGACCGTTCCGGTGAACGACAGCGGCGGCAACGCCGGCTTCATCTTCCCCGGCGACCGCGTCGACATGGTCCTGACCCAGGATGTCGCCGGCGGCGGCGACGGCCCGCCCCTCAAGGTTTCGGAAACGATCATCCGCAACCTGCGCGTGCTTGCCACCGATCAGCGGTTCGACAGCAAGGACGAAGAAGGCAAGACCGTTGTCAAGAAGTTCAACACGGTGACCCTCGAAGCAACTCCGCGGATCGCGGAGAAGATCATGGTCGCCCAGTCGCTCGGCACGCTCAACCTGTCGCTGCGTTCGATCGCCGACAATACGGCGGAGCTCGAACGGGCGGTCGCCTCCGGCGAGGTCAAGGTCCCGGCCGGCACCAATCCGGCCGAGGAGCGCCAGATGCTGCTGGCGGTCGCCAATCGCCCGGCCGACAACAACACCACTTATGTCACGGGTGGCGACGTGTCGCGCTTCCAGCGCCGCAGCGTCCCGGCCAAGACAAAGGATGCCGCAGAGGCGGCTGGCGATCAGATGACCAAGTTCGCGTCCGCTTTCGGTCGCGCGATCACCGGCAAGGACACGGAAGGTGCCGATGGTGGTGCATCTGTTTCTGGCCCTTCGGTCCGCGTCGCTCGCGGCAATAAAGTCACCGTCGTTCCGGTGGGAGCTCGCTAAGATGAACAGTATCTCCGTCCGCCGCCGCGCGCGCATGGGCACTGCCCTTGCCGCACTGGCCCTAAGCCTCGGCTCGTTCGCCGTCGCCGCCACGCCCGCCGCTGCGCAGTCTCGCGCCGCCCGGCCGTCGGAGACGCTGACCCTGTCGCAGAACACCGGCACCCTGGTTCGCCTGTCGTCGCCGATGACCGACTTGTTCGTCGCTAATGACTCGATCGCCGACGTCCAGGTGCGTTCGTCGACCGAGCTCTATGTCTTCGGCAAGGGCTCAGGCGAGACGACCGTCTACGCCACGGACCGTTCGGGGCGGGTCGTCTATGCAGCCAATGTCCGCGTCGGCACCAACGCCGGCTCGGTCGGCGAGATGCTGCGCATGGCGATGCCGGAAGCGAGCATCCAGGCGACGCCGATGAACAACCTGGTGCTGCTGACCGGCACCGTTGCCCAGCCAGCTGACGTGGAGGAGGCCCAGCGTCTCGTCCAGGCCTATGTCGGCACGGGTACGCAGGTCGTAAGCCGGATCCGCTCAGCGACGCCGCTGCAGGTGACCCTCAAGGTGAAGATCGCCGAGGTCAGCCGCAGCCTGGTTAAGCAGATCGGTATGAACATCTTCAGCAAGGACTCCACGAGCGGGTTCCAGTTCGGAATTTCGCAGGGCTCCGGCACGACCAATACCAATCCCTTCACGGTGAGCGGGATTGCGGGCGGCACAACGATTGGCGCGGCCGGCAAGCTGTTTGGTCTCGACATCATCAGCACCCTGGATCTTTCCGAAGCCGACGGTCTCGTCACCATCCTCGCGGAGCCGAACCTGACGGCACTGTCGGGCGAAACCGCCAGCTTCCTGGCCGGCGGCGAATTCCCGGTGCCGATTTCGCAGGCGCTTGGTTCGGTGACCATCGAATATAAGCAATATGGTGTCGGTCTCGCCTTCACTCCGATCGTCCTGGCCGACGGCCGCATCTCGATGCGCGTCCGTCCGGAAGTCAGCGAACTGTCGAACGAGGGCTCGATCAAGCTAAATGGGTTCGAGGTCCCGGCTTTGACCACCCGCCGCGCGGAAACGACGGTCGAGCTTGGCTCCGGCCAAAGCTTCATGATCGCCGGCCTGCTTCGCAACGCCAACACCAACAACGTCGACAAGGCGCCGTTCCTGGGCGACCTGCCGATCCTTGGTGCGCTGTTCCGCTCGACCAAGTATCGCCGCGCGGAAACCGAGCTGGTGATCGTCGTCACGCCGTACCTGGTGCGGCCGGTGTCGAACCAGATCGCATTGCCGACCAACGGCTATCGGGCCCCGACCTCAGGCGACCAGTTCCTTGAGGGTCAGAGCTACCGCGGCGTATCCGGCTCTGCGCCGGTGCCCGCTGGCCCCGCTCCCGCCATCACTGGTGCTGCCTCCGCGACCGTCGCGCCGGCCAGCCCCGGATTCAAGCTGTGATCCGCTTCGCGGAAAGGAAGGAACAGACGATGCGCCGTCATTTCGCTCTCCTGGCTCTCGCCACCGCGCTCGCGGGCTGTACTCACGATCGTCCGACCGAGGCGATGCGCGGGGTGGAGTCCGTCAACGTTCCGGTCGTCAGCCGGGCCGACTATGCGCTCGACCTCGCTGCTCCGGGTGGATCGCTTGCTTCCGCGGAAGCTGCCCGCCTCGACGGCTGGTTCCGCTCGCTGCAGCTTGGCTATGGCGACAACATCTATGTCGATGGGGCCGATGCCTATGGGGCGCGGTCGGACGTGGCCCGGGTAGCCAGCCGCTACGGCATGCTGGTCAGCAACGGCGCACCGGTAACCTCTGGCGATATCGCGCCGGGGACGGTCCGGGTGGTCGTTAGCCGCACTCGCGCCAGTGTCCCGAACTGCCCGAACTGGTCGGTTCCGTCGCAACCCAATCTGGAAAACGCCAGCATGTCGAATTTCGGCTGCGCGGTGAACGCCAATTTGGCGGCGATGGTCGCCAATCCGGAAGACCTGGTCCACGGCCGAGAAGGCAGCGGTTTGGGCGATGCTCAGACGGCAACCAAGGCCGTCGAGTCCTACCGCAATGCGACCCCGACTGGCACCAAGGGCCTGCAGGAACTCAATACGAAGAAGGACAAGTAGTGATGAACGCTCCGTTCCAAGCGCGTGCGGGTCTCAGGGACCCCTTCACCGCCTTCGTTTGCGACGATGCGACGGCCGACATGTTGCGGCCGGTTGCGGTCGAGCACGGCTGGTCGCCTGAGAAGGTCAACAAGGGCGGTCTGCGTAACGCGGTCCAGTCCCTGTCCGTTTCGGCCAGCCCGACGATCCTGTTCGTCGATCTGTCGGAGTCGGCAGACCCGCTCAACGACATCAATGCCCTGGCCGAGGTTTGCGAACCGGGAACGGTTGTGATCGCCTCCGGCCAGGTCAACGATGTTCGCTTGTATCGCGACCTGGTGGCGAGCGGCATCCACGATTATCTGCTGAAGCCGTTCACAGTTGACCAGCTGCGCGATACATTTGCGCACGCCCAGTCGATCCTGTCGGGACCGCGCGGAGAGGCGCAGGCCGACAAGCCGCACGTACTGACCGCTGTGGTCGGCGTTCGCGGCGGCGTCGGCGCATCGACCATCGCCACCAGCCTCGCCTGGCTGATGGGCGAAAAGTCGCATCGCTCGACTGCGCTGCTCGACCTCGACGTTCACTTCGGCACTGGAGCGCTGGCGCTCGACCTTGAGCCCGGCCGCGGCCTGACCGACGCGATTGAGAATCCGAGCCGCATCGACGGTCTGTTCATCGAACGTGCGATGATCCGCGCCAACGAGCGTCTCTCGGTCCTATCGGCCGAGGCTCCGCTTCACCAGCCGCTGGTCACCGACGGCACTGCTTTCTTCCAGCTGCAGGAAGAAATGAAGAACGCGTTCGAATCGACCGTTCTGGACCTGCCGCGCCAGATGCTGATCCAGTATCCGCATATGGTCCACGACGCCCATGTCGCGGTGGTGGTCAGCGAGCTGACCCTGGCGGCGACGCGCGACACGATCCGGGTCCTTGCCTGGCTCAAGTCGAACGCGCCACAGACCAAGGTCATCGTTGTCGCCAATCGCGTGCCGACGGGCGGCGCGCTCGAAATCAGCAAGAAGGATTTCGAGCAGTCGATCGAGCGCGATGTCGACATCGTCTTCCCGGACGACCGCAAGGTCGCGGCCCAGGCCGCCAAGCTGGGCAAGCCGATGGCGGAGATCGCGACCGGCAAGATGGCCGCGCCGTTCACCCAGTTGTCGAACATGGTGCTCAGCCATGCCAGCGAGGAAGGCGTGAGCGCTGAGGGCAAGACTGTCCCCGGCGCCAAGTCGCTGGTCGACAATCTGAAGTCGATGCTGGCCAAGCCGAAAGACAAGGCCGCGTAAATAGTGCTGCGATTGCGCGAGGGAGTCCTTGCGCGATTGCTGAGACGAGCAGGACGAACGGACGGATCATGATCTATATCATCATCGTGGCGGTCGGCGTGTTGGGCGTGCTCCTGCTTGGGTCCCAGGCGATGAGCGGGCCGAACCCGCGCAAGTCGCTCAAGCGCCGGGTCGAACTGATCAAGGAGCGCCATGGCGAAGGCGGCGTGCTGGCGGCCAATGCCCAGGCACAGATCCGCAAGCTGATGGCCGCCCGCGCCAGCCGGGTGGACAGCTGGGCTTCGACACTCATTCCGAAACCGGAAATGATGCGCCGCCGGCTCGACCAGACCGGCAAGGACATCTCGTTCAGCAAGTATATGATGGCCTCGGGCGGCATCATGCTGTTCGTCGCAGCCTTGCTGATGATCCAAAGCATGCCCTTCCTGCTGGCCTTCTTCGTCGGCCTGTTCGCGGGCATCGCAATCCCGCATTTTGCGGTCGGCTTCCTGATCAAGCGCCGGATAAACCAGTTCAATTCGAACTTTCCGGACGCCATCGAACTCATGGTCCGCGGCCTTCGCTCGGGCCTCCCAATCACCGAAACGCTTGGCATCGTCTCCGGGGAGATCAAGGGTCCGGTCGGGATCGAGTTCCGCGCGGTCGCCGACAAGATGAAGATCGGCCGGACGATGGAGGCCGCGCTCCAGGAGACTGCCGATCGCCTCGGCACCGCCGAGTTCCAGTTCTTCGTCATCACGCTGGCGATCCAGCGGGAAACCGGCGGCAATCTGGCGGAAACCCTGTCGAACCTCGCCGATGTCTTGCGCAAGCGCGCCCAGATGAAGCTCAAGATCCGCGCGATGAGCTCGGAATCGAAGGCTTCGGCCTACATTGTCGGCTCGCTGCCGTTCATCGTCTTCACGCTCGTTTACATGGTGAACCCGCACTACATGAGCGGCTTCTTCAGCGATCAGCGCCTGATAGTCGCCGGCCTCGGCGGGCTGTGTTGGATGAGCATTGGCGTGTTCATCATGGCCAAAATGGTCAGCTTCGAGATTTAGCGGAAACCCAACGATGAACGCTTCAACCGGACCTACCCTCCTCGGCGTCGACGTCATCTGGGTCGCGACCATTCTCAGCGCGGTCGCGACGCTGGCGGTGATCGTTGCAATCTATGCGGCGACCACCGTGCGCGATCCGATGGCGCGCCGCGTCAAGGCGCTCAACGAGCGCCGCGAGCAGCTGAAGGCCGGCATCGTCGCGTCGACCAACAAGCGCAAGAAGCTGACCAACAAGAACGTCGCCGCCGATCGGGTGCGCGGCATCCTCAGCAGCTTCAAGATGCTGCAGGACGACCAGATCAAGAAGACCCAGATCCGCCTGATGCAGGCCGGCATCCGCACCAAGGACCTGGCCTTCTTCATCATCTTCGCCCGCTTCGTCCTGCCGGTCGTGCTCGGCATCGGCGCGGTTGTGCTGATCTACGGCGTCGATTTCTTCCCTGACTGGTCGTGGTTCAAGAAATATGCCTTCGTCGCCGGCACCTTGGTCGGCAGCTACAAGGCGCCTGACCTGTGGCTTACCAACAAGGTCAAGAAGCGCAGCGACGCGGTCCGCAAGGGCCTTCCCGACGCGCTCGACCTGCTGGTGATCTGCGCCGAAGCCGGTCTCACCGTCGACGCCGCATTCAATCGCGTCGCCAAGGAACTGGGCAAGGCCTATCCGGAACTGGGCGACGAGTTCGGCCTGACCGCGATCGAACTGGGCTTTCTCAGCGAGCGCCGCCAGGCGTTCGAGAATCTCGCGACGCGCGTCGACCTTGAATCGATCCGGGGCGTGGTAACGACCATGATCCAGACCGAAAAATACGGCACCCCGCTTGCGTCCGCCCTGCGCGTCCTGTCGGCCGAGTTCCGCAACGAACGCATGATGCGCGCCGAGGAAAAGGCGGCCCGCCTGCCGGCGATCATGACCGTCCCGCTGATCCTGTTCATCCTGCCGACGCTGTTCGTCGTCATTCTCGGTCCGGCGGCCTGCTCGATCAGCGACAATCTGTTCAAATCCATGTAAGTTCGGGGGTGGGGAAAACCGCCGTCGCTCTCCCAGGGAGCGGCGGCGGTCCTCCATTCAGCGGAACGGATTTGCACGGAAAGCGGTTGATACCCCAACGTAACGGACAGGGGTTCAATCCCATGATGCAATTCACCACCGACCAGTGGATCATTGTCCTGCTGGTATTCCTGCTCGGCCTGTTTATCGGCGGCTTCGTCTTTTCCGGCGGCGGCCGGAAGTGGAAGCATCGCTACAACAACGAGGTCGACCGGCGCACCGAGCTGGAGCGGGTCCACGCCGAACGCGAGAAGGAATGGCGCGAGCGGGACAGCCTGCGCGCGGCAGCGCTCAAGGGCGACCGCAACGCCGACGGCGTGATCGATGAACGCGACCGCGACCGCGATCGCGACGGCGTGCCGGACGACCGCGACCCTCGCGTCTAGCCCGCTAGCCTTCGATCCTGCTGAAGTCCGCGACCGTGTGAACTGCGTCGCGGAACCGCGCGAGCAAGTTCAGCCGGCGTGCGCGCAGCCCCGCATCGGGATCGTTGACCGTTACCTTGTCGAAGAAGGCGTCGATCGGCCCGCGCAGGGTTGAGAGCGCCTCCATCGCGCCGGTGAAATCCTCTTGCTCAATCGCCTCGGCGGCATGCGGCTGCGCATTATCGAGGGCATCCACCAGCGCCTGCTCGTCCGTCTCGGCCGCGGCAGTTGAAGCCGCGTTGGCGTCCCACGTTTCCTTCTTCAGGATGTTGGCGGCGCGCTTGTAGCCGGCCAGCAAATTGGCCCCCTCAGGCTTTTCGACAAAGCCCTGCAGCGCCTTCACGCGCGCCAGCACCCGGACCAGATCATCCTCGCCGCCCAGCGCGAACACTGCATCGATCAGGTCGTGACGAACGCCCGCGTCGCGCTGTTGCACCTTTAGGCGGTCGGCGAAAAACTCAAGGATCTCCGGGGCTGTCCGGTCAAGCCTGTGCGCCGCATCCGTCTTGCGCGCCTGGCCCGCGCGATTGGCCAGCGATCCGCGAATGGCCTGGGTCAGGCCCATTCTCAGCCCGTTGCGGATTATCAATTCGATGGAAGCAATCGCGGCGCGACGGAGCGCGAAGGGATCCTTCGAACCCGTGGGCTTCAGATCTACGCCGAAGAACGCGCAAATCGTATCCAATCTGTCCGCCAGGCCAACGGCTACCGCTACCGGCGTAGTGGGAACGTCATCGGCCTGCCCGACCGGCCTGTAATGGTCGCGGATGGCGTCGGCGATCGCTTCCGGTTCACCCTGTGCTCGGGCGAGATAGCCGCCAATCACGCCTTGGAGTTCGGGGAACTCACCGACCATGCCTGTGACAAGATCGGCCTTGGCCAGCCGTGCGGCGCGCTCGGCCTGGTCGGCGTCGGCGCCCTTCACGACGCCCTCCTCGACCAGCCACCGGGCCAGTTTGGCGACGCGCTCGACCTTGTCGGCGACGGTGCCCAGCTTCTCATGAAAGACGATTCCGGAGAGCTTCTTGGCTTGCTCTTCGAGCGGAACCTTGAGGTCATGCTCCCAGAAGAAGCGAGCGTCCGCAAGCCGTGCGGCCAATACGCGCTCGTTACCGGCAACGATCGCCTCGCCGCCGTCTTTGGCATTGATGTTCGCTACACAGACGAAATGCGGAGCAAGCCTCCCCCTCCCGTCCCGCATTACGAAATATTTCTGGTTGATGCGGGCGGTGAGCTGGATCACCTCTTCGGGCACGTCGAGGAAGGCCGGGTCGAACGACCCAAGCAGCGGCACCGGCAACGAGGTCAGGCCCGCGTTTTCAATTACCAGCCCCTCGTCCTCGACCAGCGTGAAGCCGGCCCGGTTCGCTGCTTTGGCCGCACCGTCGCGGATGGTCGCTTCGCGCTCCTCCTGGTCGACGATAACATGGCAGGCGCGCAATTTCTCTGCATAGTCGTGCGCCCCACCAATGGTGATCGGTCCGGGATGATGGAATCGATGACCCAAGGTGGTCGCATTGCAGGGCACGCTGTCGATAGCGACCGGCACAATCTCCTCGCCCAGCAAGGCGACGATGGAGTGCAGCGGCCGCACCCAGCGGAGCGACGAAGTCGAAGTCGATTTATCGCCCCAACGCATTGATTTCGGCCAAGGAAAATCGCCGACCAAAGCCGCGACAACTTCGGCAAGCACGTCGCTGGTCGCCCGCCCGGGCTTGTCGATCACCGCGAACCAGGTGCCGTCGCGATCCTTGAGCTGGTCCTTCGTCAGCCCGGTCTTGCGCAGGAACCCCTCCAGCGCCTGTGGCGGGGCGGTGGTGCGCGGGCCCTTCAGCTCCTCGCTGACGGCCTCGGTCGCTTGCGGAAGGCCCTTCGCGATCAGCGCCAGCCGCCGCGGCGTCGAATAGGTCGAAATGCCCTTATGACTGAGCCCCGCCTGGTCCAGCGCTTCCGCGAACATCCGGGCAAGGTCATTGCGCGCCCTGGATTGCATCCGCGCCGGAATCTCCTCGGACAGCAGCTCGAGCAGGAAATCGGCGCTCACGCCTCATACCCCATGTGCGTCATCCAGGCCCCGCAGGCGCCCTTCGCCAGGTCGCGCACCCGGCCGATATAGGCCTGCCGCTCGGCCACCGAGATCACGCCCCTCGCCTGCAGCGTGTTGAAGATATGGCTGGCCTTGATCGCCTGTTCATAGGCGGCGATCGGCACCCCCGCCTTCAGGGAGTTTTCGCTCTCGGCTGCGGCCTGCTTGAACAGGTCGAACAGCCGGTCGGTGTCGGCGACCTCGAAATGCCATTTCGACATTTCGCGCTCGTTCTCGAGGAAGACGTCGCCGTAGGTCACGCCGTCGCTATTGAAGGCGAGGTCGAACACATTGTCCTTGCCCTGGATGTACATCGCCAGCCGCTCGAGCCCGTAGGTGAGCTCGCCCGAGACCGGCTTGCAGTCGAACCCGCCAACCTGCTGGAAATAGGTGAACTGGGTCACTTCCATCCCGTCGCACCAGACTTCCCAGCCGAGGCCCCAGGCGCCGAGCGTCGGGCTTTCCCAATCGTCCTCGACGAAGCGGATGTCATGCTTCAACAGGTCGATGCCGATCGCGTCCAGTGAGCCGAGGTAAAGCTGCTGGAGATTGTCCGGGCTCGGCTTCAGCATCACCTGATATTGGTAATAGTGGCCCAGCCGGTTGGGATTTTCGCCGTAGCGCCCGTCAGTCGGACGCCGGCATGGCTGGACATAGGCCGCTTTCCACGGATTGGGCCCAAGCGCCCGCAGCACCGTGGCCGGATGAAACGTCCCGGCGCCCATTTCCATGTCGTAGGGCTGCAGGATCACGCAGCCCTGCTCGCCCCAATAGCGGTGCAGGGTCAGGATCAGGTCCTGGAAGCTGAGGCTCACTTATTTGGCATTCCCGTTAAGAAACTGTTCGGGGGCTTTGGCGGATGATTTCGCCATCGGCAAGTGGACGAGCGCCGCCCTCGCACCTACCTTCCCGGGGAAACGATCGGAGTTTGGAAGAACCATGAGCCTGTTCAAGCGTCTTGGCCACAAGCTGGCCGCCTTCAGTGCGATTGCCGCCACCGCCTGTGCGGCGCCGGCAGCCGGCCCCAGGCCGGCAAGTCCCGCCTTATGGAGAGTCGCCGATAGAGATACGACCATTTACCTGTTCGGGACGATACATCTGCTGCCGCCCGGCACGAAATGGCGCAGTCCGGCCTTCGACAAGGCTGCGATCGGCGCAGACACGCTGGTGGTCGAGACGGTGGTCGACGAAGCGCACCCTGAGGCGACGCTCGGCGAATTGTTCAAGCTCGCCGCGACCGATGGCCTGCCCCCGCTGACCGCGCGCGTCCCGGCAGCCAACAAGGCTGCCCTCGAAACGGCCATCGCCAAGTCCGGGATTCCCGCACAAGCGCTCGATAAGCTGGAAACCTGGGCCGCGGCGTTCCTCCTACTTAGCGTGCAGTTCAAGGACCTCGGCCTCGACCCGGGGTCGGGCGTCGAATCCACGCTGAGGAAGCAGTTCACCGATGGCGGCAAGCCGGTCGACCAGCTCGAAACCAATGCCGAGCAGCTCGGCTTTTTCGACAGGCTGTCGGAGGACGCCCAGCGCAAATTCCTGATCGCGGTGGTCGAGGATGCCTCGTCGATGAAGGGCGAGTTCGACGGAATGCTACGGGCCTGGACGAGCGGCGACGTCAAGGCGATCGCCAAGGCCTTCAATTCCGACCTTAGCGAAGCGGCCGAACTGAAAGACGCCTTGCTGGTCCGGCGCAACGCCAATTGGGCCCGCTGGGTCCGTGGCCGGCTGGCGAAGCCCGGAACCGTGCTGGTCGCGGTCGGCGCTGGCCATCTTGCAGGCGAGCAATCGGTAGTCAGCTTCCTGCAGAAGGATGGCATCAAGGTTACACGGGTCCAATAGCGATGGCTTCGGGGGGCCGCACAGCGCAATCGCTCGGCTGGCTGTTTGGCCTGTTCGTGGCGTTGGCTCACTTGCCGTCGCCTGCCCAAGCGGATGAGAGCCGGCCCGCCCTTTGGGAAATCCGCGACGCGGACACGACCGTCTACCTATTCGGCTCGATCCATGCGTTGCCGTCGGGGGTGAGTTGGTGGAGCCAGCCATTGGACGAGGCCTTTTCCAGCTCCGACGATCTGATGGTCGAGACCATTAGCCCGACCCAAATGTCGGCAGATTGGTCCAAATCCGTCGCATCGATAGCCTTTGCACCCAACCTTCCTCCCTTGATGGAACGGATTCCAGCCGAGAAGCGGCCAGCGTTGAGGGCAGCGCTTGCACGCAATAAATTGCCGGAGGCCGCGGCGAACCGGATGAAGAGCTGGTTTGCCTCAATGATGGTCGGCGGCGCCATCGGAGGCGTAACTGGCGCAACGGCCGCCAATGGCGTCGAAGCGGTCATGATCGCGAAAGCCAAGGCAGCTCACAAGGCCGTGCAACAGTTCGAGACGCCCGCGCAGCAGCTGGAGATCTTCAATCAGCTGCCCGAAGCGGCTCAACGCGAGCTGCTCGTCCAGGCGCTTGATGACCCTGCGACGATGAAGGTCAAATTCGATCGCATGATCGGCGGATGGGCCGCCGGCGATCTCGACGTCATTTGGAAGGTGACCCGGCAAGGCACCGCCAGCTCGCCTGCCTTGCGGGAAGCAATGATTACCAACAGGGATCGAATGCTGTCCCAATGGCTCGAAGGGCGAATGGCCAAACGCGGCACCTCATTTGCCGTGCTCGGCGCGGCTTATCTGGCCGGGCCGGACTCGGTGGTCGATCGATTGAAGAGCCGTGGGCTCAGGGTCACACGGATCCATTAATCCCCCGTCTCAGGGCTCAACTCGTCGCAAATCAGGTGAAATCCTCGCTGGGTTTATTGACCGTTAACTATTATTGGCCAAGTAGTTAGGACCTCAAACGGCGGGGGGTCGCCAGTGTGTAGGTATCGATTTGGCAGCGGACGGAACGCGTCCGCCAAACGGCTATTC
>Ga0070670_100001409_pt1 | contig 19309 bp, 16 predicted proteins | sample KBSS63metaG_FD_64665 | JGI IMG/M metagenome (GOLD analysis project Ga0070670, IMG submission 64665) | Switchgrass rhizosphere microbial communities from Kellogg Biological Station, Michigan, USA - KBS S6-3 metaG | ecosystem: Host-associated > Plants > Roots > Rhizosphere > Soil ... | reverse complement strand
TGGATGGCCGATTGAGGGACGAAGCCCAGCTCGTGCACGTCGGGCAGCGGCAACCCTTCGATCTCCACCGATTCGACGTCCGGCGCACGCGCCAGGAAGGCACTCTCGATGCGCTCGCGCAATTCCGCCGCGCCCGGCCCGGGGGTCGCGCCTTCCGCGACGAGCCGGCCGCGAGTGCATTCGGGCTCGAGGTCGCAGCCGATCGCTTCGTCCGGCACCTCGAAGTCCTCGCACATGCCGGACACCGAATCCCGGTCGCAGGAGAGCCCGCCCGTCAACCGCGGGATGTGCAGCTCCGCAATGCCGCCGGAGTGCTTGTCCGCGGACGTGCGCGTGGCGCCGACATCGTTTGGCATGGCGTGCTCCTGCCTCAAGCCCCGAACCGGGCAACGCAAGAAACGCGCCCCGAGGCGATTTCCTCGCATAGAACATATTTGCGCAAATCCACCGGCACGCGTTCCGGCATTCTTTTCCGGTAAATCCTTCCCACGGGCACGCGTGCGCGCCCGTCGGGGCTGAGCGTTGCGCGTCAAAAGACGCGGCGAGCGCCTGGCCCGCGGAGTGCTTCGTGCATTTCGTTTGCCTATCGGGTTGGAAGCCGTGGCCAGATCCGCAACGCGACGACGCGTCCCCGCGACCGGCGTCCGTCGGCACGAGACGATGCTCGCGGTGCTCGTCCAGTTCCGCGACGTCGTGCGCGCGATGCGCAACCACTACCGCCTCGTCGAGCGCGCGACCGGGATCAGCGGGGCGTGTGTGTGGGCAATGTCGGAGCTCGAATCGGCCCCCGGCTTGCGGATCAGCGAGCTTGCGGCACAGCTCGCCATCCACCAATCCACCGCGAGCAACCTCGTCGAGCGACTGGCGGCGGCGGGACTCGTCGAGCGGCGCGCCGATGCCGATCGCCGCATCGCCCACGTCTACCTAACCCGTCGTGGGCGACTTGCGCTGCAGCGCGCGCCGCCGCCTCGGCGCGGTGTGCTGCTGGAGGCACTGGCGCGGCTGCCTGCGACCGCGCTCGCGCGGCTCCATGACGATCTCGACGCGCTGCTCGCGGACATAGGCACCGACGAGGCGCAGCCTGCCCGGCGGTGACGCCGTTCGGGTGCGTTCCACGCGCGAGTTGACGGATTGCTCGGCCATCAGCGCCACGTAGAGCTGCGTGCGCCGACTAGAATGCGGGCGGGTTGATTTCCCACGTTACGCCCGCATCGAGAGCGAACAGGTGATTGCTCGCGGGATCGCGGCCTGCGCAACTGAAGAGCGTGTTCGGCATCCCGGCTGACCCCGCTTCTACTGCCAGCGTCGTCAGTTTCGCAATTTTGGTGACCGGGTTCACCGCCCAATATTTGCCGTTGACGACACAACCGCCGAGGGTGTGATTCACGGCATCGTAGGAGAGCGTGAGATAGCCGGCTTCCGGTGGCGGGCCGGTGTACACGAGCTCCGACCACGTCGAGGCGACAGGGTTGCGGGCGTTGAACACGTACTCGAATACCTTGCGGTCGCCGCGCAGGAAATAGTGCTTGCCGTTCGGCGGAAAGTAAGCGAACGCCCCGGAGCTTCCCCAGGCGCCGAACGTGTTGTCGCTGTCGTTGACGATGACGAACGTGTTCGGAACCGGATCGTACAGCCCCATTCGACCCCAGTTGCCCGAGTTGAACATCGCGACCAGCGCCCTGCCGTCCGCGGTGGGCGCGGTCGCACATACCGAGGCGGCCGGCATCGGTGGCGAGACGGCTTCCCAACGGGCCGTGTTGGTCGCGAGGTTGTAGCGACACGGAATGAAGTCGGGATCACCCGCCTTGTAGCCGCCGGCCCTGCCGTGGAGAAGGCAGAGCCAATCTCCGAGCACGATGAGGTCGTTGTAGGTGTGCCGGGCCGGTGGTTGCTTCGTGCGGACGTAGAGCCCGTCCGACCCGACGGTCGCCGCCGCGATGTCGGCTGGCGTCATCGATGGGTACAGCGGCGTCCACGCTTTCGTCCTCATCGGGAGCACGAGGACATTGGTCTCGTATCCGAGCTCCGTGCTGCTCTGATGCCCGCCGCCCATGAACACCATTTGCTTGCGAGCGTCATCGTAGGTCATGCCCGAGAAATCGGCCCGCTGGATCGTGCCGAGCGCGCCGCCGGACCACGCGCCAAGAGCGCGAGCGGTGCCGGGCGCAAGCTCGCCTGAAGCGGCCGCCGACGAGGGAGTCGGCGGAACGTTGGTAATGACGGCCCAGTGCCCTTCGACGTTCGGCGCAGCGACGGCCGCTGCGCGCGACGTCCAAACCGCCATCAGCCCTTCGAGGAATCGACGTCTCTTCACGGGCTAGGCACGACTCGGGCAGCGCAGCCGCTGCCCGAGCTTCGACACTGCTGCTGCAGACTTCCTCAGGACTCCTTGCGAGCGCGCGAACCGGACTCGTGCCCGGAGGTCGACGAGCTTCCCGAAGTGGCGGAGGCGCCGGTCGTGGCCGAACTGGCGGAGCCGTAGCCCGTTTGACCCGACCGCGACTGCCCGGACTGCGATGATTGGCCGGATTGGGACGACTGACCCGACGACGACCCTTCGTCGCGAGACACACGCACGCGGTTGTCGATGTCCTTGACCCCGGCGATGCCGTCGACGAGATCCTCGATCGCATGCTTCATGTGGCGGTCGTTGACGGTTCCGTCGAGCGTCACCTTGCCTTCGCTCACTTCGACCGTGACTTCGCTCGAATCGATGTGCTCCTGGTTGTACAGCCGCTCGCAGATATCCTCCTTCAGGCGCTCGTCTGATCGCTGCCAGCCCTTGGGACCACGCTTTCCGCCCGTACCGCGGCCCATCTGGCCCTGGCCGTAGCTGCCACCGCTCTGCCCGCCCCACATGCCGCCGCCCTGGCCCCATCCTTGCGAGCCGGACCCACCTTGGCCGTAGCCGCCTTGCGAGCCGTAGCCACCCTGGCCCTCGTAGCCTTGCGAGCCGTAGCCACCCTGGCCCTCGTAGCCTTGCGAGCCGTAGCCTTGGGATCCGTAACTGCTGCTGCTCCCGTAACCGCGGCTGCCGCCGTAGCCTTGACTGCCGCCGTAACCTTGGCCGCTGCCATAGCCGCCGTATCCCTGTCCGCCTTGGCCTTGTCCGCCGAAGCCCTGGCTTCCGTAGCCCTCGGAGCCCATTCCTTGTGAGCCGTAGCCCTGGCTGCCGCTTCCGTACTGGCTGCCATAACCTTGACCGCCATAGCTTTGGCCGTAGCCTTCGGAGCCGTAGCCCTGCGAGCCCGAGCCTTGACCGTAACGGCTTCCGCCGTAACTCCCGCCCGATCCGCCGTAGCCGCCACCCGATCCGCCGTAACCGCCGCTTCCGCCGCCGTACCAGCCGCCGCCCTGGCCGCGCGAGCCGCCCATCGAACGACCGCCCATGCCGCGGCCCGTCTGACCCGAACCGCCGCTGCGGCCGCCCCAGCCTTGTCCGCTCTCGTAACCACCTTCCATGCCTTGACCGTACGAACCCTGGCTGCCTTCGTCGTATTGCCCGCCACCGTAGCCCTCGGAACTATAGCGGGAACCTTGTCCGCTGTATTCCATTTCGTCGTCGCGATCTTCGTAGCCGCCCGAAGACTGGCCCCGTCCCCCATATCCGCCGCTCGAACCACGGCCCTGCCAACCGCGGCCGCCCGATTGTCCGCCGCCAGACGATTGCGAATTTCTGTTTGCCATGAAAACTCCTATTGATGAAACGATGGATCAATGCCGCATCGACCGATGCGAAAGGTGCACTCGCAACTATCGTGCCGCGTGACGCGCGCTTGTTATCGCGGGGAGTTGGAACGCTCGCAGCGTCACCGGCGTAGTTTTTTCCGGTAATCGTTTCGCGCGGCGCAGCTTCGTCTTCGACGTGCATCCAGTCGAAGGCGATGCACCCGCGTGCACATCAACGCCTGCTCGGGATCGACTGCTCGGCGCGCGCAGCTCCGATCGCGGTCTTCACATCGCGCGCCTCTTCCGGCGGCGGCAGCACGGCCTTCATGCCGAGGCTCTCGATCCAGAGCTCCCTGCACCACCCCTTCGTGTGATAAAGGTGCTCGTCCTCTTCCTCCTCGACTTCCTCGCACGCGTCGCGCAACGCCTTTCCTTCGGCGCCTTTGAGCTTGTCGGCGCATTTGCCTAGCAGCTCCCAATCCAGGTGATCCTTCGTTTCGGCGAGGACCACGCATTCTGCCGCGACGATTTGCGCGGCAGAGGGATTGCCGCCGCGCGCTGCCGCATCGATCGCGTCGACGAGGGCAGCGCCGACGGAGCGAACGATGGGGCGCCCCGGCGAATGTTGTTCGGGATCGAGACCGAGCGACTCGCAGACATCCGTGAGGATCGTGACGTGACGCCGCGTTTGCTCGAGATACCGCCGCCACTCTTTCTGCAGATCGGGATGCACGGCGCAGCGAACGGCGCTTTCGTAGATCTTGACACCGCCCATCTCGTGCTCGAGGGATTGCAGCAGCAGGTCCTTCCATTGGGTCGTTTCCACAGCATCTTCCATTGCGATCTCCATTTCTGTATTCATCCGCCGGCGATCGGATGTCTCGGCTGTCAGTTCCGCCGCCGGGTCTTTGCGCGCAACAGCGCGGGCGTCGACCGCTCGTCGACACCCGACATTCGCGCGTCCACACGAGCATCCGAAAGACCGCCCGGCGCCGGCGACGAGCCTCTCTTGCGCGCGTCGGGGCGAACCAGCAGCAACGCTTGACCGGCCTGCAATTCGGAGTGCGGCTTTCTGCGAACGAAGACCTTGTCGACGATACTTCGTAGCATGCGCATGACTTGTCCTCGCGTTACGGGAGCCGCATCGAGTGCGACGCTTGCGCGCCGACGCGGCGAGCTTTGCAACCGTCACATTTGCGCACGACAAAGCAAGGAACGGACCATTGCATGAAACGCGCGTCGTCGTGCGCGAGCGAGCTGGCGCACCGCGCTTCAGCGGAAAAATCGGCCCTCGTCCAGGCAATCGCAGAGCTCGGTGTACACCTCCTGCATCTGCGAGCGGGCGGGTGTCTCGCCGAGCCGCCGGAACAGCCGGCTCGAAAGCGTGCCCTGCGCGAGAATCAGAGACAACATTTCCTCGAGACCGTTTTCGAGCTTCGCATCTTTCGCGACAAGGTCGCGCCATACCGCGCCGGCCGCGCGTGGAATCGCGGGAACGCCCAGCGCGAGCAGATACTCCGCGTCGTCGATGGTCGCATCCTCGCCGTCGCGGATCGTCTGCCCCAGCAGGTGCGACAGCCGCTTCGTGGGGACGCAAGCCTGCTGCGCTGCGCTCGATCGTCGCTCCTCGTAGAGCGATTGCACGACGGCGCACACCGCTTCGGCGACCGCGATGTCGGCGCGCGGACACTCCTGCACGTCAGCGAGCCGGATCTCGATCGCGCTGCGCTCGAATCTCGCGATGGCGCCGCGCGCGTTCAGCCACTCGTGCCGCAGCACGCCTTCGGGGTCGGCGTCGGCAACCGCGTCGTACATTGGGAGCAGGACCTTCTGCTCGTATTCCTGCCGGCTGCAGACGACGTCGGGAACGACGTCGCCGCTGATCGCCGGAAAGCGGTTCATGTGCGTCGCGTACACGGCCAGCCGATGGTCTCGGTGCGAGACGGCGGCGCCGTCGACAAAGGGCGACGAGGCCGCCAGCGCGGGAATGAGCGGCAGCACGAGGCGGATCGCCGTGTGCAAGCGCGCGAACTGCGAGTCGCCGGCGAATGGCAGGTTGATGTGCATGCTCTGCACGTTTGCCCATCCGTGACGCCGGCAATCGAACAGCCGGTCATAGGTTCGATAGATGGAGGCATCGCTCGCAAGCCATAACGTCGTTTCGCGGCGCGGGTCCATAAAGGGATGCATGCCCGATGGCATGAGACGCGCTCCGAACGCCTCGAGCGCGCGATTCGCGCTCCGCACTTCTCGCTGGAACGCATCCGGCAGAGGACGAAGCGATGGCGCCGGCTCGGGATTCTTGATTTCCACGACGTGCGAGACGAGCTCGTTCGACCAATCGGTCAGCGCCGGCTTCGTTCGCCGTGCTTCGAGCGCCGCGAGCAGCGGTTCTGCGAGCGCCACGACGTCGAGGGTCGCTGCATCGACGATCGCGTATTCGAGCTCGACGCCGTACGCGGTGAACGCCGGCAGCGCAAAGCGGGACGTCATGCGCCCTTGACGGCAACGCCCTCGCGAATCCGGCGCAGGATCACTCCCAGGATCTCGCGGTAGAGGACGTCCTTGCACACCGCGTCCTCGTTGCCGGCGTCGATGTTGGGGTTGTCGTTCACTTCCATCACGTAGCACTTGCCGCCCGATTCCTTGATGTCGACGCCGTAGAGACCGTCGCCGACCAGGTTAGCGGCGGCGAGCGCGGCGTCGAGCACAGCGCGCGGCGCCTCGCCCACGGTCATCGCGGCAGTCGAGCCCTCCACGCGCCGCTTGCGCTCGTGCTTCACGACCTGCCAGTGGCCCGGCGCCATGAAGTACTTGCAGACGTAGATCGCCCGGCGGTCGAGCACCCCGACGCGCCAGTCGAACGTCGTCGGCAGCCATTCCTGCGCCAGCACGAGCTTCGAGCGGGCGAGCAAAGAGGAGAGCGCCTGCTCGAGGCCCTCGGCCGTCTCGATCTTGAACACTCCGAGCGAGAAGGCGCTGTCGGGTTGCTTGAGCACGCAGGGCAGGCCAAGTGCGGAAACCACCGATCCCCGGTTTCGCTGATGAACCACGACGGTGCGCGGGACGAGAATCTGATGGCGGGCGAGGAGCTCGTGCAGGAACACCTTGTTCGTGCACTTGAGGATCGAATCCGGGTCGTCGACCACGACGAGGCCGAGGTCCACGGCGCGGCGCGCGAAGTCGTACGTGTAGTGATCGACGTTCGTCGTATCGCGGATGAAGAGCGCCGAAAACTCCGCCAGCCGCTGGATCTCGTTCTTGCGCAAGAAGCCGACACGCATCCCGAGCGACTCCCCGATGTCCTTGAACTTCCGCAGTGCCGCGGCGTTCGACGGGGGGTTCGGCGCATCCTCGTTGTAGAGGATCGCGAGCGACGGCGATGGCGCGTGCGCGTTCGTCGCGGTGCGCGGCACCGTTCGCTCGAGATACGACTCGAGCTCCGCCACGAGCAGCGAGCGTTCGCTGGCGGAGAGATCGCCGAGCACCCGGGCCCGCGCACGCGCTACGTGCCAGCGGTTACGGCGCTTGACGAAGCCGACCCGCATCGCAGGCGCGTGCAGCCGAGTGAACACTTCGGCGGCCAGCTCGTCGTGACCGTGGGAAGGATCCACGCCGAAGATGGCGTCCAGCGTGTACGTCCTGCGCGGATGCGCCGCGAGCTCGGCCTGCACCAGATCACCGAATGCCGGATCGTCCGTCAGGGTTGCCGGAGGATCCCCTTGCAGGTCCCCCAAAAGCCGCATCTCCGGCAGCGAGACGTGCCCGCGCGCCTCGGCCAGCAGCGACACGTAATAGCCGTCGCTCTGGTACCGGTCGTAGCGGCAGAGATTGATGACCCGAGTGCCGTGCGCGAATGGAGTGTCTTCGCTCAGGTAGCTCGTTGCGGTGAGCACCTTGGCACCTGCGACTTCCGGCGGCAGCTCGCCGGGTCGGTCGACGACGACCAGTGTCGATTCGCCGCTCACCCGAGCCCCCGAATTCGCGAGGACAGGCCGCGGTTGCGGGCGGCGGATCTCATGACGGGTACACCACCAGCATGTTCGCATCGTGGGTGACGATGCCGAGAAGAATCGCACCGACCACGCGGTCGGCGTTCACCCAATAACGCAGCACCGGCCCGTAGCGATGCGGCTGGTAGGGATCAACGACGAGCAGCTTTCCGGTCCCGTGGTCGAAGCCCGCAATCACGACGAAGTGCCCGGACGGCACGCCGTGGACATCGTCCGGCGTGTCGTCCGGACCGAATTCGCGCGGCTGGCGATAGAGGTACGTCGCGGACAGTCCGGCGAGGAGCGGAATTCCGCGGCGCAGGATTCCGCCGATCAGCTCCCGCGAAAGGTTCGCGAACCGGATTCGGCCGCCGAGCTCCAGAAACTCGAGGTAGCCTTCGGTCGCAACGTAGATTCGCGGGTCGCTCTTCGCGCGCTGCTGGCGCGAAAGGCGCTCGCGCAAGTCGACCTTGTCCGGTCCGAACCAGGAAGGGTCGAAGACGGTCAGGTTGTACGTGTAGATGCGCACGCTGTAGCCGCGGCGCAGCGCATCGCATCCCAGGAACACCGCGTACGTTCCTCCGTGATCGAGCCTCCGCGCGCGCCGAATCACGGCGGCTAGCGGCTCGTCGTCGCCCCAATACGCGTAGATCGCGTGCAGGCACGTCGGGCCGCAGGTCGTCTCGTCGGGTTGGGGCAAGGTCTCGACCGGCAGCTCGAGCAATCGCGCCCCGCGTGGTATGCGGCTGTGCGAGACAGGCCGTCTGGGTACGACGTCGCCCAGCGACGAGTCGAGCGAATCACCCGTTCGGTGTCGATGGGAGCGACGTGCGTTCATCTCATGCATCGCGCTGTAGGATGCGCACCGGCGAACCGCTCCGTAAGTGGCTCCTCGCCCCTATCGATTGTAGGGCGCGGCCGACAGCGACCGCCCGGACGACTCGGTGTTGTCAGGAACCGAGAAGGGCTTCGAGCTCGGCCAACAGCGGCCGCTGGCCGTCGTGGATGCGAACGCGCGCCTCGGGGACTCCGAACCACGCGCCCCGGTCGATCTCAGGAAACGATTGATGCCGCCCCGACCGCGGCGGCCACTCCATCGAGAAAGTGTTGCTGCGGATGGCGGCCGCATCGAGGTCTCCTTCGACCGCGAAGGCATGCAACAGCTTGCGGCTTTTGAGCCGTCGCGGTGTCAACGCGACGAACCCGCCGTCGATCGCGATGCCCGTCTCCTCCTCGAACTCGCGCCGCGCGGCGTCGAGCGGCGCTTCGGGGGGCTCGAAGAGGCCCTTCGGAATGCCCCACGCGCCCGCATCTCTCCCTTTCCAGAGCGGCCCACCGGGGTGCACGAGCAACACTTCCAGCGCGCCATCGCGTTTCCGGTAAACGAGAACTCCCGCGCTCTGTAGGGCCATGATGTGAGGGTCGACGAAATTGCGGCGAGGCTCGAGCGAGCGACTCCTTTGTACACACAAACTTTGTAATCCGAAATGATGATCGCAGTGTGGCTATTCGAACGCGACAGCACGTCTCAAATTCTCCTGCGTGCGTAGGATTCGTCCTACATAAATATCCTCTCAACACGGATGCCGGCGGAGTAACATTGACTGAAGAATCGCACCTGCACACTACAGCGCGGAACAAACCGACATGCCCAACGCACTCGTAGTCGACGACGATCCCTCCACGCGTTTGCTCCTCTCGAACCTGCTCGAACGGCGCGGGTTTTCGATACGCACAGCGGGCTCCCTTGCAGAGGCGCGTCAGAATATGGACCCGCCCCCGGACATCTGCATGGTCGATCTGCAGTTGCCCGACGGTGAAGGCATCGAGCTCATGCGCGGAGGCTTCGCGGAGCGCGCGGACTTCGTCGTCGTAACCGGCCATGCGACGGTCGAGTCGAGCGTCGAAGCGATGCGCCAGGGAGCTGTCGACTACCTGACCAAGCCTCTCACGTCGAGCGCACTCGATCGCCTGCTCGCGCGGTTCGGCCGCTCGGTGCGCACCGGCGAAGAAGCCGCGCGGCGCACGCCGGCGATCGTCGGCGAGTCTCCGGAGATCAAGCGTCTGCAGCAGACGCTTGCGCGCATCGGACCCACCGACGCCACCGTTCTCATCATCGGCGAGAGCGGCACTGGCAAAGAGTTGATTGCAGCGCGTCTGCACGAGCTGAGCCCGCGCGCGCGCGGTCGCTACCTCGCGCTCAACTGCGGCGCGGTGTCGCCCAACCTGATCGAGAGCGAGCTGTTCGGCCACGAGAAGGGCAGCTTCACCGGCGCCTCGCGGCAACACGCCGGATACTTCGAGCGCGCTCACGGCGGCACGCTGTTCCTGGACGAAATCACCGAGATGCCGCTCGACCTGCAGGTGCGGCTGCTGCGCGTGCTCGAAAGTCGGCGGGTGTCGCGCGTCGGGTCGTCGGAGTCGATCCCGGTGAACGTTCGCGTCATCGCCGCGACCAATCGCGATCCGCAGGAAGCCGTACACCAGCGGAAGCTGCGGGAGGACCTGCTGTACCGGCTGCAGGTCGTGCCCATCGAGGTGCCGCCGCTGCGCAAGCGCACGGGTGACGTGCGCGTGCTCGCGAATCACTTCCTGTCAGACCTCAATCGCGCCTCGAAGGAGCCCAAGACCTTCTCCGAGTCCATGCTCTCCCGCCTCGAGCAGTATTACTGGCCGGGCAACGTGCGGGAGCTGTTCAACGTCGTCCAGCGCGCGTACATCATGACGACGGGGCGTGTCATCTCCGACCCCGGTCCGCTGCACGGTCCCGTATGGTCGCCTGCAACCGGCCGCGAATCCCCGCTGACGGTTCGGCTCGGCGATTCCCTCTGCGATGTCGAGCAGCGGCTGATTCTGCACACGGTTCGCCACTGCCGGACGCAGGACGAAGCCGCGAGAATGCTCGGCATCAGCACCAAGACGCTGTACAACAAGCTTCGCCTCTACGAGTCGCAGCGCCGAACCGCCGATGCCAACGCCCGATTTTCCGACACCCGACCCCCGGACTCCCGCTGGACGTGAGTCCAGGGCGGATCCGGGACGCGGCGTCGCGATCGCAGCGCTGCTTCACCGGTTGAACGGCGGCCTCAACAATGCCGCGCTTGCGTTCGAGCTCGCCTTGTCCAGCAGTGACAATGCCGCCGATGATTGCGCGCAAACGCTCGAGCGCGGCCTCGCCGGGGTTGAGCAGGCGTCGCGCGCAGCAACGCTGCTCTCACTGATGCTCGACCCCAGCGCGGTGGCGCCGGCTTCCTCACGGGGTCCCTATGCGCAGGACGTGGCGGACATATTGCGCGCGCACGCCCGCCGGGTCGGTTGCGAGGCGGATGCCGATCGCCACATCGCGTCGCTCGCCGGAAACGGCGCGACACCCGCCGACACGGTCGAAACGCTTCTCATCGCAATGCTCACCGGACTGGGCGCCCTGGAATCGCGCCGCCGTTCGGTGAGCGAAATCCACCCCGCAACGTAACATCGCCCGGCGTCCGGAGCCGCATCAAGCGGGCCGGCTGCCTGCAACCGCGCTATCGGCGCGAGCTGCCGCGCGAGCCACCACGTCCGCCGCCCGTCGTCTTCTTCGCCGCGCTCCTGCGACCGCCGCTCGATCCGCCGCGCGAGCCACCACGCGCGCCGCCCGTCGTCTTCTTCGCCGCGCTCTTGCGTCCGCCGCTCGATCCGCCGCGCCCCCCCGCCGTCTTCTTCGCCGCGCTCTTGCGACCGCCGCTCGATCCGCCGCGCGATCCACCACGACTACCGGTCGATCCCCCGCGTCCGCCGCTCGAACCGCCGCGACTGCCCGTCGAACTGCCGCGACCGCTGCTCGATCCACCGCGCGAACCACTACGGCTGCCGCTGGTGGACGACTTACGGCCGCCCCTCGCGCTCGATGTCTTCTTCGCCGCGCTCTTGCGCCCGCCGCCCGACGACCCGCGTCCGCCGCTGCTCGAGGATTTGCGACCGCCCCTTCCGCCCGACGTCTTCTTCGCCGCGCTCTTGCGCCCGCCGCTCGATCCGCCGCGCCCGCCGCTCGATCCGCCGCGCGAACCGCCGCTGCTCGATCCGCCGCGCGAACCGCCGGCGCTGCTCGCGGACTTCCGGCCGCGCCTTCCGTTCGACGATTTCTTGGCGCTCTTGCGGCCGCCGCTGGACGAGCCGCCGCTCGACCCGCTGCCGCCACCGCTGCTCGATGACCTGCGAGCGCGGCCCGAACTCGACGACGACTTCCTGGCGCCCGAACTGCGTCCTCCGCTCGAGGAAGTCTTGCGGCTACGGCTGCCGCTCGACCCGGACGATCCCCGCCCTTCCTCGGAGCCGCGGTTGCCGCGATTCTCCTCTTCGGTATCGCTGTCGCGAGTGCCGAGCGTGTTGTGCAGGGAAAGCGTGTCGCTTCTGCCCATGCCCGTGTCGTCCTGGTCCGGATTGAGCGCCCGCTCGATGTCGCTTGGTTTTCGTTGCATTTGCAGTCTCCTGTCTGAAATTCGACCAGCGTGCCCGTCGCTACACAACAGGCGGATCGGAGTGCCGCGCGAAATGCCGATGCGCGGCGATCGCCTTGACGAACTGGTCGATGGCTTCCCTGGCTTCGTCGCTGTCATAGATGAGCACGCCAGGGTCTTCTTCGCCGGAGGGAAGCGTCGCAAGGACGCCTGCACCTTCGAGGAGCGTTTTCGCGGCCCCAAGGGCGAGGATGGGCTTGCAATGTCGATATTGGTCCTTGATGGATTCCGCCGCCTGCCCAAGGCGCGTGAGCTCGGCGATCGCATCCTTGCCGCCGGGAACCGCAATGGCGTCGTACAGCACCGAAGGGGTCGTCTCGGCCGTTGCATCGACGGCCACTCGATCCCCCTGCATGGTTTCGACCGTGCCGAGCCGGGCACCGACCATGCGAACGACGGCCCCCTCGGCGGTGAGTCGCGATTGCAGCGCTTCGACGGCTTCGCCGTCGACGCCGTTCGCGACGAGCAGCGCGATGCGGCGCGTCCGTATGCTGCCGTCGCCTTTACGGGCGAAGAGCGACAGCGCGTTCGAAACCTGGATCTCGGGTTCCGGCGCCTCGGTCGCGCGCGGCTGAGGCGCCGGCATCTTCATGCCGAGCTGGTCGGCGAGCGGCTCGGCGAGTTGCGGCGTGACGTTCGCGAGCATCGAGACGACTCGTTCCCGCACCGCGGGGGTCTGGACCTTCGACAGCTCGAAGCGGAACGCGCGCAGGATGTGCGCCTTCTCGATCGGCGTCTGGCTGTTCCAGAAGAGCGCCGCCTGGTTGAAGTGCTCGGCGAAGCGCTCCGGCTTGCCGCGGATCTTGTCGCCGACCTGGCGGTCGAGGAACGACATGAAACCCCGCTCACCCGCCTGATACGGACATCCGCCGCCCAGCGAGTTCGGCTCGTACGCCACCCGCCCGCGCGCGATCGCCTGCCGGTGCATGCCGTCGCGCTGGTTGTTGTGAATCTGCGCGACGGGAGCGTTGATGGGGACTTCGTGAAAGTTGGGGCCTCCCAAGCGCGAGATCTGCGTATCGACATACGAGTGAATGCGGCCGGCCAGCAGCGGGTCATTGGTGAAGTCGATGCCCGGGACGACATGCGCCGTGCAGAATGCCACCTGCTCCGTCTCGGCGAAGAAGTTGTCCGGATTGCGGTTCAGCACCATGCGCCCGAGCGGCGTGATGGGCACGAGCTCCTCCGGCACGATCTTCGTGGCGTCGAGCACGTCGAACGTGAACCGGTCGGCCTCCTCCTCCGTGAAGATCTGCACGCCGAGCTCCCATTCGGGAAACGCTCCGGCTTCGATCGCTTCCCAGAGATCGCGGCGGTGGAAATCCGGATCGGCCCCCGAGATCTTCACCGCCTCGTCCCAGTCGACGGAATGCGTGCCGGCGGTCGGCGACCAGTGGAACTTCACGAGACGCGACGCGCCGTCCTCGGTCACGAAGCGGAATGTGTGCACGCCGAATCCCTGCATCATCCGGAAGCTGCGCGGTATCGCGCGGTCGGACATGACCCACATCAGCATGTGCGTCGACTCCGGCATCAGCGACACGAAGTCCCAGAACGTGTCGTGCGCGGAGGCCGCCTGCGGCATCCCGTTGTGGGGCTCGGGCTTCAGCGCATGCACGAGGTCCGGGAACTTGATCGCATCCTGGATGAAGAACACGGGAATGTTGTTGCCGACCAGGTCCCAGTTGCCCTCGTCGGTGTAGAACTTGACGGCGAAACCGCGGACGTCGCGAGCGAGGTCCGTCGAGCCGCGCTCGCCCGCGACCGTCGAGAAGCGCACGAACACGGGCGTGCGCTTGCCGGCTTCGGCGAACAGCGACGCGCGCGTCAGGTGGCGATGCGACGCGTAGCTCTCGAAGAAACCATGCGCTCCCGAGCCGCGCGCGTGAACGATGCGCTCGGGGATGCGCTCGTGGTCGAAGTGCGTGATCTTCTCGCGCAGGATGAAGTCTTCCAGCAGCGCGGCGCCGCGCAGCCCGGCCTTGAGCGAGCTCTGGTTGTCGCCCACGGGCACGCCCTGGTTCGTGGTCAGGACCTGTCCGCCGGAATCGACGCGCACGCGGTCGAGCGAGCCCGTGGTGCGATTGACGCCAGGCATCGGCGTGTCGCCGCCGGCCTTGCTCGAGGCCGACGTCTCGCTCAGCGTGCTGGCCGTGACCCGCGGGTCGTCCGGTGCAACGCATTCGCCTTCCGGTGGCTGGGCGGATACGTCGCCGTATTCGAGCGCCTTCGTTGCGTTGTAGCGAATTCCGGCCGCGAGCTTCTGCGCGCCTTCCATTTTGCGCTGCAGGACATCGCGCGCCTGCTCGTCGGCGCCGGCCGGAGCTTTCGCCGCCGGCCCCCCTACCGTCGACCGTGCAGCACCGCGGGACGTCCTGGAAGGCGCATCCGAACCGCTGCGCGAGGCGCGCCGTCGGGTTGCCATCAATGCAAATACCGCGGCCGGGGCAGGCGCTCGAATGCCCGATAGGCCGCTTCCAGAACACGCGGATCGTCGGAGAACGGCTCTTCCCTGCGCCTCAGCACGCCGACGGCCGCAGCGGACGTCTTCTTTGCGGCCGTCTTTTTAGCGGGGCCGGTTGCACGCCCGGTTGGAGAGCTCTTCGGTGCGCGCTTGACTGCGCCGGCCTTGGTGGTCTTGCCGTGACGGGCCTGTTGTTTCGCGGCACCTCTGCGACGCGGCGAGGATTGCGAAGCTGCGGTGCGGCTGCGATGCGTCGGCATGTGTCTACCTCGTGATTTGGGGAACGAGCGCTGGCGACCATCACGCAATCCATGTGCCACCCTGCATTTCACGTCGCCGCATCTCTTGCGCGCAGCGTCCGCTTGCGCGTGTCGGTTCGGCATACCTGCACCATTTGCGCGTAATTTTTTCCTGACGGGAGCGGCGCGACGTGCGGATTGCCGCCCTGCATCGGACTGCATTTCCACGAATATGTCGGGAGCCCGCGGCACGTCATTTGGTCAATGCGCACGCGCGCCTGCCGGTGGTATGGAACCTGCTAAATCGGTCGCGTGACACGCACCGTTGCCGACGCACTGGTCGAGCGCCTCAAGGTCTGGGGCATCACGCGCATCTATGGCTATCCCGGCGATGGCATCAACGGGGTGATCGGCGCCATCGATCGCGCGGGCGATGCGATCACGTTCGTCCAGGCGCGGCACGAGGAAGCCTGCGCTTTCATGGCCTGCGGTCACGCGAAATTCACCGGCTCGCCCGGCGTCTGTCTCGCGACCTCCGGTCCCGGGGCCGTGCATCTCCTGACAGGACTGTACGACGCGCGCGCCGATCATCAGCCCGTCGTGGCGATCGTCGGCCAGAAGCCGCGCGCCGTCCTCGGCGGCGACTTCCAGCAGGAGATCGACCTCAACGCGCTGTTCATGGACGTCGCGCGCGACTACGCCCAGATGGTCACGGCACCCGCGCAGCTGCGCCATGTCATCGATCGCGCGTTTCGCATTGCGATCGCGCGGCGCACGCCTACGTGCGTGATCGTTCCCCAGGACGTCCAGGAACTCAAGGCGGAAACGCCCGCGCACGAGCACGGGACAATCCATTCCGGGCCGGGATATTCGGCGCCGCGGGTCGTGCCCGAAGCCGCGGATCTCCTTCGCGCGGCGGATGTCCTCAATGCAGGGAGCCGCGTTGCGATGCTGGTCGGCGCGGGCGCCGCCAACGCCGGCCCCGAAGTGCTCGCGATGGCGGACAAGCTGGGCGCCGGAATCGCCAAGGCGCTGCTGGGCAAGGCAGTCGTCGCCGACGATCTTCCGTTCGTCACGGGCGGCATCGGTTTCCTGGGCACGCGCGCGTCGCAGGAAATGATGGACGGCTGCGACACGCTGTTCATGATCGGCTCCGGCTTTCCGTACGCCGAGTTCCTGCCGGAGGAAGGCAAGGTGCGGGGCGTGCAGATCGACATCGATGCGCGCATGCTGAGCCTCCGCTATCCGATGGAGGTCAACCTGGTCGGCGACAGCGCCACGACGCTGCGCGCGCTGCTGCGCATCGTCGAAACGAAAGGCGACCGCGCATGGCGCCAGAAGATCGAAAAAAGCGTGGCCGATTGGTGGCGCACGCTCGCGAAGCGCGCGATGGCCGACGCGAAGCCGATCAACCCGCAGCGCGTCTTCTGGGAGCTCTCTTCGCGCCTGCCGGACGGCGCGATGCTCGCGTGCGACACCGGCTCGACGGTGCACTGGTTCTCGCGCGACTTGAAGCTACGATCGGGCATGCAAAGCGCCCATTCCGGCGGTCTCGCCTCGATGGGAGCGGCCATTCCATACGGCATTGCCGCCAAGTTCGCCCATCCGTCGCGTCCGGCGCTCTGCTTCGTGGGCGACGGGGCGATGCAGATGAGCGGCATGGCGGAGCTCATCACGGTGGCGCGGTACTGGCAAACCTGGCGGGATCCCCGCTTCATCGTCATCGTCACCAACAATCGTGATCTCAACATGGTGACGTGGGAGCAGCGCATCCTCGAAGGCGATCGCAAGTTCGACCCGTCGCAGACGCTGCCCGACGTGGCGTACGCGGACTACGCCCGAATGCTGGGGCTTGGCGGAATGCGCATCGACCGGCCCGAGGCCATCGAGGACGCGCTCGCTGCGGCGCTCGCATCCGACCGGCCGTTCGTGCTCGACGTCGTGTGCGATCCCGAGGTTCCGCTGCTGCCGCCCCACATCACGCTCGAGCAGGCGCGGCACTACGTCATGGCGCTCGCGAAGGGCGATCGCAACGCCATGCGGGCCATACGCGAATCGCTGAAACAGGTTTTCGGCTGACGCGGCCGGGCGCGCTCATGCGGGTCCGGCGCGCCGCCATTACAGCAGCTTGTCAAGCGTGATGGGGAGCCTGCGGACGCGGGTGCCCGTCGCGTGGTAGACGGCGTTCGCAATCGCCGCCGGAACGCCCGTGATTCCGATCTCGCCAATGCCGCGCGCTCCGAGCACGTTGAAGATCGTATCGTCCTCCTCGACGTACGCGACGTCGATGTCGCCGATGTCGGCGCAGACCGGCACGTGATACTCGGCGAGGTTGTTGTTCGCGTAGCGGCCGTAGCGCGGGTCGAGCAGGCTTTCCTCGAACAGCGCCATGCCCACTCCCCAGATGATCCCGCCCTGCAATTGCGACAACGCCGTCTTGCGGTTGAGGACGCGGCCGACGCTGTAAGTGGCGACGATCCGCGGGATGCGCACGATGCCGAGATCAGGGTCGACGCGCGCCTCGACGAAGACGGCGCCGAACGACCGCGATGCGTAGCGCTCTTCCTCTTCGCCGGGTTTCGCCTCGGCGCGCGCCTCGATGGGCCCCGCCCGCTGCGCCAGCGCGGCCAGCGGCTCCCGGCGGTTCGCGTCGCTGCGCACGCGGAGAAAGCCGCCGTCGATGTCGACGTCGGTGGCCCGTGCGCCGGACATTGCGGACTGGCCGTCTTGCGTTGCCCTGCCGATCAAGCGCTCGCGCAGCGCGACGCACGCGGCGTGCACGGCGGGCCCCACGCTCGACACGGTCGTCGAGCCGCCGGATACCGGTGCGCTCGGCAGCGCGGTGTCGCCGAGCTCGAAGCGCACTCGCTCGACGGGAACGCCCAGCGTCTGTGCCGCCACCTGCGTCATCACCGTATAGGTTCCGGTGCCGAGGTCGTGCGTGCCCGATTGCACCACGACGGTTCCGTCGGGCATCAGTTTCGCGAGCGCGGAAGCGGGCCGCCGGTGCGCCGGATAGGTCGCCGTCGCCATCCCGAGGCCGACCAGAATGCGGCCGTCGCGCATCGACCGCGGCTCCGGCGTCCGCCGGTTCCAGCCGAAGCGCGCCGCCGCGTCGCTGTAGCAATCGCGCAGCTTCTTGCTCGACCACGGCTTGCCCGACTGGGGTTCGCTGTCCGCGTAATTGACGAGGCGCAACTGCACCGGGTCCATCCGCAGCGTGTACGCGAGCTCGTCCATCGCCGATTCGATCGCGAAGGTCCCCGTCGATTCGCCCGGCGCGCGCTGGAACGTCGCCACACCCACGTTGAGCGTCGCGAGAAGGTGCCGGGTCTCGCCGTTCGCGCACGCGTAGAGTGCGCGCGTCGGCGCGGCAGACGGCTCGACGAAGTCTTCCATCTCCGACGTGTGCGCGATCACGCCGTGGCGTACTGCGGTCAACCGCCCGTCGCGGCCGGCCGCCAGCACGACGTGCTGCTCCGTCTCGGGGCGACCGCCGACGGGGCCGAACATCTGCGGTCGCGCGAGCACGAGCCTGACCGGCCTTCCGACGTGCCGCGCCGCCATTGCCGCCAGGACGACGTGCGACCACGTCGAGCCCTTGCACCCGAACCCGCCACCGACGAACGGGTCGATCACGCGGATGTTGTCGGACGGGATGCCGAGCGTCTTCGCGACCGTCTCACGGACGCCGGAGACGTACTGTGTGGCGTCGTACAGGGTCAGGCGGTCGCCGCTCCACTGCGCGACCGTCGCATGCGGCTCCATCGGATTGTGATGCTCCATCGGCGTCGAGTACGTGGCGTCGACCCGCACGACGCCTTGCTGCATCCCGGCGTCGATATCTCCCCACGACTTCTTGCTGGGCGAGTTGCCCTCCTGCTTGGGCGGGCGCGGCGCGCGCTTCGCCTGATCGAAGCGCAATGCCGCCGGCTGCAGCGCGTACGACACGCGTACGTGCTCGGCCGCGTCGACCGCGCGCTCGAACGTGTCGGCGACCACGACGCCGATCGGCTGGCCGTTGTAATGGACGACGTCGTCCTGCAGTAGCGACAGCGTGCGGCCCGCGGGCGGATTCACCGCGGACCTTCCCTTCTGCGGGAGTTGAGGCGCGTTGCGGTGCGTCAGGATGGCGAGCACTCCGGGGAGGCGCTGCGCATCCGCAGTCTCGATGCGGGTGATGCGACCGCGCGGCACGGTGCTTTGCACGATCACGGCGAACGCGACGTTGTCCGGCGAGAATTCCGCGGCGTAACGTGCCCGCCCGGTGACCTTGAGCACACCGTCGACCCGGTCGATCGGCTGGCCCAGCACGGACGTGTCGTCGGTCATGCGAGGCCTCCCGCCGTCTCGAGGGCGCGCGCAACCGTTCGCTGCGCGAGCGGCACCTTGAAAGCGTTGTCGCGAATGGGACGCGCACCCGCGATGCTCGCGTCGGCGGCCGCTGCG
>Ga0070670_100001408_pt1 | contig 19320 bp, 20 predicted proteins | sample KBSS63metaG_FD_64665 | JGI IMG/M metagenome (GOLD analysis project Ga0070670, IMG submission 64665) | Switchgrass rhizosphere microbial communities from Kellogg Biological Station, Michigan, USA - KBS S6-3 metaG | ecosystem: Host-associated > Plants > Roots > Rhizosphere > Soil ... | reverse complement strand
CCGAGCCCGAGGCTCGCGAGAGTGATCCCCAGTTGGCAGGCCGAGAGATAAGCATCGAGATCGCCGGCCACCTTCTGGGCTTTGCTGGCGCGCGTGTCGCCGTCCTCAGCGAGCGCTTCCAGTTGGCTCATGCGGATTTTTACCAACGCAAATTCCGCCGCGACAAAAAAGCCGTTCAGGAATACCAGGGCGACGATCGCGGCCAGCTTGGTGATCGTGAGAGCCGGCGAGTCCCAATGTTCAGAGACGCCCTCGGCGAGTGTCGCGAAGGCCAAAAATGATAGGAGTAAATTCATGGTGCGGATGCCGCGGTGGCACCCGTGAAGTCGCCGCGGCGACCTACCAGCTCGACTTCGTCACACCGGGAATGAGACCGGCGGAAGCGAGCTCGCGAAATGTCAGGCGGGAAATCTTGAAACGGCGAATGAAAGCGCGACGACGCCCGGTCACCTGGCAGCGGTTGATCACCCGGGTGGGGCTGGCATCACGGGGCAACTGCGAGAGGCCGATGTAATCTTTTTTCGCCCTGAGCTCAGCACGGACAGCGGCGTATTTCGCCACCGTCTTGCGCTTGCGTTCATTGCGATTGATCCACGAAGTCTTCGCCATAAGGAGCGCGGAAGTTAGCGGAAAAAGCCGCTTACGCAACCAATTTTGTCCCAGTCCTTATCTCTGGCGCCTCAACTCGGGTCTCAGCAGGCCCAGGAAACGGTGGAGCAGCGGATTCGAGTCCGCCTTCCGCCATGCAGCTCCGACCCTCCAGCCCGCCTCTCGGTCCTTAAGCTTGTGGAAACGCACGCCGGCGAACTGTGTCGTTCCGAACGACTGCGGAATTAGTGTCAACCCCAGTCCCGCCTGGACGAGCGCCAACGCCGTGGTGATTTCCCGCACTTCTTGCACGATACGCGGATGAAAGCCGTACCGAGCGCAAAGGGCGATAGCGTGCTGGTGAAAGGTCGGGGAGCGATCGGGAGAGATCAAAATGAAAGGCCGGTCAACACACTGTCGCAATGAAAGGCTCGCAGGCAGATCGGATGACAGGCTCGAAACCAGCATCAGACGATCTTCGATGACGGGCAACGTCTCGAACTCGCTCCCGACGGGGAGCCGCACAAAGCCCAGGTCGATCTTTTCCGACCGCAGCGCCTCTACCTGCTCGGCGGTAGACATGTCGCGCAGTGTTAGTTCCATCGACGGCACACTCTTTCGAAGGCGCACGATGATGCGCGGAACAAGCTCGAAGGTGTGAAACCCGAAACCGATTCGCAGCCGGCCGGTTTGCCCCGATGCGGCCCGCCGGGTGCGATCGAGCAGTTCGTCGAAATCGCGCAAAGAGCCTCGCGCCCCACGGAGGAACTGTTCGCCCAACGCGGAGAGCTGTGTGCCGTGTCGACTGCGTGTGAGAAGCGCCCCGCCTACCTCCTCTTCCAGCCGGCGAATCTGTTTGGTCAGCGCAGGCTGGCTCAGGTTCAACACTCGGGCGGCCCGGCCAAAATGAAGTTGCTCCGCGAGAGTGACGAACGAACGAATTTCGCGCAGATCCATTCCAATAGGTTATCACCGAGATGAAATCATGCCATTGGAAGAATCATCGCCCGGCAGGGATATTCGCCCATGATACGAGAACCGCGCTCCTATAAGCTCGCCTTCATCGACTTGGACGACACGCTCCTTGGGCCGACGAAAGACATCGATCGCACAAATCTCCGAGCCCTAACGCGGCTGCGCAAAGCCGGGGTGCAGATCGCCATCGCCTCCGGGCGACATCACAGAAACATCACCGGGTTGCGAGAGATTGGACGACAGGAGTGGGTCTTGTCGTCACACGGGTCGGTCGTGCGGCACGAACAAACGGGCGAAGTCCTGGCCGAAGAAACGATCACTCCCTCATTGGTCGATCGGCTTTGCGCACGAGCTCGTGAATTAGGTTTCAGCCTCATCGTTTACCATCGCGACGGCGCCTTCATTGAGCACGAGTCTGAATGGACAGATCTGTATGCCCGTAACGCCGGCTGGATGCCGAACCGGGCAGACTTTCACACCTTGGATCCCGCGGGATTCCAAAAGGTGCTTTGGTCCGATCATTCCGACCGCATCCGCCAATGGGCGCCTAAGTTGAAAACGGAATTTGCGGACCAACTGAACGTCCTTGTGACGAATCCTGAACTCCTCGAGTTCTTTTCGGTCAGCGCCAACAAGGCCGTCGGCGCGCAGACTCTCGCGCGCAAGTTACGGATCAAGGCTGAAGACACCCTTGCGTTCGGCGATGGCAGTAACGACGTGGAACTGCTGCGCTGGGCTGGCTTTTCGGTGGCCATGAATCACGGCCAGGAATCGGCGCGCCAGGCGGCCCGTATTGTGTCTCCCCCTGGCCCTCCGGAAAGCGCCTTCGCCCGAGCGGTAAATCTGACCCTCTCGACGGCTGGGTAAATGGAGGGACGATCCGCCGTGTCGTCCAAACCGATAAACGGAGAGATGGTACTTTGTGTCTTCCTTGGAGGAACGCTTGGTGTCGTCCAAGTCATTCCTTCGTTGACGGTCCACAACAGCCGCTGGAAATACAAGGATGATGGAAGACCGCATGCGGAAGATCGAGGAGCGGATCCAGCAGGCTCCCGGTCTGCCGGAACCCGAACGAGAGAAACTCCTGCAACTGGTCGCGACCCTGCGCGAGGAGGTCAACGCCCTCGCCAGCAGCCACGAGGAGGATGCTCGCAGCATTGCCCACTTTCTCGATGCGTCGACCCATGAGGCCAGCCGGACGGAGAAACAACCGAAATTGCTCGAGGCCGCGCAGGGTGGATTGACCGCCTCGGTCGAAAATTTCGAGCAATCGCATCCGAAGCTTTTTGCAACGGTCAGCCAGGCCGCAACCGTCCTCGCGAACATGGGCCTCTGAGCAACGCGGTGAGATACATGGTCATAGAAACCTTTGCGCCCGGTCGCAAGATGGCCGTTTACGAGCGTTTTCAACAGCACGGTAGAATGCTCCCGGAAGGTCTCGTGTATCTCGACAGTTGGCTCGAAAAAGAGGGCGATCGTTGTTTCCAGTTGATGGAGACAGATTCGCCAAATCTCTTCGCCGAGTGGATCGATCATTGGAAAGATTTGGTCTCTTTCGAGGTGATCGAAATAGAGTCCCCACCGCTTGGCGCGCCAGAAAATGAGTAGAAGGAAACCGGCTCGGCTCGTCGCACCTGAAATGTGTCCGGTCTGCGGTGAGGATGTTCCGCGAAACTCGCGGGCTTGTCCGGAATGCGGAGCGGATCACAACTCCGGCTGGCGAGAGGAGGCCCAGACGTACGATTCTGCGGGATTGCCAGACGACGACTTCGATTACGACCAATTCGTTAGGCAAGAATTTGGAGAGGGTCCGAAGCCGGTCACAATCAAGCCGGTTTGGTGGGTAACGGCGATTGTGCTGATCGTAATCTCAATCGCTGCTTATCTTTATGCGGCCTGGGTGAGTTGATGGGCTCGACCCTGAGACTCGGCCTCGACCTCGGCGGCACCAAAACGGAGATCGCCGCGCTCAACGCAGAGGGCCAGATCGTCTACCGCGAACGCGTGGCAAGCCCGCGCGGCGACTACCCCGCGACTCTCGAGACGATCCGAAACCTCGTTCTCTCCGCAGAGGTCGAACTCGGGGCGAAGGGGACTGTGGGTCTTGCCATGCCCGGCGCGATTTCCCCGGCCACCGGTCTCGTCAAGAATGCCAACTCAACCTGGCTCAACGGGAAGCCGTTCGACCGCGACCTCGAGCAAGCCCTGGAGCGGCCAGTCCGGCTGGCCAACGATGCGAATTGCTTCGCGCTTTCGGAGGCCGTGGACGGCGCCGGCGCGGACGCACGTGTCGTTTTCGGAGTCATCGCCGGAACGGGGATCGGCGGTGGTATTGTCGTCGATCGCAAGCTGCTGACCGGTCCCAACGCGATTGCCGGCGAATGGGGGCACAATCCCCTTCCCTGGCCAACGCCGGATGAACTGCCCGGACCATCCTGCTATTGCGGAAAGCGCGGCTGCAATGAAACCTGGCTCTCCGGCCCGGCGCTCGGCCGCATTTATGCGGAAATGACGGGAGCCTTGTTGGAGCCGCCACAAATCGCGGAACGAGCCGCGAACGGAGAGAAACAGGCAGTTGCCCTGTTCGAAAGCTGGTTGGACCGATTTGCGCGCGCGCTCGCCTCAATCGTGAACATTCTGGATCCTGACGTCATTGTGCTCGGCGGCGGGTTATCCAACATGGCCGCACTAAAGAGAGATTTGAACCAGCGCATTGCCCCGTATGTTTTCTCGGATCGCGCGGACACGACGATTCGTAACGCCGTGCACGGCGATTCCAGCGGCGTGCGCGGAGCAGCCTGGCTCTGGGACTAACGGAAATCCGAAGTTTGTTCCAAGGCGCCGGGCGCGCAGTCCGGCAGTCCGGCGGGTTGACTCCGGGGAGCGCACGCGCCTAGGGTGCACCGTTCGGTGCCTCGCCGAACGGACGGAGGTTCGAGGGCGGCATCATGGTCCGTCTGTGCGCACAACCATGTTTGCGGCGAGGCGCCGCAAACAGTACGCGAGGCGCGTGCGCTCCCCGGAAAAGAATCTCCCATTGCGTAACGAACTGCGTAGGTTCCGTGATGTTTCCGCTGCAAACTAAATCTCTGCCGCCAAATGCCGATGCCTTGCGCGCGGCACTCGAGGAAGGTCTGCGCCAGGTAATTGTGCCTGCGAGACAAATGGTAAGCGTCGAGGACAAAAACTATCCGAACCTTGCCGCGCTCCGCTTAACGCTGGATGACGCGCAGGCGAGCGAGCGAGCGCGCCGACCGGCGCGCCCGATTGGCGCGATCGAACCGGGATTGCAGGTTGAGGATTTCCAGATAAGCGGCCGGCCGATCTCGATCCAAGGCGCGAAGATTGAATTCGCGTGCACTGGACGCGAAGTGCGTATCGATCAGGCTCGCGACGAAAGCGGCAACGTTCTCTTGCTCGTGCACGATGCAGCTTCAGGGCAAGTCGAAGTCGCAGTCCGGCCAACGGATCTGGAGGCGCTGATCCTGGCTGGGGCGAAGGCGCAAGCGGCGAAACACGGCGTGAATGTTGAGAGCGTGCGGATCGAAATGAATGCTCGCTCCGAACGCTCGATCGATGTTGTGGTGCACGTCGCTGCAAAGAAGCTTTTCCTCAACGCGACGATTCGAATCAGCGGAAGTCTGGCGATCGACGAGCATTTGAACGCCAAACTCTCGAGCTTGGAATGCACAGGAGAAGGTACTCTTGGAACCATCGCTTGCGGATTTATCGCGCCGCATCTGGTGCGATTTAATGGGCGGAATTTCTCGCTCATGGCCTTGCCTTTGGGTGAAATGAAGCTGCGAGACCTGCGAATCGCGGCCGACGATAAATTGCGGGTAACAGCGCAATTTGGGCACGCCTAACCGGAGGGACGATCCGCCGTGTCGTCCGCGATTGTTTCAGCTGCGTTATATGAGACTCGGACGACACGGAGGTCGTCCCTCCACGAGACCCCTCGTTGCGCGGAATGCGGGGAATCGATAGCCTGCACAGCATTCGCGCATGGACACCGCAAGCGAGTCGAGAATACGGAGCGGTGATTTCGCAATCTTACTAGTCCTGGCGCTGGCTCGACTCATTGTGCACTGCGCCACGAACTGGCAGTACGGCTTTCATCGCGACGAACTGGGCGTGTTGGACGACGCGCGATACCTTGACTGGGGCTACGTCTCCTACCCGCCGTTTACGGCTTTCGTCGCCCGCGTCGCACTGACGCTGTTCGGGCCGTCGCTCGTCGGGCTGCGATTTTTCACCGCGCTCGCCCAAAGCGTCGCGATGATCTTCGCCGGTCTGATAACGCGCGAGCTTGGGGGAGGCCGCGGGGCGCAAGTCCTGGCCGCCCTGGCCACCGCAACTTCGCCAGTAGCTATGTTAATGGGGGCACTGTTCCAGTATGTCTCCTTCGATTTTCTTTGGTGGGTGATGGCAGCGTACTTCTTCGTCCGCCTGCTGCGTGAAGACGATCCGCGATGGTGGCTGGCGATCGGCGCGGTCCTGGGCATCGGTATGATGACGAAATACACGATGATCTTTTTCATCGCGGGACTCGTCACCGGGGTCATCTTTACGCCGACGCGGCGCTACTTGAAAAGTCGTTGGCTCTGGATCGGAGTCGCGATTTCGATTGTCATTTTTCTGCCAAACCTCATTTGGCAAGTGCGGCACAATTTTATTTCGCTGGTTTTTCTGAATCACATTCATGCGCGCGACGTTCGGATCGGCCGGACCGATGATTTCCTGGTCGGACAACTGACGGATTGCATGAATCTGTTCGCGCTGCCCTTGTGCGTGGCAGGGCTTTATTTCTATACGATCTCTCCAAAGGGGCGTCGCTGTCGGGCGATCGGGTGGATGTTCATCGTCCCGCTTCTGTTGTTTTTCCTGGCACGGGGCCGATCCTACTACATGGCGGCGGCTTACCCGATGCTTTTCGCTGCCGGCTCGCTTGTCTGGGAAAATTGGCTCGGGCGATTGAGCGCAACTCCGGCACTCGTTGGTCGAGCTGCCACTTGGATTGCCCTGGGAGCAAGCGCGACTCTGGTCGCAGCCTTCTCGCTGCCGGTTGCGCCGATCAACTCCGGGCTTTGGCGCCTAACGAGCAAAATGCACGACAACTTCACCGAGCAAATCGGCTGGCCGGAACTGGCGCAGACCATTGCGGCGATCTACGAAAAAGTGCCAGAGACCGAAAAAGCGCGCACCGCGATTCTCGCAGGCAACTATGGGGAAGCCGGGGCGATCAACCTTTACGGGCGAAGGTATCATCTGCCGGAGGTGATTTGCGGAACCAATACCTACTGGTGGCGTGGCTATGGAAACCCACCAGCGGAAACCGTTATTCTGGTCGGCTTTTCGCGAGCGAGGGCGGAAGAGTTCGCTTCCGAGATCGAGCTGGCAGGTCATGTTACGAATGAATTTGGAGTGTTGAACGAAGAGACGAAGGACCACCCCGATATCTTTGTTTGCCGCCGATTGAAGAAATCGTGGCCAGACTTTTGGAAAAGCTTTCAGCGGTTCGGCTAGAAGCCAACTGTCCTGCCTAAAGCATGCATCCACCAAGCGGTTGTAGTGTCCGCTGTCTCAGCGGACCGGAAGAAGATGCGCCGGGGACAGCGCACGCTACAACGCATCCGTTCCCTATTGTTTGCTGAGCCGACGGAAGAGGATAAAACCTAGAAAAATGAAGAGGACATTGGGAAACCAAACGAGAAGCTCGGGATGGATTTTCGCGTTCGCCCGCATCGTGTCCGCGATGATGATGAAAAGAAAATAGAAGATGGCCACAATCAGACCGACCGCGAAGCCGACGGAGGTCTCGCGTCGATGGGTGGTAATGCCTAAAGGCACCCCGATCAGCGCAAAAGCCACGCAGGAAAAAGGAAACGAAAAACGCTTGTTGAGCTCCGTGCGCGTCGCGCTACGCTCTTTTTTTGGACCCGATTTGAGTTGATCGAGAAGCTGCGAAAGCGAAAGCGCGGAACGGCTCGGTCGCTTCTTTTCCTTCTCGTAAAGTTCGTCGAGACTAATCGGCAGGGTTCCTTCGGCCAGACTGATTCCGTCCCGCATCTTGTTCAGATTGTAGGGTTCCCTGGCGTCGCGCTCCTGGTAGCGCGCGTTGTAAAGATGTAGAAGGAGACGTTTGTTAGGCAGATCGGTCTCCAACATTCCCGTGCGCGCGTGCGTAACTCGTATCGGCAGCGACGTCCGGTCGTCCATCTGAAAAACGATGATGTTCTCGAGCTTGTTCCCTTCCTTTTTGCCAACGTAGATTTTGCGCCCGGGAAATTGATCGATCACTTGATCGCCCCCGAAGAGCGCGATTGGATTCTGGGTTGCGAGATCGAAGATACTGCTGCGCAGTTTCTCCTGCGCGGCCGGGGCGACATCAACGTTGAGCCACAAACAAATCACCGTCGAAATTACCGACAGGATGGCGAGCGGCAGGCAAACCCGCGTGACACTCACCCCATTGGCGCGCAGGGCGATCAATTCGTTGTCCGCAGAAAGTCGTCCGAAAACGAGCAGGATGGCGGTGAGCAAGCCCCACGGGATCGTGAAAATGAGCGAGAAGGGCAGCACGTAGGCGATGAAAGTGACGAGGAACTCGATCGGCACATCGTGATTGACGAGGAGCGGGAGGAGTTTGCGAAAGATGTTTCCGACGACGAGCACAAGGCTCAGGACCACGATCGCGAAGAGCACGTTGACGATCAGCTCGCGGCCGACAAAACGGTCGATCAATCTCATAACGGTTTGCAAAACCTCTCTGGCATCACTGGTCTCTGCTTTGGTGCATCGGGTTGTCCACTATTCCGCGCGACTGGGGCAATCGGCAACTGCTGAACGTTGCGCCGGATCAGAAAGCCAGGCTTGACCGCGAGACGCAAAATCCCTAGCAAGAAGAATTAAGCCACAAAATTATCATGAAACCTCTCAGTCTGTTCGCTCGCTTCTTCATAGCTTCGACCGCATTGGTCGTCACGGGAACGTTGGGTCAGGCGGCATCTTTCGAAATCGATGTCATTTCCACCTTCGATTATCCGGGCACTGGAAATCTGACTCGCCCGCAGAAGATCAATGACATGGGCGATATTGCCGGTGAGTTTGTCGATTCCGGCGGTGTAACTCGTGGCTTTGTACGGTTCCGCAACGGCACCTTCAGTGCGCCCATCGTTGAGCCTAACCAGGATCTCTTGACTGACGTCAGGGGAATCAACAATTCTCGCCTCGTCGCCGGCTATTATATAGCAGGCAATGCCGCTCACGGCTTTTTCCTGTCTGGTAACACCTACACGGAACTCGACCTTCCAGGCGCGATTAATACCTACGTCAATGCGCTAAACAATGCGGGGGATTTTGCTGGCAACGCTGATCTTACAACGGGTAATCAAGCCTTCATAAGTGTCGGAGGCAACGTTACCTTTTTCACTGTTCCCGGAGCAGTAACTCTATCTGTTTACGGACTCAATAATTTAAACCAATGCGTCGGCGCTTATTTTGACAGCGGCTCGGTTTATCACGGCTTCTTCCGCAATGCCGGCGGCACATTAACTTATCCGATCGATCCTGCCGGTTCCACGCAAACGTTTATCTTCGGGAACAACGATAAAGGCTGGATGGTAGGCAGATATGTCGATAGCGCAGGGACTCATGGCTTCTTCATGACATCGCCAACCAAATACGAGATATACGATTATCCTGGCGCAACTTTCACGTCGCTCAATGGAATTAATCGGGACGGACTGATTTGTGGACGATATCTCGATAACTTCGGGATTGAACATGGAATCGTGGCGCGCGTAAAGCGTATCCCTTTGAACTAGCCCCAAGAAAGTCTTTCACTAACGTTCACTCGACGAAAGCGATGCGCACGTCCCGCAAGTTAGAGCTTGCCACAGGCGGCTATCTCTCGGTAGAAGTGGCCTGTGAACACACCTGCCAAGGAGCATGCCCTTCCCCCGTCGCTCATCTTCCTGCTAACTGCCGCCAGCAACTTTGCCTGGGTTTCAACAGTGAAAATGTTTCGTCTCGCGTTAGTCGTTCTCCTGCCGGTTCTTGTTTTCCTTGCGACTGTCAATTACGCCCTCCCGGCAATCTCGAATCAGCCGAACGAATGCAACGACCAGTGGACGGCCACCACCACGACTGACGCGCCCACTGGTCGATCCGGTCACATAGGAGTGTGGACTGGAAGTGAAATGGTCGTCTGGGGTGGAGCTACTTTGAACCACGGGCCTTCGAATACCGGCGGGAGCTACAATCCCAGCACAAATAGTTGGACGGCAACCACCACGACGAACGCACCCTCCCCACGAATCTATCACACGGGAGTGTGGACTGGCAGTGAAATGATCGTTTGGGGTGGACTTGGTGGAGACAACGCGCTCTTGGACACCGGCGCAAGATACAATCCCAGCACAGATAGTTGGGCGGCAATCACCACGACGAACGCACCCTCCCCACGTGTCTATCACACGGGAGTGTGGACTGGCAGTGAAATGATCGTTTGGGGTGGAGTTGGTGGAGACAACGCGCACTTGAACACCGGCGCAAGATACAATCCAGCCACAGACAGCTGGACGGCGACCAGCACCACCAACGCACCCACCGGCCGACTGTCTCACACGGCAGTGTGGACTGGCAGTGAAATGATCGTCTGGGGTGGAATTGGAGACACCGCGCTCTTGAACACCGGCGCAAGATACAACCCCAGCACGGATACTTGGACCGCCATTAGCACCACCAACGCGCCAAGCAAGCGGAGCCTTCACACGGCAGTATGGACTGGCAATGAAATGATCGTCTGGGGTGGAAAATTGAACTCTACTAGCGGCGGGAGGTATCATCCCGCCACAGATAGCTGGACGGCGACCAGCACAACCAACGCACCCGCCAGCCGAGTGTCTCACACGGCAGTATGGACTGGCGGTGAAATGATCGTCTGGGGTGGATGGGATGGCATCGTTTATTTTAACACCGGTGGGAGGTACAACCCCAGCACCGATAGTTGGGTGGCTACCACCATGAGCAACGCGCCCAGCGTCCGACGCGAGCACACGGCAGTGTGGACTGACAGCGAAATGATTGTCTGGGGTGGATGGGATGGCAGCAACTCCTTGAACACCGGCGCGAGATACTGTGCACAACTCGGTCCGCCGCTCACCCTCGACGCGCATGTCCGCAGGCAGGGCAGCAAACGTCTTGTGGTTTTAACCTGGAGCCCGGCTGATGGCGGGAGCCTTAGCGTGCTGCGCAACGGTGTGGTAGTAGATACAACCGACGACGACGGAACCGCCCAGGACAAGCTCGGGACTCATACCGGAACGTTTTTCTATCAGGTTTGTGAAACCGACTCAGGCAATTGTTCGAATCAAGTCAGGGTCGTAGTCCAGGAAGCTGGCGATTAGCTACCGCTGTCCTCAGCGGATTATCGGGAGAGGATGCGCTGGGACAGCGCACGCTACAACACCAGACCGCCGGGATCACCGATCCCATCCACAACAAGCGCCCTCCAGGAAGCGCGCTCGGACGGCGAGGGTTTGCTTCTGTCGCAAGCTCGCTACGTTGATCGCCGAATGCCGGAGGACATCTACGACGTAGCGATCATTGGCGGGGGGCCCGCCGGAAGTACCGCAGCGACTTTGCTCGCGCGAGCCAGCAGGCGGGTGGTCGTTTTTGAGCGGGAGAAATTTCCGCGCTTCCACATCGGCGAATCGCTGTTGCCAGTCAGCATGAAGACGTTCGCCCGCCTCGGCGTGCTCGAGAAATTCGAGCAGGCAGGTTTCCTGCGAAAATTCGGTGGCGAGATCGCGAGCGCCTGTGACGACGACGGCGTGAAATTTTATTTCAAAGATGGTTTTCGTTCGCGAACGGAGTTTTCCTACCAAGTCACTCGCTCACAGTTCGACCAACTGCTGCTCAATCACGCGGCGGAAAACGGCGCAGAGGTGCGCGAGGAGGCCGCGGTCAAAGAGGTGGAATTCTTCTCCGATCGCGTGGAACTCGAGGTCGCGGACAAAACCGGCGAGCGAAACAAAATCAAAGCGCGCTACGTGATCGATGCGAGCGGACGCCATTCTGTTCTCGGCGCTCATTTCAATCTGAAAGAAACCTATTCGCATCTGCAAAAAATATCCGTCTACGCGCATTACGAAGGGGTGACGTTCGTTGAAGGCCCCGCGGGTTCGCTCACGCTTTCCTTGCGCAGTCGCGACAGCTGGCTCTGGCACATTCCTTTGTCGCGGGAGCGATCAAGTATTGGCGTGGTGTTGGACACGAGTTTCTTCAAGCAGGCGAAGAAATCGCCGGAGGAGTTTCTCGAGGACGCGATCGGCGAACAATCGTTTCTCGCTCGACGGACGGCACAGGCCCGTCGCGTGACGCCGGCTTATGTGAGCGCTGATTTTTCATATCGCCAAAGCCGCCTCACCGGTGACCGCTGGATGCTCGCTGGCGACGCGGCTGGTTTCATCGATCCGGTTTTCAGCAGCGGTGTTTTTCTTGCCCTTCTCGCTGGCGAACAATGTGCCGACACCCTCAATGTCGTGCTCGATCATCCGGAAAGAAGAGCGCGCTTTTTTGAGAAATATGAACGACTCCTCGGCCGTGTCATGAATGGTTACCTGCGCTTTGTTAATGCCTGGTACTCGAAGGAATTTATCGAAGTCTTTCTTCACCCACAGGATATCTTTCAAATTCCGCAGACGGTAAACGCGGTTCTAGGGGGGAATGTCAACGGCAGCTTCGCGATTCGCTGGCGGATGTCGGTTTTCTATTTTCTCGTCTGGTTGCAACGCTACTTGCCGATTTGCCCCCGCCGCACACTCATTACGTCCCAGTCCACGCGAGAGCCGGCGCTGCGGTCCGCCGCCTAACGACAGATGAATTCTCGCGAAATAACCCAACGTGGGAGGCGCCTGTGCGCGGCGACTGTTCCCATCCTCGCCTTTCTTTGCCTAACGAGCTGCGAGACCCTGCGCCACCGGTTCACAAGACCCGAGCCGAATTGGCAATCGAAGGTTGGCCAACTCCAGTACCGCGGACCCAAGACATCGCTCATCGGTGAGGTGTTGGTCCGCTATTCTGACCGAGGCGACTTCGAGCTAACCTTTAGCAAAGGTCCCGGCGTCACACTCTTGCTCGTGCAGCAGGACGACAAGTTTGTGCGCGTCAGTGGTCCGCTCGCCCGCGGTTCCTGGTCCGGACCGCCTGAACAGACACCCATCCGCCTGCGCGGCTGGACGTCTCTACGCGAACTGCTCTTGCGCTCGAAATCCGAAACATTGATTCGGCAGACAGTTGGGTCCGAACGCTTTGTTTTTGCGTTCTGACCGGCGCAGTCGCTGATGTCATACTCGCATTTCATCGCTCGCCTCGTTACGCGGAACCGCGGTCTCGTTTGGCTCGCGGTCGGCCTTCTGGCGTCGCTCTGCTTCTACGTCCTGGTCTCCCGACTAACACTCGACACCGAAGTGCTCAACCTGCTGCCGGGAAAATTCCAATCCGTCCAAGGCCTGAAAGTTTACAACAACGATTTCGCCCAGACTCGTGAGTTAACCTTCGCGCTCTCCTGTCAGCCTAACGACGTCGACAAGCTCGAAGAATTCGCTCCCGTCTTTGCGCAGCGCTTGCGCGAGCAACCCTGGAACACACGCGTCCTGGCCGGCTCGCCGATGGAATCGCCCGAAGCGGTGACTGATCTCCAGGGCCTCGCGATCCCGCTTCTTCTCAACCTTGATCCGCAAGCATTTGCCGAGACCGTCGCCATTTTGCAGCCCGAGAAACTTCAGGCGCGGCTGGCCCGGTTGCACCAGGAAATCGAAGCAGGCTCGCCTCGCCCGGAATTTGAGCTTCAGCTCGACCCGTTAGGTATTATCACACCGGCTCTGAAGCCATTCGCCGGCAATGCCGCTTTGGAGCAAAACCAGCCGCTCACTTCCGACGATCGAACGATGCGCGTTTTTCTCGCGGTCACGAATCAACCGACGATCGGGGCATTCGATTGCCAGGCCCTGATGGAAAAAGTGAACGCCTTTCGCGCCCACGCGAGCGAAGGCTGGGAAGGCACTGGCCCGCTCGAAGTGCTCGTAACCGGACGCTCGGCTTATGTCGCGGAGATTTCTCTCAGCATGCGACACGACATCATCGTGACCCTGTTCGGCTCCATTTTTCTCGTCGGCGGGGTCTTTTATGTGGGTTTCCGACGCTGGTTACCCCTTGTTGGAATGGGTTTTTCGCTGCTCCTGTGCTGCCTCGTTGCGCTCGCCGCCGGTCTCCTCATTTTCGGCGAACTCAACATGGTGACGATCGGGATGTGCGCCATTCTTGTCGGACTTGGGGTCGACTTCGCCATCCTAATTTTCGGACGCTACCAGCAAGCGCGAACTGAAGGCCGCGCGCACGCTCCCGCGGTCGAGGAAGCGGTCGCGAAAATGGGCCGCGCCATTTTTTTCGGCGCTCTCACGACAGCCGTCGGTTTTATGGCCCTCCTTCTCGCCGGCTCAGGCGGTTTCACCCAGCTCGGCGTCTTGATCGCAATCGGCATCCTCGTTGCCGGTCTGTTCATGACGAGCATCTTTTTTCTCTTCACCCGCGAAAGCTCTCACCCCCCACGTAACGACTGGATCCTCTATTTCGTTAGGCGGTATGTCCGTCGGACTTTGGCCACACCGAGCTTGATTCTTTGGATCGCGGTTCCAATTTTGCTCGTCCTTTTCACCCTCGCGCTTCTTCCGCAGCTGCCTCTTATCTTTGACGCCAGCACGCGGTCGATGGAACCGAAAAAGAGTGCTGCCGGACATGCCCTTGCCGAAATCATGGCAAAAATGCCAATCCGTTGGGAGCCAGTCCTCGGAATCGTGCGCGCGCCTAACGAGGAGGAGCTGCATGAAAACTGGCAGAAGATCGCGGCGCACTGGCGCGACCTGAAGCAGACCGGAAAGATCAAATATTTCAGCACGCCGGCTGCGCTCGCCCTTTCGCCCCGGCTGATGGAAGCGAATCGGGGCCACCTTGTCTCAATCGATTTCGCCGCCGCCCGTCGCGCACTGGAAGAGGCGATCGTCAGCGAAGGATTTAGCCGCGATTCGTTCGTCGCCGGATTCAAGTTGCTGGATCAACTCGAAGCCGTTCGAAACGGCAAAATGGCAATTCCAGATTGGCGCAAAGCACTGCCGGTTTCCTCGAGCTGGTGGTTCCTGGTCGATCGCTATTTCGCAGCTGACCCACTCCTGACCGTCGGCTTCGTGACCACGAACGAGCCGGTCGAAAGACAAGACCAAAAAGAAATGCTCTTGCGTGAACTGCCGGTCCAAGGCGTGCCAATGACTCTCTCCGGTTGGAGTTTCACTCTAACGGATCTGATCCCGTGGTCGCATCATCAGTTGATAATGATCAGCACCCTGATGGCTCTCTTCGACGCCTCGCTCCTCGCTGTGCTTTATCGAGACTGGCGTCTCTGGTTGATCCAGATCATAACCCTCGCGCTTTCCATCGGAGCGATGATTGCAACCATGAAACTCGGCCACATTCCTCTCAATCTTCTCAACGTCCTCGCTTTTCGCCTCGTCCTCGCGATCGGGGTCGATTACGGCATCTACGTCCTGCTCGTCTGGCAACGAGCGCGCGAAGTCGAGCATGACGTGGCGGGAGTTTTGAAGCCGGTTGCGCTCGCCGGCTTGACTGCGATCGCAGGTTTCGGTTCGTTAGGTTTGGCCAATAATCCAATCTTAAGCGGGCTCGGCATCACCTGTGCAATCGGGCTGGCCTGGAGCTTGTTTTCGACCATCTTCTTCACCCTACCCGCAGCCGCCCTTGCCGAACCGATGTCTGTTGAGACACGCAAACATCTCGCTGGAACATGACCTTAAAAATCGCTCTTCTCTCGCTCTTCGTCGTCGCCACTTCCGCGGTCGCGGCTGAGCCCTTGGCCCCGGCTGACGTCAAGTCACTCCTCGAACGCATTCGAGCCAAGCGGGCGGAAGCGCCTCAAGTCCAGGCGGATTTCGAGGAGGAAAAAACTGTGCATCTCATGAGCAAGCCGATCAGCAGCTCCGGCAAAGTTTGGTTTGCGAAACCGAACAAGTTCCGCCGCGAAGTAAAAGGCAACTCCCCCAGCATCACCGTCAGTGACGGGCAACAGCTTTGGATCTACTACTCGAAGTTCCAATCCGCCGAGCATTACTCGTTAGGCAAACACTCGCCGTTGGACGCCGGCATCGCCGCGCTCACTGCGGCCCTCAATCTCGAGAACGTCGAGAACAACTATCACATCACGGGGAGCAAATCGGATTCTGGCTATCAGCTTCAACTCATGCCGCGCAACCCGTCGCTCAAACGTCTCCTCCAGGCGTTTAATATCGAGATGAGCGCCAATCTGGAGGTGCAACGAACCGAAATGGTGCAGCCGAATGGCGATCACATCATCACTTTGTATCGCAACGAATCGCGGGCCCCGATCGATTCGTCGACTTTTGAATTCACTCCGCCGGCCGGGACAAATATCACCACCCCGCTCGGTCGCTAATTTTCTGCGGAAGAACCGATTGCTCTTTGCCAAGCGCGTCTGAATCGCCTAAATCTTTCCAACCTATGAACGACATTCTCGATCGCCTCGACCAACAAATTGCTGCCCGCCATCTCCTCACCCACCCATTCTACCTTGCCTGGACGCGCGGTGAACTGAGCCGCGAGACCCTGGCCGATTACGCCAGCCAATATTACAAGCACGTCGCCGCTTTCCCGACTTATCTCTCGGCTGTGCATGCGCGTTGCGACGACCAACCGACTCGCCGCCAGATTCTCGCCAACCTGATCGACGAAGAAGCGGGCGATCCAAATCACCCGCAGCTTTGGAAAAATTTCGCAACGTCGCTCGGCGTTTCGCCTAACGAACTCGACAACACTCAGGCCTGGCCGGAAACAGATGCCCTAATCGAGACTTTCCGTTCGGTCTGCCGTGAAGGCGGGCTGGCCGAGGGCTTGGCCGCGCTTTACGCCTATGAAAGCCAGATCCCGGCTGTCTCGGAATCGAAGATCGACGGACTGAAAAAACACTACGGATTCACGGATCCGGAGAGCTACCGTTATTTCACTGTTCACATCGAAGCGGATCGCGAGCATGCGGCGACAGAGCGCGCGTTGCTGTCAGAAAAGGTGACATCGGAAAACTCTGCCGCAATGACCACGGCCGCCGACAAGGTGTTGAATGCTTTGTGGGAACTGCTCTCCGGTGTTTGCCGACGCCACGCGATCGCTTGTTAGCGACGCCTGAGCGAGACGTTTGTAGCGTGCGCTGTCCTCAGCGCAACCAGGAGAGATCCGCTGAGACAGCGGACGCTACACTTTGCCAGAGCGAAGGCGCAAACTGACTTTCAGAGCGCCTTCTCGAAACAAATTGAGAGCGGGTCGTCGCGATGGCGACCGAAGGGTTCGATGCGCCGATAGCCGGACGTTTCGTATAAACGAATCGCGTTCGGCTGCCGAACGCCAGTTTCGAGCCTAATCGCCGCGTAGCTGCATTCCTGCGCCAGTCGTTCCAATTCGGCAAGGACGGCCCGAGAAATTCCGCGTCGGCGCAGGCGTGGTTCGACGTACATACGTCTGATTTCCGCGACATTGCTTTCATCAGCTGAAAGAGGATGGAAGGCGCCGCAACCGACCGCTTCGCCGTCCCACCAGGCCACGACAAAGGCCGTTCGCGCTCCGACGATGTCGTTAGGCGTAAACGGAGCGCCATTCACCTCCGGATAAAGTGTGCCCAGTTCCTCCCAGAGTTGCCGGACCAGACGCGCAGTTTCCGGCGCGGAGAGGTCGCCTGGCGTAACGACACAGGCAGGGGCGTTCAAGGCTTTGCCTGCGGCCGCAGATAGAGCGTGAGGCTGTTGAGATCGATAACCCCACCATGCAAACCAAGATATTCCGCACCCAGCAGTCCGGCGACATGAGATTTTTCGGTCTTTCCGAGCAACTCAGGGTCGAGGTCGCTGATCGCGACGCTGGCATTTTTGATCGTGAAACCACCGATTTTGAATTCTGGGAAATGACTCACTTGAACGGGTCGCGCCTTTGTTCCAAAACCATGCGCATATAAGCCTGAATTAAAGCCGCCGATGCGTGCTGTCCGCGCGAACTGCTGATCCAGCGTGGTGAGGAACGCACCTGTGTCGACCAGCAGACGACAGGGTGCGCCATTGACGACGGCGGCAACCTTAAGATGGCCGGCGGCAATTTCCAGGTCGACCGCGGTGTAGCCTTGCCTGGTCAGAAGGGAACGGATTCCGGGGGAAACTTCTTTGGCTGGGCCGCCAGGGTGAACGAGGAGAAGATGATTGGCCAAATCGAGGACCGCACCATAACGAACCATCTCCCGCAAGCCGAACAATCCATCCGAAGCCCCGTAGTTCTGGTAGATTCCAACACCACCTGGCGCAGACACAACCGCCGCTTTCACATTCAGCAACGTGCAATTGCCCATCGTAAGCGTTGGAATGCTGGTAATGCCAAAGTTCTCCGAGCCCTTGCCGAAAACACCGTGCACCGCGACACCGGAATCTTTGTAGGTTAGGCCAAACTTGTTCAGACTCTTCGTGTAAATAATCGAAGAAGGTGCGCCGGTATCGATCGTGAGATCGCCCACTTTGCCATTGGCAGAGATGGGCAATCGATAGGTGTTTTGGAATTGGATGAACTGCGCGCCAGCATAACCATGGGCGACGAGATATTGATCGAGCGCGCTGAGCGCAACAGAGCCGTGCGCGATTGGCGTCAGCGCTCCGGCAATCAAAATGAAAATAATGATCAGCTTCTGCATTGCGCCATCGAAATAGTCGGCGCGCGCGAAGTGGTCAACCCTGCACAGAGAAGCGCCGCCGTCTTCACCATCCGGATTGCTGAAAAAGATTGAGCGGAGCGAGAAGTTTGGCACGCTCCTTCTGGATATGGTTCCATTTTACGAATCCGCCGCGCACCCTTTGCGCACACTCTATCTCGTCTTGGGCTCGTTAGGCGATTCAGCGCTTCTTTTGTCATGAATATTCGCCGAGCAACTCCTGCGGACCTCGAGCATTTGGCTCCGCTTTTTGACGCTTATCGGCAATTCTACGAAAAACCGTCCAATCCTGCTCTGGCCCGCTCCTTTCTGTCCGAGCGCCTGGCTCGTTCGGAGTCGGTCATTTTTCTCGCCTTCGATGCCGAACAGCGCGCGATCGGTTTCACCCAATTATACCCAAGCTTTTCGTCGGTCTCGGCGGGGCGGACCTTCGTCCTGAATGACCTTTTTGTATCTCCAGACGCCCGCCGCAGCGGGGCCGGTGCGGCGCTGTTGCAGGCCGCTGTCGACTTCGGCCGTTCCGCGAATGCGATCGAGCTCGAACTCAGCACCGCCATGTCAAATCATGGCGCTCAGGCACTCTACGAGAGGGAAGGCTGGAAACGGGACCGGGAGTTTTTTGTCTACAGGCTTCGACTTCAATCGTCGTAGGAAAAACTTCGAGAAAAGAGAATGAAAACAAGTTATGCGAATTGTCAGAGTTGCGGCATGCCATTGAAGCGGGATGAGAAAGGCGGCGGCAGCAACGCGGATGGCTCACGCAGCACGATCTATTGCAGTCACTGCTACGAAAACGGTGAGTTTCTCCAGCCGAACATCACGGTCGAGCAAATGCAGGAACTGGTAAACAAAAAGCTTGTCGAGTTTCGCATTCCAAAATTCCTCCGAGGCATATTTACCCGGCGTATTCCGAAATTGGAGCGCTG
>Ga0070670_100001407_pt1 | contig 19321 bp, 16 predicted proteins | sample KBSS63metaG_FD_64665 | JGI IMG/M metagenome (GOLD analysis project Ga0070670, IMG submission 64665) | Switchgrass rhizosphere microbial communities from Kellogg Biological Station, Michigan, USA - KBS S6-3 metaG | ecosystem: Host-associated > Plants > Roots > Rhizosphere > Soil ... | reverse complement strand
GACCTCGTCGCGGAGGCCATTCCACTCGGACTGGGGTAGAAGCATGTCCTAAACTATCGTGCCTTAGATTGGTGACGAGTCCGTCGCCATCGTTTCTTTCACTCCGATTTTGTATGCGATTCTCGAGACTGATTCTCGTCACCCTGACCGTCCTCGCGCCCACAGTCGGCGCGCAACAAAAGCAGCGCTACTCGTCGCTGGGCGAAGCGCTCCAGAGCAGTGGCGTGATGACCGGCCGGGGAGCGCCGCGAAATGTGATCTGGCTCGAGGGCGGCCGGCGATTCTCGTTCATCGGGACCAACGCGCAGACGCGACAATCGGAGATTCGCGCTTACGATCCGGCGACCGGGCGCGACACCCTGCTCTTTTCCGGCGAAGGGCTCACCTTCCCCGCGACGACGAATCCGTTCCTGTATCAGGGATTCCAGTGGGCGCGCGATTTCAAGAACATCGTGTTTCAGGCGAACTTCCAACAGCTCTATCGTCGCTCCGGCACGGCGGATTTCTACATCTATTCGCTCGCCTCAAAATCGCTGCAGCTCGGCGGACGTGGCGCCCGCACCGCCGAGCTGTCGCCCGACGGCACGATGCTCGGCGAAGAGCGGAACGGCGACATGTACATCGTCGATCTCGGAACGAAGAACGAGCGACGTCTGACGACCGACGCCACCGAGCACGTGTTCAACGGCCACTTTGATTGGGTGTACGAAGAGGAGTTCGGGCTGGCGCAGGCCTGGAACTGGTCGCCCGACAGCCGCCACATCGCATTCTGGCAAATCGACGAGACGAGGGAGCCGGAGATTCAGATCTCCGACTTCAGCGGACGCCACCCGACGTGGGACCGCATCCGCATTCCGCAGCCCGGCGACACGAATCCGACGGCGCGCATCGGTGTGCTCGACGCGAAGAGCGGCAAGAAGGTCTGGCTCGATCCCCACCAGAGCGGAGAGTACTACATCCCGCGCGTGTACTGGACGAGCCGGCCCGATACACTCGCCATGATCGTGCTCAACCGAAAGCAGAACGACATGAAGTTGTTCTTCTTCGACGTTAGAACCGGGGGCTCCCGCGAGGTCATGAGCGAGGCGTCGAACACCTGGATCGACGTCTACGATTTCTACGCGAACGTGATGGACTTGATGTCCTTCCCCGAGAACTCGCACGAGTTTTTCTGGGTCTCGGATCGCGACGGCTTTCAGCACATCTACCGGTACGATTATTCGGGCAAGCTCGTGCAGCAGGTGACGAAGGGCTCGTGGAGCGTTACGCGCATCGAGGGCGTCGATCCGGCGAAGCAGATCATCTACTTCACCGGCACCAACCCGACGCCGCTCGAACGTCAGCTCTGGCGGATCAAGTTCGACGGCACGGGGCTCGAGCGCATCACCAAGACGCCGGGCCGGCATTCGATCGACATGGCCCCGAACACCCAGTACTTCATCGACAGCTACTCGTCCACGGCACAGCCACGACAGGTCGAGCTCTGGTCCACGACGACGGGCAAGCTGCGCACGATGGAGGAGAACGGGGGCACGAAGCAGTGGCTTGCCACCCACGAGTACAGCCCGCTCGAGCTGTTCTCGTTTACAACCTCGGACGGGGTGAAGATCGACGCGTCGATGGTGAAGCCGGTGCCCTTCGACCCGTCGAAGAAGTACCCGGTCGTGTTCACCATCTATGGTGGGCCGGGCTCACAGGGCGTCTACAATCAGTTCGACGCCTCCGGCTGGAAGCAGTGGCTCGCCCAGAAAGGCTTCATCGTCGTCGACGTGAACAACCGCGGCACGAACAACTACGGCCGCGACTTCATGAAAGTCGTCTATAAGCAACTCGGTAAATACGAGGCCCACGATTTCGCCGAAGCCGCGAAGTACCTGAAGACGTTGTCGTATGTCGACGGCTCACACATGGCGATCATGGGCACGAGCTACGGCGGCTACAGCACCATGATCTCGATGGAGCTGTATCCGGACGTGTTCGGACTCGGCATGGCCAACTCGGGCGTGGCCGATTGGCGGCTCTACGACACGATCTACACCGAGCGGTACATGTCGACGCTCGACGACAACACGAGCGGATACACCACGAGCTCCGTCGTCGAGAACGCGCCCAAACTCCAGGGCAAGCTGCTGATGATCCATTCGATGATGGATGACAACGTCCATCCGCAAAACACGATGCAGCTCCTCACCGCGTTCACGAACGCCGGAAAAGACATCGAGACGCGCATCTATCCCCCGGGACGACACGGTGCCGCCTACAACGCGGAGAGCGCCAAGTTGATATCGGAGGTGGAATACAACCTCCTGAATCGGTGGTTGGGGCGGAATTCGGCGGCCGAATCGGTGAAGCCGTAGAGAGAGACTCTAGGTCCCAGGTCTCTGGTCCCTGGTCTCAGGTTGTAACGGCCGAGCTGTTCACCTGAGACCAGAGACCTGGGACCCGAGACCTACAGAGGCCATCCGTTGACAATCGCGTATTACGTATGCAGAGTGTCGGTCCTCCGTGTCTCTCAACCCACTTCGAGGACCCATGTACCGATCGATAGCTCTCACCGTCGCCACGATCGCGCTGTGCGCGTGCAGCCAGAAGGAAGCAGGCAAGCCCGACAGCGCCTCGGTCGCGCAGGCCGCGGCGCCAGCGGCGCACGGATTCGACCCCGCGACCCACACCGCGACCGTACACACAAAGGACTTCTCGTTCGACGCGCCGGATTCGCTTCCGAGCGGCTGGACGACGTTCCACCTGATCAACGACGGGCCGAATTTCCACCACGTTCAGCTCGTTCGCCTCGACAGCGGCAAGACGATGCAGGATCTTGACGCGGCGATGAAAAACCCGGGTCCGCCGCCGCGCTGGGCGGTATTCGTGGGTGGCCCGAACGCGCCGAGCCCGAATAGCTCGGTTGACGCAACGCTCAATCTGCAGCCGGGCAACTACGCGATGATCTGCGTCGTGGACATTCCCGGACACGTTCCGCACGTCGCCAAGGGAATGGCGCGCCCGCTCACCGTCACCGCCGCCTCGGGAACGCCGGCCGCCGAGCCCAGCGCCGACGTGACCATCAGCGAATCAGACTACAAGTTCGACCTGCCGGCCAGCATCGCGGCGGGCAATCACACTTTCAAAGTCGTGAACAGCGGCCCCCAGCCGCACGAAGTAGAAGTGATTCGCCTCGCGCCGGGCAAGACGATGAAAGACTTCGGGGAATTCATGGCGAAGGCGTACGCCGACAAGGTGGACGGCCCACCGCCGGGCGACGGCCTCGGCGGCATCACGGCGATGATTCCTGGCGCCACCGAGTACTTCACCGCCAACTTGACTCCGGGCAACTACGTGATGATCTGCTTCGTGCCGGACGCCAAGGACGGCAAGCCGCACAGCGATCACGGAATGGTGAAGGAGTTCACGGTCAAGTAGACCGAGGAGCAATCTCATGACGCGTTCCACGCGCGTCGTCGCGGCGGGCCTGCAGCTTCTGGTTGCGGGCCCGCTGTTCGCTCAACAGACGACATCGTTCACGGTCGGCAGTGCCACCCCCGGTCCGGGCAAGACGGCCTACGGCGCGATCTCGATTCCCGCTGGATCGGACTCCGCCACGAACATCCCGGTCGCGGTGATACGCGGCGTTCGGCCCGGGCCGGTCGTCGCATTCGTCGCGGGAAGCCACGGCACGGAGTACTCGTCGATCGTCGCGATGCAGCAGCTCATCGGACGCATCGACGCAACCAAGCTCGCCGGCATCGTCATCGTCGCGCCGCTGCTCAACATCGCTTCGTTCGAGCAGATGACGCCGCACATCAATCCGATCGACCGCAAGGGCATGAACGGGGGATATCCCGGCGATGCCAGCGGCACACAGACGGCTCGCGTGCTCGCCGCGGTCACCGAGCAGATCGTCACGCCGGCGACAGTCGTCGTCGATTTGCACGGCGGCGACATCGACGAGGATCTGCGGCCGTACAGCTATTGGTTTCGCGGCGGCCGCGCCGCGCAGGATTCCGCGGGATTGAAACTCGCCCTCGCATTTGGACTCGATCACATCATCGTGAGCGACGTCGATCCCTCGTCGCCGACGGCCGGCCGCTCTCTTTCCGGCATCGCGCTGGTCCGCGGCAAGACGGTGCTCGTTGCCGAGGCAGGACGCAGCGGCGTCGTAGCGCCGAGCGATCTCGAGGCGCTCGTGGATGGCTCGCTCAACGTGCTCGGCGAGCTGCACATGCTCGACCGGCACGTGACACACGTGGCAAAGCCAGTCTGGCTCGCGGGCGCCGGCGCCCGCGTCGCCGCCGACAGCGCCGGTGTCTTCATCGCCGCCGTTGCTCGCGACACGCGCGTGACCAAAGGCCAGGTCGTCGGCCACACGACCGATTTCCTCGGCCGCCCCACCGGCGACATCCGCGCCCCGATCGACGGCCTCGTCACGTTCATTCGAGGCGTACCGTCGATGTGGCCGCGGGCGACGCTGGTCAATGTGGCGCCTGTTTTGTCGGGGCCCGGAGAATGGAAGGTATCGCGACCTTAATAGCGGTCGGGTCGACCTGAGGTCTCAGGTCTCTGGTCCCTGGTCTCAGGTGAACAGCACCGCCGTTACAACCTGAGACCTGGGACCAGGGACCTGAGACCATCAAAGCTCGTCACGCCTCCAGCCGCGATTAGTGCGCGCGGAAAGACGAGCCCTCCGCGATCTGCACCTACCTGATTCGTACCTCTTGCGTCGATCTCACCTTCATCGTCGTCCCCGCCGGAATCACGGCCTGACCGGTCCCCGTTCCTAACGAGATCGCCGTGCCCGCGGCAGCACCGAGGAGGCCGGCGGTGATCATCTTGCTCAAGTCGCCGCCGCTGATGATGGCGCCGAGCACGGCGCCGGCGGCTGCGCCCGCCGCGGCGTCGCGGACGGTCTGGTTTGTACTCGGATTGCCCGTCGCATTGCGGACGGCGACGTCCGAGATGCTCGCGTCGAACGGAAATGCGCGTCCGTTGACGCCAATGCTGTCGAAGGCCAGCCGAATGACCGCCTGATCCGTCGGCAGGTTTGCGGTGTGCAGCCCCGTGACGTGGCCGAAGAGCATCGCCCCCGACGGGACGGCGGTCGCGCCGTTCTGAGCTACCACGGCGTCGGTCACCGTTGCCGTGAACTGATCGCCTTCCTTGCTGGCTGACGTACCGAGCGACTGGTTGAGGCGGGCGGTGATCGATGTGCCCGCGGGCAGCACGGAGCGGTTGGCCGGCGTCGCCGCAGCCACCTCACCGCTCGATTCGACTTGTGCGTTACGCGCGCAGCCAGCCGCTGCGCCGAGTGCTACCACCATCAGTGCGAATTGCCCTTTCATCGGACCTCCTGAGATGCGTCAACAAGCGGGAATGCCGCGGCAAGTCGTGCGCCCATGACGTGCTGCTTTGCGAGGATATGGCAGAGACCGGCGCCTTCACCGCGAAATCTCGGAGTTGCCGGACTCCGCCGAAGCGTACAAGATTGTGCGGCTGCCCAGCGGCCCCTGCCTCCCCACCAATCAGTCCGACACCACAGCGCGAATGAGCTTCAGTCGTCGCGAATTCCTGCAGCAGAGCGGTTCGTGCGCGGCTCACCTGGCGCTCGCGGCGCCGTTCATGCCGCGCCTCGCGCGTCAGTTGTGGACCACGAGCACCGGGTCGGTCGTCGCGCGCGAGCCCTTTGGAAATCTCGAAAAGGTGGCCGACGGCGTTTGGGCGCTCGTCTCGACGCCGCTCAACAACGATCGAACGACGGTCTCCAACGGCGGCATCATCGCCGGACGCAACGCCGTACTGGCGATCGAAGGCTTCAATCAGCCTGAGGGCGCGATCTGGCTCGCCGGAAAGGCGCGCGAGCTCACCGGGCGTTGGCCGACGCACGTCGTCCTCACGCACTACCACGCCGATCACGCGAACGGTATTGCGGGGTACTTCGCCAGCGACGGTCATCCGGCCCTTCACGCGACCGATCGAACGAAGATGCTCGTGCTCGAGCGCAACCAGCCGGCGAACGCCGACCGCGCCGCGGCGCTGCGCGACGCGCTCATTCTTGGCGCGGCCGGCGCGACGACGCTCGATCTTGGCGGGCGTTCCGTGCGCATCGTGCCGCGTCTCGGCCACACCGAGAGCGATCTCTCGCTGGAGCTCGACGGGCCGTCCATCACTTTTTGCGGCGATCTCGTTTGGAACGCCATGTTCCCGAACTTCGTCGACGCGGTTCCGACCAAGCTCGCGGCGTCGGTTCGTGCCGTGCGCGGAGCGCGCGACACCATTTATGTGCCCGGTCACGGACCGATCGCGCGCGCGGCGGAATTCGACCGCTATGTGGCGATGCTCGATGAAGTGGAGCGCGCCGCGCGAAAAGCGTACGCCGACGGCGTCACTCCCGCGGCGGCGGGCGGGAACTTTTCCCTCCCTTCGTCACTTGGGGAGTGGGCGCTATTCAACAAAGTCTTCTACCAACGCGCCTTCGAGGCGTGGGACCGCGAGCTGCGCGCCGCTGCCGGCGCGCCCCCCTCCCAAAGTCTCGGCACATAGAGTCGTAATGCTCTGCACCTTGCCGTCACACCACTGACGAGCGCGCACCGTCGCGCCGGGAGGTAGTACGATGGAATCGCATTCGAACGATGAGGCGAAGGGTGGACGCCGCGCGTTTCTCGGACAGATCGCGATGGCCGGCGCCGCGGGGATCGCGCTGGCGAACGGCGGGTTCGCCGGGGCGGCGGAATTGCACGCCGCGACAATCGCCGGCCCGGTGGCCGACGAACACTGGCTCGATAAGCTCACGGGGAAGCACAAGCAGCTCGTGGACGCCTACTCGCCAAACGAAGGATGGCCGCTCGGCTTCACGCACACGTTCCTCGCGACGCAGAACGCGGCCGCTGGCACGCACGGCGCGGTGCTCGTCCTCCGCCACACCGCGATGCCGATGGCGCTCGATAATTCACTTTGGGCCAAGTACAAGATCGGCGAGTCGCTCAAGATCGACGATCCGGCGACGAAAAAGCATGCCGTAAAGAATCCGTTCTACAAACCGGCGCCGGGCACGCTGCTGACCGACGAGATGAGTCTCGACCGTCTGATCGCGCGTGGCGTCTTCGTTGGCGCGTGCAACGTGGCGCTCACCGTATTCAGCGGCATGCTCGCAGGGAACGCCGGTGTAACGAAGGAAGTCGCCCTGAAGGAATGGACGGCCGGTGTCCTCCCCGGAATCTCGATCATTCCTTCTGGCACCTGGGGCGTGAACCGCGCCCAAGAGCACGGGTGCACGTATTGCACGGGCGGCGGCACCTGATCATTTGGCAGCTCGGCTACTCGGCAGCTCGGCACAAGCCGAGTGGCCGAGTAGCCGAGGTACCGCTTCATCCGCGCCGCGTCGGCGCGCGAGGTGTCCAGTACACCACGAGCATGCAGCGTCCCGTCGCCATACCGGTGTTTGGCCAGATGTACCGCTCGTAGTCTTTCGGTACGTCCTCTGGTTGCCGGTAGACCTCGAGCGCGATCACGTCGATGGGGGAGGTCGGGATAGGATTGGCCAGCGACACCGGGCGACCGTCCACGAGCGAAACGAGGCAGTGAAAGTTCGACGGCACGGCAACGCGCACCGGCCCGCTCCGCGTCGAGCGTACGTCGACGCGAAAGCCCTGGATGTCACGGAAGATGTCCGCCGCGTAGATCGGGTCCTTCTCGTCGATGTCGGTGTAGTCGAGGTAGAGACCCTTGCCGAACTTCTTGTGGCAGGCGAAGGCGTCGAGCGTGCGATCCGGACAGGTGCCGTCGGCGCGCACGATCACCGTATCGAGCATCGGCATGCGCTGGTCGAGCGTCAGCACGACGTTCAGGCGGCCGTTCCCGGAGATGTCCACGGTCGTTTCGGTCGGCGCGAACCCGAGCCGACGCGCGCGCACGGTGTAGCTCCCACCATCCAAGCCAGTGATCGTAAACTTTCCGGCTGAATCGCTGCGCGCACGGTGGACCCCGGGCAGCGCGACCACGTCGGCGTTGACAACCGGACGCGATGAAGAGTCGCGCACCGTCCCGGTAATCGTCGCGCCCTGCGCGGCGGCACCAGACGCCAGGAGTAGGGAGAGCAGAGCCGCGAAAGTCGCGCGCGTCATGGTCTAAAGATACCCGCCGCGCGTTCGGGAGTGCCCGGCTATGGCACGGTGCGCCCCGCGTTCCGGATCAGCCTCAGGATGAATAGGAGAAGGATGGCGCCGACGAATGCGACGCAGATCACCCCGGCCAACCCGCCGAACGGTACGCCCGCGCCGAGCTTCCGAAAAACCCAGCCACCGACGAATGCGCCGAGTATCCCGATGATGATGTCACCGATGAGTCCATACCCGGTACCACCCATGACCATTGACGCGAGCACTCCGGCGACGAGACCGACGATGAGCCAAGTAAGCAAGTCCATGGCGACGCTCCTGTCGTGTTCGAGTTTTCACCAGGCGGCCCGTGCAATAGGCGCACCGACACGATAGGATCATTGCCATGCCAGATCATACCTTGAGCGCCGAGCCCGCCCTGCCTCTCCGTCAGCACCACCTCGAGTACATCACAAACCTTCGCGTCGGCGAGGAGGTTCTCACTCCCCGGTTCGCCCGCGACTGCGACACCAACAAGTGCAGCGGCGCGTGCTGCGGCGGCGGCGTGCTTGTCGACGTCGGGCATCGCGACCGTTTGCTGGCCGAAGCATCGCTCGTCGTCCGATACATGGAACCCTCCCAGGAGCACGATCCCACGAAGTGGTTCGAGGAGGAGGTATTCGAGGATCCTGACTATCCGTCGGGGCGGGCCGTCTGCACGACGGTGGTGAATGACACCTGCGTGTTCCTCGACAGCCAACGCCGCTGCGTGCTTCACATGGCCGAGACGGAGTCGCCGGCGCTAAAGCCGTTCTACTGTCGAGCTTACCCGGTAGCGATCGTCCAGGGGCGCGTTACGCTCGACACGGACTGGTGCCCAGAGGAGACACAATGCTGCGCGACGGTGGCCGATGGAGTGCTGAGCGGTGTGGAGGTCTACGCCGGAGAGCTCTTGCACCTCCTCGGGCCGGCCGGGAATCGAGAACTGAAGCACCTCGTGGCGGAACGGCACTCCACCGAGTGAGCATCTGGCGCCGAGGCACACGAGTTGCGACCTGAGCCGTCGAGTTCGAGCACCCGTTGCCCCTCCGTCTCTTCCTCTGGAAGGGGACGCCTTCGGGTGCTGTCCTGCCGTTCCTGTAGTTTCCTCGCTCACGGTCATGATGGCACCTGCGCGGGACGATGATTCGCCGTTGCAAGACTCCGCGGACCTGTCCGGCGCCTATCCGGATAAGGTGGGCCACGCGCATGCGAAAGCAGTCGCGGTGGCCATGACCGCTGAGCACCCGGATGCCGGCCAGGATGTAGCGCCCGAACTGTTTCGCCGCCTGGTCTCGAGCGTCCGCGACTATGCGATCTTCGCCCTTGATCCCACCGGCCACATCATGACGTGGAACGAGGGAGCGGAGCGCATCAAGGGATACGCCGCGAGCGAAATCATCGGCAAGCACTTCTCCGTGTTCTATCCTTCCGACAAGGTCGCCGAAGGGTTTCCCGACTACGAGCTCCGAACGGCCGCGGCGCAGGGTCGCTTCGAAGACGAAGGTTGGCGTATTCGAAAGGACGGCTCACGCTTCTGGGCGAGTGTCATCATCACCGCGTTGCGCGACGACGATGAACAGCTCATCGGCTTCGCGAAGGTCACGCGCGACCTCACGGAGCGACGGGTCGCCGAGGAGGAGCTCCGCCTCAGCGAGGAGCGCTTTCGTCTCATCGTTCAGACCGTTCGGGACTACGCCATCTTCATGTTGGATCCGAGCGGCCTTATCGCCACCTGGAACGCCGGTGCGGAACGAATCAACGGCTACCAAGCGAATGAAATCATCGGCAGACACTTCTCGATCTTCTATCCGCCGGAGGATCGCGAGTGGGACAAACCCGCGTGGGAGCTGCGCGAGGCCACCCGGGACGGACGCTTCGAGGACGAAGGGTGGCGCGTCCGGAAAGACGGGACTCGCTTTTGGTCGAACGTCGTCATCACCGCGCTCCGCGACCACGACGGACGTCTCGTCGGGTTCGCGAAGGTCACCCGCGACCTGACCGAACGTCGCGCCGCCGAGCAGCGCTCGGTCGACGACGCGCGCCGGATCGCCGCCGCCGAGGCGGCGAATCGCGTGAAGGCCGAGTTCCTCACCGTCATGAGCCACGAGCTGCGCACGCCGCTCAACGCGATCGGCGGCTACAGTGACCTGCTGGAGATGGGTGTTGCCGGTCCGGTCACGGAGCAGCAGCGCGAATACCTCGAACGAATCCGCACCAGTAAACAGCACCTGCTCGGCCTGATCAACGACGTGCTCAATTACAGCCGGATCGAAGCGGGCCAGACGCAGTATCAGATGGGAGACGTCTCGCTCAAAGAGGTCGTGCAGAGCACCGTGTTGATGGTCACGCCGCAAGCGACGGCGAAGCACATCGCGGTTGTCGTCGCCGATTCAGGCGCCGATCTCACGGCATGGGCCGACCGGTTCAAGGTCGACCAGATCATGCTCAACCTGCTGTCCAACGCGGTCAAGTTCACTCCGGAGGGCGGCCGCATTCAGGTCGGCTTCATGCCCCGCGCCGGGAAGCCGTCGCTCACCGTCACGGACACCGGACCGGGCATCGAGCCGGAAAAGTGGTCCGCGATCTTCGAGCCCTTCGTGCAGCTCGAACGCTCTTTCAAGAATCCTCAAGAAGGGACGGGCCTCGGGCTGGCCATCAGCCGCGACCTGGCGCGCGGCATGGGAGGCGACCTGTTCGTGGAGAGTCCACGGGGCCGGGGCGCGACCTTTACGCTCGTCTTGCGGCCGGCCGGCTGAGCGCGTCGAATAGCAGAGGGTTGATCAGGGCTGAACGCCGCTTCCCAGCCGCCGAACCAGCTGGTCGAGGAAATCGAGCCCCTCATAGAACGACTTCACGCGCAGCTTCTCGTCGCGGCCGTGCGCGTTGGTCTCGCCGGGGAGCGAGAAGAGGCCGCTCACACCGTACGTGGGAATGCCCGCCGCACGGAGGTAGTGTCCGTCCGTGGCGCCGGTGGACATCGTCGGAACGACGGGAATGTCGCCCCACATCTTCTTCGTCAGCTCCGTGGTCACGGTGAGCACCGCGGGTTCGATCGGCGGCACGGACGCCGGGAAGTCGGGGCGCTGGCCCGTCGCGAACGAGATCTTGATGCCGGTGTCGGCGATCACCCGCGCCAATGTCGCGCGCACCACCTCGACGCTGGACGTCGGCGCCATCCGGCAGTTCACATTCGCCGTCGCCGTCTGCGGCAGAGCATTGTACGCGTGGCCGCCGGCAAGCCGCGTCGCCACGCAGGTCGTCCGAAGCATCGACGCGTAGCGCGGGTCGCGCGAGAGAGTCGCGGCCGCCGTCGAATCACGCGTATTGGCCGCGATCGCGCGCATCGCCGCCGCGGTCTGCGGCTGTTCGACCTTGGCGGTCTGCTCGAAGAACGCGCGCGACGTCGGGTTGAGCTCGACCGGGAAGGTGAAGCGCGCCAGACGCGCCAGCGCGTCGGCGAGCTCGTAGATCGCGTTGTCGGGCCTCGGCACGCTCGAGTGTCCGCCGGGATTCGTCGCCGTGAGCGTGAAATCCGTGTAGACCTTTTCCGCCGCCTGGATCGAGTGGAAGAGCGGCTTCACGTCGCTGCCCTTCCCCTGGAGCGTCCCGCCACCGCCCTCGTTCAGCGCGTACGCGGCATCGATCGCCGGACGATGATTCTTCACGAGCCATTCGGCGCCGTTGGCGTCGCCGCCTTCCTCGTCGGCGGTCAGCGCGAGAATGATGTCGCGGTCCGGACGCCAATTCTCCTGCTTGTACCGGAGCACGTTCGCGACGAAGATCGCCGCCATCGCTTTGTCGTCCGACGTTCCCCGGCCGAGGAAGTAGCCGCCTTCCTCGGTCAGCGTGAACGGATCGCGCGGCCACTCGTCTCGTCGCGCCGCGACGACGTCGAGGTGCGCGAGCAGCAGGATCGGCTTCGCCGAGTTCGGCGCGGCGCGGCCGTGCAGCCGCACGACGAGATTTCCCTTCGTCGGCTTGCCGGGCGGAATCAGCACCTGCACATCCGACTCGGGAAATCCCGCGGCCCGAAACCGCTTCGCCATGGCCTCCACCGCCCGCGTGACCGACCCGACGGAATCGGCGGTGTTGATCGAGATCAGCTCCGAATACACTTCGCGCGCGAGCCGCTGATGGGGCGTGAGAGATGTTTGGGCTCCGGCCGCGCTGAACGCGGCGGTGAGCAGAGTCGCGGCAAGAAGGCGCATCGAGATCCGTGTGTGGGGATGGGTTCACACACAAGCTATTCGCGGGAACTGCGGACGGCTAAGGGCGCAACGTCGCTGGCGGCGATGGTCGGCGGCGGCGGCTGACGGCTGGCTGGCGGCTGGCAGCGGTGCGCTCGGCTCGCGGCTCATTGGCTATCGGCCGCGGCTTGCGGCGGTGCGCACGGCTCTCGGCAGGCCCGCGCGTCATCCTGAGGAGCCCTTCGTCGCTGGCGCTCCTCGAGGGCGGGCTGCGCGACGAAGGACCTACTTTCCCGAGTCAGTTACAAGAACGGGACACGGGTCCTTCGCTTCGCTCAGGACGACAACAGCCGATGCTGAGCAGCCGATAGCCGTGCGCACCGCCGCAGGCCGGCAACCGCAAGCCCAAAAGCCGCAAGCCGTGCGCACCGCCGCGCGCTGCCAGCCAGCCGTCAGCCGCCGCCGCCGACCATAGCCGAAAGCGACGTTGCCTTTTCAGTGCCCTAGTCCAGCTCCACCCGGCGATCCCGCTTTCGCTCCGACCGCAGCTTCTTCGCCTTGATCCGCCGCTCCTTCGCCGCGGCCGGCGGTTTCGTTTTTCGCCGCTTCTTCGGCACGTGGAGCGCGTGGCGCACGAGGGCGGAGAGTCGCTCGTCGGCGGCGGCGCGGTTCTGCTGTTGGCTGCGGCGATCGCTCGCCACGACGCGCACCATTCCGTCGCCATCGAGTCGAGCGGCAAGCTTCGCGCGTAATCGCTCCCGTTGCTCGTCGCTCACGGCACGCGAGCCGGAAAGGTCCCACAGCAGCTCGATGCGCGTAGATGACGTATTCACATGCTGACCACCCGGCCCGCCGGATCGCGTGGCTCGATACGTCAACTCGCTACGCGGTATCGAGATCTCGGATGTGATGGTCAGCGATTCGGAATTGGTCATTGCGATCGTAACCGTGGGTGGCTGGGATCGTCCTTCGCTATAGCAGATTGCAACAAGTTGGCCCTATCGCGATCTGTGGCAGTTTGCAAAGCCCCACCGGCATCCCCCCCCCGCCCCGCCCCCGTCCCGCAAGCGTGCGACTCACCCCCCGATCGTCCGACGCGGCGCTGCGTGTCATCCTGGACCCCAGGCGGTTGCTGCGCTGGGTCCTGATCGGCCGCATCTGCCTCGCCAGCGCGATCTTCATCGCCGCCGTCTCGAACTGGAGCTCGGTCGATTCGAGCAAGACGCTCGTCGCGTCGCTCGCCTTCGCCATCTCGGCCATCGTCACCGTTGGGTCGACGGGATACGGTGAAATCTATAGAAGGCGGTTCGGGCACGCGTTCGTCTACATGCAGGCCATCTTCGACCTGCTGCTCGTCACGGCTGTCGTCCACCTGACGAACGGCACGTCGTCGCCCTTCGCCGCGCTCTACATCCTCGTCATCGCGACGTCGTCGCTCCTCGTCCCGGCCTCCGGCGGCCTGCTGATCGCCGGGCTTGGCATCGCGTTCTATTTCGCCGACGTCGTCGTACTGCTTCGTTCGCCGCTGAGCGAACCGGCCGTCTGGATGCAGCTCTCCGTGATCGCCCTCGTCACGCTGGGGATTCGGTATCTGAGCGCGCGGCTCCGCGAGAGCAGTGAAGGAAAGGCCATTCTCGTCGCCGCGCTCGAGCAGACGCGCCTCCAGGCCGACGACATCCTGCGCAACATCCGCAGCGGCGTCGTCACGGTGAACACCGATGGACGCCTGCTCTACGCGAACCCGACCGCCGAGCAGCTCCTCGGCATCGAGCTCATCACCCGGGTCGGCGAGCCGGTCCTCGATGCCATCGGAATGGTCGCGCCCGAGCTCGCGGGCGCGATTCGCGACGCCGCACAGGCGCGGGTCCGCACGACGCGCGGCGAAGGTCTCGTGTCGACGGCCACACGCCGATTCCCGATCGGCGTCACCACGACTTACACAGAGCAGGAAGACGACGGCCGCCGCACCGCCACCGCGATCTTCCAGGATCTCTCGGACCAGAAGCGGATGGACGTGCTGCGTTTCCGCGCGGAGCGCCTCGAGGGAATCGCCGAGCTCAGTGCGTCGTTGGCGCACGAGATCAAGAATCCCCTCGCGTCCATTCGGAGCGCGGTGGAGCAGATCTCGCGCATGCCCGCGGTCTCCGATGATCAGCGTACACTTGGCGCGCTCGTGCTGCGCGAATCCGACCGGCTCTCACGACTCTTGTCGGAGTTTCTCGACTTCGCGCGCGTTCGCGTGGCGCGGACCAAACCGGTCGATCTCGCGACGATCGCGCGCGGCGCGGCGAGCCTCGCGCACGCGCATCCCGATCGTGACGAAAGCGTTCGCGTCACATGCGTCGCGCCGGAGGAGCCCGTGATGCTGGACGGCGATGAGGATCTCTTGCACCGCGCGATCTTCAACCTCGCGCTGAACGCGCTGCAGGCGGCGCCTTCCGAAAGCGAAGTCCGTATCGAGGTCGCCCAAGGCAGAATGGAATCGATCCCGGCCGGACTCTCGTTCGACGAGGACGCCGTTTCACTCCGCGTCACCGACTCCGGTCCCGGGATTCCCGCCGAAGTTCGCGACCGCATGTTCGACCCGTTCTTTACCACCAAGGCCAATGGCACCGGGTTGGGTCTCCCCGTTGTGCACCGCGCGATCGAAGCGCATCGCGGCGTCGTGCTCGTCGACTCCGGCAAGCGAGGAACCCGGTTCACCGTCGTGTTGCCGCGTTTGCAACGGTCCAATTCACCCAACGTCCCCCCCGCCGCCACGGCTACGCCGTCGCGGGGAGCCGCACCAACCGCAAGGAGTTTTTCGTGATCGATGCGTCTGGTCTCAAGCCGAGCGTTCTCATCGTCGACGACGAGACGGGAATTCTCGACTCGCTCAACATCCTGCTGCGCAATGAAGGGTTCGCGCCTCGTCTGGCGCACGGCGGCAAGGAGGGGCTCGAGAAGATCAGTGAGATGAGCCCCGACATCGTGCTCACCGACATTCGCATGCCCCACGTGAGCGGCGTCGAGATCCTGGCGGCGGCGCGCGAAGCCGATCCCGACGTTCCGGTGATCCTCATGACCGCGCAGGCCACGCTGCAGTCGGCGATGCAGGCGGTGAACGCGGGCGCTTACTACTACATCCAGAAGCCGTTCCGCAACGACGAGCTGGTGGCGATCCTGCGCCGCGCCGCGGAGCATCGAAATCTCCGCGCCGAGAACAAGTCGCTGAAGCAGGCGATTCGCCGTGCCGAGCGCGGTGGCGGCACGCGTCCCGTGGGTACGAGCAAGAGCTGGCTCGACGTCCTGCGTCTCGTCGAGACTGTGGCTCCCACCGATTCCACGGTGCTGATCCAGGGCGAATCGGGAACCGGTAAGGAAGTCATCGCGCGGTACATTCACGAGCTTTCCACGCGCACCGAAGGACCGTTCTTGTCGATCAACTGCGGCGCGCTGCCGGAAAGCTTGCTCGAGAGCGAGCTATTCGGTCACGTGAAGGGCTCCTTCACCGGGGCCGTGAAAGACAAGCTCGGTCTCTTCGGCGCGTCGTCCAAGGGTACGTTCTTCCTCGACGAAATCGGCGAGACGACGCCGGCCACGCAGGTGAAGCTCCTGCGCGCACTACAGCACCGCGAGGTGATTCCCGTTGGCGCTACCGAGGCGGTACCGGTCGACACGCGCCTCGTCGCCGCGACGAATCGCGACCTCGAGGAAGAGATTCGCACCGGAAACTTCCGCAGCGATCTGTACTATCGCCTCAACGTCATCGCCATTCATCTGCCGCCGTTGCGCCAGCGTCCGGACGACATTCCGATTCTCGCCGAGCATTTCCTGCAGCGCATCGCCGCGACGCGCGCGGAGGAGCCGAAGCGTCTCGGCCTCGCGGTGCGCGACGCGCTGCTCGATTACGCTTGGCCGGGCAACGTTCGCGAGCTGGAGAACGCGTTGGAGCGGTCGGTCATTCTCACCGAGGGCCCGGAGATCGGCGTTGCGACGCTGCCTGAACGCGTGACGCAGCGTCGCGCCGAACCGCTCGTTTCCACGCGCACGCCTCCCAACCCGACCCTCGAGGCGGTCGAGCGGGCGTACATCATGTGGGTTCTGCAGGCTGAGAACGGCAACAAATCACGCACGGCGGAAATCCTCGGAATCGATCCGTCGACGCTCTACCGAAAACTCTCCCGCTACGGAGTCGAGGCGTGACGGGGGGAGAGGGGGCCCAGCTGCCGGTCCTCCGGCGGCGCACACCGCTCGACCCGCAGCAGGCCCTGCTCTCGGTGTTGATCCCCGTCTACAACGAACGGGAAACGATCGACCTCATCGTCGAGCAGGTGCGCGCCACTCCGATCCGCAAGGAGATCATCTGCGTCGACGACCACTCGACGGACGGGACGCAGCAGATCCTCGAGACGCTGCTCGCCCAGGGCAAGATCGATCAACTCTTCCGCCAGTCGGTAAATCGCGGCAAGGGAGCGGCGATCCGTCATGCGCTGTCGATGAGCCGCGGCGACATCGTGATCGTGCAGGACGCCGATCTCGAGTACGACCCTAATGATTGGCCGGTGGTACTCGAGCCCATCTTCGACGGGCGCGCCGACGCCTCCTTCGGTTCCCGCTTCCTCGGCGGACCGCACCGCGTGCTCTATTACTGGCACTCCGTCGGCAATCACTGGCTGACGAGGTACAGCAACATGCTGACGAACCTCAACCTCACCGACATGGAGACCTGCTACAAGGCCATTCGGGGCGAGGTTGCGCGCGCGCTGTTGCCCAAGCTGACCGCGGATCGATTCGGCTTCGAGCCGGAGATCACGGCGCGCCTGGCAAAGGCCGACGCCCGTATATATGAAGTGCCGATCAGCTATTCCGGCCGTACGTACGCGGAAGGAAAGAAAATTGGCTGGAAGGACGGCGTCGCCGCCTTGTGGCATATCACGAAGTTCAACCTCTTCGGCTGATTCGGGCGTGAGCCGAAGTCTCCGTCGGCCCGCGTGGCCCCTCCCCGCGATATCACTCGCGCTGCTCGCGATCGCCGCATCGGCGACGGGCATCGTCAACGGGTTCACCTACGATGACCGCCCGGTCATTCTCGAGAATCCGTTCATGCGCGACCTCCACGGTTGGTGGCGCGCTTTCACCACGCCATACTGGCCGCCCGATTGGGGCAGCGACGGCTACCGTCCACTCACCAGCCTCGCGTTCAAGCTCGAGTTCGCGCTGAGCGGTGGAAATGCGATGGTCATTCACGGCGCGAACATCGCCCTGTACGCGCTGTCGGCGGTGCTCGCGTACTATCTCGCGCGACGCGTCCTGCCCGAGTGGTGCGCCTGGGTCGTGGCCGCGCTCTTCGCGGTGCATCCGGTGCACGTCGAAGCCGTCGCGAACGGTGTTGGTCAATCGGAGCTGCTCGTCGCGGTGTTCATGATTCCCGCGGTGACGCTGTATCTGCGCGACCGCATGCGCGGCGATGGCGTCCTTGCTCCGCGGACGATCGCGGCCATTCTCCTGCTCTACGCCGGGGCCTGCTTCTCGAAGGAACACGGCGTCGTGCTTCCCGCGCTGCTGGTTGCCGCCGAGCTCACGGTGATCGCCGACGCGACGCCGGTACGAGAGCGCGCGCGACGCCTGCGGCCTGTCTTTCTCGCCCTGACCGGGGTTGCGCTCGTATTCCTGGCGGCGCGCTCGCGGGTCTTCGTGGGGCGGGAAATCGCCGGGTTTCAGCCGTTCCAGCCCTTCGCTTCGCTCCACATCTCATCGGCCGATCGCATTCTGACGGCGATCGGCGTCGTCCCCGATTGGTTCCGGTTGTTGTACTGGCCGGCGCACCTGTCGTCGGACTACAGCCCGCCGGATACCGAGATCGCGCAGGGCCTGAGCATTTCGCAGCTGCCCGGACTCGTGCTCCTCGTCGCGATCCTCACGCTCGGCGTGATGCTCCGGCGCAAGAAACCGGCGATGAGCTTCGGGATCGCGTTCGCCGCGGTCACGCTGCTGCCATCGAGCAATTTCCTCGTCACTACAGGCATCCTGCTCGCGGAGCGCACGCTTTTCCTCCCGAGCCTTGGCGCGATGATCCTGCTCGGCGCGGTGCTCGTTCCGGTGGTCGACGCCTGGCGCGAAAGGCAGCCGGGTCCGTCGCGCCTCGTGCCGCAGATGTTGTGTGGACTGGCGCTGACTGCGGGGATCGTTCGCAGCGAGCTGCGAGCCCCGGTGTGGCACGACGACGAAACGTTGTTCCGAAGGGCGATTGTCGATTCACCGGACGGGTATCGTACCCACTACATGCTCGGATCGTGGCTGTTCCGGCACGACCACATGCGCGAGGGGGAGGCGCAGTACAAAATCGCGCTCAAGCTCTTTCCGTACGATCCGTACATGACCTTCAACCTTGCGGAGCAGTACCGCAAGTTTGGCCTCTGCGCCCCAGCCATCCCCTTTTATCGCTGGACGTGGGACCTCGATCCCGACTTCCCGATGGGGCGCACCCAATTGGCGAACTGCCTCCTCGAGGTTGGCCAATATGACTCGGCAAAAGTCGCGGCGCTGGGCGCCCTGAAAGCGGGTGGGCCGTCGCGGATCACACATCGTCTCATCAAGCTGGCCGATTCGTCCAAAGCCGCTGCGCATTCGGCAGCGAAGAAAAATGACACTGCAGGGGTGGCCGCGGTGGCACGTCCCCAGACCGTCGGTGGCAAACTGCCAGAGACACTGCAAAAGGCGGCAAGAAAAGCAGACGTTCCGTAGCCCATGAACATGCGAAGCTCATAAGCGATTTGAGCTTACACCATGCCGGGCTCCTCGGTCCGCCAGTTGCCTTACTGCCCGCCGGTGGTTCGACGCAGTGCCCCATTTCTCCCTCTCTTTCTGGTGAAACGAGACATGCTTAAACAGCGCAAGGGCTTTACCCTGATCGAACTTCTGATCGTTGTCGTGATCATCGGCATCTTGGCCGCGATCGCGATCCCGAAGTTCGCCAACACGAAGCAGAAGGCGTACATCACCGCGATGAAGTCGGATCTTCGT
>Ga0070670_100001404_pt1 | contig 19335 bp, 23 predicted proteins | sample KBSS63metaG_FD_64665 | JGI IMG/M metagenome (GOLD analysis project Ga0070670, IMG submission 64665) | Switchgrass rhizosphere microbial communities from Kellogg Biological Station, Michigan, USA - KBS S6-3 metaG | ecosystem: Host-associated > Plants > Roots > Rhizosphere > Soil ... | reverse complement strand
GGAAGGGCTGCTGCCACGCTCAACCCCTCGGCCGCGGCATCCGTGTCCGGAACCGAGCCACGTCGTGAAGCACCCACGCGAGACGAGCCGCAGCGTACGAAAGCGAAACCATTCACGTCAAATCGTTTAGTTCACATCTTCCAGCGGAGTGTAAGCGGCTGCGAACACTGGACCGCCGGAATGTTGTGCGGCACAATTGAAGCCTCCATCCCGCCCCTGAGGGCCTTGTGCACGCTCGATCAATTCACACAATTCCCATCGTGATAGTTGCCATTCTTGCGATGCGCGCGCCGGCCGCGGCCGACGTCACGGTGCGCGTGCGCGAGTCCTCGTTCTCGATCGGGCGCATGCCGCCGCAAAGCGAGTCCCTGGTCGAGACCTCGATCAAGGCGTCCATGCGGCGGGTCGAGACCCTGACGCAGGGGGCGCCCGGCGACACCAGCGGCCGGCTGGTGCAGTCGGTCCAGCTCGACCGCATCGACCGCGACAGCTCGTTCTACTTCCGCCCGGGCGACTCGCTCTACCTGCCGGTCGCGCTCTCCGCCGTCCGCGAGTCGAACCGCCGCAGCGCGAGTGCGTTCGCCCGGGCGCGCAAGGAGGGCACCGCGCCGCGCGACACGCTCGCCGCGGTGCGGACGATCGACCTGGGCCGGAGCCGCACGATCCTCGGCACCGTCTGCAAGGGCGTCGTGCTCGAGATGGTGTTCAGCTATCGCGACAGCGCGATGACCAACGGCGAGGAAATGACCGGGGTGCTGACCGACACGGTCTGGCTCGCTCCGCCGGCCTCGGCGCCCGCCGAGGTGCGCCGCTTCGAGCAGGAGTTCGCCCGCGCCACCGCGGCCGACAGCTTCCTCGCCGCGGCGAACGCGGTCCAGCTCGCCCAGGCCCGCGGGCAGGGGCTGGTCTCGGTGCTGCAGCGCGCGGTGCGCGGCCTGCCGGGCTACCCGCTCGAGTCGACGTTCATCAACCTGCTCCACGGGCTGCCGCGCGGGCTCCAGCTGGGGGAGGGGGTGGAGCGCCGGCCTGACGGGGCGGTGATCGTGCAGCGCACGGTCCGCCAGGCGCTCGCGATCTCCGACGCGCCGCTCGCGCCGGAGCGATTCGAGGTGCCGCCGGGCGCCGCGCCGGTCGCGACCCGGAAGCCCTGACTTCCTTGACCGGGGGCGCGCCCGGGGCGATAATCCCGCGTGCCCCTTCACCGCCGCGCAGTCCGATGATCCGCGCGATCATCCTCGATCTCGACAACACGCTCACCGACTTCATGAAGATGAAGGGAGCGGCGATCGACGCGGCGCTCGACGGCATGGTGGACGCCGGCCTGGCGGTCTCGCGGGAGGTCCTGCGCGAGCACATCTGGCGCGTCTACAACGATCGCGGGATCGAGTACCAGCAGGTGTTCGACCTCGCGCTCATGGAAGCGGTCGGCGAGATCGACCCGCGCGTCCTCGCCGCGGGAATCGTGGCCTACCGGCGCGCGCGCGAATCGACGCTGGTCACGTACCCCCACGTGCAGTACACGCTGATCGGCCTGCTCAAGCGGGGTCTCAAGCTCGCCGTCGTGAGCGACGCGCCACGCACGCAGGTGTGGCTAAGGCTCGCGTCGCTGCAGCTGCACAACCTGTTCGACGTGGTCGTGACGTTCGACGACACGAACGCGCGCAAGCCGTCGCCCGAGCCGTTCCGCAAGGCGCTCGAGCGGCTCGATGTCGCCGCCGACCACGCGCTCATGGTCGGGGACTGGGCCGAGCGCGACGTCGTGGGCGCATCGCAGGTCGGGATCCGCACCGTGTTCGCGCGTTACGGCGACACGTTCGGCACCGTCGAGTCGGGAGCGGACTTCGAGGTCAACGACCTCATGGAGCTGCTCGACATCGTCGACCGGATCAACGGCCGTCCGCTCGAGGAGCGGCCGAAGGTCGAGACCGCGATGCCGGCCGGGCCGCCGGCGCCGCGGCCGCCCGGGCTGGCGCCGAGCCGGCGCGAAGGCTCATGAGCGCCGCCGGCCGGATGTTCGTCCTGACCGCGGCCGAGATGCGCGCCGCCGACCGGGCGACCGTCCAGGCCGGCACGCCGGTCGAGACGCTGATGGAGCGCGCCGGCGCCGGCGCGGCGGAGGCGATCGAGCGCAGATTCGGCGGCGTCCGTGGCTTCCGGGTGCACGTCGTCTGCGGGCCCGGCAACAACGGCGGCGACGGACTCGTGGTCGCGCGCCGGCTCGCCGCCCGCGGGGCGCACGTCGAGGTGCGAAGTCTCTCGGGCGCCGGCGATCGGATCGAAGGCGTCGCGCGGGTCGATCGGACCCCGGCCCGGCCGGCCGACTTCGTGATCGACGCGGTGCTCGGCACCGGTGCGCGCGGGCCCGTGCCGCCGGAATGGGCGGCCGCGCTGCGCGAGGCGACGCCCGAGCCCTGGACGCGCGTGATCGCGCTCGACCTGCCGACCGGCCTCGACGCCGACACCGGGCGGCCGCTCGAGGGCGGGTTCGTCCAGCGCGCGGACCTGACGGTGGCGTTCGCGCACCTGAAGCCGGCGCACGTGCTCTATCCGGGGCGCGGGCTTTGCGGGACGATCGAAGTGGTGGACATCGGCGTCGAGCCGATGCCGACATTGAATGCAATGCAACTCGCGACCGAGGCGTTGATCGCCTCGCTGCTGCCGCGGCGCAAGCCGACGGCGCACAAGGGCGAGGCCGGCCGCGTGCTTGCGGTCGGCGGGTCGGCCGGACTGACGGGCGCGATCGTGCTGGCCTCGATGTCGGCGCTGCGCGCGGGCGCGGGCTACGTGACCGCGGCCGTGCCCGAGAGCGTCAACGACGCGATCGAGTCGGCGATGATCGAGGCTATGACCTGGCCGCTGCCCGAGGCGCCCGAGCGTTCGCTCGGGCTCAGCGCGGCGCCCATGATCGTGGCCCGCGCGCGCGAGGTGCAGGCGCTCGCGCTCGGACCCGGGCTGTCGCGGGCACCGGAATCCGCCGAGCTGGCGCGGCGCATCGTCGCCGAGTCGCCGGCGCCGGTCGTGCTCGATGCCGACGGGCTCAACGCGTTCGCCGGACGCGCCGAGCTGTTCGCGGCTGGGCGCCGCAAGTCGCCGCTGGTGCTGACGCCGCACCTGGGCGAGCTCGCGCGGCTGACCGGACTGCCTGTGGCGGCGCTGGAGGATTCGAGGCTCGACGTCGCACGGCGCTTCGCGCAGGAGTGGGGCGTGGTGCTGGTGATGAAGGGTGCGCCCACGATCGTCGCCTCGCCCGCAGGCGAGGCCACGGTCAATCCGACCGGGAACCCGGGCATGGCGACGGCCGGGATGGGCGACGTCCTGACCGGAGTGATTTCCGCGTTCCTCGCGCAGGGCCTTGCGCCGTACGACGCGGCCCGTGCCGGAGCCTACGTTCACGGCCTCGCGGCCGATCTCGCCCACGCACGCGTGGGAACCCTTGGCCTGGTGGCCGGCGATGTGACCGCCGCGCTGCCCCAGGCGCTGGACCGGCTGAGTCGAGCCGGAACGCGGTCCGATGATGGCGAACCCTTGCCCCAGACCCGATGTGCCCCCGCCGCTCCGGACGGGATCCGGAGCGCTTCGAAGGAGAACTGACCGTGGCTACGAAGACCAGCAGCAGGATGAAACCGGCAACGAAGGCTCGTGCGCGTCGGCCCTCGGAAAACGGCCGGGTCGAGGGCGGCGCGCATCGCATCGCCTCGCAGAGCGAGGCCGCGAAGAAGCTGCGCCAGGAGGTGATCGACCGCGCCGATCGCCACCAGGTGCAGGTGGTCGCACTCTGGTTCACCGACATCCTCGGACAGCTCAAGAGCTTCGTCGTGCCCCGGCACCAGCTCGAGGAGGCGCTCGAGGAAGGCCTGGGCTTCGACGGCTCGTCGGTCGAGGGCTTCGCCCGCATCTTCGAGTCCGACCTGCTCGCCGTGCCGGATCCTCGCACGTTCGCGATCCTGCCGTTCCAGGTCGACGGCCAGGTCGCCTGCCGCTTCATCTGCGACATCCATCACCCGGACGGCCGCCCGTATCAGGGCGACCCGCGCTGGGTGCTGAAGAAGAACCTGGCGAAGATCGAGGCCAAGGGCATGACGATGTACACCGGCCCCGAGCTCGAATATTTCTACGTCAAGTCGCCCACCGACCCGACGCTGCTCGACCAAGCCGGCTACTTCGACATGATCGACGACGACCTCGGCACCGAGCTGCGCCAGAAGACGATGGCCGCGATGGCGTCGATGGGCACGATCGTCGAGTGCGGCCACCACGAGGTCGCGCCGAGCCAGCACGAGATCGACATGCGCTACACCGACGCGCTGACGATGGCGGACCAGGTGATGACGTTCCGCTACCTGGTGCGCGAGATCGCGCGCCGCCACAACGTGCACGCGACGTTCATGCCGAAGCCCATCTTCGGCACGAACGGCTCGGGCATGCACGTGCACCAGTCGATCTTCGAGGACGGCCGGAACCTGATGTACGAGAAGGGCGCGCCGTTCCATTTGTCCAAGTTCGCGCGCGCGTACACCGCGGGCGTCTTGAAGCACGCCCGGGAGCTGGTGTCGGTGACGAACCAGTGGGTGAACTCGTACAAGCGGCTCGTGCCCGGCTACGAGGCCCCGGCCTACCTGGCCTGGGGCCAGAAGAACCGCTCCGCGCTGATCCGCGTGCCGATGTACAAGCCCGGCAACGAGAAGGCGACGCGCATCGAGGTCCGGTTCCCGGACCCGGCGGCGAATCCCTACCTCGCGTTCGCGGTCCTGCTCGCCGCGGGCATGGCGGGCGTCAACGGCAAGTACGACCTGCGTCCGCCGCTCGAGGAGGACGTGTTCCACCTCGACGCCGCGCAGCGCAAGAAGATGAACGTCGAGGAGCTCCCGGGCTCGCTCGACGAGGCCTGCAAGCTGACCGAGAAGAGCGCGCTCGTGAAGGAATGCCTGGGCGAGCACGTGTTCTCGAAGTTCATCGAGAACAAGCGGATCGAGTGGGACCAGTTCCGCATCCAGGTCACGCAGTACGAGATCAAGCGCTACATGCCGATGATCTAGCGTTAGTTGCGACGTGCTTCAGGCGCGGGGCGGGCCATCCACGGCCTGCCCCGTTCGCTTGGCGTCGAGGATCAGCCAGACGCCGAAGCCGATCATCCAGGCGGGCAGGAGGATGTTGTTCACCACGGCGACCCGGCTCACCGCCGGCAGCACGTTGCGGAACGCGCCGACCAGCCCGAGCACGCCGGTCAGGAGGCCCCACCACGCCAGCGCGCGCGGACCGCGCGGCAGCCGCAGGATCGCGATGCCGCAGAGGATGAACCAAAAGTTGAGGCAGAACTCGCCGAGAAACTCGCCGACGAAGTTGCCCAGGTAGCGGTTCAGGCCGTCGAACACCGCGGCCAGCACGGTGCGCTCGGCCTCGCCGGCGGTGCGCCACGCGCGGGCGAGCTCCCAGTGGATGCTCGACCAGCGCATGAGCCCGAGCATCATGGCGAGCGCGGCGATCGCCGCGAGCAGCATGCCGACGCGCATCGGCCCCCGGGCCCGCGCCTTGAGCGCCTCGAACGAGGCCACGCCGGCGGGCACGAACAGCAGCGGCAGGAGCGCGTAACAGGCCCACGCCGTGCGGCCCGCGTCGCCGGTCGCAATCAGCGCGGGCAGCACGTCCTTGGCGTTGCCGTCGAGGACGTCCGGGTACTGGAAATTCGCCGCCAGGTAGACGAAGACGCCCATGAACGCGCCGGCGCCCAAAACGAGCGCGAGTCCGCCCGCGAAGATCGTGCCCTTCGAATCCGTGTCGTTGGTCACGCGCGCACCCTACGCCTCGCCCGTCCGCGGGTCGAGGATTCTTCGCGCATGCTCACCCTCGCGGATTTTCGCGGGCTGCGGGTCGCAGGGACGCTGCCGCTGACGTCGGTGGGCATCATTGCAAAGCTGTCAGGCGCGCTTGCCGACGCGGGCGTCGCGCTGCTGCCGATCGCGACGCACGACACGGACCATTTCTTCATCCCGGATTCGGATCTCGAGCGCGCTCGGGCCGCTCTGCAGAGCGCGGGCCATTCCGTCACGAGTGTCACCCAGGCTCGACTTGCGCCGGCGCAAGTCGCCTGCCATCCTTGTGCGACGTGCCCGCTCGAGGAGCCCCGCTCCGGGAGCGAACCCATGAGCCTCCGCGTTCTTGCCCTTGCCGGCGTCCTTCCCGTTTCCGGTCCACGGCTTCCTTACGTCGCAAATCCCGCCTGCCCGTTCGAATGCTGCCAGTACGGTCGCTGGACCGCGCGGGTGTCACTGCGTGTCCGTCCTCGCATCCGCGAACTCCGCGACGTCGCCTTCACGATCGCAGCCGGCGATTCGTTCACCGCTCTCGAAGGCGAAGTCTGGGTGAATCGTCCGGGCCTGGTGATGGTGCAAAGGCGAATCCCGATCTACGAGGGAGAGGGTGCACAGACCATGCTTGCCCCCGGAGCGCGCCTCCTCCTCCTCGATTATCTCGGGGAGGGCGGATGGAACGCCTGGACCCGGGGACGCCGTGTCGGCACCAACCAGGAAGACTGGGGGGATTCGCTCGTCCAAGTCGTGCGCTGGCCCGACTTCGAATGGTGGGTCCACGTGCGGACACTCGACGGCCGCACGGGATGGATCCTGGTCACGGACTCGCGATCACCGGAGGATTCAGTCCTCCCGGTCGACGGCGCCGATGGTTGCGGTTGACCGCACCTTCATGTCGGCGATGCCAGTCCGGCGTCCGCACGCCGCCTGAGCTCCGCCCTTGTCGTCCACCAGATCAGGATCGCCAGGAGCGCCAGCAGCACCGCCGACGAGCCGATCGTGCCGAACCCAAGCCCGCCCTTCACGGGCGGCTTGGTCAGGAGGTCGCCCATCGTCGCGCCGAACGGCCGCGTCAGCACGAACGCGGCCCAGAACAGCACGGTACGCGAGATCTTCGTCGTGAAGTAGAGCAGGGCGATGAGCGCGATCACGCTCGTGATCAGGAGGTTGCTCTTCGCGTAGCCGAGCCCGGAACTGTCGGCGAGGAAGTCGCCGAGTGCGGTGCCGAGCGTGTTCGAGGCCAGGATCGCCATCCAGTAGAACGTCTCGACGCGTGTGTCGCGGATGTTGTCGACGCGGATGTTGCCCATGACCAGCCGCCAGGTGACGAGCACGAGGACGAGGATCGTGACGAGGATCGCCGAGCCCAGCGCGTAGCCGAGCCCGAGCGTGCGGTCCATGAAGTCCGAGATCGTCGTGCCGGCCGTGCTGGTCGAGAGAATCACCGCCCAGTAGAGATATGGGTGATAGGTCTTCGCCCGCAGCTGCGCGAACAAGGTGACGAGGAAGAAGCCGATCAGCAGCAGCGAGCTGACGGCGTAACCGATGTTCAGCGTCATCGACAGCATGTCGCCCGCGGTCTCGCCGACGGTGGTGGCGCAGATCTTCATGATCCAGAATGCCAGGGTGACCTTGGCGACGCGGTTTGCCGCGTCGACGATCGGCTCGGTTGTGTTCTTCATCGAAGACCTCGCGGTTGTGCGCCTTCCCCGATTCTATGCCCTCGAGACCTCGTGTAGACTCCCCCGATCATGGCCAGCCACTTCGATGCCATCAGCGACGCCCAGGCCGAGCTTTTGCGCGCCGCGAAGGTCTTCTTCGTCGCCACCGCCGACCCGGCCCAGGCCAGGGGCCCGCACGGCGTCGGCGCGGTCAACGTCTCGCCCAAGGGCGGCGTGCCGCTGCTCCTCATCGGCCCGAACCGCGTGGCATGGATCGATTATCCAGGCAGCGGCAACGAGACCGCCCGCCACGCGCAGGCCGGCAGCCCGGTCACGCTCATGGCCTGTTCGTTCTCACCCGAAGACGCCGCGATCGTGCGGCTCTGCGGACGGGCGACGGTGGAGAGCATCCACGAGTCGCCCTACACCGACGCGCTGCTCGATCACAACACGGGGCCGACGAAGACCATCCGCCAGGTGATCGTGCTCGACGTCCAGTCGACGATGACGAGTTGCGGCTATGGAGTTCCGGTGATGGAGTTCGTCCGCCATCGCGGCCCGGAAGGGCGGGGCCGGCGCTACAAGGAGTGACCGTGGCAAGGAGCCAGGAGAAGTCGGTCGACGCGTATCTCGAGAGCTTGCCCGCCGAGCGCCGCGCGGTCGTGAAGACCCTGCGCGAGCTCGTGCTGAAGAACCTGCCCAAGGGCTACGAAGAATCGTTCGAGTGGGGCTACCCCACCTACGAGATCCCGCTGTCGAAGTACCCGGACACCTACAACAAGCGGCCGCTCTCCTACGTTGCGATCGCCGCGCAGAAGCACTACTACGCCGTGTACCTGATGTGCGTGTACCAGGACGCGAAGTTGCGGACACGGCTCGAGGACGACTTCGCGAAGGCGGGCAAGAAGCTCGACATGGGCAAGTCGTGCATCCGCTTCAAGCGGCTCGAGGACGTGCCGTTGCCCGCGATCGGCCGGGCGATCCGGGCGGTGCCGCCGGCGAAGTACATCGCGGCCTACGAGAAGATCAAGGGCAAGGCCTGACCCGGGGGGTTGCCGCCCCGGGGCCATCCGGCGCATGCTCCCCGTGACTCGCGTTCCGGTCCCGCCCAAGGAGGTCGTCGTGTCACGTTCGTTCCCGCTCGCCCGCTTCGCGCCGGAGCTCCTCAGCGTGCTTCGCATCGTCGCCGCGTTCTGCTTCATCCTGCACGGCACTTCCAAGTTGCTGAACTTCCCGGCCGAGCCGGGCGCCCCGGCGCGGGAGATCGCGATGTTCAGCCAGCCGTGGTTCGCCGGCGTGCTGGAGATGGTGGGCGGGGGCCTGCTCCTGCTCGGCCTGTTCACCCGGCCGGTCGCGTTCCTGCTCTCGGGCGAGATGGCGGTGGCGTACTTCAAGGTGCACGCGCCGATGGGCTTCTGGCCGACGCTCAACCACGGCGAGGCCGCGGTGCTCTTCTGCTTCATCTGGCTGTACTTCGCCGCCGCGGGGCCCGGGCCCTGGAGCCTGGACGCCGCCATGCGGCGCCAGGGACCCTGACGCACCGTTTCGAACCGCCGGCGCATCCCATGGGTGAAGTGCCAACTGACACCCACCCGGAGGACAAGTGAACATCCGCGAAATCGCCACCACGATCGAGCCGCAGGTCGCCCGCGACGGCGCAGGCGTCCTGCTGCGCCGTTCCATTGCCACGCGCGCCCTGGACCAGCTCGATCCGTTTCTGCTGCTCGATCAGTTCGGCTCGACCAACGCCTGCGACTACGAGGCCGGCTTCCCGATGCATCCGCACCGCGGGATCGAGACCGTGACCTACATGCTCGAGGGCTCGGTGCGCCACAAGGACTCGACGGGACGCGCAGGCGTCATCGGCAAGGGCGACGTCCAGTGGATGAGCGCCGGGCGCGCGATCCTGCACGAGGAGATGCCGCAGGTCGCGCCCGAGGGGAACTTCGGCTTCCAGCTCTGGGTCAACCTGCCGAAGTCCGACAAGATGTCGCGGCCGCGCTACCAGGAGTTCCGCGCGGGCGAGATCCCTTCGGTCGAGCTCGAGGGCGGCGGGACGATCAAGGTCGTCGCCGGTGAAGTCGACGGCGTCGTCGGCGCGGTGACGGACATCGTCGCGCAGCCGACCTACCTCGACGTGCACCTGCCGGCCGGCAAGCGCTTCACGCAGCCGATCCCGCGCGGGCACGCCGCGTTCGCCTACCTGTACGAAGGCGACGCGAGCTTCGGCAAGGAGGACGTGCGCGTCCAGGGCCCGCGGCTCGTGGTCTTCAAGGACGGCGACGCGGTGACCGCGCAGCCCATCGGCGGTCCGGCGCGCTTCCTGCTGGTTTCGGGCGCCCCGATCAAGGAGCCGATCGCGCGGTACGGGCCGTTCGTCATGAACACGCCCGAGGAGATCCGCCAGACGCTCGAGGAGCTGCGCGACGGCCGGTTCGCCGACATGGCGGCCGAGCGGTGACTTCAGAAGTCCCGAGTCTGCGGCTGGCCGAGGCGCGCGACGCCCCGGCCATTGCCGCGATCTACGCGCCCGCCGTGCTCGAGCGGGCGACCTCGTTCGAGTTCGTTCCCCCCACATCCGAAGAAATGGCGCGCCGCATCGAAGCGGTCGCGCCGTCCTTTCCCTGGCTCGTCGCCCACCGTGACGGGGACGTGATCGGCTACGCCTACGGCGGCCGGCACAAGGAGCGCGACGCCTACGCCTGGTCGGTCGACGTCTCGGCCTACATCCGCGCCGACTGTCACCGCCAGGGAATCGGGCGCGGGCTTTACACGGCGTTGTTCGCGCTGCTCGCGCTCCAGGGTTACCGGCGGGCGTGGGCGGGCGTGACGCTGCCGAACCCGGGCAGCGTGGGCCTGCACGAGGCCATGGGCTTTCGCCACCTGGGCACATACGAAGCGGTGGGCTGGAAGTTCGGTCGGTGGCATGATGTCGCCTGGTTCGGCCGCGCGCTCGGTCCGCTCGATCCGGCGCCCGCACCGCCACTCTCGACGTCAGAAGCCCGGGCGCTTCCCGCCTGGAACCAGGCCCTCCAGTGGAGCTCGACGTGATCACGATCGCACGCCCGGAAACGGGCGAATACCATTCCGCGTTCCAGCGCTACATCGACCACACCTCGGGTGAAGACGACGTCGTGGCCGCGCTCGAGCGGCAGATCGACGACGTCCGCAAGGCGTTCGAGGGTTTCATGCCCGCGAAGGAGACGTACCGTTACGCCGACGGCAAGTGGAGCGTGCGCGAGGTGCTCGGCCACGTCGTCGACACCGAGCGCGTGTTCGGCTTCCGCGTCCTCGCCATCGGCCGCGGCGAGACCGAGAGCCTGCCCGGCATGGACGAGAACACGTACGCCGCCGGCGCGCCGCACCATGCCGTCCCGCTCGCCTCGCTGCTCGAGCAGTTCGCGCTCGTGCGTCGCTCGCATGTGCTGATGCTGCGCGAGTTCGACGACGCGGCGTGGGCGCGCGACGGCAAGGCCAACCAGAACCGTGTCACGGTGCGCGCGCTGCCGTTCATCATGCTGGGGCACGTGCGGCATCACCTCGCAGTCCTCCAGGACAAGTACGCGGGGTGAGGACGCTCGTCCTTGCCCTCGCGTTCGCCGCTCTCGCCCTGAAGCCCGCCCTGGCTGCCTCGCGTCCCACCGACGCCACCTTCGAGGCCACGCTGTCCCGGCGGGTCGCGCTGCCGTACCGCGTCTGGCTGCCTTCGGGGTACGACTCGGCGAAGTCGTGGCCGGCGATCCTCTTCCTGCACGGCTCGGGTGAGCGCGGAACCGACCTCTCGTTCGTCGCGCGCAACGGCCCGCCGCACATCGCGGAGACGCGCGGGCTGCCGTTCGTCGTGATCGCGCCGCAGCTGCCCGCGGGGGAAACCTGGTCGGCCGACGCGCTGCTCGCGCTGCTCGATCACGTGCAAGGTTCGCTCAGGATCGACACCACGCGCGTCTACCTCACCGGCCTCAGCATGGGCGCGTACGGCGCGTACGAGACGGCCATCGCCGCGCCCGCGAGATTCGCCGCGCTCCTGGCCGTCAGCGGCGCCGGCAATCCCGTCGAGGTCTGCAAGCTCGCGGGCGTGCCGACGTGGATCGTCCACGGCGGGAAGGACGACGTGATCCCGGTCGACTGGGGCCGCGAGATGGCGCGGCGGCTCGAGAACTGCAAGGGGGACGTGCGCTGGACGCTCGAGTCCGACGCCGGGCACGACGCTTGGACGAAGGTCTACGACGATCCCGCGACCTACGACTGGTTCCTCGCGCACCGGCGCGCGCCATGATCGCGATCGTCGGCGCGGGGGCGGTGGGCAGCTACTTCGGCGGCATGCTCGCGCGTGCCGGGCATCCCGTGACGCTGATCGGGCGCGCCTCGCACGTCGATGCGATCGAGCGCGGCGGCCTCAGGCTCCAGAGCGTCTCGTGGGACGAGACGATCCCCGTGCGCGCCACCGTCGACCTCGCCGCCGTGCGCGAGGCGGGCGTCGTGCTCGTGTGCGTCAAGACGGTCGACACCGCGCGGGTCGCGCAGGCGATCGCGCCGCACCTTGCTGCCGGCACGCTCGTGGTCAGCCTGCAGAACGGCGTCGAGAACGCGAACGTCATGAAGGACGCGGGCGGCTTCGAGGCGGTGTCCGCGGTCGTCTACGTCGCGGTCGAGGTCGTCGCGCCCGGGCACGTGCGGCACACGGGACGCGGGGACCTCCTGCTCGGCGTGGCGCCCGAGTCGAAAGCGCGCGCCGCGGCCGAGGCGTTTGCCTCGACCTGCGCCGCCGCCGGCATCCCCTGCCGCGTGGTGGACGACCTCGCACCCGACCTCTGGATCAAGCTGGTCATGAACTGCGCGTTCAACGCGATCTCGGCGCTCGGTGACGTCCAGTACGGCGCGATCGCGGGCGATGACGGCGCCCGGGAGACCGTCACCCGGGCGGTCGAGGAGGCGCAGGCGGTCGCGCGCGCGCTGGGCGTGCGCCTGCCGGAGAGCGACCTCGTGCCCGCGGCATGGAAGCTCGCGGCCGCGATGCCGCAGGCGACGTCCTCGACCGCGCAGGACCTGGCGCGCGGGCGGCCGACCGAGATCGATGCGCTGAACGGCTACGTGGCGCGCCGGGGCAGGGAGCTCGGCGTGCCGACTCCCGTCAACCAGGCGCTGTGCGCGCTCGTTCACTTGAAGGAACGCCGGTGATCGATCTCGGCGACAACATGGCACTCCGTGAGCTCACTGCCGCGGACGCTCCCTTGTTGTTCGCCGCGATCGAGCGCGACCGCGCGCACTTCGATCGCTGGCTGCGCTGGACGCCGGAGCTGCGCTCCGAGGCCGATGCCGCGGCGCTGATTGCGGAGCTGCCGCCCAAGGGCGGGTTCCATCTCGGCCTGTTTGTCGACGGCGACCTCGAGGGCGGCGTCATCTGCTGGAAGATCCATCCGCACCATCGCGCCGCCGAAGTCGGCTACTGGCTCGCCGAGGCGGCGCAGGGGAAGGGCCTCGCGACGCGCGCGGTCGGCGCCATGGTCGATCACCTGTTCCGCGAGCGCGAGGTCCATCGCATCGAGATGCTCACCGCCGAGGCCAACCTGCGCTCGCGCGGCGTGTGCGAGCGGCTCGGCTTCCGGCTCGAGAGCGCGCGTCGCGGCTCGCATCGCTTTCCGGGCGGGTTCAAGGACCACCTCGTCTACGCGCGGCTGGCGAACGACGTCGTTCCGGCAAACCCGCCCCGGCGGCTGCTCACGGCCGACGAGTTCAAGGCCTTGCTCGAGCGGCTCGGCGCGGCATGGCGCGCGCGCCAGTATGCCGCCGCGGCCGCGTGCTTCGCCGACGAGGTCGCCTACGGCGATCCGACGCGCTACGCGCTCCACGGCCGGGCCGCGCTACGCGGCTTCTTCGAGGACGACGAGGACAAGGAGCAGCACGTCGACTGGCATACGATCGTGTTCGACCCGGCGCAGCAGGTCGGCATGGCGGAGTACACCTACGAAGGCACGCACCGATACCATGGCGCCGTGACCGTGCGCATCGCACAGGGGCTGATCGCGCACTGGCGCGAGCACCAGCACATCGACGACCAGAGATCGTGGGAGGAGTTCACGGGCGGCCTTTCGTGAGCACGGCGTGGGCGGCGGCGCTCGCATTGGTCGGCTTCGCCGCGAACTCGCTGCTGTGCCGCGCGGCGATCGGCGGCGGCCTGATCGATCCCCCGGCGTTCACGCTCCTGCGCATGGCATCCGGCGCCGCCGTGCTGCTCGTGCTCGCGCGCGGGCGCACGCTGCGCCGCGACTGGCTGTCGGCGCTGGCGCTCTCGGCCTACGCGGTGGCGTTCGCGTTTGCTTACCTGCGGCTCAGCGCGGGGACCGGGGCGCTCCTTCTCTTCGGCAGCGTCCAGCTCACGATGATGGCGGTCGCCCTCGCGCGCGGCGAGCGCCCGGGAGCGCTGGCGTGGGTGGGGTACGCGCTCGCGCTAGGCGGGCTCCTGTGGCTGGTCGCCCCGGGCGTGCGCGCGCCGGAGCCGTTCGCCGCCGTGCTGATGGTGATCGCGGGCGCCGCGTGGGCGGCGTACACGCTGCGCGGACGCGGCTCGGTCGATCCGCTGGCCGATACTGCCGGCAACTTCGTCCACGCCGTTCCGTTCGCGCTGGCCGCGATGCTCGTGCCGGGGCCGCGGCACTTCACGTGGCCGGGGCTCGGGCTCGCGCTGGCCTCGGGCGCGCTGGCCTCGGGCATCGGCTACGCCTGGTGGTACCGCGCGCTGCCGAAGCTTTCGCGCGCCCGCGCGGCGACGCTGCAGCTCGCGGCGCCGGCGCTCGCCGCGCTCGGCGGCGTGGCCTTCCTGGGCGAGACGGCGACGGCGCGCCTCGCGGTCGCGGCCGCGCTGGTTCTGGGCGGGATCGGGATCTCGGTGCTCGCCGGCTCGGTGCAGGTCCGAGGGCTGATGGCGCGGGAGCCATAGAATGGCGAACCTCGTGACGTGGATCTTCGCTTTCGTGTTCGGCGCGGTGGGGGGCTGGGCATCGTCCCGGCTCGGCGTGTTCGCCTCGTTCCTGGGCGGGCTGGTCGGGACCGCGATCGGCATCTACCTCGGGCGGAAGCTCGCCCGTCACTACGGAGCCTGAACGTGCGCTTCCTTCTTCTCGTCGCGCTGCTCGTGCCTGCGATCGCCCGTGCCGAGGTCAAGCCGCTCGAGACCGGCGGCTTCGGCCTCGACCGCACCGTCACCGTGGCCGGCACGTCGGTCCAGGTCTACGACATGATCACGGGCGACCTGACGCCGTGGTGGGATCACACGTTTTCCGAGCACCCGAAGGCCTTCTACATCGAGCCCTGGCCCGGCGGCGGCTTCATCGAGCGGTTCGACGACCAGGGCAACGGCGTGAAGCACGCCACCGTCCTGTGGGCCGAACGCGGCAAGCGCCTGCGCTTCGAGGGACCGCTCGGGCTCAGCGGCAACGCGGTCGTCTTCGTCTGCACCTACGACCTCGCGGCGCAGGGAACGGACAGCACGAAGATCCACTTCACGGCCAGCCTCGCCGGCAAGGTCGAGAAGGGCTGGGCCGAAGGCGTCGACCAGGTGTGGGGACACTTCCTCGAGGAGCGCCTTCGCCCCTACGCGGGGACGCCCGCGGCGCGAAGGCGGAAGCCCTGGCCGCAGCCGAAGCGCTAGGGCCTGCGGGGATTGAGGATCGCGAACGAGTAGAGGATGAAGTACCCGCTTCTCACCGCCGAGCCGACGAACGCCGACTCGTCGACGCCGCTCTCGCCGACGAAGCGCGCTTCGATGCGGAGCGCCGAGTGCTCGTTCGGCATCATGCGAACCCCGACGAAGCCGCCGAGCGGGTAGCGCGTGTCGGCGTAGTGACCCTCCCACGCGCGGCTCACGCCGCCGACGAGCCCGAAGTAGGGCCAGGTCGCGCCGCGCTCGCGCGTCAGCCCTTCCAGGTACAGCGGCCACTGGTAGGACACCGAGAACAGGAGGTCGCCGACGTCGACCTCGTCCTGCTTGGTGTAGCCGAGCATGGTCTCGAAGCCGACCAGCCCGTGGACGCCGACGCCCGAGAAGCGGCCCGCGCGCGCCTCGAACGTGCCGTAGGTCGAGCCGCTGTAATTGGAGATCGCGCCGCCCGCGCCGAATTCCCACGCGCCCGGCCGCAGGCGGTCGGTCTTGCGCTCGTCGGTGGTGTCGGCGTGCGCCTGTGCGTACGCCGGGCCCGCCAGCACGAGCAGCAGCAGCAGTGCGGGGCGCACGTCAGACCTTGTTGACGCGCACGAGCATCACGCCGTCGCCGATCGTGAGCAGGGACGCCTCGACGCGCGTGTCGCGGCAGATCTTCTCGTTGAGCGCACGCAGCGCGTCGGTCGAGTCGTCGTGCACCGTGGGATCGGCGACCTTGCCGCTCCACAGCACGTTGTCGATCGCGATCAGGCCGTTCGGCCGGACGAGCTTGAGGCATGCCTCGTAGTAGGCGTCGTAGGACGTCTTGTCGGCGTCGATGAACGCGAAGTCGAACGAAGACGGGCCGTCGGTGTCGAGCAGCTTCGACAGCGTCTCGGTCGCGGGGCCGATGCGCAGGTCGATCTTCGAGGCGACGCCGGCTTCCTGCCAGTGGCGGCGGGCGATCGACGTCCACTCCTCGCTCACGTCGCAGGCGACGAGCTTGCCGCCCTCGGGAAGCGCCGAGGCGACCGACAACGCGCTGTAGCCGGTGAACGTGCCGATCTCGATCGCCTTGCGCGCGGAGATGGCGTGGATCAGCAGCGCGAAGAACGCGCCCTGGTCGGCGCCGATCTGCATGCCGGCCTCGGCCAGCTTCGAGGTCTCCGCGCGGAGCTTCTGCTGCACGGGGGACTCGTGGGTCGCGACCTTGGCGATGTACTGCTCGACGGCTTCAGGCAGGAGGGAACGGGCCATGGGCGGGTCTCCGGAATTGGGGTGAGCCCCCATCGTACTCCGCCGGCTCCGGGCGTAGAATGGTGGGGTTCGACCGGGCCGAGGAGCGCCATGTTTCGACTGTCCGTTCTCTCCCTGCTCGTCCTGGCCGGGTGCGCCCACGCCCCTTCCTCCGAGCTTGTCGACCCGATTGCCTGCGCCTTTGCGATCGCCCACACGCTTCCCGCGTCGGGGGAGCGCCGGATGGTTCTCAGCGACATCGCCATTTCCGCGTCGTCCTGCGACCGCGCCGCCCCGGGCAAATACTGGGCGCACGTGGCCGGCGCGTCCTACCGCTCGCGGGCCGCGCTGAAGCGCGCGTACGCATACCGCATCGCCGGGGACAGCGCCAGGACGAGACGCGAAGCGCTCCGCGCCTGGCGCGAGGACGAACTCGAGCGCATCCCGGATCCGCAGGACGACCTGCGTGGATCGGTGACGTCGCTGCTGCTCGACGTCGGGGCCTACGAAGACCTGCTCGACCTGCTCGATCGGCACCCGAACATGCGCCTTTCCTGGTTCGATGCCGATGGGGCGCGAGCCGAGATCGCCGGACTCGCCGCCGTCGACGGCAACGCAGGTGCGGTCGCCCGGGCGATCGGCGCCTGCACGACGCCGGTCGCCCGCGCGACTGCCCGCTGCGAGGCGGCTCGTGGCAGCGCGGTCGCACGCGCGCGCGCGGGCGAATGGGACGGGGCACTTGCCCTCGCGCATGCGGCGGCGTGCCGGCCCGCCTGCGGCATCGGCCTCGACTTCGCGCTCGCGCGCGCCGCGCAAGGTGAGCTCGCCGATTCGCTGATCGCGCGCCTGCTGGAGCGCGCGCAACGGGGCGAGCAGTTCAACGCGTGCGGCGGTCTGAAGCGCACGGCCTCGCCGCTGGAGGTCGTGACGTTCCTCGCACGCAGCGGACGAGTCGCCGAAGCGGAGAGCCTTCTCGTCCTCGAAGATTGGATCGCCGGGTTCGAGGGGCACGGATGGACGGAACTCGCGATCGCCCTCCGCGAGCGCGGCGAGCTCGAAGCCGCATCCCAGGCTCTCGATCGCGGTTTCGCCGAAAATTTCAAGGAGGGAGTCGAGGCATGGTCGGCGGCGTGGGTGTACACCGCGATGGCCGAGACGCTGCTCGCCGCGGGCTGGCCCGACGCTGCGCGTGCGGCGCTGGACCGCGGAATTGCCGCCGCACGCGCGGAGAAAGGGCAGATGTACCGCGTGATGGCGCTGGCGAGCGCGGTCACCTGCGACGGCGTCGTGACGCACGCTGAAGCCGGCGACCTCGTGCGCGAGGCGCTCGAGGTGGTGATCGCGATCGAAGACCCGGGCACGCAGGCACGAGCGCTCGGCCGTCTCGGCGCGGCGGCGCGCACGGCGAAGGTGACGATCGACGCCGAGGAGCGCCGGTGGCTGGCGGAAATGGCGTCGGCGCGGCCGCCGTGGCGGGCCACGCTCAGCGAGTAGAAATGCGAACGGGACGGGTCGCCTGCGCAACCCGTCCCGCTGATTACGGCCCCGGCCAGACTACGCCGTGCGTGCCACGCCTTCGGCGGGGAGGTGACCCTCGATCCGCTTGACGATCTGCTGCTTCGGCACCAGGCCGATGATCTGCTCGACCACCTGCCCGCCCTTGAACAGGAACAGGCTGGGGATGCCCCGGATGCCGTACTTGGTGGCGATCCCGGGGTTCGAGTCGACGTCGACCTTGGCGACCTTCAGCCGGCCCGCGTAGTCGCCCGCGATCTCGTCGACGATGGGCGCGATCTGGCGGCAGGGGCCGCACCAGGTGGCCCAGAAGTCCACGAGCACGGGGACGTTGGATTGGAGAACTTCACCCTCGAAGTTCTGGTCGGTGGCGGCAAAGGCGTTGCTCATCAGGTCCTCCAACAGGGTCGGTCTTGCGGGTTTCCGGTCGTCCTGCACAAGTTAGACGCGGCCGGGGCCCGATCGATGCGCGTACGAGGCAACCGTAGGGTCCCGGAGCGCGGCCCGTCAAGGACGGGAAGCCGCAAACTCTTTGCCTGGGCGTAACTTGCAGGCGCGATAGGCCTTGCGTGCTATGCTGGCCGGACGTCGTTTCCCGCAAATTTCGGAGGCTGCCCCATCTACGATCCGCGTGAAGGTCAACGTCCCGAACGAACCCTGCTGGTCGGCTTCGCCGCGCGCCGCCCGCCGGCCCATGTCCGGGCTTCCCTGGACGAACTGGGACGCCTCGTCGACACCGCGGGCGCCATCGTCGTCGGCGAGCTCGTGCAGAAGCGCGGCGCCCCGACGCCGGCCACGCTCTTCAGCAAGGGCAAGGTCGAGGAGATGAAGGGCCTCGCCGCCGCGACCAGCGCCGACACCATCGCCTGCGACGACGACCTGACGCCCGCGCAGGTGAGAAACCTCGAGAAGGCGCTCGACCGCAAGGTGGTCGACCGCAGCGAGGTCATCCTCTCGATCTTCGCCCGCCACGCGCGCACGCGCGAGTCGCGGCTGCAGGTCGAGGTCGCCCAGCTCGAGTACAGCCTGCCGCGGCTGCGCCACATGTGGCAGCACCTCGAGCGCCTCGGCGGCGGCATCGGCACGCGCGGGCCGGGCGAGTCGCAGCTCGAGACCGACCGCCGTCTCGCGCGCGATCGCGTCTCGCTGCTCAAGCGGCAGCTCGACGTCGTGGAGAAGGAGCGCAAGGTCCAGCGCCAGGCGCGCGCCGACCAGTTCCGGGTCGCGATCGTGGGCTACACCAACGCCGGCAAGAGCACGCTGTTCAACGCGCTCACCCGCGCCGCCGTGCGCGCCGAGGACCGGCTGTTCGCGACGCTCGATGCGACGACGCGGCGGATCGTCAACGAGAACCGCGAGATGCTGCTGGTCACCGACACGGTGGGATTCATCCGCAAGCTGCCGCATCACCTGGTGGCGTCGTTCCGCTCGACGCTGGCCGAGGTGGTCGAGGCCGACCTGTGGCTGCACGTGGTCGACG